>Ga0187777_10000148_pt1 | contig 53463 bp, 55 predicted proteins | sample 1015_Q2_SP5_10_M_FD_132416 | JGI IMG/M metagenome (GOLD analysis project Ga0187777, IMG submission 132416) | Tropical peat soil microbial communities from peatlands in Department of Meta, Colombia - 1015_Q2_SP5_10_MG | ecosystem: Environmental > Terrestrial > Soil > Wetlands > Peat | place... | reverse complement strand
CTCGAGAACCTTGTGGAAAATGCGCTGAAATACGGTGCGGCCGGCAAGCGGCTCGACATTTCGCTGGCGCGCGGACAAACACGCGGCGGCACGCCGGAGGTGCGTCTGGCGGTACGCGATTATGGTCCGGGCATTGCACCTGAGCATCTGCCACGGCTGACAGAGCGATTTTACCGGGTCGACGTGGCCGACAGCCGCGCACAGGGTGGCACCGGATTGGGCCTCGCGCTCGTCAAGCACGTCCTCAACAGACATGGTGGCCGGCTCACGATCGAGAGCACGCCGGGCGCCGGAGCCACCTTTACGATGCACCTGCCGGTGCGCACTGATGATTCTGCATTGCCGGATGAAATCCAAACAAAAACAGTAAGTTAGATTGTCATGTGACTGTCATCGAAGCTTTATAGAACGGTGACATGCGACGCTTATGCCTGACCGCGACTTCGGATTCTCTCGCGTCAAAACGAACAAAAAATCATCCGAAGCCGTCGTGGAGAGCGATTTTTAGACCAACAGCGGCTGCCCCGACTGGGCACAAAGATTGGGGCGATGGGTCCTTTTTGGCCCGCGCGTATCTTTGGCCGCCAACAACGGAGAGAACCCTTGAAACACTGGACCGCATTGGCAGCCGCGGGACTTATCACCGCTGCGGCATTTGTCCCGGCCAACGCCGCTGATATTTCCGGCGCCGGCGCGACCTTCCCTTATCCGATCTATGCCAAGTGGGCGGATGCCTACAAAAAGGTGACCGGCAACGGATTGAACTATCAGTCAATCGGTTCGGGCGGCGGTATCAAACAGATTAAAGCCAAGACAGTAACGTTCGGCGCGAGCGACGCGCCGCTGCCGGGCAAGGAGCTCGACGAGAGCGGTCTCGCCCAGTTCCCGATGGTGATGGGCGGTATCGTCCCGGTCGTCAATCTCGATGGTGTGAAACCAGGGGATCTAACGCTCGATGGTCCGACTCTCGCAAAGATTTTCCTTGGCGACATCAAGACCTGGGATGATCCGGCGGTCAAGAAACTCAATCCGAGCGCCAAACTGCCGAGCCAGGCGATTGCGATCGTGCATCGGTCCGATGGCTCCGGCACGACCTACAACTTCGCCTACTATCTCGCCGACGTGAGCGCAGACTGGAAGTCGAAGGTCGGTGTGAACACGTCGGTGCAATGGCCAAGCGGAATCGGCGCCAAGGGTAACGAAGGCGTTGCCAACAATGTCGGTAACACCAAGGGTTCGATCGGCTACGTCGAATATGCTTACGCCAAGCAGAACAAGCTGACGTACACCAAGATGGTCAACAAGGCCGGCAAGACCGTTGAACCGACCTCGGAAGCTTTCCAGGCCGCGGCGGCGAATGCCGACTGGAAGTCACAGCCTGGCTACGGCGTGATTCTGGCCAACCAGCCCGGCGACAAGTCGTGGCCGATGACGGCGGCGACCTGGATCCTCATCTACAAGCAGCCGGGCGACATTGCCGCCACCGGCGAAGCGCTCAAGTTCTTCGCCTGGGCTTACAAGAACGGCGGCAAGATGGCCGAGGAACTCGACTATGTTCCGATGCCCGACAATGTCGTGAAGGACATCGAGAAATCCTGGTCGACCGACATCAAGGACGCGAACGGCAAGCCCGTATTCGCGATGACGAATTGATCCACAGAACGAGAGAAAGGGCGCCCGCGCGGCGCCCTTTCCTTGTTTCCACCGCCGGCAGACAGGTGGCTTGTGCTGAGGCCGGGAGGCGGCTTGAGTAGCTCTCCGCAACGTCGAAGGGCGGGAGAGCCGGATGCTATCGACCGGGAGGCGATCGGTGGTTGACGTGGCGTTGCAGGGTACCGGGATTTCAGCCGGTGATCATGTCGACCGGGCGAAAGTCCTGCAACGGCTGCGCATGGGCGACGTGCTGTTTCGGCACCTGACCCGCGCCGCCGCGATCACGGTTCTTGTCATTCTCGGCGGTATTATCGTTTCGCTGGTCTGGGGTTCACTCCCGGCGCTCCGCACTTTCGGCGTGAGTTTCCTTTACGAAGAAGTGTGGAATCCGGTCACCGAGAAATTTGGCGCGATCGCACCGATCTACGGCACCGTTGTGACGTCGTTTATTGCCATGCTGATCGCTGTGCCGGTCGGCCTGTTCATTGCGCTGTTCCTCACCGAATTGTGCCCCCTGTGGCTACGCCGCCCAATCGGCATAGCCATCGAACTGCTCGCCGGCATTCCCAGCATCATCTACGGCATCTGGGGTCTGTTCGTGTTCGCGCCATTCTTGCAGCAAACCGTGCAGCCGTTCCTGATCGCGTTGTTTGGTGAAATACCGCTGTTGTCGATCCTGTTTGCCGGACCGCCCTACGGCATCGGCGTTTTCACGGCTGGACTGATCCTGGCGATCATGGTGCTGCCATTTATCACCTCCATTTCGCGCGACGTGTTCGAAGCGGTGCCGCCAGTTTTGAAGGAGGCGGCGTACGGGCTCGGCTGCACGACCTGGGAAGTCGCACGCTATGTCGTGTTGCCCTACACGCGCGTCGGTGTGATCGGCGGCATCATGCTCGGTCTCGGCCGTGCGCTTGGCGAAACCATGGCGGTCACGTTCGTGATCGGCAATGCGCACCGCATTTCCGGGTCGTTGCTTGCGCCCGGAACCACGATCTCCGCCACAATCGCCAATGAGTTCACCGAGGCGGTGGGCGATCTCTATACCTCGGCATTGATTGCACTTGGTCTCATCCTGTTCGTGATCACCTTCATCGTGCTGGCCATTGCACGGCTGCTATTGCTGCGGCTGAACGCGCGGGTCGGGGGCTGATCATGACTGCATCAGCCTCTCCACTGTACGCGAAACGCCGCCGACGCAACGTCATCACAATGGCTCTTGCCTATGGCGCGACAGGATTTGGCCTGACCTGGCTGGTGGTCATCTTGGCGATTCTGCTTTGGGAGGGCTTCAACGGCCTGTCGCTCGCGGTGTTCACCGAAATGACGCCGCCACCCGGTTCCGCCGGCGGTCTGCTCAATCCGATCGCCGGCAGCCTCGTGATGACAGTGATCGCGGTGCTCATCGGCACGCCGCTCGGCATCTTCGCTGGTACCTATATGGCTGAATACGGCCGGTACGATCGATTGACGACAATCGTCCGTTTCATCAATGACATCCTGCTGAGCGCGCCGTCGATCGTGGTAGGGCTCTTTGTCTACGAGGTCATGGTCGCTCAGATGGGCCATTTTTCGGGTTGGGCCGGAGCAGTATCACTGGCGGTCATCGTGATCCCTGTGGTGGTGCGAACAACCGAGGACATGCTCATTCTGGTGCCCGATACGTTGCGGGAAGCTGCCGCCTCCATTGGTCTGCCGCGGTCCTTGATGATCCAGCGGGTTGCCTATCGCGCAGCGCGCGCCGGCATGATCACCGGCGTGCTGCTCGCGGTGGCGCGTATCTCGGGAGAGACCGCGCCGCTCCTGTTCACCGCGCTCAATAACCAGTTCTGGAGTCTCAATCTGAATGCTCCCGTTGCCAGCCTGCCGGTGGTGATCTTCCAGTTCGCGCTCAGTCCCTACAAGGACTGGCAGAAGCTCGCGTGGACCGGCGCGTTGATCATCACCCTGGCGGTGCTTGCGCTGAGCATCATCGCCCGAATCCTCGCCGCCCAGAGAAAAACGTCATGAGCGTAGCAGCTTTCACCGTTCCGAACGTCACCCACACGTTGTCCAAGGACGAGGACCTGACGGAAAAGATCTCTATTCGTGACCTGGATTTCTTCTATGGCGACCACCGCGCCCTCAAGAACATCAATGTGTCGCTATACCAGGGCAAGGTAACCGCGTTCATCGGTCCCTCCGGGTGCGGCAAGTCCACGCTGCTGCGTATCCTGAACCGGATGTACGACCTCTATCCAAACCAGCGGGCCACGGGTCACGTGAGGCTTGACGACGAGGATATTCTCTCGCCGTCACAAGACCTCAACCTGTTGCGTGCCAAGGTCGGCATGGTGTTCCAGAAACCGACGCCTTTCCCGATGACGATTTTCGAAAACATCGCTTTCGGCATCCGCCTATATGAGCGGCTGGCGAAATCCGAGCTCGAAGACCGTGTCAGGCAGGCGCTCGAGCGCGCTGCGCTATGGGACGAAGTTAAAGACAAGCTGGGCGCAAACGGTCTATCACTCTCCGGTGGGCAGCAGCAGCGCCTTTGTATCGCCCGCACGGTGGCGGTACGTCCGGAGGTGATTTTATTTGACGAGCCGTGTTCTGCACTCGATCCGATTTCAACGGCGAAGATCGAGGAATTGATTGACGAACTCAAGGATGACTACTCGATCGCCATTGTCACGCACAACATGCAGCAGGCCGCGCGGGTGTCCGATTTTACCGCCTTCATGTATCTCGGCGAACTCGTCGAGTTCGGCGAAACCACCCGTATCTTTACCACGCCGAACGATCGGCGTACCCAGGATTACATCACGGGTCGCTTCGGCTAACACATGATCAACGAACGAAAAGATCTGCCTATGCGGGAGAGAATCGAAAGATGACGACCACACTGACCGACCATACGATGAAGGCTTTCGATACCGATCTTCAGGATCTCGCGCGAATGGTCGCCGAGATGGGTGGCCTGGCGGAGAAACAGGTTGCGGATTCGGTCGACGCGCTGGCCAAGCGTGATACGACCCTGGCACAGCGTGTTGCCGCCGCGGACGCCAACATCGATGCCCTGCAGCGCGAGATCGAGGAGAAGGCGGTGCTCACCATCGCCAGGCGCCAACCGATGGCGGTGGATCTGCGGGATGTCGTAGGCGCGCTGCGGCTTGCCAATGATCTCGAGCGCATCGGCGATCTCGCCAAGAATATCGCCAAGCGTGTCATCGCGCTCAATGGCGAATTCCCTCCACCCAAGCTGATCCGGGGCGTCGAGCACATGGCCGATCTCGTGCTCGAACAGATGAAAATGGTTCTCGATGCCTACGCCCGCCGGGACATCACCAAGGCAATGGCAGTATGGCGCGGTGACGAAGAGATTGACGCGGTTTGCACCTCGGTATTTCGCGAATTGCTGACCTATATGATGGAAGACCCGCGCAACATTACCTTCTGCATTCACTTGATGTTCTGCGCCAAGAATATTGAGCGTATGGGCGATCACGCCACGAATATCGCAGAATCGGTTCACTACATTATCGAAGGGCGCCCGATTGCCGACCAGCGGCCGAAGGGCGACACCACCACCATCGCTGCGGCGCATGGCCGGCGATAGATGATGGAATTTCGCATGAGCGCACGCATTTTAATCGTTGAAGACGAAGAGCCGTTGACGATGCTGCTCCGCTATAATCTTGAAGCGGAGGGCTACGAGGTCGAAACCTCCGCCCGCGGCGATGAAGCCGACACGCGCCTGAAGGAAAGCGCGCCGGATCTGATCGTTCTTGACTGGATGTTGCCCGGCCTTTCCGGCATCGAGCTCTGCCGCCGCCTGCGCGCGCGGCCTGAAACCCGCCAGCTGCCAATCATTATGCTGACGGCGCGCGGCGAGGAGAGCGAGAAGGTGCGCGGGCTCGCGACAGGCGCCGACGACTATATCGTCAAGCCGTTTTCGGTGCCGGAATTGCTGGCGCGCGTGCGTGCGCTGCTGCGCCGCGCCAATCCGGAGCGGGTCGCCACCATTTTGAGCATCGGCGACATTGAACTCGATCGCGAAAAGAAACGAGTGTCGCGCAACGGCCGTCCGGTCGACCTGGGGCCGACCGAATACCGGTTGCTGGAATTCCTGATGGAACGGCCCGGCCGGGTGTTCTCGCGCGAACAGTTGCTCGATGGGGTCTGGGGCTCTGATATTTATATCGATGAACGCACCGTTGACGTTCATGTCGGACGGCTGCGCAAGGCTATCAATCGTGGCCAAATGGCCGATCCCATCCGCACGGTGCGCGGCGCGGGCTATGCACTCGATGACCGCTTCGGACGCATGAACTGACGCACTGACGAGGTCTGCCCTCCACGTATGCCGCCGAGGAAATTTCTATTTGTTCTCGTAATGCTGCTGATGTGGCCTGCCATCGCGCTGGCGCAGCAAGGGCCGGCGCCATCAAAGCCGAGATCACCCGGCGAGATTGCGCAGGCAAGCAGGGTTCTTGCCGAGAAAAATGAGGGCTGTCGCCGTCAGGCGCGGGAGCAGAAATTGACGTTTTTGAAACGGCGTCAGTTCATTCGAAGCTGCGTCAAGAATTAGCTCAAAAACCATTCGTTATGTTGCAGTTTTGCGCTCAGCTCCGGAACGGACGCTTGTCGCGGCGGCGATCAGCCAAAGGCTGATAGGCGATGCGGCAGTGATAGGAGCAATAAGGCAGGTCATTCACGGTATCGCCGCCGCAGAAGAAAAATTCCGAACTGCCTGGATCGCCAACGGGCCAGCGGCACGTCTTTTCCGTGAGCTGAAGCAGCGTCTTGCGCTGTTCGACCGGGATTTCGATCAGTTCCGGCTCCGGCTCTGCCTCGTAGTCATAGGCAAGGGCGGTATTGCCGCGCATGGATGGCCGCGGCACCCGCATCATGTGACCTGAGGCGCGTGCTTTGCGCGGCCGCGGAGAGGTCGAGGAGGGGCTTTTGGCGCGGCCCGATAGCCCCAAACGATGGACCTTGCCGATCACCGCATTGCGCGTGATGCCGCCGAGCTCTGCGGCTATCTGGCTGGCGGATAGACCGTCCGCCCATAGTTTCTTCAGGAGCTCGACCCTCTCGTCCGTCCAGCCCATCGGGTTTTCTCCTCAGGCTTCAAGGCCTTGATAGAATCCAACCCCGTCGTCGGATGCCCCATCAGGCACCAGACGCGTACGCGTCAGGGATGGACAGAAATCGCTCGGGTACCACGAGATGTCGTACTACCTGACCGAAAGGCTACAATAGGCAGTAATGTCCGTGCAAGGTTTTCCAAGCTTCCGTCGCTAGCTACCAACAGGTTTTCCTTTAGAATCGGCGCTTGCGGCGTAATTGAGTCGCCGACGTGCAAAATCGGCGCGTAAGAGCGTGTTGTTGACAGGGTGGGGGCCGGCAATAGAATAAAAAAGGTGCCGCCCGGCGAGGCGGCACATTTCTTTTCGGCGGGCGCATGGCGCCGAAGGCATTTACCAGTTGCTCGAAAGATCATGCGCTGAAGACGCGCGTGGTCCCGAAAAGTGGGGCACCGGTTTTCGACAAGGTCATGCGCAGACGAAAAAGTTCGATGGAAGAAAACGGCCGTGAGCTCGCATTTATTGCCAACTTATGCGCGCGCCGATCTCGCTTTCGAGCGGGGCGAGGGTGCTTGGCTTTTCACGGTCGAGGGTGAGCGGTATCTCGACTTTACCTCCGGTGTTGCCGTCAATGCGCTCGGCCATTCGCATCCTCACCTCGTTGAGGCGCTGACCCAGCAGGCGCAGAGGGTTTGGCACGTTTCCAATCTCTACCGGATTCCGGAAGGCGAGAAGCTCGCCAACCGGCTGTGCGCGGCGAGCTTTGCCGACACGGTATTTTTCCAAAATTCGGGCGCCGAGGCGATGGAATGCGCAATCAAGATGGTCCGTAAATATCAGTCGGCCTCCGGCAAGCCGGAGCGCTACCGGATCATCACGTTTGAAGGTGCTTTCCACGGGCGCACGCTCGCAACGATCGCTGCTACGGGCAACAAGAAATATCTTGATGGCTTCGGTCCACCGGTCGACGGTTTTGATCAGGTGTCGTTCGGCGACATCGATGCGGTCAAGCGCGCGATTGGTCCGGCGACCGCGGCCATCCTCATTGAGCCTATCCAGGGTGAAGGTGGCGTGCGCGTCGCGCCGCCAACTTTCCTGCGCACGCTGCGCCAGCTTTGCGATCAGCATGGTCTGCTGCTGGTGTTCGATGAAGTGCAAACAGGCATCGCCCGCACCGGCGAAATGTTTGCCTATCAACGCAGCGGCGTTAAGCCGGACATCATGGCTTTGGCGAAGGCACTCGGTGGCGGCTTTCCGATCGGGGCCTGTCTTGCGACCACGGAAGCCTCGAAAGGCATGACGGTGGGTTCGCATGGCTCGACCTTCGGGGGCAATCAGCTGGCGATGGCGGTAGCCAATGCCGTTCTCGACGTGGTGACGGCCGACGGTTTTCTGGAGCGGATGCGCAAGAATGCGCTGCTGCTCAAGCAGCGGCTGGCCGAGCTGAAGGATCGTTACGGTTCAGTTATTGCCGAAGTGCGCGGCGAAGGCCTGCTCATCGGCCTGCGCATGGTGCCGCAGGCCTCCGAGATGGTCGATGAATTGCGCGCGGAGAAAATGATCACGGTTGCATCGGGCGACAACGTGGTACGCCTGCTGCCGCCGCTGATTATTGGCGAGAAGGAAATTGCCGAAGCAATTGGCTGCATCGACCGCGCGTGTGCGCGTCTGGCGCAGGCCCATGCCAGAGCGGCCAAGGTAGCGTCATGACCGCAAACGGCGTACGCCATTTCCTTGACCTCATCGATATCCCGAAACCGGTGCTTGCCGGCCTGATCGAAAAGGGCCGCGCCATGAAGGCTGCTCGCGGCGTTCTCACTTCGCCACTTGCGGGCAAGACGTTGGCCATGGTGTTCGACAAGCCATCCACCCGGACGCGCGTGTCCTTTGATGTCGCCATGCGGCAGCTCGGTGGTGACGCGATCCTCCTTACGGCGCAGGAAATGCAGCTTGGCCGTGGCGAAACCCTGGCGGATACGGCGCGCGTGCTATCACGCTACGTCGATGCGATCATGATCCGCATTCTCGACCATGAGGCGGTCGCGGAGCTCGCCCGCCACGCCACCATCCCGGTGATCAACGGGCTTACGCGCCGCTCGCATCCGTGCCAGGTCCTGGCCGACGTCATGACTTACGAGGAAAAGCGCGGGCCGATCCGCGGGCGGACCGTAGCCTGGAGCGGCGATGCCAACAATGTACTGGCGAGCTGGATGCATGCGGCCGAGCGCTTCGATTTCCAGCTGCGCGTGGCAACGCCGACAGAACTGCGGCCAAAGAAATGGTTGATGGACTGGGTGAAGTCGTCGGGCACCGCGATCCTGATTGGCGATGACCCGGAAGCCGCGGTCAAGGATGCCGATTGTGTAGTGACCGACACCTGGGTGTCGATGGGTGACCGTGACGGAAAGCATCGGCACAACATCCTCAAACGGTATCAGGTCAATGCCCGCCTGATGGCGAAGGCCAAGCCGGATGCAGTTTTTATGCATTGTCTTCCGGCGCATCGCGGGGAGGAGGTCACTGACGAGGTTATCGACGGGCCGCAATCGGTCGTTTTCGACGAAGCCGAGAATCGCCTTCACGCGCAGAAGGGCCTGCTCGCGTGGTGCCTGCACGCCGACGCTTAGCGTCGCGCCGTCACGAATACCAACTATGCCGCCGACAGGAGCCTTGGGGCTCGCTTTTCGACCATTGAACGCTACATAGGACCAATGAGCGATCCCCAAATTGCCGTTCCCTCCCGCGCACCAATGGCTACAACCGCCGACGACACGGTCATGCCGTTCGAGGTGGCCAAGCTTGATCTGCGCGGCCAAGTGGTACGGCTTGGCCCGGCAGTTGATGAAATTCTTACACGTCACGCCTATCCGACGCCGGTGGCCAAGCTGCTGGGCGAAGCAATAGTGCTGACAGTCATGCTTGGTTCGGCATTGAAGATCGACGGCCGGTTTATCCTGCAAACGCAAGGCGACGGTCCGGTACGCATGCTCGTGGTGGACTTCACTGCGCCGGGCAAGGTGCGCGCCTGTGCGCGCTTCGATAAAGACCGGGTGGCTGCGGCGATTGCGTCAGGCCGCACAAATGGTGGTGCACTGTTCGGCAAAGGCCACCTTGCGATGACCATCGACCGGGGGCCCGATATGAATCGTTATCAGGGATTGGTCGCTCTTGATGGCGGCAGCCTGGAGGCTGCGGCGCATGAATATTTCCTGCGGTCGGAGCAGATCCCGACACGAGTACGGCTTGCGGTCGCCGAGGAATTGCGCGCGGGCGAAGGCGGCCCCAGCCATCGCTGGCGAGCCGGCGGGATCCTGCTGCAATTCCTGCCCAAGGCTCCTGAACGTGCGCGCGTCGCCGATCTGCATCCCGGCGACGCTCCCGAGGGTGTGGAACCGCACACGGTGCCGGAAGACGATGCCTGGGTCGAAGGCCAAGCTTTGGTTTCGACCGTCGAAGACATCGAACTGATTGATCCTGCTCTCTCCAGCGAGCGGCTGGTCTACCGGCTGTTCCATGAGCCAGGCGTACGTGTGTTCCGCGCCGGTCCCTTGCGCGCCGAATGCTCGTGCTCCCGCGGCAATGTCGAAGCCATGCTCAAGAGTTTTTCGCAGGAAGACCGCGACCACATGGTCGAGGACGGCAAGATTTCGGTGACCTGCGAATTCTGCAGCGCAAGCTATCAGTTCGCGCCGGGCGAGGTCGGCGCTAATGCTGGCCAACGCTAGTTGATGGTGCGCTCGGCGTAAGATGAGTCGAGCGAAAACGCTGGAATCTCAATGTCGAAATGTTCGCCTGCCGCGGTGATCATTCCGTAGCTGCCGACCATAAAGCCGGATGGCGTCGGTAGCGGAACGCCACTGGTATATTCGAACGTTTCGTTGGGCTTAAGCGTCGGTTCTTCCCCGACCACGCCCGGACCCCTCACCTCTTGCAGGCGTCCGAGCGCGTCGGTAATTCGCCAATGCCGCGTCTTGAGCTGGACAGTCTCCGTGCCGAGGTTTGTGATGTTGATGGTATAGGCCCAGAAAAAATAGCCGTTGCTCGGTGACGACCGCTCTGAAACAAAGCGTGGCGTCACCGTTACCTCTATCTTGCGAGTTACGGCGCGGTACATCTATATGCCGCACAATTTACTGTGTCCGGACTTGCCATTGGCCTGACGTCCGGGATTATGACCGAAAGACCGCACGAAAGAAAAGCCGCACATGGCCCCGGTTTCGACCGAACGCGATCTCCGGCTTGATTTGTTCCGCGGCCTCGCGCTGTGGCTGATTTTCCTCGATCACATTCCATCCAATGTGGTCAACTGGATTACCATCCGCAATTACGGCTTCAGCGACGCAACCGAGATTTTCGTCTTCATCTCCGGGTACACGGCGGCTTTCGTCTACGGCCGTGCCATGCAACAGCATGGTTTTATTATATCGTCCGCGCGGGTCCTCAAGCGCGCCTGGCAAATCTACGTGGCGCACGTGTTCCTGCTCGCGATCTATCTCGCCGAGATCGCTTACGTTGCGAGCAGTTACGACAATCCGCTGTTCAACGAGGAAATGGGTGTCCTCGATTTCCTGAAGAATCCGGACGTCACCATCCTTCAGGCGCTGCTCCTGAAGTTCAAGCCGGTGAACATGGATATTCTACCGCTCTACATCTTGCTGCTGCTGTGGTTCCCGCCAATGCTGTGGCTTTTGTTGCGGGCGCCCTCACTGGCGTTGATCACGTCGGCATCGATCTATGCGCTGATGTGGTTCTTTGATTGGAACATCCCCGCTTATCCGAACGGCAGCTGGATGTTTAATCCGTTCGCCTGGCAATTGCTCTTCGTGTTTGGCGCCTGGTGCGCATTAGGTGGCGCGCAAAACCTATCGCGCTGGATAAACTCCCCGATATTGGTCGGACTGGCGATTGCCTATCTCGTGTTCGCATTCGCAATTACTATGACCTGGTATTTTCCGCGTCTTGCAGTCTACGTGCCGAAATTTGTTGGCGACGCAATCTATCCCATCGATAAAACGAATCTCGATGTGCTTCGCGTTATCCATTTTCTCGCGCTTGCTGTGATTACGGTTGCCTTTGTGCCGCGCGACTGGCCGGCGCTGAAATCAAAAATCTTCTGGCCGGCGATCGTGTGCGGTCAGCATTCGCTGGAAACATTCTGTCTTGGTGTCTTTTTGTCCTTTGCCGGACACTTCGTATTCACTGAAGTGTCCAATCGGGTCTTTACGCAAGTAGTCGTCAGTATCGTGGGCATCGCCATCATGGTGGCCATTGCGGCACTGATTTCATGGTATAGACAAGCCGAACGACGAGGCGGGGGACCGCACCCGCCCGCCGCGAGGCCGGGTTATGCGGGGGGCGACGTATGAGGGAACGCTTGCTTCTGCTGGCGTTGTTGATGCTGGGCGCCAGTCCGGCGTTTGCCGACCATCCAGCCGAATGCCGTGTCGCAGAAAACCTGGTTGAGCCCAACTTTCGGTTGCCGAAAGTCACGCAGGCATTGGCTGCGAAACATCTCAGTATTTTGGTTCTCGGCGCAGGCTCCTCTCAGCTTCCGGGGTCAAACGGTGCAGGGAATGCCTATCCGGCGCGTCTTCAGCAGACGCTTGCCCAAAAACTCCCCGGCGTCGACGTTAAGGTTACAACCGATGTGAAGCCAAAACGGACCGCCTCCGAGATGGTCAAGGTACTTCCGGTGGCTCTCAGCGCCGTAAAGCCGGCACTCCTGATTTGGCAGACCGGAACGGTTGATGCGATGCTCGGGGTTGATCCAGATCAATTCAGCCAGTCACTCGACAAAGGTATAAGCATTGCACACTCAACAGGCGCTGATGTGGTTTTAATCAACGCCCAATACAGTCCTCGGACCGAATCGATGATTGCCCTCGCGACATATGTGGAAGACATGCGTTGGGTTGCACTGCAACAAGAGGTCCCTTTGTTTGATCGGTTTAGTATTATGAAATTGTGGGGCGATCTCGGGACTTTCGATTTATATTCGGCCACGAAAAAACTTGACATCGCCGAGCGGGTCCATGATTGCATTGGTAGGTTGCTGGCAGATCTTGTTATCGCAGCATCCAAACCAGAAGAAACGCCGACCAACGGCAGTCGCTAATTGGAGGATTCACCTTGCGGAGTATCGAAGTCTCGCAACGGATGATGAAATCGGCCGCCGCCGCATTGCTCGCGGGGCTGGCGCTGACTTTGCCCGCGCGCGCCGAAACGGCGGCTTGTGACGCGCCGCTTGATCTCATTCGGCTGACCAATCCTTTGCCGCACGTTGCGCAAAAAATTACCGCGGGAGAACCGATCACCATTGTCGCTATCGGCTCATCTTCGACGTCCGGCGCGGGCGCAAGTTCTCCGACCGCGACCTACCCAAGCCGGCTTGCGGTCGAACTCCAGGAACACCTTCCGAGATTGTCGATCAGCGTGCTCAACCGCGGCGTCGGCGGCGAGGAGGTCGTTGATATGCTCAAGCGATTCGATTCCGCCGTCATCGCTGCCAAGCCTGACCTCGTTCTTTGGCAGCTCGGCACCAATTCGGTCATTCGTGATCACAAGCTTTCCGATCATGGCGCACTGATCAGCGCCGGCATTGCCAAGATCCGCGCGATCGGGGCTGACGTCGTGCTGATCGACCCGCAATATGCGCCGAAGGTAATCGCAAAACCGGAAGCGGAGAGCATGGTCGCGTTGATCTCGACCCTCGCGAAACAGGAAAACGTCGATCTGTTCCGCCGCTTCGATGTCATGCGCCACTGGCGTGACGTTGATCATCTGGGGTTCGATACGTTCGTGTCGGCCGATGGCCTGCACATGAACGACTGGAGTTATGCTTGCATGGCAAAGGGGCTCGGCGATGCAATCGCCGAAGCCGCGCAACGGCCGATCATGTCGGCGACTGTTGGATCGCACATCATTCCCTGAGGCCGCCTCAGACTTTATCCAGCGCGGTCGTCAGATCTTCGATCAAATCGTCTGGGTGTTCGAGCCCGGCTGAGAACCTGACCAGGCCATCGCTGATGCCAAGCTCTGCTCGCTGCTCCGGCGTGAGCCGTTGATGCGTCGTGGTGGTCGGATGGGTGACCAGGCTCTTGGCGTCGCCGAGGTTGTTGGTGATGCCGACGAGCTGCAAGGCGTTGAGAAAACGAAACGCGCCTTCCTTTCCACCCTTTACCTCAAACGAGCACAGCGTCGATCCCGCGCTCATCTGCCTGCGGATGAGATCTGCTTGCGGATGATCGGGACGGCCCGGATAGATCAATCGCGAGATCTTCTTATGGCTGGCGAGTGCATTGGCAACCGCGCCAGCATTGTCGGTCTGCCTTTGCACGCGTATGGGCAGAGTCTCCAGAGCCTTGAGCAGAACCCAGGCATTGAACGCCGACAACGACGGCCCGGTTTGCCGCAGAACCTGATGATAGTGGTCGAGGATCAGCTTTTCCGAACCGAGGATGATGCCGCCAAGAACACGGCCCTGGCCGTCGATATGCTTGGTCGCCGAATAGACCACGCAGTCGGCGCCCAATTCGAGCGGGCGCTGATAAATCGGCGTCGCAAATACGTTGTCGACAACGAGCCTGGCGCCGGCATTGTGCGCGATGTCCGCTACCGCCGCGATATCGATGACTTCCAATGTCGGATTGGTCGGCGTTTCCAGAAAAAATGCCTTGGTATTTTTCCGGACGGCCTCTTTCCAGGCATTGAGATCGGTGCCGTTGACAAGCGTCGAGGCCACGCCGAAGCGGGGCAACCACTCCTCGATCACCCAGCGACAGGAGCCGAACAGCGCCTTGGCGGCAACCACATGATCGCCCGCTCTGACCAGGCCCATCAGCGCGGTTGTTACGGCCGCCATTCCGGTTGCGGTCGAGCGCGCAGCTTCCGCGCCTTCGAACGCGGCCATGCGCTGCTCGAACATGCTCATGGTCGGGTTGGAATAGCGCGAATAAACGTAACCCGGGATTTTGCCGGAAAAGCGCGCCTCGCATTCCTCGGCGGTCGGGTAAACGTATCCTTGGGTGAGGAACAACGCCTCGGAGGTTTCTCCGAACTGCGAGCGCATTGTGCCGGCGTGCACCAGGCTTGTTTCGGGACGGTACCTCTTTCTCGACGCGGGCATTGCGGCCTCCTCTGGGCCTTGCGCACGGTTTGAGGCCATGCGCGTGGCCAACAAAAAACCGGCCGGAGAAAAATCTCGGCCGGGCTCACGCGTCCCCGGCCTTTTAGCGACTTGTTTAACGTGGCTGCAAGCCGGCCGGCTCAAATGACCACGGGATAAGGTGGTTGTAGCGGGGCGCCCCGCTTCCCGTCAAGGCGCTCGTCGGGTTAGATCGGCGCAATCGTAAAGCGGGACCGCCGTGAAACTTTTATTTGCCATAGACGACAAGGGCATCTTGCCTGACCGCATGATTGCGGCGCTGGCTGCCGATGGCGGTATTTTGTCCGAAAGCCAGTTCACGGCTGACCAGATCCAGCCGGCGAGCCTCGACTTGCGGCTGGGCGGGGTGGCCTACCGTGTGCGCGCGAGCTTCCTGCCGGGCCGGACTACAGTCGGTCAGCGCATCGATGAGCTCAAATTGCACGAGATTTCGCTCGCCGACGGCGCCGTACTGGAAACAGGCTGCGTCTATATCGTGCCGCTGCTTGAGAGCCTGGCGCTGCCAGACGACATTTCAGCCGCCGCCAATCCAAAAAGTTCGACTGGCCGGCTCGACGTGTTTACGCGTGTCATTGCCGATGAAACGCGGGGGTTTGATCGTATCGAGGCGGGTTATCATGGGCCGCTCTACGCCGAGATCAGCCCGCGTACTTTTCCAGTCCTGGTGCGTGAAGGCTCGCGCCTTTCGCAAATGCGTTTTCGTCACGGTCATGCGTTGCTTGATGCCCATTCGTTGCGCGATCTGCACGCGCGTGAGCGATTGGTCGACACTCCCACCGCCGATGTCAGCGAAGGCGTCGCGGTTGGCGTTGATCTTTCTGGCCTCGGTCCCGGAGGCCTGGTCGGTTATCGCGCCAAGCGGCATACCGGGTTGATCGACGTGGAGCGGCGCGGCGGCTACGCGGTGCTCGACTTTTGGGAGCCGATCCAGGCGCGGTCCGACAGGAACCTCATCCTCGACCCGGATGAATTCTACATTCTTGCGTCCAAGGAAGCGGTGCAGGTCCCGCCCGACTATGCGGCCGAGATGGTGCCGTTCGACCCGCTGGTCGGAGAATTTCGCGTGCACTATGCCGGCTTCTTCGATCCAGGCTTCGGCTATGCGGGCGCCGGCGGAAAAGGTGCGCGCGCGGTGTTAGAAGTGCGTTCGCGCGAGGTGCCGTTCATCCTTGAGCACGGGCAAATCGTTGGGCGCTTGATCTACGAGAAAATGATCGCACGGCCCGAAAAACTTTATGGTCAGGGCATCGGTTCGAATTATCAGGCGCAAAGCCTGAAGCTTTCCAAGCATTTCAGGACCTGACCGAAGGGAAAGCGCGCTTGCCGCGCGCATTGGCCATTCGCTATTCTCAAACTGCGCGGGCGTAGTTCAATGGCAGAACGGCAGCTTCCCAAGCTGCATACGAGGGTTCGATTCCCTTCGCCCGCTCCAATATTTCTGCTTCGCCTCCGCGGCGTGCGTTTATTGCACCAGATCCGGCCAAGGCACGATCGTCGATTTGACGGTTTTCATCGCCATTCGCATCGGCGACCGCGCGCCTCGCAGCTAAACGTTGGCGGCTGACCGTTCGCTGATCCTCACCTCAGGCAGCAGTCGCTCTACGTCTGCTTGACGGCAGAGCTCCGTGCCTGGTGAAAGGACCGCCGCCGAGCCCGCGGCGACCGCGGCGCGAAACGCTTGCTGCAACTCCTTGCCGGCAGCGAGTGCCGCCACAAAGCCGCCGAGAAAACTATCGCCTGCACCGACGGTACTTACCGGTTCGATAGCGGGAGAATGTGCGCGCAGTGCACGATCGGCAGTCACCAGCAGCGCCCCTTGTTCACCGAGCGTTAGCGCGATGACTTTTGCGCGCCCGCTGGAAATCAACTTGCGGCACGCAGCCGTATATGCTTCGTCGTTTGCAAGCGAAACGCCGACCAGGTCCGAAAGCTCCACCAGATTCGGTTTGATCATGGTAACGCCTTCATCAAGCGTGGTCTTCAGCGCCGGTCCTGACGTGTCGACTACACAGTGCGCGCCGATCCGTTTTGCGAGCTGCGCTGCGCGCGCAAAGAAATCTTCCGGCACGCCTGGCGGCACGCTGCCGCTGGCAACAACGAATTTCGGTTTTTGCGGAAGTGTGGTCAGCTTGTCGAGCACCGCTTCCCATTCAGCACGATGAAGCGTTGAGCCCGGGAGAACGAAGCGATATTGCTGGCCTGTTGTTTCTTCATAAGCTGTGAAATTCTCCCGCGTTTCCACGTGCGACGGAGTTACGATGCTGTCGATCCCCTCACGTTCCACGAGCCGGTGCAGCAATTTTCCGATTGCCCCGCCGGTCGGGTAAATCGCAACAACATTGCCGCCAAGACGATGCGCCGCACGGGCTACGTTGATACCGCCGCCGCCCGGATCACGCTTTGGCGCGGAGCAACGCAGTTTTCGCGCTGGCTCCACGCGCGGAACATTGACGAAAATGTCGATGGCGGGATTGATCGTAAGCGTGACAATATCCGGCACGTAAGGCACCCGCTCCAAATGGCAAGTTTCGGCAGGTCTTTGCTATTAGTGAACGAAAATGGGTATTTTTTGGTTGCGGCGCGAAAATTCAATTCCAAAAAAATTGTGCGGAACAGCCTTGCAATCCTGGAGTTTCATCTTTTCGTCACGATGACTGCCACCCCTAGCCATGCTTAAATTAGGGGCTGTCTGCAGGTCGCGACGGGGTCGTCTCAATGATTGATCCACTGTACTCGCTGTCGGGATTCGCGGTCGGCGCACTGGTTGGGATGACCGGTGTGGGCGGCGGTTCGTTGATGACGCCACTTTTGATCCTGCTTTTTGGGGTGCATCCGGCGACAGCGGTCGGCACGGATTTGCTCTACGCCGCAGCGACAAAGACCGGCGGCAGTCTGGTACATGGTTTTGCGCGTAGCATTGATTGGCACGTGGTGCGTCGGCTCGCGACCGGAAGCGTACCGGCAACGATGGTAACGCTCGCCGCCTTGTCGCATTTCAATCTCAGCGGTGACGCGGCGCGCAACCTCATTACATTTGTTCTCAGTTTTGCACTATTTGCGACCGCTATAGTTCTTGTATTCGGCAGTACGATCGTAGCGGCCTATCGCGCGCGCGTTGCCGGACTCAACCCACAACGCACCGCCGTGAACACCGTGGTGGTTGGCGCGGTGCTTGGTGTTCTGGTGTCGATATCGTCGGTCGGCGCCGGCGCCATGGGTGTGATTGCGCTCATCATGCTTTATCCGCATCTGCCCATGGCAAAAATTGTCGGCTCCGATATCGCGCACGCAGTGCCGCTCACGCTGATTGCCGGCATCGGGCACTGGATGATGGGATCGGTCGACTGGCACATCATGGGATCGTTGCTCGTCGGCTCGCTGCCCGGCATTTTCGTAGGCAGCTTTTTCGCAATCCGCGTTCCTGAGCGCGCCCTGCGGCTCGTGCTGGCGACGACGCTTTTCATTGTCGCGAGCCGCATCGCCTATGATCATGCGACAGCGGCCTCGTCAATCTTTACCGCGTTCTCGCGGAGCGCATCGCCTTGAGCCGGTGAGTGACAGGAGGGGCTTAGTGCTGGTCTCTTGGCCCGAAAAACGGGGATCCCAGGAGAACCAGAATCCAAAGAGCTGCCAGCATCCCGAAGGCAACGAGCAATACGCTCATTTGCGACCCCCATATTGGCGACTTTCTGCCTTAACGGAGCCTAGCACAGCCCGGGGCCGCGGAGCATGCGGCAAAAAAAGCCAGCCGTGCAGCCTTGCGCGGCCGGCTGAAATCGACTGGCAGTATCAGTCGCCACCGATGGTCTTGATGACGCTCGACATCGGACGTGCCGTGTCCAGTCCGCCGCCCATCTCCTTGAGCACGATGTCGACGTATTCTTTCTTCGGTTCGACCGGCGTCTTGCCGACCACCTGGACGACCTTATAGCCGGCATCCTTGAGCTTCTTGAACAACTCCGGCGCCGCATGGGAGGTGGCCTGCTGGAAATCGTGCATCAGGATAATGCCTTTGCCGTGCTTCTCGAGCTTTTTCATCACGGACGCGATCACTTGCTCGGGCTTCCGCATTTTGAAGTCGAAGGAATCCATGTCGGTTGAGAAAATGCCGATATTGCGCTCGCCGACATATTTGACGAGCTCAGGCGGGTGCTTCAGCGCCGGGAAACGGAAGAACGGCCCCACTGGCTGATTGCCCAGGGCGATGCTCACTGCGGCAATGCCTTTCTCGATCTCGTCCTTGCCGTCCTGTTCGCTCAGCTTCGACAAATCCTTGTGCGACCAGGTGTGAGTTCCGATCGTCTGGCCGGCGGCCGCCACCTGTTTCATGATTTCCGGGTGCCAACCGGCGTGCTTGCCGATCGGGAAAAACACCGCCTTGGTGCATTGGTCGGCCAGCGCCTTGAGCACGGCTGCTGTGTGACCCGGCCACGGACCATCATCGAAAGTCAGCACGATTTCGTGATCACGCAGGAAGTCATAGGCCTTGAAATGCTCGAAACCAAAACCTGGCCCGCCTGTCGTATCAATCTCGACCACGCGGGAAACGCCAAGCGCGTTCGGGTTATCGCATTTCGCCGCTGCAGGGGCAGGTGACGTTGCGGGGGCAGCAGATGCAGCCGGAGCGGGCGCCGGCGCATTCTGGGCCCAAGCGGTCGTGACGGCCGACATTGAAATTGCCAGAGCTATTGCGTAAGCGCTGCGCATCACATTCTCCATACGCGGTAGGTGTCCAGACTGGGAAATTCATTCTATTCATCGCGGCTTTGACCTATCGAGTCAACGCCATGTCCCAATACCGCCGAAACGCGGACGTTTATTTGATGCTAGGATGGTTAATCCAAGGCGGGGCCACGTTGCCTCACCGCCTGATCGGGCCTATCTGATTAGGGTTGCGCTTTCGGGTACACGACCATGCCGGCGATTGCAAGTACGACACTGTCCCGACCGCTGCTCCTGGTCGCGGTCGGGGTCGGGTTTTTGCTCGCGGCGACCTTTGGGCTCTGGGCCTACTATGGAACTGCGGTGTTCTTTGAAATGGTGCGCGCGGGCTGGGTGGCGTGTTTCTGATCCGACCTGAGGTGACATGACCGCGCGAACGTCCCAGATACTTCTTGTTTTCTCGGCGTTTCTTACCGGGCTGGTGGTTTTCACCGGCGTGTTTCTCCATGCCACTGGAAATTTGGGTGGCGGTTCCTCGAGCGCGTCGGCGATCGGCGGACCGTTCAAGCTCACCGACCAGGATGGCAAGCTGATCACCGATGTGGATATGAGGGGGCGTCCATTCCTTGTGTTCTTTGGGTACACGCATTGCCCGGATGTGTGTCCGACCACGCTGTTTGATGTATCCGAAGTCATGCATGCGCTTGGCAAGGATGCGGACCGCACCGGTGCGTTGTTCATCACCGTCGACCCCGAGCGCGACACGCCATCAGTGATGAAAGACTACTTGGCGAGCTTCGACCCGCATTTGCGCGGAGCGACAGGCGACCGCGCGGCAATCGAAGCGGCTGAAAAGGCTTACCGTGTCTATGCGAAAAAAGTTCCGACGACGGGTGACGACTACACCATGGATCACACGGCCCTGGTCTATCTGATGGACAAGCAGGGCCGCTTCATTGCGCCGTTTAGCCTCAAACGGCGGCCGGAGGAGGCCGCTGCCGAACTACGGCGCTATCTCTAGCGCGCAAAGCCGGGGCAACAGGCCGTTTCTTTCCAGCTCGGTAAGATGGCGCTCGAGCTCAAGGAGCGACCGGGTTCTACTTTCCTGCCGCAAGGCCTGATCAAGCCCATGCTCTGTCTTCTTCCAGAGATACGGTTTTGTGATCAGCTCGACGGTTGCCGACCAAGCCGCGAATGAAAGCAGCAGCCAGTGCACCGGTGTCCAAATCAAAGTGCGGAATCTATTTCGTTCGCCACGCAGGGAAAGCCCAAGCCAGCCAAGATAAGCTGAAATTAAATATCCGACCGCAGCGATCCCCAGGCAGTGCATTATCTCAACGATGACTGTCCAATCGTAGTCCTGCAAAACAAGCGCGATAAATTTAACGATCAAAACCAGCATGAATACGGAATGCGCCAATGCCACAAGCGCATTGCCGCCGACTATGAATTGGAAAGTCAGAAAACCGGCAAGGCCGAGCTCGCCATAAAGCCGGCGCGGTTCGCGCATGTGCACGAGCCATGTTTGCATCCAGCCCTTGAACCAACGCGTTCGCTGGCCAAACCAACGGCGAACATCAGACGGCGCCTCTTCGTAGGTTGTGGAATCGATCATATCGGAACGATAGCCAAACCGGCGAGGCGCATACCGAGATCGGCGTCCTCAGTGACATTGTATGCATCCCAGCCGCCGACCTGACGCAGGATTTCGGTCCGGAAATGGTTCGAGGAACCACCGAGCGGCAACGGCAAGCCAAGCGCCGCAAGCCTCGGAAGGAATACGTCAAAATGCCCGGCATATTCCGCGGTGAAATAGCGGGCGAGCCAGCCGGCGCGCGTGTCCATGCAAAGACGTGCCTGTACGCAGGCAATGTCATTGCCTGCTGAGCAAAATGCCCTGAAGGCGCGACGAAGCTGATTGCGTTCCGGCCGGTCCTCGGCGTCGTAGATGACGGTGAACATGCCACGTGCGAAAGGCAAAGCGACGTTGAGTGCCTTTGGCTTCGTAAGCGGTTCGGTTAGCGGGACCGGAATCACCACAATGGAAACACGATGCTTGCGAGCGGTTATGGCCGCACGCGTCTCATGGTCGTCAGCCTCGACCGCGAGAATCACATCAAGTTTTTCGGCGGGATAGTCCAGCCGTTCAATTGCCGATAGCAATTGATCGACTACGCGCGCTTCGGAACGGAGCGGAGCGATGATACTGTATATTGGCAAGTCCTCGAGCGATGCTACGGGCAAAGATCGGACTGAAGCCAGATCCACAGATTGCGCCCGAGGGTGTACGACAATCCAGATCCGAAATGCTGCGGGCATTACCGCGAGAATGGAAAGCGCGATCATGCTCGGCATCGTTAACGTAGCAGCAAAAGCCAACGTGCCGAGCAGGAACGGAATGACGTTGGTCAGCGAATTCAAGGTCGCTGCCGAAAATTTTGGCCATGTGCACTTGAGTTGCTCGGCGGCGCGCGCGCCGGCGGCCGTCAGCACACGGTCGATGCTTTCGTCGAGAGCCGCTGCGCGACGTTGGGCGGCGATTGAGTCAGATGTGGGCGCATGTCGGCCGGAAAATTTCCGTTTCCGAACTTGGCGGGAGGAACCAGGGCCTTCACCACAAATTTCCCTGGAGCTGGCAACTGCCGTGCCCCGAACGCCGACTTCCATACGCCACCCCAGCCACACACACACGCTTTCGGCGACGTTATCGGTAATACAACTCTTAAGCGATCACCCGAATAGAGGATCGGGTTCCTGCGGTGATGGTCCCGTGCAATGAGCGATGTTAGAAGGCGCACTCTATGTCCGATCTCATGTCACACTTTGTGGTGCCGGCGGCGATTGTCGCTGTCGCCGTCGTGCTTCTGCTTGGCCTGATTAATATGATGCGCGGCGGTTCACCGAACCGCTCACAGAAACTCATGCGCCTGCGCGTGCTGCTGCAATTCGTCGCCATAATTGTCATCATGGCGACGATCTGGGCGATGGGCCGCTAGATCACAGGATGGACTGCGCCGTCACTTCATGGGAGCGGCGCGCATATACTCCTCTTTTTCCTTCTTCTTTTTGGTTTTTTTCTTCGTGGCGGCCGAGTAGTCGGTGGCGGCGGCCTTGGCCGAATGCAGCCCGGCGGTCCCGCAAGCCTGCGCAGGTGCGGCTGCCGGTGACATTAGAAATGCGGCCGCGATGGCAATTGTCAGTATACGCATGAGCGTGACCCCCATTTTTTGCGATGGAAACAGGCTAAGATAGAGCCTACTCCGAATCTTCGGCAAAGAGGAAGGCTCCGCGAGGTCGATAATGGTTGTGCTCAACCGCATCTATACCCGAACTGGAGACGACGGCACGACTTCGCTTGGAACCGGCGCCCGGCGCAAGAAATACGACCTGAGGGTCGAGGCCTACGGCACTGTCGACGAGGTCAATGCGGTCATCGGCTTGGTGCGCCTTCACACTGCGGCCGAGAAGCTCCTCGATGCCGCTCTCGGTCGCATCCAGAACGATCTGTTCGATGTCGAGGCTGACTTGTGCCTGGCCGAAAAAGGGCCAGGCGGGGTGCGCCTGACCGTGACGGACGCCCAGGTCGCCTGGCTTGAGAGCGAGATTGACCGGCTCAATACCGACCTTGCACCGCTGAAATCCTTCATCCTGCCGGGCGGCAGCCCCGCTTCGGCCTATCTGCATCTCGCGCGAACCGTCTGCCGCCGCGCTGAGCGAGTCATGGTTGCGCTGAAGGACAAGGATGCGGAGGGTGTATCGGAGTCCTGCCTCAAATACATCAACAGGCTGTCTGATTACCTTTTTGTAGCCGGCCGTTATGCCAACAACAGAGGCGCAGGCGATGTACTCTGGGCCCCAGGCCAAAACCGCTAAACCCAAGTCTTGATCGGGGTCGGAACCCCGAGTTGAGGCGAAGTCAGAGCGCCAGAAGGGTCCGCGTGCGGCGCAGCATAAACGTTGACAGGCCAACGGCACGGCCTTTAGCCTCCGCCGGCTCTGCCGAAGGGCCCATCCGGCTTGGGGGATGATGGGAACGATGAAAATTCTGGTGCCCGTAAAACGGGTGGTCGATTTCAACGTAAAGATTCGCGTCAAGCCGGACGGTTCCGGCGTTGAGCTTGCCAACATCAAGATGTCGATGAATCCGTTCGACGAGATTGCCGTCGAAGAGGCGATCCGTCTGAAAGAGGCTGGCAAGGTGGCCGAGATCGTGGCGGTTTCGATCGGACCAGCCCAGGCCTCCGAGACCATCCGCACCGCGCTCGCCATGGGGGCGGACCGCGGCATCCTGGTGAAGTCTGACAGTGCGACGGAACCACTGGCGGTCGCAAAGATCCTCAAGGCAATCGTCGAAGCGGAAAAGCCCGGCCTGGTCATCATGGGCAAACAGGCAATCGACGATGACTGCAATCAAACGGGCCAGATGCTGGCGGCGCTGTTGAACTGGGCACAGGGCACGTTTGCCTCCAAGCTCGCGATCGATGGTGACACCGTCAGCGTAACGCGCGAAGTCGACGGCGGATTACAGACAGTAAAGCTGAAAATGCCGGCGATCATCACGACCGACCTCCGTTTGAATGAGCCACGCTATGCCTCGCTACCGAACATCATGAAGGCAAAGAAAAAGCCGATCGAGGAAAAAACGCCCGAATCTTACGGCGTCGATATCAAACCGCGATTGCAGGTGCTGAAAACGGCGGAACCGCCCGGACGCAAATCCGGAGTGAAAGTCGCTTCGGTGGCTGAGTTGGTCAGCAAGCTTAAAGACGAGGCGGGGGTGCTCTAGATGACCACGCTTCTTGTCGCCGAACACGACAACAATAGACTCAAGGATGCCACCAATAAGGCGCTGACGGCCGCCAAGGCAATCGGTGCCGACGTTCATGTGCTTGTGGCCGGCAAAGGATGCAAGGGGGCAGCGGAAGCGGCTACCAAGCTCGAGGGCGTCAAGAAGGTTCTGGTCGCAGATGCGGCGCTGTATGAACATCAACTGGCCGAGCCCATCGCCGCACTGATTGTTTCTCTTGCCGGCAACTACGACACCATCGTTGGGCCTGCGACGACGACGGGAAAAAATATAATGCCACGTGTCGCCGCGCTGCTCGACGTGATGCAGATTTCCGATATTACGAGAGTGGTCGCACCCGATACGTTTGAGCGTCCGATTTACGCCGGCAACGCAATTCAGACTGTGAAATCGTCCGATGCCAAGAAAGTGATTACGGTGCGCACGTCGACCTTTCAGGCGGCAGGCAATGGCGGATCAGCGAGCGTAGAAAATGCCACGGCTGCTGGTGATCCAGGCCTCTCGATGTTTGTCGGTGAAGAACTGTCAAAATCCGACCGGCCTGAATTGACCTCGGCAAAAATCATCATTTCTGGCGGTCGTGCCATGCAAAGCCGCGATAACTTCACTAAATATATTGAGCCGGTCGCCGATAAACTCGGTGCCGCCGTCGGCGCCTCGCGAGCCGCGGTCGATGCCGGCTACGCGCCAAACGACTGGCAAGTGGGACAGACCGGGAAGGTTGTTGCGCCCGAGCTTTACATCGCCGTCGGAATTTCCGGCGCGATTCAGCATCTCGCGGGGATGAAAGATTCCAAGGTGATTGTTGCTATCAACAAGGACGAGGAGGCGCCGATCTTTCAAGTCGCGGACTACGGTTTGGTGGCTGATCTCTACCAGGCGCTGCCTGAGTTGGCAGCCGAGCTCGACAAGATCAAACGTTGACCACGTTGCAATTTTGTTGATCCGCGGATGGCGTAAAGAGTTGGTAAGTCGTAAAAGTGCAAAGAGGCGTTGAAAGTTAACCGCATTCGAAGCCAAGAGCCGGACTTCGCATCGATCGGGCAAGAAACATGGCAGTCAATATTCAGAACGTCGGGGTGATTGGTGCCGGGCAGATGGGCAGCGGCATCGCCCATGTCTGCGCGTTGGCAGGCTATTCTGTTCTACTCAATGACCTGTCGGCGGATCGAATCAAGGCCGGTATGGCGACCATTAGCGGCAACATGGTGCGTCAGGTCAGCAAGAAATCGATCAGCGACGATGACCGCAAGGGCGCGCTCTCGCGTATCAAGCCAGCCGAGAAATACGATGCTCTTTCAAATTGTGACCTGGTGATCGAAACAGCGACTGAGAAAGAAGAAATCAAGCGCAAGATTTTCTCGGATCTCTGCAGTTCGCTGAAATCCGACGCTATTATTGCCACGAACACCTCCTCGATCTCCATCACGCGACTAGCGTCATCGACGGATCGGCCGGAGCACTTCATTGGCATCCATTTTATGAACCCGGTGCCATTGATGGAGCTGGTCGAGCTGATCCGCGGCATTGCCACCGACGACGCGACTTTCGAGGCCAGCAAGACGTTCGTATCCAAGCTCGGCAAGACAATAGCGGTATCGGAGGATTTCCCGGCCTTTATCGTCAATCGGATCCTGCTGCCGATGATCAACGAGGCGATCTACACGCTCTATGAGGGCGTCGGGAACGTCGAGGCAATCGACACCGCCATGCGGCTCGGCGCGCATCATCCGATGGGTCCGCTTGAGCTTGCCGATTTCATCGGCCTCGATACCTGCCTGTCGGTGATGCAAGTGTTGCATGAGGGCCTGGCGGATTCCAAATACCGACCGTGCCCGCTGCTCGTGAAGTACGTCGAGGCAGGTTGGCTTGGCCGCAAGGCGCAGCGCGGTTTCTACGACTATCGCGGCGAAAAGCCTGTACCGACGCGCTAGCCTGACCGTTCAGATCATCATTTGCCGTATTCGTCGTGCCGGCGAACCCACGCCATCGACCAGGGCAGGGCTCCTTCGTCGCGGCCCTTCGGCGCCAGATCGAGAAAATTATAGGTGCCGATAAGCATGTCGAGACCGCGTGCGTAGGACGAGTAGGTGTGAAAGACGTCTCCCGCCTCGTTTTTGACAAAGGCGCTCAGACCAGGCGCCTCCTCGCTGGGAAATTCGGTCAGAGAATAGTTGTAATCGACCTTGCCGCGTGCCTTCTCTTCCGGCGTGAATGATACGTGGAAATCGCTATTAAAGTCATTGCTGAACGACGATACCCATTTGAATTTCCAGCCCATGCGTTTTTGTAGTCTTCGATCTCGGCAAGCGGGGCACGCGATACCACGACAAGCGTAACATCACGCTGCGCGAGATGGATCACGGCGCCGTCGAAATGGTCTGCAAGGAATGAACAGCTCGGGCATCCCTGCTTCCATCCGGGGCCGAGCATGAAATGGTAGACAATAAGTTGGTTCTTGCCGCCGAAAAGATCAGCGAGCGCTTCCTTCCCCGCATGGCCGTCGAACACATATTTTTTCTCAACCTTGACCCAGGGCAAAGCTCGCCGCGCGGCGCTCAATTGATCACGCGCCTTGGTAAATTCCTTTTCCTTGGCCAGCAGCGCCCTGCGTGCAGTTAGCCATTCATTTTGCGAAACGACTGAGTGTTGCATGATTTTCACCTGACATGACCTGTTACATTGGGCGGCGTCATCCAGCCGATGCCCGCGCCGCCCGGCTCTTTGATGATTGCGATCCGGCCGACATTGGGAATGTCGAAGATCGGCCGCATCAATGTAGCTCCGGCCGATTAGGCCTTTTTCACGCGCGCATCGACATCATCGACGGCGAGATAGGCCATCCAGCTTTCGGGAACACCGTCGAATTGCGGGCTGGTCAACGGAAACAGCCCGCCGACAATTTGGTCGCCCATTTTCGCGACCCAATAAGCCCCATCAGGCATTGGCATGGCTTCAAAACTCCAGCCGACCGCGCTGCTATAAAACCTCTTTGCTTTCTCGGCGTCGCGCGTCATCAGCTCGTTCCAGTAAAAATGTCCATGTGACCATTGATGTGGCATGGGCGACTCCTGTCACTATGTGGTGAGGTATTTATCGAGCTTCTCCATCGCGTTCGTCCAACCACCTTGATGACGATCGCGCGCCTCTTCGTCGAAGAACTGCTCGTGCAACAAAGTCATGAGGGTACCATCGCCATCACGCTTGAATGTCAGCGTCACAAGCGACTCGCGCTCCGGCGTTGATTTCCAGGCCCAGGTGAAAACCAGTCTCTCGTTCGGGATCACCTCGCGATAGACACCACTGACGTCATGCTTTTCTCCGTTTGGCGATTGCATGAGCCAACGATAGCGGCCGCCGGTGCGCGGATCTGTTTCGACGCTCAGCGCCTTCACTTCACCCGGTCCCATCCAGCGCTTCACTTTTTCCGGGTCCGTCCACGCCGCGAAGACTTTTTCCGGCGGCGCGTTGAACCGGCGCTTGATGGTGAGGCTTGGCTTTGTGGTGACGGTGGCCATGTGTCTTCCTCCAAAAAGGCTGCAAGTCGGTCTAACCGCTCGGTCCAGAACTTCTGATAACGATTGAGCCAATCGTTTGCGTCGCGCATCGGTTCCGCCCGCAGGTGACAACTCACGACGCGGCCGTTCTTCTCGCGCCCAACCAGTCCGGCATCCGACAGCACGTCGAGATGCTTCATCACGGCCGGCAGCGACATCGAAAACGGCTTGGCCAGCTCACTGACCGACAAGGCGTCTTTCTCGCTTAGTCGCGCGAGCAAAGCGCGCCGTGTCGGGTCAGCCAGCGCGGCGAAAGTGCGATCGAGGCTTGGTCTTTGATAGTAAACCATTTGGTTAAGTATAGTCCAGCCTTGGCTTATGTCAAGGCCGGGTTCGCCCGCATTTAGGTTTCGTTGACAATCAGGCTGTAGACCTGTGGGCGGGATGGATCCGACATCACTTGCCGCAGCTTTAGCTGGCGCCCAGATGAGCCAGGTGCAGATGGCCATTGCGGCCAAGATACTGCGCATGAATGCGGACGCCGCGGCCTCAATCGCGCAGGTGCTCGACGCCGCCCAACGGAACATCCAAAGCCTTGCCAATGTCGCGGCGGGTGTCGGGCAGAATCTGAATATTACCGCCTAGAGTCAGATTGAACGGCTCGCCCCGCGGTCTGTCGACCGAGCGTCGCTCTAATCAGTTTGATTGCGTCCTCGCTCGCCCATTCGGCGGGACCGGCGATCGTAGCGATTTCGCAGCCTTGAGGGTCGACGAGCAATGTTGTCGGCATGCCAAAAGCGCGACCGATCGCCTTAAGGTCCTGAAAAATACGGGCGGTAGGATCGGCATAGTAGGCAAGTTTCTGCACGCCGACTTCCTGCAGCCAGGCCCTCGGCTTATCGGCGTCGCGCGTGTCGATGTTGACCGCCACGACTTCAAAGCCAGGACCGCCAAGCCTCTGCTCCAGCGCATCGAGCGCGGGCATTTCCTCGCGGCAGGGCACGCACCAGGTGGCCCATAAATTGAGAAGTACCGTGCGCCCTCGCCAATGCTCGAGGGTCAGCTGCTTTCCAGCAGCATCCTCGAACGCAAGGTTCGGCAGTTTTAAAGGAGTTTTGGCAACGTTAACGGCGGCCACCTCGCCGCGCGCAAAGGGCGCTATTTTCTTGGCCAATTCGACAGCCGGGGTGCAAGCCGTATCACCGCCCACATTGCGTGTCAGGGTCGCAATCCCGTATACCCCCGCCAGCCCGACAACGACGCCGGCGATTCCGCCTGCCAAAACCAAGCCCAGGCGTTTTTTGGCTAAGCTGGATCGGGTCCCGGTCATGAGCGGCTAGATGGATATGCCATGAGCAACAAGATGTGGGGTGGGCGGTTTACGTCTGGCCCCGGCGCCATCATGGAGGAAATTAACGCCTCTATCGATTTCGACCGGCATCTCTATCGCCAGGACATTGCGGCGTCCAAGGCCCATGCCGAAATGCTGGCCAAGCAAGGCATTATTGCGGCCGAGGATGCGAAAAAGATCGCTCACGGTCTAGACACGATTCTGTCAGAGATCGAGTCTGGCAAATTCTCATTCAAGCGCGCACTTGAGGACATCCACATGAATGTGGAAGGGCGGCTTTCTGAACTGATTGGGGAGGCCGCCGGCCGCCTGCACACCGCGCGCTCGCGCAATGATCAGGTAGCGACCGATTTCCGCCTCTGGGTGCGTGAAACGGTTGATAACCTTGACGCTGCACTGGCCGGTTATCAGCGGGCACTTGCCGAAAAAGCATTGGAGCATGCCGGCACGGTTATGCCGGGCCTTACTCATATGCAAACGGCGCAACCGGTGACTTTTGGCCATCACCTGCTTGCCTATGTTGAGATGGCGGCGCGCGATCGCGGACGATTTGCCGACGCGCGCAAGAGACTCAACGAATCTCCGCTTGGTGCTGCGGCGCTCGCCGGAACATCATTCCCGCTCGATCGTGAGATGACCACGAAGACGCTACGCTTTGATCGGCCGATGGCGAATTCGCTTGACGCCGTATCGGATCGAGACTTCGTCATGGAAGTGCTCGCTGCTGCCGCGATTACGTCCGTACATCTGTCGCGACTGGCTGAGGAGATTGTAATCTGGGCCTCGCCGCTCACCGGTTTGATGAAGCTATCGGATAAATTCACCACCGGCTCTTCCATCATGCCGCAGAAACGGAATCCCGATGCTGCCGAGCTGGTGCGTGCCAAGGCCGGTCGCATGATCGGTGCGCTCAATGCACTTCTGATTGTCATGAAGGGTCTGCCCCTCGCCTACGCCAAGGACATGCAGGAAGATAAAGAGGGCGCGATGGACGCGCTCGCCGCACTCGCTCTGTCGCTAGCGGCGATGAAAGGTATGGTTGCTGATCTTGAACCGGATATCGCCAAGATGAAAAAGGCGGCCGGCGAAGGTTATGCCACTGCGACCGACCTTGCTGACTGGCTGGTGCGGACTTTGAAAATTCCGTTCCGGGAAGCGCATCACGTTACCGGCCGGCTCGTCGCCAAGGCAGTGGAGTCGGGTGTTCCCTTACACCGCATGCCGCTCACAGCCATGCGCAATATCGACCCGCGTATCAGCGACGACGTTTTTAGCGTTCTTACCATCGACCGGTCGGTGAAGAGCCGTACGAGTTTCGGCGGCACAGCGCCCAAGAACGTACGCACACAGGCGAAGAAATGGCTGCGCAAGCTGGAAAAAGAGAAATCCTGACTTCGCCTTGTTTGCCTGTTTTGTTATGGTGCCTCCATGCAAGGATTGGACGCCTTGAAAGACTATGGCCGCTCATTTTTTCGTCTCGCCTTGATCGGCGCGTTGGCCACGTCGCTCGGCCTGGCGGCATGCGGGCGGAAGGGACCGCTCGATCCCCCGCCCGGTACGTCACTGACTGGCGACCAGACGGCGCCCGCTCCGAGTCCCGCTGGTAGTCAGCCCTATGGCCCCGACGGTAAACCGCTGGCGCCGGGCGGAGTAAATAGACGCATTCCTCTCGACGTTCTGCTCAACTGAGCGTGTCATGCACCACTTTGCTTATCGCGACGGCGTGCTGCACGCCGAGGCGGTGAACCTCGATACGCTCGCCGCCGCGGTCGGCACTCCGTTCTATTGCTATTCAACCGCGACGCTCACGCGCCATTACCGGATCTTCGCCGGTGCTTTTGCCGACGTAGACGCGCTCGTCTGCTATGCCATGAAGGCGAATTCGAACCAGGCCGTGGTGCGCACCCTTGCCAGGCTCGGTGCCGGGGCCGACGTCGTATCGGGTGGCGAACTCAGACGCGCGCGCTTGGCCGGCATTACTCCCGACAAGATCATGTTCTCGGGTATCGGCAAGACTGCGGACGAACTCGCGCTCGCTGTCGACGAGGGCATTCTATGCGTCAATGTCGAATCCGAAGAGGAGCTGGAGCTGCTGTCGGCCATCGCGGCGGCGAAGAGCCGCACCGCACACATTTCAGTGCGCGTCAATCCCGATATCGACGCCAAGACCCATCATAAGATCGCCACCGGAAGGGCCGAAGACAAATTCGGTATTCCAATCAGCCGCGCCCGTGAGATTTATGCGCGCGCGGCGAAGCTCAAGGGTCTTAAGGTTGCCGGTGTCGATATGCACATCGGCAGCCAGATCACGGAGCTGGATCCGTTCGGAAATGCATTCGCGCTGCTTGCCGAATTCGTCGGCATGCTGCGCTCTGACGGTCACACGATCTCGCATATCGATCTTGGCGGGGGGTTGGGCATTCCCTACCGTGACGATAATGAGCCGCCGCCACACCCGGAAGCCTATGCCGAAGTCGTCAGACGTGCGACCCGTGATCTCAACTGTCGCCTGATCTTCGAACCTGGCCGTCTCCTCGTCGGCAACGCCGGTATCCTGCTGACGCGCGTTTTATTTGTGAAGCACGGCGAGGCCAAGAATTTCGTCGTGGTCGATGCCGCCATGAACGATTTGGTCCGACCTACGTTATATGACGCGTATCACGAAATATGGCCGGTCGCTCAACGGGCGTCGGCTCGCCGCATCCGCGCCGATGTTGTTGGCCCGGTTTGTGAAAGTGGCGATTTCCTTGCCATTAACCGCGATATGGTTGAACCAGCCGGTGGCGCGCTGCTCGCCATCATGTCGACGGGTGCGTATGGCGCTGTCCAGGCCGGCACCTACAATACGCGGCCCCTGGTGCCGGAAGTGCTCGTCAAGGGCGCGGAATGGGCGCTGATCCGAGCGCGCCTTGAAGTTGACCAATTAATTGCGCTCGATCGCATGCCGGACTGGCTCTGAGTGCATTGATGCACGTGGCCCAAGAGTCCACTGCGTGTTACCTTGACGCATAATAGATTCTCCTGAGCCCGAAGCGACGGAGTGGCCTTTGGATGATCTGAGCGACCAGCCTCGCGATCTGGAACAGCCGACGAGACTTTCACTCGCGCGGGTGCTCAGGCGCGCGCGGAGCAGCATATTGTGGGAACGCCTGTGGCCGGCGCTCGCCATGCTGGGGACGGTTGCCGGACTATTCCTCGCCTTCTCCTGGGCTGGCCTGTGGTTGGTACTGCCACCGCTAGCTCGCGCCATCGGACTAATCGCATTCGGTATCGCTGCGGCAGCAGCGGCGTGGCCGTTACTGCTCCTGCGTATGCCGAGCGTGCATGACGGCCTGCGGCGCTTGGATCGAAGCACTGGTGAGACACACCGACCGGCGACAGCGGTTGCGGATCATATCGCAGTGAACAGCCAGGATCCGGTGGCGCAAGCCCTGTGGCGCGCACATGTTGAACGCGCTTTGTTGTCGGCGCGCAAGTTCAAGGCCGGTTGGCCTGCTCCGCGGCTATCTTTGCGTGACCCGATGGCATTGCGTGCGCTCACGCTCATTCTGGTGGTGGCAAGTTTCTTTGCCGCCGGCGGCGAACGAGTAAAACGCGTTGCCGCCGCCTTCGACTGGCACGGCGTCGTAGCACCGGCGAATTTTCGCATTGATGCCTGGATAACGCCGCCCGTCTACACCGGTCGGCCGCCGGTGATGCTGCCGGGACTGCGGACGGGTGAGACCGCGCAGACCACAGCGCCCGTTGCGGTGCCGACCGGCAGCCAACTGGTCATCCGTGCCACAGGCAAGGTGCATTTCGATATAGTGCGCCACGGCGGCGTCGAGGATGCGCCGCCGGAAGCACGCGCGCCACTGCCGGCCGGAACCGAAGAGCGCCGCTTGGTGATCAAGGGCGACGGTTCGGCTGCCATCCACGGCGTTCTCGGCAGTGATCTCGTCTGGAATTTTACGGCGATCCCAGACCGTGCGCCGACCATTGAACTCACCAAAGAACCGGAGCGTCAGGCGCGTGGTGCGCTGCGGCTCGAGTACAGGGTGGCTGACGACTATGGCGTAGTGGAAGCAAAAGCTACATTCGCGCTCAAGGGCGAACAGGCAAATGAAAAAGCGCGTCATCCTCTCTATAGCGCGCCCGACTATGCGTTGACGTTGCCGCAGGCGCGCACCCGCTCCGGCGTGGCCCAGACTACTCATGATATTACCGACCACCCTTGGGCGGGCGCCGACGTCATATTGGCGCTCGTGGCGCGCGATGAAGCGGGCAACGAGGGACGCAGCGAACCCTACGAGCTGACGCTGCCGCAGCGCATTTTCGTCAAGCCCCTGGCACGGGCACTGATCGAGCAGCGCCGCGACCTGGCGCTTGATGCTGAGACCAAGCCAACGGTGCTTGCAGCACTCGATGCATTGACCATTGCACCGGAACAGTTCACGCCGGAATCCGGCGTCTATCTTGGCCTGCGCTCAATCTATTACAGCCTTGAAAACGCAAAATCCGATGACGCGCTCCGAGGCGTGGTGGCGCGGCTGTGGGAGATGGCGGTTCAGCTTGAGGATGGCAATGTCTCGCAAGCCGAGCAGGCCCTGCGTCAGGCGCAGGAAGCGCTGCGTCAGGCGCTCGAGCGCGGCGCCAGCGATGAAGAAATCAAGAAACTGATGGAACAGTTGCGCGCCGCCATGGACAAATTTCTCCAGGCACTCGCCGAAGAGCTGCGCAAAAATCCGCAGCAGCTGGCGCGGCCGCTTGATCGCAATACCCGCATTCTTAGCCAGCAGGACCTCAAGAGCATGCTTGACCGGCTGGAAAATCTGGCTCGCTCCGGCAACAAGGACGCTGCGCGGCGCCTGCTCGAGGAATTGCAGTCAATGCTTGAGAATCTTCAAATGGCTCGTCCGGGCGCCGGCGGCGACGATGGCGATGACGACATGATGTCCGCGCTCGATGAATTGAGCGACATGATTCGCAAGCAGCAGCAGTTGCGCGACAGGACCTTCCGACAGGGCCAGGACATGCGGCGCGACCGTCAACGCGGCCAGCCGGGGCAGCAAGGCGAGAACCAAATGGGCGAGCTGCGCCAGGACCAGCAAGGTCTGCGGGATCGCCTCAACAAGCTTCTCCAGGATCTACGCCAGCGTGGACTTGGCCAGCCTGGTCAACAGGGCCAAAACAGTGAAATGGACCAGCTCGGCGACGCCGGCGAGGCCATGGGCCAGGCCGAGGGTCAGCTTGGAGAGGGTGATGCCGACAGCGCAGTCGACAGCCAAGGCCGCGCGCTTGATGCCATGCGCAAAGGCGCGCAAGGACTCGCGCAATCCATGCAGCAGCAGGGCATGATGGGCACGGGGCCAAATGGACGGCCCGGTCGCGGCCAGGCCCGTGCGAATCAGGATACCGATCCGCTCGGCCGGCCGATGCGTGGCCGTGACTACGGCGATGACGTCACTGTGAAGGTGCCGGGCGAGATCGATGCACAGCGGGCCCGCCGTATTTTGGAAGAGCTGCGCAAGCGTTTCGGCGAAAGTTTCCGTCCGCAACTTGAGCTCGACTATATCGAGCGGCTGCTTAAGGATTTCTGACAGAGCGATTCTTGCTGCAACGCTAGTGCCGCTGCACCAGCGCCTCGCGTACTGCGCCTTTGATCTGCTCGACCGAGAACGGCTTCGCAATCACATCGTGCACGAACGCATCCAGCCTGTGTGCCCGTTCGTGCTGGTCGGCATAGCCGGTCATCAGCATGATTGGGATGTCAGGATGGTCCCGTCCGGTCGCTAGTGCGAGTGCAATACCGTCCATGCCCGGCATTTTCACGTCGATCAGCAGCAAGTCGAATTCGCCGTTGGATTGCCTGAGCGTGTCAAAGGCTGTCACGCCATCAACGGCTTCGGTGAGATCGTGGCCGTCGCCGCCAAGGGCGCGCACGACGAACTTGCGAACATCATCATCATCTTCGGCAACTAGGATTTTTGCCATGTGCTACTTCGTCCCGGTTTGCGCGTCCTGCGGATTGATAAAACGGACCATGACATCGGTCGCACTCGCCGGCGGCGAGACAAGTCGACTGCGGAAGTCCAGTTTTTCGCCGGGGCCAAGGACGCTCCGGCTGGGCATGGAGGACCAGGTGTAGATCTCCTGGCCCATGGCATCCCTTGCAGCAAAACGCAGGCGCGGCACCTCAGTCGGCTTGCCGGAAATGCTGACGATCGAGCCTTCGATCACAAGCGACGACAGACTTTCTTGCGTTTCCTTCGAGATGCGCATGTTTTCGAACTTCAGGTTGCGCAGGTTAACCGGCAGGCCGATCGCCGAGAACAAGGACGCAGTCTGCGGCAAAAACCGTACGACTTCGCTGCGTGCGCCAATCAACGCGACATTGAAGGCGAACAACACAAGAATAAGCGCGGTCCATCGCGACGAGCGTTGGGCATTTTTGCGTCGCGCTTGCAATCGCTTGCGTCTCGCCGCGAAATTTTCGATTTCGTCAGAGTCCGATCCGTTGTCCGGAGGCACGGAGGGATCGACCGGCGGAACCAGCGATGGAGCGTCGGTGACGGTGACGGGCTCCCTGGCTTCTGCCGGCGCTGCTATGGGTTCCGGCATGCCGGCACTCTGTTGCGCCGGATCCGCGTCGCTGCTTGCGGGAGGAACTTCATCGGGAGGAAGCACGCCTTTAAACGCCTGTAACTCGGCTTCTGCCGGTACGGGCTCAGCGGTCGGACCGCCGGCAAACCACGTCGCCTTGCAGCGCGCGCAGCGGACAGTACGACCGGTCTCGCCCAGCGAACCCGGGTCGATCGTGTAAGACGTGGCGCAGCTCGGACAGGCGATCAGCATGGCAGCGGCATATTTGGGTGCCCAACCTAGCAGCCGTCCGTTAATGGATCGGAAACCATGGCAAGGCCTGAGGCACAGGGCCAATTAGGGCTTGGCCCCTCGCGGCGCTATGGCGGCAGCGCGATAATCCTGTAAAAGCGCTGTTCCGGGTGGTAGCGCGAACCGGCGGGGCATTCCGGTATATCCGGAGGCTCGGCCGGGCACGTGATTCGACCGGCCCAGCAGGAATTGGCGGAGAGGGGTAGGTGGTCCGATTCGAGAATGTGGGCTTACGCTATGGATTGGGGCCGGAGGTTCTGCGCGACCTCACGTTCCGCATCGACCCGCATTCTTTCCAGTTTCTCACGGGCCCGTCAGGTGCGGGGAAGACGTCGCTGCTGCGATTGTTGTTTCTGTCACTGAGGCCGACGCGCGGGTTGATCACTCAGTTTGGCCATGACGTCGCAACGCTGTCACGCGATGCGGTCGCGACATTGCGGCGGCGCATCGGCATTGTTTTTCAGGATTTCCGCTTGCTTGATCACATGACGACTTATGAAAACGTCGCGCTACCGTTGCGCGTGATGGGCCGTCCCGAGAGCAGCTATCGCGATGAAGTTGTCGAACTGCTCAATTGGGTTGGCTTGGGCGAGAGGATGTGGGCGCTGCCCCCGGTGCTCTCGGGCGGTGAAAAGCAGCGCGCCGCGATTGCGCGTGCAGTGATTGGGCGGCCGCAATTGTTGCTCGCAGACGAACCCACCGGAAATGTCGATCCAAGCCTGGCACAACGGCTACTGCGATTGTTCGTGGAACTCAACAAGTCCGGAACGTCTGTTGTGATCGCAACCCACGATATCGGATTGATGGACCAGTACGACGCACGGCGGCTCGTACTGCACGACGGCCGGCTGCATATCTACGATTGAGGTCGCAATGACGGATTACAGAACGGCCGAATTTGCGGCAGCCCTGCGCGGATCAGCGGAGACGTTGCCACATTTTGAAACGCCACTCGTGCCGCGCAATTCGATTTCCGGACGAGCGCTCGTTGTCGTGGTTGCCATTATGACTTTTCTTGCGTCGCTCACCACTGGCGCTGTCATCCTGGTAAGTACCGCAGCCGGCGAATGGCAATCGGATATTTCTCGCGAAATCACGATTCAGGTTACTCCGGCGCCCGGCCGCGACCTCGACGTCACCGTCGAAAGGGCCGCTTCAGTTGTACGCGCGTTTCCCGGCGTTACGGAGGTTCGGCCTTATTCGAAGGAAGAATCAACCAAGCTACTCGAACCATGGTTAGGAAGCGGACTGTCGTTGAATGAACTGCCAGTGCCCCGGCTGATTGTGGTCAAGATCGCAGCAAACGGAGCGCTAGACGTTGTCCAATTAAGACGCATGCTTGCTGATCAGGTGCCAGGCGCCTTGCTTGATGATCATCGCGGGTGGATCGAACGTATGCGCACCATGGCCGGGACGGCCGTTGCGGCGGGCGTCTGCATCCTGATTCTGATGTTGGTTGCCACCATATTATCCGTCACCTTCGCGACCCGTGGTGCCATGGCAACCAACAAGGCTGTGATCGAAGTGCTGCATTTTGTCGGCGCGAAGAACGGATTCATCGCCAGGAATTTTCAGCATCATTTTCTGCTGTTGGGTTTGCAGGGGGGAGCCGTTGGCGGAGGTGCGGCGATTGTGCTGTTCGTGCTCGCGGGGCTCGCAAGCCGCTGGTTCGCAGGCACGGCGGAGGCCGACCAGACATCTGCCATGTTTGGGTCGTTTTCGATCGGCCTCGCCGGGTATATTGCCGTTGTGGTTCAGGTCGCATTGATCGCGGCGGTGACTGCCTTAACCTCAAGGCAAACGGTCAACCGCACCCTTGAAACGATCGACTGACATGCTTGCTGGAATTGCCCGGTGGATCGGTTTTCTGACTATGGCTGCCAGTGCCACCGGTTTGGTCCTATTCGGATGCGGATTTAGCTGGTTCGTTTCACATATCGCGACCGAGGAGGTGACGCTGGACAGCAAAGCCGACGGAATCGTGGTGTTCACCGGCGCCGCCGCGCGCGTTCCCGACGCGATCGAATTGCTGGCAAGCGACCGCGGCAAGCGGCTGCTGATCACCGGGGTTTACCGTGCCACCAGCGCACGGGAAATCGCACGGCTCACGCCGCTTTATTCCAAATACTTTACCTGTTGCATCGACCTCGATCGGTCGGCGCTCAACACGTTTGGCAACGCACTCGAAACAAGACGTTGGGCGCGCGAGCACAATTTCAATTCACTGGTCGTGGTAACTTCGAACTGGCACATGCAACGCGCTGTGGCTGAACTCGGCCATCAGCTTCCTGACGTTACCCTGGTTGCCTATCCAGTGATTTCAGAGAAAGTTAAATCGGAACCATGGTGGTCGAATCTGGATACGGCACGTCTGCTGTGCGCGGAATACTTGAAGTATCTTTTTGCGCTCGTCCGCATGCGCATCGACACCGATAGCGCCGTCTGAAGGAGCACCGGTCGTGGTCATTCTCCTTCGCTCGATTGCTTTCAACGTGCTGTTCTACTTGAACACGCTTATCTATCTGATAGCGGCGCTGCCGACCTTCTTTATGCCCTATCGGGCAATCATTGCGCTGGCAAAGTCGTGGGGACGCACCAACCTCGTATTGCTGCGTGTGGTTGCAGGCATCAAATACGAAATTCGCGGCCGCGAGAAAATTCCAAAGGGGCCGATTATCGTTGCCTCGAAGCACCAGTCGGCTTGGGAAACCTTTGCGCTTTTGCCACTCCTAGAAAATCCGGTGTTTATCCTCAAGCACGAACTGCAGTGGATACCGGTGTTCGGCTGGCTCACTATCAAGGGGCGCATGGTGCCGGTCCATCGCGGCGGCGGCTCGCAAACTCTCAATGCCATGATCGAACGCGCACGCATTGAGCTCGCCGACAATCGTCAACTCATCATTTTTCCCGAAGGCACGCGACGGCCGGCCGGAGCTGAACCCCGCTACAAGATCGGAGTTATGCATCTTTATGTGGGCGAAGGCGTTCCCTGCGTGCCGATTGCGCTCAATTCCGGACTGTTCTGGCCGAGACGGTCGTTGCGACGATTCCCCGGTACCGTGGTAGCCGAGATTCTTGATCCAATTCCGCCGGGACTTGCCAAAGACGAATTTTTTCAGCGACTGCAGAACAACATCGAAACTGCAACGGCGCTTCTAGTCGCAGAGGGGCGGGCGACATTGAAGCACTAACGGCTCGCCTTCGCAGCCGATTGGTGACTACCTTTGAGCTGTTCCGCCAATACATTCAGTTCTACGTCCCGGATTCCAAGCCTTCGCAATTCTTTCACCGCGGCGAGCACGTAGTCACGGCAGGCGCCCGACCGGCCATGGCCCTGACGGGCGTAGTGTAGTTGTTCGGCCAAGGTCAGCTGCCCCGCATATTGTCTGTGCCCACGGTCGACGACGTAGCAAAGTGCATGCACGCTTTCCTGAGGGTTATCGTCGAGCCAGACTCTTCGCCAGACTTCGCGATATACCAGAGTGGCCTGTTCGCGGGCGCGCAGGTATTTGATTGTTTTCGTTTGCTTGCTTGCTGAAACGCTATACGCGATGCCACGGCAATTGCCGCCGCGATCGAGACCAAATACCAGACCGGGCTTCTCAGGGGTCCCCCGGTGCACGAAAGAGTAGACGCAAAGCGCGCGATGGGCGCCCACCAGGCGTGCGTTGCGTCGATCCAGAAAATCGAAGCCTGGCCGCCACATCAGCGACCCATAGGCGAAGACCCAGAACTCCTTGTTGCGCTGACTGGAACGTATGTTCATCGTGGCGGGAAGGACCACGGCATGAGGGGCCGGCGATGTTCGCGTAACAGGCGGTCGGCTTCCGCGCAACCCGTCAAGATTCGGCGTAGAAACGCCGCATTCGACAGGTTTTGAACTCGCATGAACCAATCAGTCAGCCTGCAATCGCGCCGAAGGGCGCTTCGCTATGCGATTCTGCTATTTGTCGTGCTGGCCTTGATCGCGGGGTGGAGCGCCTTTTGGAAATTTGCCGCCGGCAAGGCGGAGGTGGCCATCGATGGTTGGCGTGCGCGTGAGGTCAAGGCGGGGCGCATTTACAATTGCGGTTCGCAAACCGTCGGCGGCTACCCGTTCCGCATCGAGGTCAATTGTGACCGGGCATCGGCGCTGTTTCGAAGCAACCAGCCGCCGGTCGAAATCAAGACTGACGGTCTGTTGGTGGCGGCCCAGGTCTACCAGCCCGGACTATTGATCAGCGAATTCCATGGGCCGCTCACTGCGGGCGAGCCTGGAAAGTCTCCAGACATCGTTGCCGATTGGAAGCTGGCGCAATCGAGCGTGCGCGGCACACCAACGGCGCCCGAGCGTGTGTCGGTCGTTTTCGATCAACCGGCGGTCGATCGCATGGATGGTACAGTACGGCAAAGTTTGTTACGTGCCCGGCACATCGAAATTCATGGCCGAATTGCTGAAGGCTCCGCTGTCAACAAGCCGGTAATCGAGATCACGCTGCAGCTTGATCACGCTACGGCGCCGACATTGCATCCAGCAACGGTTCAACCGATCGATGCCGATGTTATGGCGAAACTTCGGGGTCTGAATGATTTTTCACCGAAGCCTTGGCCCGTGCGTTTCCGCGAAATGCAGGCAGCGGATGGCCGCATCGACATCACGAAGGCACGGGTGCAACAAGGCGACATCCTTGCCATGGGCGATGGTACTTTGTCGATCAATGCCAACGGGCGTCTTGAAGGCGAGCTGCGCGTAACCCTGGCCGGACTCGAGCAGCTTCTGGCCGAGCTCGGCGTGCAACAGCGCGTGCAAACCTCACCGAGCATGGACAAGCTCGTCGGCGCACTTGATCACCTTGCGCCGGGGCTGGGTGATGTGGCGCGCCAGCAGGCAGGCGCCAATATTTCGCTTGGGATCAATCTGCTCGGCGAGCAGACCACGCTCGAGGGCAAGCGCGCAGTGGTGCTGCCGCTCCGCTTTACTGATGGGTCGGCATTTCTTGGGCCCATTCCGATCGGCAATGTCCCGGCTTTGTTTTAGGTGTTTAGCGACAATTAATCTTCCGCGCCGGCGTAAGGCTTCGGCAGTGGCGTGTCGAAATCCGGGTGCGGTCGGCCAAAATCCGGTGCCGCCGAATCCTGCCCGATCTCGACAATGCCCTTGCGGATCGCCCGCGTACGGGCGAATTGCTCGAACAGCGCCTCGCCATCGCCCTTGCGGATCGCTTTGGTAAGCGCCGAGATATCCTCATTAAAACGGCCGAGCATTTCCAGCACCGCGTCTTTATTGGCAAGGAACACATCGCGCCACATTGTCGGGTCAGAAGCGGCTATGCGGGTGAAATCGCGAAATCCGCCGGCGGAAAACTTTAGAACCTCCGAGCGTGTCACCGTCTGCAATTCGTCGGCGGTACCGACGATGGTATAGGCAATCAAATGCGGCAGATGGCTGGTGATGGCGAGCACCAGATCATGATGGTCCGCGTCCATGGTGTCGACATTGGCGCCGAGCAGTTGCCAAAACTCGGTCAGTTTCCGCACCGCTTTTGCGTTGGTCCCTTTCGGCGGCGTGAGGATGCACCAGCGGTTCACGAACAGTTCGGGAAAGCCGGCATCGGGCCCAGAATATTCAGTTCCGGCGACTGGGTGCGCTGGCACGAAATGCACCGTCTTAGGCAAGTGTGGCGCCATATCGTTTACAACCGAACCCTTTACCGAGCCGACATCTGAGACGATAGCGCCGGGGGCAAGATGTGGACTGATCTCCTTGGCGACGGCGCCGCAGGCGCCGACCGGAATACAGACGATGACAAGGTCTGCACCTTCGACCGCGGCAGCGTTGCTTTCGACCACCTGGTCGGCAAGGCCGAGCTCGGCGACGCGCCGGCGTGTCTGCGGCGAGCGCGCAGTTGCTACGATCGAGCGCACAGCACCTTGAGCACGGGCGGCGCGCGCAATCGAAGACCCGATAAGCCCGACGCCGATCAGAGCCAGGCGGTTAAACAGTGTGGCCGGTTTGCTCACGCCGCCTTCCTCAGGAAGTCTTTCAGTGCTTGCACGGTCAGCCGATTCGCCTCTTCGGCGCCAACGCTCATTCGCAAAGCGTTCGGGAGTTTGTACGCGCCGACCTGGCGCAGGATCAGCCCGCGCTTCGTGAGGAAGGCATCAGCATCCTTGGCCGTGCGGCCCTTCATTTCCGGAAAGTGGATAAGCACGAAGTTCGCCGCGCTTGGCGTTACCAACAGGCCAAGCTTGCTGATTTCTTCACTGAGCCAGGCGAGCCAACGCGCATTATGCGCGCGTGCCTTCTCCACATGTGCGGTGTCGCGAATGGCGGCGATACCTGCCGCAATCGCCGGTCCATTGACATTAAATGGACCACGAATGCGATTGATCGCATCAACGACATGTGCAGGCCCATACATCCAGCCAAGCCGAAGCGCGGCCAAACCGTAGATCTTCGAGAATGTGCGAGTCATAACCACGTTTTCCGTGGTTGCGACCAGCTCGATACCGGACTCGTAGTCGTTGCGTTGCACGTACTCAGCATAAGCGGCGTCGAGCACAAGCAGGATGTTTGGCAAAAGCCCCTTGCGCAGTCGTTTTACTTCGTCGAATGGAATGTAAGTTCCGGTCGGATTGTTTGGATTTGCGATAAACACAATTTTAGTTTTCGGAGTTACCGCCTTGAGAATGGCATCAACATCCGCCGTAAAATTCTTCTCCGGCGCCGCGATTGCCTTTGCCCCGGTGCCCATAGTCGCTATCGGGTAAACCAGGAAGCCGTGCGTTGTGTAAATTCCCTCGTCACCATCGCTGAGATAGGCGCGTGCGAGCAGGTTGAGCAAATCGTCAGAGCCTGCGCCGCAGACAATCCGATCGGGATCGAGTCCGAAGGCCGCGCCAATCGCCTCGCGCAATTCGGACGCCGAACCATCTGGATAATCCTCGAGATGCTCGCCGGCCGCGCGATAGGCGGCAATAGCGTTCGCGCTCGGACCCAACGGTGTTTCGTTGGAGGAGAGTTTGAACACTCTGGCAACGCCGGGCGCCGTGCTCTTGCCCGGAACGTATGGGGCGATATCGAGCACGCCGGGACGCGGTTGCGGGCGGTTCGCGGTCATTGACGGTATTCCGAACGATCAAGCCTTATCGGCGGCAACCGTATAGCGGGTTGCGTGGCTTCCGACGAGGGCCGCCGAGCGCACTGTAGCGCCAGCCTTAACCAAGGTCGCCTTGATCGATTCAAGTTTGGAGTCCTGGGGCAAGGTGACCAGCAGGGCGGCGCCGTCGAAAGCCCGGTCAGGTACAGCGATAAAATCTGCGAGCGCGGATAGGGCCTGTGCAGCGCCAGCGCCCCAGCCGGAGACGCGGATACTCCATACCGCGGCTTCGGTCGCCATTGCATCGGGCGCGACCCTGGAGAGCACAAACACGGGCAGGGCGGCCGGGTGGTCAGGGCGTTCGACGAAGGGCAGCCGCGCGATGATTTTGGGCGCGGCGTCGAATTCAAGGGCGTTCCACCAGGCGCCAGCCGAAGCCACGTCAAAGGCGGGCACAAGGCCGAGGTCGCCTTTGGAAGCGGACACCGCTGCGACCACTCCTGCGGCGCCGGTGTGCGGGACGAACGGCACGGTGAAGCCGAAGTGAAAGCGGGCGGAGTCCCGCATCAATGCGTCACCCGCAGACAGATCGGCATGCACAGAGAATGGCGCCTGCACATAGGTAAAAGTTGAAATGATGACGCGCCAGATGCTCTCGACCGTGTCGAGCGGCAGAATTCCTTTATGGCGATTAACCAGTCGGCGCATCATTTCCGCTTCGCGTGCGGGGCGGAATGCCGACGAGCCGGTCTCCTGGCCACGCTTGACCGTTATCAGCCGGTCGATGATTTCGCCGCGCTCGATCAGAAGTTGGTGCATCGCCTCATCCAGGCGGTCGATCTCCTTGCGAAGCTCGGCCAGCGAGGCTTTTTCAGATGGCTTTGCCATGGCGGCATTGATAGGTGGGCCGGGGTCTGAAATCAAAGAAAACGTTGACGGCGGCCTGCTAGGTTGACAGTAAGCCTCTACTCTTACTATTCGGCCCGCAATGCGGGTAGCGCGCCGGGAGCGCACAAGCGATATGGGTAAAGCCGATCTGACCAGCGCGCATGAGGCCGCGGATGCCCCGCGCGAAGCGGACCAGCCGCGCGACTCGCTTTTGGCGCATTTCGGGACTGATAGACCGCTCAGGCTCGACGCCGGCGTCGAATTGGCGCCCCTCCAGATTGCCTATAAGACCTACGGTGCGCTCAATGCTGCGCGTTCCAATGCGGTGCTGATTTGTCATGCCCTCACCGGCGACCAGCACGTCGCAAGCGTGCACCCCGTTACCAAGAAGCCGGGTTGGTGGGAGACGATGGTTGGCCCCGGGAAGCCGATCGACACCGAGCGCTATTTCGTCATCAGTCCGAATGTGGTCGGTGCCTGTATGGGAACCACGGGTCCCTCATCGATTGATCCAAGGACAGGAAAACCTTGGGGCCTTGACTTTCCTGTCATCACAATTCGCGACATGGTGCGGGCACAGGCGATGTTGCTCGATCACCTCGGTATCGAGTCGTTATTCGCGGTGGCCGGTGGATCAATGGGTGGGATGCAGGTTCTGCAGTGGGCAGCGAGCTATCCGCAACGCGTTTACTGCGCGCTGCCAATTGCCTGCGCCACGCGTCACTCGGCGCAAAACATTGCGTTCCATGAAGTGGGCCGCCAGGCCATCATGGCCGATCCGGAATGGCGCGCCGGCCGCTATCTGCTGGAAGAAACCAATCCGAGTCGCGGGCTGGCGGTAGCGCGCATGGGCGCACACATCACCTATCTGTCCGATGTGGCGCTGCACAGGAAATTTGGCCGCAAATTCCAGGATCGGGCGAATCCAACCTTCTCATTCGATGCGGATTTTGAGGTAGAATCCTATTTACGGCACCAGGGAATCTCGTTTGTCGAGCGCTTCGATGCCAACTCCTATCTCTATCTGACGCGCGCAATGGACTATTTCGATCTAGCCGCAGATTACGATGGCATATTGGCCAATGCGTTCAAGGGAACGCCTACGCGTTTCTGTGTGATTTCGTTCACAAGTGATTGGCTGTTTCCGACCTCGGAATCACGCGCGATCGTGCATGCGCTTAACGCGTCAAGCGCGCGGGTATCGTTCGCTGAAATTGTTACCGATAAAGGTCATGATGCCTTCCTGCTCGACGAGCCGGAACTGTTTGCAATCGTGCGCGGTTTCCTTGAGGGGGCCGGCAAATCACGCGGCCTCGTCCCCAAGAGCTAAGGTATGAGCATGCTGTCGCGCTCCGACGCAAATCTCGTGGTAGCAAATGTGTCCATGTCGGGCAGTGCCCGCGTCGACCTGGTGCTGGTTGCTCAGATGGTCGAGAGTGGGGCCAAGGTACTCGACGTGGGATGTGGTGACGGCGAATTGCTGCGGCTGTTGAGCGAGACCCGGAGGGTCGACGGTCGTGGTATTGAACTTTCGCGTGAAGGTGTGAACGAATGCGTGGCCAAGGGACTCGCTGTGATCCAGGGCGACGCCGACACCGATCTTGCCGACTACCCCGACGACGCCTTCGACTATGTCATCCTGTCGCAAACTCTTCAGGCGACCCGCCATCCGCGTGTTGTGCTCGAACACATGCTGCGCATTGGGCGGCATGCCATCGTCTCGTTCCCGAATTTTGGCCACTGGCAGGTACGGTTGCAGCTGCTGTTTGCTGGCCATATGCCGCGCACCGATATCCTGCCGTTCAGCTGGTACGACACCCCCAATATCCACCATTGCACCATCAAGGATTTCCGTCTGCTCTGCACGGAGATTGGGCTCAGAATGGAGAAGGCAGTAGCGTTGAACGCGTGGGGTTCTCCGCTCCGACTGAATGCACCTTGGTGGTTCTGGAACCTTTTTGGGGAACAGGCGGTTTTTCTTCTCAGCCGGAGGGCTGGGGCGGGGTCGCTTCAATCGTAGAATCTGGCCGAACACTTGCCGCGCTGCAACTTTAACTGTGTTGCAGCGAGGGGGTTTCTTTAGCTCAAAGTACTCTCGGCACTGAATTCAATATTCAGATACGTCCACAAGTATAAACGTACAGAATTATCGTATAGTTTTTATTTGGATGGTATTCCAATGGAATATCTCCTATGCGCTCCACGAAATGACCTTCCAACGATCACGAAATTGCCATATGCGAGCGGCGTTAAGACGTCGCGTTCTGCCCTGAGTCTATCGGGGCCGGGTGCATTGCTTGAATAGCTAAGGGGACTAATCGATGACTGTTAAAACAAGACGGGCGACAATTGTGTTGTGTACGGTGGCAGTTGCGGTTCTTGCAACGTCAGCCCTCGCAAGACCCGTCCACCAAAATAGGCACCGTTCGGCGACTACCTCGCAGGCGGTGACCCAACTTCAAACGCCGGGCGCTGATCGCGACGTGCGTTATTCGTTCAACGGAACTCAGGCCGGTACGGACGTCGTCAACAACACCGTTGCTGGCGATGATGGGCGTCGCCGTAGCCGGCGTTCATTGGCTGATGCACGCGCAGAGGCGCAGTCGCATTCAAATTCGGCCTATGGCGGCTTTACCGGCAACGCGCTGGTCACCGAGGCCCGCAAATATATCGGCACCAACCCGACCGGACGCGGCAGCTTGTGGTGCGGCGCGTTCATGGACATGGTGCTCAAGCGCACGGGCCACGCGGGCGGCGGCAATCTGGCCAGCAACTACGCGCGCTATGGCACGCGCGTGAGCGGACCGCAGGTCGGCGCTATCGCGGTAATGGGACGCCGTGGCGGCGGTCATGTCGGCGTCGTCAGCGGGATTGACCCGAACGGCAATCCGATCATCGTTTCCGGCAATCACAATCACACCGTTGCCGAGTCGGTTTATCCGGCAGGCCGCATCAACGCCTACGTATTACCCGGCGGCTGATCCCAGTCGTTGTTTACGCAGCAAGACGCCCCGCTGCAACGAGCGGGGCGTCTTTTATGCAACTTCAACATCGACGGTGTTGCCGATTTCAATATCTCCGGCAGCCACAACCTCGGCGTAGATTCCGCAATCGGTGTGGTCAAAATTTTCCATCAAAGCGCGCGGGATATTCAGGTCGCGGATACCCGTGGCAGGATCGACATCGGTTGCCGCACAGCGCTCAATGCGCTTTATCACTCTGAGCCGCAAGAAATCGCCGACTGTAAGCGTCTCTCCGACAAGACCCAATTCGTGCCAGGCTGGCCAACCTGACAGGTAGACATTCCCGCGGAAACGCAACGGGTCTACCGGGGCTCCGACGGCAGTCTCGATCGCTGCTACAGATGCCAGATTGATGATTGATACGACCTTCTTCGCGACGTCCGAAAAGCTGTGGCCTTCGCCGTAAAGCACTTTAGGCGGCCCGCGCAGTTCTTTCGGCATGAAACGGCGAAAGAAAGCCTCAATTGCCAGTCTGCCTTCTTTCGTGCGCAAATCGCCGTGCGCGGCTTCGTGGTCATCCCATCGGATCGTCAACGTGTGATTTTCTTCGTCAAAATGGGTGCGCAAGGCGGCCAGGCGCTCATTGCGCATCAACATCAAGAAGCGGTGCTTTGGAAAATAGGCAGGCGTTGCCGGATCAAAACCGCAGGGCCCATTCTCGATGGCATAGAGTCGGTCTGCTGGAATAGTCTGCCCGGCCCGGAGATGCGCTCGCACTAGCGGCTGTGGTGAAAGCCCTTTAACCGGATATCGGTAAATGGCGCTAATCGAAGCGGTCTCACATGTCATTGATTTCCGGCCACTTGGCAGCTGCCCCTAAAGCGTTAACGCTGACCTATATCAAGCAGGCGAGCCCTTCAAACTGCAATAAGGGTCCCCACATAACCTGAAGGGCGGACTGCCTGACAGGGGTCTGCCTTCGTCCGGCGCCGTCATGGGCCGAGGGAGTGAGATAATGAATTTCGAGAAATACACCGACCGTGCCCGCGGATTCGTTCAGTCAGCGCAATCACTGGCCGCGCGTGAAGGTCACCAGCAGTTTTCCCCCGAACATCTCCTGAAAGTCTTGCTCGACGACCCGGAAGGTCTGGCGGCGGGCCTGATTGATCGGTCAGGCGGGCAGTCTCGTCAGGCATTGAAAGCGGTAGAGGCTTCCCTCGCGAAACGTCCCAAGGTCAGCGGAGGTGGCGCCGGGCAGATTTACCTTGATCCCACCTTGGCGCGTGTATTCGATGCTGCAGAGAAGGCAGGCGAAAAAGCCGGAGACAGCTTTGTTACCGTCGAGCGGCTGTTGCTTGCGCTTGCACTCGAGAAGGACAGCGAGGCCGGAAAAATTCTCGCCAAGGCTGGCGTAACACCGCAGAACCTCAATGCCGCCATCAATGCGCTGCGCAAAGGCCGCACGGCCGATTCCGCCTCTGCCGAGAATGCATACGATGCGTTGAAGAAATATGCGCGCGATCTCACGCAGGCTGCGCGAGAGGGTAAGCTAGACCCGGTGATCGGTCGCGACGAAGAAATTCGCCGCACCATTCAGGTGCTGTCGCGGCGGACCAAGAACAACCCCGTGCTGATTGGCGAACCCGGCGTCGGCAAAACCGCGATTGTCGAGGGCCTCGCACTCCGCATCGTCAACGGTGATGTGCCAGAGAGCCTTCAGGACAAACGGCTGCTCGCACTTGATCTCGGCGCGATGATCGCCGGCGCAAAATATCGCGGCGAATTCGAAGAGCGGCTTAAAGCGGTGTTGCAGGAAGTGACGGGATCGGATGGCGGCATCATCCTGTTTATCGATGAAATGCACACGCTGGTCGGTGCCGGCAAGGCTGATGGTGCGATGGATGCATCCAATCTGCTCAAGCCAGCGCTGGCGCGCGGCGAGCTGCACTGCATCGGCGCAACCACGCTCGATGAATACAAGAAGCATGTTGAAAAAGACGCTGCGCTCGCACGACGCTTCCAACCTGTTTATGTGTCCGAGCCGAGCGTCGAAGACACCATTTCCATCCTGCGCGGGTTGAAGGACAAGTACGAGCAGCACCACGGGGTGCGAATTGCAGATTCGGCAATCGTCGCCGCCGCGACCTTGTCGCACCGCTATATCACCGACCGGTTCCTGCCAGACAAGGCCATCGATCTGATCGATGAAGCCGCCGCGCGATTAAAAATGCAGGTCGATTCAAAACCCGAGGAGCTCGATTCCATCGATCGTGAAATCATTCGCCTGAAAATCGAGCAGGAGGCGCTCAAGAAAGAGAGAGACCCTGGGTCAAAGGACCGCCTCAAGCGCCTTGAAAGCGAATTGAAGAATCTGGAAAAACGTTCGGCCGATCTAACGGGGCGATGGAAGGCGGAAAAAGAGAAACTTTCCGACGCGCAAAAGCTCAAGACCGAACTCGACCAGCTGCGCGCCGAGCTTGCCAATGCGCAGCGGTGCGGCGAATTCCAGCGGGCCGGCGAGTTGGCCTACGGGCGCATTCCGGAGTTGGAGAAAAAGCTCAAGACTATAGAGGCGGCTGAAGCCAAGGGCGCCATGGTCGAGGAGACCGTGATGGCCGACCATGTGGCGCAGGTCGTTTCGCGCTGGACCGGTGTGCCGGTCGACAAGATGCTTGAGGGCGAAAAAGAGAAACTCCTGCGCATGGAAGACGAACTCGCCAAACGCGTGATCGGCCAACAGGATGCAGTGCGGGCGGTTTCAACCGCGGTACGGCGCGCCCGCGCGGGATTACAGGACCCGCATCGGCCGATCGGTTCGTTCATGTTCTTGGGACCGACTGGTGTCGGCAAAACCGAACTAACCAAAGCGTTGGCCGAGTATCTGTTCGACGACGAGAACGCGCTGATCCGCATTGACATGTCGGAATACATGGAGAAGCACGCAGTCGCCCGCCTCATCGGCGCGCCTCCGGGCTATGTCGGTTACGAGGAGGGTGGCGCCCTTACCGAAGCGGTCCGGCGCAGGCCTTATCAGGTCGTGCTGTTTGACGAGATCGAGAAGGCGCATCCGGACGTGTTCAACATTCTGCTGCAGGTGCTCGACGATGGCCGTCTCACGGACGGCCAGGGCCACACGGTGGATTTCCGCAATACGCTGATCGTGATGACCTCAAATCTCGGCTCCGAATTTCTGGTCACTCAGCCGGAAGGACAGGACACAGACGCAGTCAAGGATCAGGTGATGGCGGTGGTGCGTGCGGCGTTCCGGCCGGAATTCCTCAACCGCGTCGATGAAATCATTCTCTTCCACCGCCTCAAGAAGGCGGAGATGGGGCGCATCGTTGACATCCAAATCGCACGACTGCAGAAGCTGCTCGACGACCGCAAGATCCTGATCAAGCTCGATCCGAGTGCGCGCGACTGGCTGGCTGAAAAGGGTTGGGACCCCGCTTACGGTGCGCGGCCGCTCAAGCGCGTCATCCAAAAATCGGTGCAAGATCCGCTTGCCGAAATGATCTTGGCTGGGAAGATCAAGGACAGCGAAACCGTCAAATTGTCAGCCGACAAGTTGGGCCTTGCTTTCAACGGCAAGCTTGCACAGGCGGCCTAAGTACATGACGGCTTGTCCCCGCGAAAGCGGGGACCCAGTTCTTAATAACGATTGAGTGCAACTTCTGAAATCCGGTTACGCGGGAATGAACGGACAATGGACTTACCGCGCCGCCGATGCGCTCGATGCTACGCGCGCCGGTTTTCGCGCCATGATGCCGTCGAGCCGTTCTCGCTCCTGCTCGAAGCTTGCCAGAATCGGACCTTCCAGAACGCGGCCGCGCGGCAGCTTGATGCGCATCGGATCGACGAAGCGACCGTTCACCAAGATCTCATAGTGCAGATGTGAGCCGGTCGAGAGGCCGGTCGATCCCATAAACCCAATCACCTGACCTTGCCGCACACGTGTGCCTTCTTCCATGCCACGGGCGTATGCAGTCATGTGGCCGTAGGCGGTTTCATAACCGTTGTTGTGGCGAATGCGGATGTATTTACCGTAACCCGACTCCCAACCGACTTTTTCGATTGTGCCGTTGCCTGATGCGTAGATTGGCGTGCCGCTTTCAGCTGCCCAGTCCACGCCGGTATGCATCTTGGTGTAGCCGAGCACCGGATGGCGGCGCAGACCGAAACCCGAGCGCATGATGCCGGACAGAACCGGCTTGCGAACGAGGAACTTCTTCGCGCTTTTGCCCGTCTCGTCATAGTAGTCGACGAGTCCATCGTCCGGCGACTGGAAGCGATAGAACTTTTTCGTCTCACCGCCAACGGTTAACGTTGCAAACAAGACATCGTTACGGCTGTCGACGATAGGCGTTTCCTCTTCGCCGGCGTAGAGCACTTCAAAAGAATCGCCAGGCTGCACTTTACGCTGGAAATCGACGTCGTATGAGTAGATGCGGATCAGGTCTTCAATGATCGGGCGAGGAATCCGGTTGCGCAATGCTGTCTCATAGACGCTTTGATAGAGACGCACGCCCGATGTGTCATTTTCGTCGCTATCTTCGGAACTGTCGGCAACCTCGGTATCTATGTTTTTGACGTCAACCGAAACATATTTTCCGGTATCTGCCAGCGCCACGACAGCGTCCACCGCTGAATCGTTGGCGATAATGACGCGGATAGGCTGCAGCTTCGGGCCGCCGAGAACAGGCGACATCAACACGCGCAACTTCTGACCCTCCTTGATGCCTCCCTCGAAACTCCGGGGTCCAAGCACCCGCGCAATGGCACTGATGTCGCCCTGCGCAGCACCGAGGTCGCGCAGGATGCTAACGACGCTTTCGCCCTTTTTGGCAACGATCAATTTCTCGTTGAGGCCATTGCCACCCGTGGTCTGCGACGTTGTCTTAGGCAACAACGTAATGTTCTCCGGAACACTGCGCGCCTCAAATCCTACATAGGGATCGACGCCACTATCGCCGGCATACGCGAGCTTGATTCCAGTGATGTTTGCGGCAATCGGCAAATGGTTGGCCGCTTTGTCGCTCCATTCGGCAGCCTCGCGTATGCGCGCGATCACTTCATCAGCCGGAGTGAGCAGCGAAATTTTCAGCTTCGGCATGATCGGCGTCATGTCACGCATTACGAAGGCGACTTCAGCATCCGGTTCGGCAGCCGGAGTGTCGTCTGATGCCGCCGTGCCGCCCGGGCCTGACTCGGCGAGCAAGCGCTGAGGATTGAAGGGCGGGATGTTGGCTGACAAATCAGAGACAGTGAGCGACAGATTACCGGCAATGCGCACAAATGGTCGCACGCGCACGACCTCGTGGTTGCCAACGCGATTGATGGTCGAGACGCGTATCACCTGACGAGCGAATGACGGCTCTTCCGCCGTCGGCAGCCGGTCACTCTTGTGCGCGGTTTTCTCACCGCCGCCGAGCGCGCCGCGTAACGCAACTTCAACTCGTTCCGGTAGCGATGCAAAATTGGTTTCGCCGTCGAGTGACGTGAAAACGGCGCCGCCCATGAGAGCAGCGCCGCAAAGTGCGGTCAGAATAGTACCGGCAAACCACTGTACTGAAACGCGGCGGCGATCGACATAACCGCTCGTTCCACCGTCGACCGACAGCGGCGGTTCGTTGCCGAGTTCGATAGCCTCGGCTTGCCTCGATCGATATGCGCCGCGCGACCGTGTCTGGTCCAAGCTCGCCGTCCCCTGCGCCTCGGATCGAAGGCGGTTGCCGTAACCTGACTGACCCCAGTCACTGCCGGCAGGCCGATTAAATCGATGGCCGGGCACGATGCCGGTTGGTCGATGGACCGTCAATGACGGGTCCACAGACTCGACTTAACTGACCTGATTGACGGCGGCTGAAGGCCGCGTTTGTGATTCCGTCCCTCGAACAAACGCTAAAGGACGACGCAGGAATATGGCCTCAGTACGGCGTGATTTGGATTAAGGCTTCGTTTATTCGGGGGGGCCGGTAAGTACTTGCCCTCAGGTGCAAATAGGCAATTTAGGCCAAGAAAATGGGCATTTTTGGTTGACAATTCTCGGGGGCGAAGCCTATATACACCCATCGGCGCGCCGTCCGCTCACGGCGCGATTGCGCGCCTCTGAAGCTCCTCACTGGAATAGTGAAACGGCATCCGATGGTCTTCGGATGCGCGGGCTTCGCCGGCTCTCCGGCTCACCGGAGGGTGGGGGCCGCCGTGGTCCCCGGGCTGTTTGAAAAGTGAATCGGAAGAAAGAGAAACGTGGACGGCGGAGTCCTTGCGGGCCGCTCTCGCGTGAAGAAGCAATTCTTCATCAGAGGCGGCTTTGGAAGAGACTTCGGCGGTCGACGTTTCAAGGTACATCGCTGATCGAAAGATCAGGTGATGGACCTCGTCAAACGTTTACGACCAGCCGGGAAAAGTTCTCATCCAACTTGAGAGTTTGATCCTGGCTCAGAGCGAACGCTGG
>Ga0187777_10000145_pt1 | contig 53636 bp, 50 predicted proteins | sample 1015_Q2_SP5_10_M_FD_132416 | JGI IMG/M metagenome (GOLD analysis project Ga0187777, IMG submission 132416) | Tropical peat soil microbial communities from peatlands in Department of Meta, Colombia - 1015_Q2_SP5_10_MG | ecosystem: Environmental > Terrestrial > Soil > Wetlands > Peat | place... | reverse complement strand
CGGCCATCAGGCGTTCAAGCAAAATCGAAAGATTCAGCACGCCGGAAACAGGATTGTTGATCTCATGGGCAACGCTGGCCGCGAGTTGCCCGAGTGAGGCGAGCCTATCGTTCTGCAGCAGCTTTCGGTGGGCAACTTCCAACTGCGTGGTCCTCTCGGCGACCTTGCTTTCCAAAGTCTGCTGCATCTCGTTCAGTTCGCCCACGGCGATCTTCAATCGCTCCCGCATGCGATTAAAAGAGTCGACGAGTTCGTCCAACTCCTGGCTGCGCCGGGAAATCTCGATGTTATGGTCTAACCTCATGGCGCTCAACGCCCGAGTGCCCTTGATGAGCTCGCTGATCGGGGTGGCAACAAATCGACGGGTAAAGAGAATCACGAATCCCGCGCCAATGAGGACGACCACAAGCGTTGAAAGGATCGTTTGCAAGGTGATCGCTCGCGTCTGCTCTTGCACGGGATCCAGCCTCAGGGCCACGTCCAGAATGCCCAGCACCCTCGTACTGGCCTCATGGGCGTGGCAACTTGCGTTGCTGCAAGCCGGCTCGTTGTAAATCGGGGTAACGATGTTGAGCGTTTTGGTCCCCGTGGGCGAAGTCCCATAGCGCACACGCCAGTTCACCGCCGGTTTGGTTCGGATGGGGCTTGAACCATGGCAACTGACGCACACTTCACTCGAAGGGCTGGCAAAGCTGGGCTGCTCCCGTGAATCAGTCGAAAAGACGAGGCGGCCCTCGCGGTTGAACATGCGAATGCGGTCCACTCCGTGCTTGTCCGCGATCACTTTCATGCTTTCGTAGGCCGCCTTGCGATCATCGTCCAGCATGGCGTGCCAGGTGGCGCTGGTGATGCTGCGGGACAGTTGGTCTGCACCGAGCACCATGGTTTCCACCAGCTGGTTCTTCTGCATCCGTAAGTTCAGGAAGCCGCTGACGCAGCTAATTGCAACGATCAGAACGGTGAGCGAGAGGATGAGCTTAAAGTCGAGTCTGCGGGGCATTGGGCCCTTCGCACGCACAGAAACGGCACGTTGAGGACGCACACGCACACAGGTCACGCTGGAGAAGTGCGTTCCTCACATAGAAGGTTACCGGAGGGGGCGCCCCCAAACAGTGATTCGCAGGTCCAGAAATTGTGACCCCTGTCACACACTGGCTGTTTAGAGCTGCGAAAACCCCGTTGGTGCACCGACTCCTTATTGATGTTTGGCTTACAGCAGGCTGCGGTTTCGTTGACCGCCTTTCCTGAAGCGGGCTAATTTACTTGCTAGACCGATAACCGAGGGGAATCCAGTTGATGAATTCGCCACGCTCCGCGATTGTCTCTTTTTTTGAATCACCGCGAGCTGCCGTCCTCTTGGCGATGCTGCTTCGGCTGGCCGCACTTGGAATTTCGTTGAAATACGTGGATGCACCCCACCACCATTACCAGAGCCAGGGACGGGAAGCGATTGTTCTCACCTACGCCCTGATCACCGGGCACGGTTACGCGTTCCCTGTGCCGGACTTTGTGCCAACTAGCTGGCTGGCGCCGGTTTACGTTTGGATTCTTACCTTAGGAAGACTCATCTCAGTCGAGGACGGCGGAGTGGTCGGGCTCTTTGGACAGTTCCTGAATATTCTGTTCTCCGCGCTGACCTGCTATCCCATATTCATCCTGGGGAAAAAAGTTGCGGGCGCGAAGGCCGGACTGATTGCCGCCTGGACCTGGGTTTTTCTTCCTGTTGCGATTCTGATGCCCATAGCCTTCATTTGGGACCAAAGCCTGGCAGCACTACTGACGGCTTTGTTGTTCGTTTTCAGCTACAAATTGGAAGAGTCTACTTCGCCGTGGGGGTGGTGCGCGTACGGACTGCTCTGGGGCGTTGCCGCCTTGACGAACCCTGCCGTGTTTCTTCTGTTTCCCTTTTTCGCTTCATGGTTCTGGCTGCGGCGTCGCAAAACTCCTCTTCCTGCCGCGACTCCTCTCGCGCTGGCGGCACTCGCCTGCGTTCTCGTGTTGATGCCGTGGACGATCCGAAATTGGATTCGGCTGGGTGGCTTCACCTTCGTCAAATCCAATTTTGGGGTGGAATTGTGGCTGGGAAACAACCCCGACGTGAAGAAAATCTGGACACCCAACAAGAGTCCATTGCTGAATCCGGTAGAGCTGGACAGGATGGTCAACGAAGGAGAGTTGAGCTACTGCCGTGGCAAGGAGAGAGAAGCGCTCTCCTTCATCCAGTCTCATCCCGCCACGTTTGTCCGGCTCTCTCTGAATCATGTTTTGGATACGTGGACGGCATGGTATGACTCCAACACCGATTCCTACATAAGCCCGCTGGGAGTGCGCTATTTCTACATCGTCTATACTTCCCTTTTCACGCTGGCGGCCTTGGCCGGTACGATTATGGTTCTTGCTAAGGATTGGTCACAGTGGCTCCCACTGACCTTGGCGATCTTCATTTTTCCGATTCCCTATTACGTGACGCATACTTCACAGCGCTATCGCCATCCGATCGATCCGATTCTGACGGTGCTCGCCGTGGTCGGCGTGTCACAGATTTGGAAACGGATTCACGCGCCCAGGGAAAGTGCGTCTATCCGTAGTAGCGCCCATGAGGACTTGGAGATCCCCTCCGCAGTTTCGACTTGAGGGACCGTTCTAGAAAGCGGCGCGCGAGTTCAATGCAATAAATTTACGAGTCGAGTCTTGGTCGGCGCTCCACAGGCTTCTTGATGAGGGCGGTTTGTTGATCCGCGCGTCTCATTTTGCCTTGGGCGGAAACTTCTTGAAAGTCTTCGAAACAATCTGCTCGATTTGCTTCGGCATATCTTTCATGCCTTTGTGGGGATCGTGGATCTTCTTCGTGGCTAGCGCTGTCCATAAAGGCTTGTTAGACTTTGCGTCCACTATAGTGAATTTAATGTGGCCGTCTACCGAGTACCAAACGTTCTGCGGTATTCCGTAGATGGGAGAGACCGTAGCGGTCGAAGCAGTTTTGGGTTCCGCGTATTCGCCTTCCATTTGCACGGAGGCATCCGAAGCGCCAGCATCGTATGAGATGTAAAAGTCGGGGTTTAAGGGATCTTCAGTAAACCCCTTGGCAGCCAGATTGTGATTGACTTCCTGAATGATCTTTTTATCGATCAGGGCATCGTTGGCACGCCCCTGGCGGGTGATTATATGGTTCTTCCCCCATGCATACCGTTTGGCGGTTTGGAAGTTGAAGCTGTTATCTGAAGTCGCGGTGACTTTTTGCGCCGCGTAGCAGGAGGTCGCAAGAAACAGAACGGTTGCACATCGAATGTAGAGAAGCCTTGATCGGCTCATTCTATTTCTCCCACTTGCTCTTCATCAATGCTCTGCTACAAGTCTTTTAGGCTATCTTGCCGGACATAATTGCGAGGGCGCAGGATTTGATTCGATCCATTGACCATCAGAGCAGAGTTGAAACTTGCCTTGTAGTACCGCCCGGGCACCATCGGTATACGTTTGTAGTGGCGCCGACGGGTGGGGTCTGGCAGTACAATCGTTTGCAGCCGGCTGAGGATTTACTGGAACGGGAGTTGTTTTGGGCTTGCATTCCTCACATTTGACTTTCCTGTCTACCCACCTTCCGTTTTGACAAATCTGACACACTCGTCCATTTATGTTCAGTTCGTTGTCAGCAAACACGTCACCAGCCCACACACACTCCGGCCCCGTAGCAGGCGATATCGTCAGAAGCGCGATGGAAATAAGTAACAGCGCGCGCACGTCCGATCCTTGTTAATCGAACCTGTATCTTACGACCGAATTTAAGGGAATGTATGCTTAGGAGTGTCTATTGTCAATTATGACGTCGGTTCGTGAACTGGCGCAGCTGGATTTTTGGCTTCGTTTCTACTCGAGGGTCTCGCAATTCACGATTTTGTTTTTTCGGGCCTGCGGCCCATCAGCAAGACCGTGAGGCTTCGGGCACCCTGTGCGCCGTGGATGATTACGCCTTCGATGTCGCCGGTCGCCGATGGTCCTGCCATGAATACGCCATAAGGACTGGCCGTAAGGTTGATGTGGCCGTAGGCATCGTGCATCGTTTCAACGATTGCCTCCGGATCCAGTAGCACAACCATATGTTGCGACAACACCCCCAGAGCGTTGACCACAAGCCCTCCCCAATCCCCCACGCAAACAACCTAAGAGCAAGTAGCTCCTGTAGGAAGGAAGAGTCCTACGGACAAATACTAACACCAGCCCGCCTTTAGTTCCGAGTGCCACACACCACAAAGCCCCTGTTCTCGAAAGAGAGCAGGGGCTTTTCTGTTTAGCCAGCGCTGAACCTATTAACTTTTGTGAATGCTGCCTGTATTCTAAAAACCACGATGGGTTCCTATGCCGAGTGTTGGCTTGACGATTTGTACGTCGGGTCAACAAAAAACGATTTCGATTACAGCCTCATGCAGCTATTCAGGGCATCCGACAAGCACATACAAAAGTGTGCGCTGAAAGACGTGCCCCGAGCCATGAGATGGTCCAGTGACAGCTACGATGATCCCGATGAAGTTGTGAATGTCGTGTACTACAGCGCTCCGGTATCAGTCGTACGAGATCGGTTAGACCTGAAAGGCTACACGCTGGACGCGGTAAAGCGTGCCTTTAAGAAGCGGATAAAGGTACAAGAACGATTTTACTCTGAACCGACAGAAGGAATGGAAGCTTATTACAACAGTCGAGCCCGCATTCTGAAGAACCTAACTGTCGAGGAATGGCTAACAACTCTACGAAAGATCAAAAATGCCGGACTTGCCAATCCGTTGCGGAAGATGACGCCTTACCAAGAGATTGCAACCCTCGAACACTTCATGCTGGAAGAGGACTGGTACGGCTTCTCCGGAGTAGATCTGAACGTGCCACTCCGACTAGCACTGGAAATCTGCGACGAAGGCACGCATTTCATCTATGACTTAACTGATGTTGTAAGCAGCGGCTACATAAATAAGAAGGAAGATTGTGTCGCCTTAGCATCGGAGTTTTCCAGCAGTGAACATCTTTCACGTTCAAAGATCATAGTTCTGACGGAAGGACGGTCAGATGGATGGATACTCTCCGAATCCATGAAGGTCCTGTACCCTCACTTATACGATTATTTTGGGTTCATGGACTTTGAGACAGCAAGGGTCGAAGGTGGAGCATCGCCGTTGGTAAAAATCGTGAAATCTTTCGCTGGCGCGGGCATTATGAATAAGGTCATCGCTATCTTCGACAACGACACGGCCGGACACGAAGCCGTTCGTTCACTGCGCTCTATAAAGCTGCGCCCGATAAATCGGGAACGATTCCCAAACAAAATCTAACGAGTTGCCCGTTCGCCTCGTGGCAAAGGGGTATCTGTGTCCGTTCACCCGGCGCAGATGCCTCCCCTTCGTGAGCGTGCAACGAAACGAGGAGAAGGTGCCGATTGGAACAGCGTGCCGATTGACCACATCACCATCGACACAGTTAACGATTGGGCGTGGAAAAAGAAGCGTGAAGGACTATCGTGGGTGACGGTAAAGAACATTCTGCGTACTATGCAGCGTGTTCTGTCTGCCTCTTCGAAATCCAAAACGGCTCCTTTCTCACAAGATGGCTTGGCGATTCCCGAACGCGACAAGCTGCAAATGAAAATCAATTCCCGCAAGCACGTTTCCTACTCTTGGGAACAGACCTTGCGAATTGTTGAGCAGGTTCGGCAATTGGAGACCTTAGGCGAAGCACGACGGGAACTATACTCGACACTGTTCCTGCTCGCCTCTGCTTCTGGTCTTCGTATCGGTGAACTACTCGCATTGAACAGCGACGACATCGACTTCGACAGCAGCACCATCCGAGTCGATGAATCCGTCGACAGACTCGGGCAGGTTGGCCGATGCAAGAACGTTACAGCGTATCGCACGGTGGTGTTGGCCGACGTGGAAGGCAAGGACGCAATGCAGAAGCTGAAACAGTACATCAAGCAAGACGGACTGCTCTTCCGCTCGAAGCGCGGTGGTCCACTCGTCGAGAACACCATTCTGGTTCAGGGACTACACCCTGCACTCAAGAAGCTCGGGTTCTTGAAGTCTGGGATGCACGCCTTTCGTCGCGGATGCAACCGTCGTTGGGAACTTGCTCGCGTATCAGCAGCAGTGATTCGCCAGCAGATGGGACACGCATCAGCAAGCATGACTGCGCTCTATACGGGCGAAATTCCCGTTGAAGTGGTAAAGAATTTCCTTCAATTGGAGCCAAATGGAGCAGCGAAAGCGGCGTGATGCGTCTGTAAGATGTTGATTAGATTGGAGCGGGCGATGGGAATCGAACCCACGTCCGAAGCTTGGGAAGCTTCTATATTGCCATTATACGACGCCCGCTCACCTACAAAGCTAACAAAACCCTTGCGAGCCCGCAAGCGGTCTGCAGGCCTGGTCTTTTTTCGCATATGCGGCACAGCTGAAGGCGTGCCCACGCTAGAAAACTCAAATGTTCGCCAGTACTGGCTACTGCAGTTCCTTGTGCCGATAGCACGAAACCAGGTGATCGTTCACAAGGCCGGTGGCTTGCATAAACGCATAGCAGATCGTGGGGCCAACGAAGCGGAATCCGCGCTTCAGTAAGTCCTTGCTCAGCGCGACGGAAAGTGGACTGTTCGCGGGCACTTGTTTGTGCTGCGTCCAATGATTCTGAATGGGTTTACCGCCGACAAATTTCCAGATGAAGTTGTCGAAGCTCCCGAACTCCTTCTGCAACTCCAGGAACGCCTTCGCGTTGGCCACCGTCGCCGCGATTTTCAGCCGATTGCGCACGATTCCCGGGTCGCGCAGCAGCGCGCGGGTTTTCTTCGCATCGAAGCGAGTGACCTTCGCAGGATCGAACCCGCACAGCACTTCGCGGTAGCGTTCCCGCTTCTGCAGGATCGTGTCCCAACTCAGCCCGGCCTGCGCGCCTTCCAGGATCAGAAACTCAAACCACTCCCGGTCGTCGTGCACCGGCACGCCCCATTCTTCATCGTGGTATTTAGTATTGAGTTCGTTCGAGGCCCACGTGCACCGTATGCGCTTTTCGCCCGCCAGGATCATCGGCTTTCACTTCTTGAGGATGGAATGGATGATCAGCGTGTTCCCGCCCAAAAGCACGGGATCGGAAGCCAGTTCGCGGGTCCAGCGATCCTGCTTGCGAGCTTCCGGAATCAGCGCGGCAACCAGACGAATCAGGGTAGTGATAGGAAAATACAGCCACTGATTCGCCTTCACCCGGTCACGGTAGACGCCCTGAATCTCAAATCCGTTCAGCTCCAGGAAATAGCGAAGCTCGTTGTAGCCGATCGGGTTTGCATGTACCGAGATCTCATGCCTTCCCGCAGTGTCATAGTGAATCTTCGCCTTGAACTGGTCCGACAGCGGTTTGAAGTGAGAGGTGTAGCCGAACATCAGCCACTTCAGGCGTTCCTCCACATTCATGATGTTGGGAACGCTGATAACCAGGTGCCCGTTCGGTTTCAGCAACCGGCGATACTCGCGGAAGGCATTGGGCGGCGAATCGATGTGCTCCAAGCCGTCCAGCGAAGTGATGTAGTCAAAGGACTGGTTCGGGTAGGGCAACGTTCCGCTCAAATCGCCCTTCTTGATCTCCACGCCGTCCAGCCGGAAGAGCTCATCGTAGAGGTCGCAGGCTCGCACATCGAACCCCGCGGCCACGAGCTTTTCCGCCAGTGCCCCTTCGCCCGTCGGGCAATCCAAAACCCGGCCCCGGGGCAATGCGGTCAGGACTTTCAAAACTGTTTCATGAAGGCCAGGTCTGGAGATTGCCGCCGGCCCGCGCTCACCCGCCAGCAAGGGCGGGTGGTCTGCGGGTTTGATGCGCCTGGAGGGAGCGGACTGTGTTGTGGCCAAGTTCCGGGATCCTTCGGAAGACGTGCTTAGCCGATGTGGCGTTCGAGCGCTTTGGTGATCTGATCCTTCGGCACGGCGCCGACGATCTGCTCCACCACCTGTCCATCCTTGAAGACCAGCAGTGTGGGAATGCCGCGGATGTTGAAGCGGCCGGCCGAATTCATGGCCTCATCCACGTTCAGTTTCGTCACCTTGAGCTTGCCGGCGTAGTCCTGCGCAATCTCCGCGACAGTTGGCGCCAGCATGTGGCACGGACGGCACCACTCCGCCCAAAAATCGACCATGACCGGTTGAGCCTTGCTCGCGGTCACTACCTCTGATTCAAAATTTCCATCGTTCACTGTCAAAATGTTCTCAGCCATAGCTTTATTTGTTCCCTCGACCGGCTACAAAAAGGCAGCCGCTTTCCTGGATTAATTAGATGATGGAACTGCAGTTTGGTTTCGCGCTGCACGGGCAGCTTCATATAGTTTCGCATATTCCACCGCCGACGTGTTCCACGAAAAATCTTTTTCCATCCCATTGAGCTGTATGCGTTTCCAGACGCCTTCGTCGGAGTAATAGTGCAGGGCCAGCCGGATGGTGTGCAGCAGCTCGCCGCCAGAGTACTCCCAGAACTTGAATCCCGTTCCGGTCCCGTGCTCCAGATCGAAAGATTCGATGGTGTCGTCGAGACCTCCGGTTGCTCGCACAACCGGTACAGTCCCGTATCGCAAGCTGTAAATCTGGTTCAGCCCGCAGGGCTCGTACCTTGAGGGCATCAGGAAAATGTCCGAGCCGGCTTCCACCAGGTGTGCCAGGCGATTGTCGTACGCCACGACGGCGCCAACGCGCCCCGGATAATCGCTCGCCAGCGCGCCGAACATCTCCTCGTACCGGCGCTCGCCCGTTCCCACCACCGCCATCAGAATATCTTCGTGCAGCAACTCCCGCACGATTCGCGCGATCAGGTCAAAGCCCTTTTGGTCGGCAAATCGCGAGACGATTCCCAGCACCGGCCGGTTCAGATTGTCCTTCAGCAGCTTGAATTCATCCAGCAGCGCTTCCTTGCAGATCTTCTTCCCCGCAAGATTTTTGGAAGAGTACTTCGCCGGGATCAGCGAATCCTTGTCCGGACTCCACGAAGAGTAATCCACGCCGTTCAGGATGCCCACCAGGCGGTCGGCTCTCATGCGGATGACACCCTCGAGTCCAAATCCAAATTCGGAGGTTTGAATCTCCTCGGCATACTTGCGGCTCACCGTCGTCAGAAAATCCGAATAGATCAGCCCGCCCTTGAGGAAATTGACGTTGCCGAAAAACTCGATTCCCCCCGGATGAAAGACGCCGGCGGGAATTCCTGCGCGATCCATGGCGTCTCTGGGAAAAAGCCCGTGGTAACCCATGTTGTGAATCGTGAACACCACGGGCAAGTCCTTCACCACCGGATCGTCTCCATAGGAAGTCCGCAGGAGCACCGGCACCATGGCGGTTTGCCAGTCGTGGCAATGGACCAGATCCGGGAGCCAGATCTGTTTTGCCAGCTCGATGGCCGCACGGGAAAACTCCGTGAAGCGTTCGGCGTTGTCTGGGTATTCGTGGTTCTTATCACCGTAGATGCCGTCGCGATCGAAATAGAAGGGATCGTCCAGAAAGAAATAGCGCACCCCGCGATGCACCCCATCGTTTGTGATCGCGGGAAACCGCAGACGCGTTCCCTGAGGGATGGTCAAGCTGGGCATGTTCACGCCGGTGGTCTTCACGCCGCGATAGCGGGGCAAAAACACGGCCACTTCATGACCCAATTTCACCAGCGCGCGAGGAAGCGCCTCGACTACATCGGCCAAACCGCCGGTCTTCGCGTACGGCAACGCTTCGGATGCAGCAAAAAGTATTCTCATGTTCGAGACGAATTTCTAACGCTATCGGACCACAGTCCCACCGTCAAGCTAGCAAGTGCCGCCTATTGCCGGTCTTTCCAAGCTACGGACTGACGACCTGGCCGTTATGAACAACGAATTCCAGGTGAAAGGGTTTCTGCTCCGTGCGCGATTCCCAATGCTGTTCGGCAATGATTCGGTTTGCCTGGTCGAGGCGCTCGCTGGGTAAAGGATGCGTGCGGAAATAGCCTTCAAGGCTCTCTACGGCCAGCTGTGACAGCTCTTCCTCCGGTGTTTCCGCGTGAATTACGTACTCCTTCTCGAGTTTCGCGAACTCTTCCATCATTTTCACCGCGCCGTAAGGCGAATAGCCAGCCTGCACGGCCAAAAACATTCCTTCGCGGTCCGCTTCCAGCTCTTCGTCTTTGTGGTAGCCCGCTTCCCATAACGAAAGGGGAAACTGGACGAGATCCTGCATCCCATCCAGGCTCAGGTGCTTCATCTGCGCTTCGATCTGCACGCGTTCCACGGCGTGGTAATGGTCAATGTGTTCCACTTCGTGCGCCAGGACGTTGGCGAGTTCATCCTCGGTAACCATCAAATCCGTCAGGCCTTCCCCGATAAATACGGGCCCGCCAGGAAGCGCAAAAGCATTCATCATGTTTTTGTCCGGGACCAGATGGAATTCGTACGGCAAGGGCCGATGTGCGTGCACCGCTACCTTTCCACCCACTTGCCGCACATATTTTTCCAGGGTTTTCTGTTGTGCACTAAGTCCCTGATCTTTATAAGAGTACTGCGACGCGAGCCGCCGGCCGATGGTGATCTCCTCTTCGTCCGACAAGCGCGTCAGCCGCATCGGCGCCTGCGTAATATCGCGCTGCGCGTCGGCTGCCCATTCGACAATCGCATTGGGAGATACGCGACTCGCCTTCTGCCGCCTCTGGGCGTAGTAAATCGCTCCTGCCGAGGTGCACACAATAAGAAAAAATACGGGGAATAGAATCGAACGTCTCATAAGAACTGCCGGATGGTTTCCCGATAGCGGCTATAGAGATAGGAGACCAGCAAGAGCGCGCTGCCCACAATAATCAGCGTGATGTAGCGATCGCGCGCTTGTAGGCCCCACACATCCAGGGCCATGATTTTCGCCACGCAGAGTAAGAGGAGTCCCAGTCCCGCCAGCCGGAAGCTGCGCTCCTTCACGATCAGCGCAAGCACGATGATTCCCACGCCCTCAATGCCCCAGGCCACGGTCTTCATCCCGGCATTCATTTTCACCGTCAGCATCAGCCACAGCAGTACCACCGCCGCAAAGAATTGCAGTTGCTCCGGCCGCCGGGCGATTGCGCCAAGAACGCGACGGGTGAGCGTCGCGCCCGCCGCAGGAACATTCCGTTTACGCAGTGGAAATGCAAACGCAAGGCTCGCCAACAAAAGCGCCACCGCCACGCTGACTACCACATACCGTCCCTTCCAATCTCCCTCTGTGAAATAGCCGCTGCCGAACAAGTTATGGGCCACACCGCGCCAGAAAGTGAGCACGGTGACGATCATTCCCTGGTAGGCAAACAAATTCCGCCCGAGCAAATACCCAACCGCATACAGAACGAAGGCCAGCGCCGCCCACGCCGTCACCACCCACTCGCCCATGAACTCATACCGGAGAAGCGCCACAATCGCCGCTGTTCCCAGGCAAGCCACGAGGGCGTCCACGTGCAACGCACGGTCTGGAGCGATCTCCTCGCTTTCTTCCTTCGACGAGGCTTTCTCCGGCAATTGCGCGTACACAAAAAAGAAAATCAAGACGAGGGGCGCAATGGTGTACAGCCGTGTCCCCCAGAATTCCCCCGGCGCCGCTGAGACAAGATTCACGAAGAAGATGCGCGTGAACGCCGCCACGAGCGCGACGTAGGCCTGATACCGGAATTGTGCGATCTTCCGCAGCAGCCCGTATTCGAACAAGATCAACCCGAAAGCTGCCCAGCCCACCGCCACGGCGAGCGGCCGCAACTCATGCCACAGCACGCAAGAAGCCAGCAAAGACGCCGCCCAGGAATAAGCGTGATGCATGTCCCGCTTTCGCCACTCCTCGGGAATGCGCACCACGCGCGCCATCGCGTAGAAAATCACGGCTACGAGCGTCACTGAGAGCAGCCGCACGCTCCAGTTGTGCCATGTCGCAGTCAACTGCAGGTTGAGAAAGAGAGCCCAGGCAAAAGCGAGCAGTGAGAGAATATGCGCCTGCCACGGCAGCTCTTCGCTCTCCCATTTCCGGTCGGCCAGTGCCAGCGCCATCGCAAATCCCGCCCACAGCGGCGCCAGCCAGCCATTCGGCGCTTCGAAGTACATCAGGCCCGCGAGCAGTCCTGTTGCCGCAAAAGAATGCAGGAAGGTAACGCCGCGCCTGACCTCCTCGTTCGGTGCTCCTTTTCGGGAGACGAAGTACAGTCCTGCCGCCACGATCGAGACGGTCACGACACGGAGACTGATTCCCGCCCAAAGCGTTTGTTCGAGTCCGTAATTCGCATCGATGGTCCGCAGTGTGGCACACAGGGCAACCACATTCGCCTGCAGCGCCAAGTGCGCATAGTTCATCCAGCGCGCCGCCAGGGTAAGCGCTACGGCAAATGCGATCCAGCCTACGGCAATCCACGGCGTTGGCAACAACTCGAATAGCGCCCAAAGCATCAAGGCGCTGGCGGCCCATGTATACGCAGCGCGCGTCACCGCCAAGTGATGATCCGCTTCCTTCGTGCCTCGCCATGAGAGCCAGTAGAATCCCGCAATCACGGGGAGTGCGCTCAACCCGTGGACCGGCAAAGTGTGCCAGCGATGCAGATTGTGCGGATCGGCGCTCAGCGCCGCGATGGCCGCCAGCAGGCAGATCAAATGCGTATGCCACGCCAGCACAGGATATTTCAACGCGCGCCCGGCTTCCGCCAGCGCGATGGCAAACACGATGAAGGCCACCGGCCGCCACAACTCCGGCGATTCCAGACGGATCAGCAATGTCAACGCGGCCGTTCCCGCCGCGGCAAAAAGTCCTCGCAGGATCCGCTGCTCGCCCGTATCGCGCAACGTCGCCAGTTTTGCGGTTGCGTAATACGCCGCCGCGAGAAGAGGCATCGTCAGGAGGCGCATCTTCACGTGAAGGCCGTTCGTGCTTTCGAGATGCAGGTTGAACGCAAGCGCCCTCCACCCAATCAGGCCGCCGAAGAACAGGTACTGCAATTGAAGGTGCTGCGACTCCAGTTCCCTTCCCAGGGCCGCGAGGATCACCATCAGGCCGGCAAATCCCAGCGCCGTCCAGTCCTTCGTTAAAAACGCCCACATTGCGGCGGCTGCGGCAAGCGCCCCCAAATAGGAATGAGAAGTCAGGAGTCCGCGGTCGGGAAAATCCTCAAAATACGTGCTCCACCTTCGCCCGATGCCCAGGGCATTCAAGTAGAACGCCACGGCGCAAACGCCAAAGAGCGCCGCTGCCCACACTAACGTGGTTTCACTCGTTGAGCGCGTGGTCATCAGCGGCCGAAAATCGGAGTATGCCAGCCAGGCGCCGACCAGAAGCCCCGCGAGCAAACCGATGCGCCGGAAAACGACTTCCTTCACCAGGACGCCTGTGATTAGAAAAACCTCCGTGCCTGCCAGCCAGAGGATCGCCACGTCATTTCCAGGGCCCGCATAATGTGAAGGCGCCGCAGCCAGCAGAAGGGCTGCGCCCATGACGCTCAACACCACAAAAGCTTCGCGGCGCCGCTTGATTAGTTGTCCAAACACAAGTTCCAAAGCGCCGACGATAAGCAGTGCAAGGTACGCCAACTCCGGATGCACCGATTGGAAACGCAGCGTTGCCAGCAGAAGCATTGAGTTCAGAATGGCGGCGGAGGTCGAAACGTGCTCCTCTGTGTCCGTCTTCGGTTTGCGTACAACGTGCGAAATGCGGAAAACCAGCCAATAGAAAAACAGCATGGCCGTGCTCGTGCTGTATTCCGGGAAGGTGCGTCCGTGCGCCCCTTCGATTCCTAAAATGCGGTACAGCCAATAGAAATGGTTCAGGTAGCTCGAGAGGATGCCGAAGACTTCCAGTTCGTACCAGCTCATCTTCAGGACCATGGCGACCAGCCCGATCGCCAGAATCACCCCGGCCGTGAGGCTGTATACCGTGTCCTGGCTCAGAGCCACCGTCGTGTAGCCCAACAGAAAAGCGAGCCCGGTCACTAGCTGAGAGCGGTAGCGCAGCGTGTGTGCTGCCATTGCCGCCGCCACGAGCAGCATCAGGGTGGAATCCAGCACCAGGGAATTCAACACGCGCATGGCGGCGACGTGATACAGCGCGTAGGTCGTGAAGAAGAACAACGCCCAGCCGCCGCCGATTCCCGTGCGGCCCAGGAGTCGATAGCGTTCATGCTTTTCCAGATAAATCCCGCCAACCAGTAAGGACAGGGCGGCAAGATAACAGACCAGCACCTTCCCGAAACTGCCGAGCGCGGCAAGTTCGTAGATGCCGAACGAGGCCACGCCGAGCACCAACAGCACGATGCCGAGCTTCTGCAACCAGTTCGTTCCCAGCGCCTCCTCGAAGGCGGAGACTTTCTTCATCCGCTCCTGGATGCTGGGCTTCGCTGCGGGTAATCGTAATGGTGAATATGCGGAAGGCGTGGAAACGCGCGCGGATGTTGTCGGCGCTTGAGCCTTTGGCTCCAGAGCAGAGGTAGCTATTGCGGGTACGGTCTCCGTCGGGGCTTTCGGCGGAACGGGAGAGACCGGAGTGGGAGCTGGCGGTTTGCCTACCGGGGCCGCTGGCGGCGGGGGTGTTGCGGGCAATGGCGGATGCGGCGCGGGTTGCGTCGGCGCAGCGGGTGGCTTTGGTTCTTCTCTCTTCTGTGGAAGCGCTTCTGTCTTCGGTGGCGCGTCAGAGATCGCCGGGGGCTCCGCCTTCGGCGCGACAATGACGGATGGAGGAATGACTACCGGAGGAAATTCTCGTTTGACCGGCTCGACAGGCGTTGAGTGAATTGCCGCCGGCGCGGGCGGATGCTCTTCCACTGCCGGAGCAACCGGGCCGGGCGTCACTTTTTGCGTGACGATTTGCTTCCGCAAGTCGGAGATTTCTCGCCGAAGCGACGCAGCCTGCTTGGCGGCTTCCTCTTCCGCCGCCTGCACCCGCGCGCGTAGCTTGCTGTATCGCACGTAGAGCGCAATGACAAAGATGGGCGTGGCAACGAGAAAGAGCCCGTACACAATGAGGAGAGCCTGACCCATTGGCATCGTCGAGTTCCTTCACCGACTTCGGTTGTGTTTCCCGCGTTTGCTTCGATGTTAGAACGGTGCCGGGCTGGAAGCTTGCACTTTGTCAGGCGGTTACCTCCTAGAAGTTACCCTTGTGGCTCTCTAAACGATAGTAACCATTTCACTTAGTCGATCTGCACCTCTCAGGAAGACGCCCGCCTCAGAAGGCGGCCGCTGCACCGCCACCTGCCACTACCAGCTACGTACCCTCGACGAACCGGATGTCTCGCTCCGCCGCTCCGGCCAGGTGCTTCAGCGCAGCCTGGTAAGCCGGCCCTCGAAGGTCTCCACGGCCTTGGCCAGGCTTTCAAACTCGATCACTACCACCCGTTGTTTCAGGCCTGCCTCGTAGGTCTTCGCCGACACACCGCGCACAAGAAACTTCCCGCCTCCTGTCTCGATCGCCAGCCGTGCCAGCTTCCCATACTCTGCCAGCGCGCTCTCGTTCGAAACGCTCCGGTAGAAAGTAACCCAGTATCCCTTCGCCATTGCCTCACCTCTCGTTCGAGGAACCGTTTGATGCTACCACGGCCACTAACGATCACTTGCGTTCGGCAGTTTGCGGCTCCGTTCTCCTGCTAAACTTTCTACGCTAACTCCATGTCCAGACAACGGCTCGGTCAGCACTTCCTCGGTGATCCCGGCTGGCGCGAAAAAATTGCTCGCGCCATTCGTGTTTCCCCGCATGGCCTGCAACCTCCGGCGCAAGTCTCGGCTGAGGATTACTGCTGGATTGAAATCGGCGCCGGCCACGGAGAGATGACAGAGCACCTTTTGAAATCGGGCGCGCCGGTGATCGCGGTGGAACTAGATCCGCCGCTCGTCGCCGCATTGCAACATCTTGCGCAGAGGCATCCTAATCTCACAGTTGTAGAGGGTGATGTCCTGGAGACCGACCTCGCTGCGCTGGCCGCGGGGCGAAGGATGCGCATCTACGGCAATTTGCCGTACTACATCACGTCGCCGATTCTCCACCACTTCTTCGAATATGCAGGGCAAATTGACGTGGCTCACATCGTGATCCAGCTCGAAGTCGCCGCGCGGCTCACGGCACGGCCCGGCACAAAGCAGTATGGCTACCTGTCCGTTGTCACCCAGTTCTATGCGCGTCCTGACTTCGCTTTGCGTCTTCCCCCTGCAGCCTTTCGCCCGCCGCCGGAAGTCGCCTCTGCCTTGGTCAGCCTGAGATTTCCGAGCGAAGAGGCAAAGATGGAGCCGCAAGAGGCCGCGAAATTTCTGGACTTCGTGAAGACCTGCTTTGCGCAAAAGCGCAAAACGCTTTCGAACAACCTGCGCCCGCTCGCCGTTCCGGAGCGCGTTCGCCAGATTTTGCAGGGATTGAAACTTCGGGAGGACAGCCGGGCCGAACAATTGACCGTCGCGCAATTTCTCGCTCTTTATCGCGCTATTTCTTCAGCACCGTCAGCAGGCGGTCCGGATAGTCGCTCATGATCCCGTCCACGCCTGCGGAAGCCAGCATGCGCATGTGCGCGGGGGAATTCACCGTCCAGCACACCACCTGCAGGTCCTTACTGCGAGCCTTCTGCAACAGGTTCGGAGTCACCAGATCGGCGCGCACGGCAAGTTGCCGGGCCCCAATTTCCAAGGCCTTTTCGAAAGGGTTCTCGATTTGGCCGTTGTAGAGCAGCCCGGTCATCAGTGTGGGTTCTATCTTGCGCAGTGCGGCCAGAATCGTCGGATCGAACGAGATAATCACACACCTTTGGATTTCGCCGGAATCGCGAAGCGCGCTGATCATCGCGTGCTCGCCGCCCCAGAAACCGCTGGGCTTCAGCTCCAGATAGAAGACCACGTCGTTCTTTTTTGTGAACTCCAGGACCTCTTCCAGAGTGGGAATCCGCTCGCCCATGAACTCGCTGGCAAACCAAGATCCCGCGTCCAACCGCCGCACTTCGGCCAGCGTCATTTCCTGGATTGCGCCGTGTCCGTTGGTGGTGCGGTCCACGGTCTCGTCGTGAATCGCCACAAAGTGCGCATCGCGAGTTAGGTGCAAGTCCGTCTCAATGAACGAAACGCCTTGCGCAACCGCGCGCCGGAACGCCGCAAACGTATTTTCGGGCGCATATCCAGACGCGCCACGATGAGCTATGGCCAGCACGTGCTTGACTTTCTCCAGGGGTAATCTACCACTTACGATCGCATGAGAGCTGCGATGCCCTGTCGTATGCTATCAATATACAGTATGCGCCAACAGTCGCTAGAGGATTTGCATGCTGCCGGGAGTCCATTGAGCGCGTTGGCCGCGATCGAGAAACCATGAGGTCACATCCCTTGCACCGCTTTTTCGTCTGGACTGTAACTGTGGCTCTGGTCTCTTTTGGCTGTTACGCCGCGTTCGCGGGGCAGACCTCGGCGGCGAAAAAGCCGCAAAATCCCAAAGAACCGCTGCCTCCCAGCCTCTCCAGCGAGATTCACCATCAAATTCTCCTGCTTCCCTTCTATTCGGTCTTTGACTCGATCAATTTCACGCTGGAAGGCCGACAGGTCACCCTGACCGGGCAGGTGGTTCGACGCACTCTTAAGGAAAATGCGGAAGCGGCGGTCAAAAGCATCGATGGGGTCGATACGGTTGTTAATCTGATCGAAGTCCTCCCCGTTTCCACTTCCGACGACGACCTCCGCAATGCCGTCTATCGTTCTCTCTACGAAGACTCCTCCCTCGCCCATTATGCGATTCAGAACGTGCCCCCGATTCACATCATCGTCAAGAACGGCAGCGTGGCCCTTGAAGGGTTTGTCGAGACGAACTCGGACAAGGCTCTCGCCGGCACCCGGGCATCTTCCATTCCCAAAGTGCTTGGAGTGAAGAATAATTTGGTGGTGCGCGCCAAGGGGAGCGCGGCAGAATAGAAGCCGACACTTCGGAATTCATTTTCGGACGCAGGAGCGTGAAGTGGCTCAGACTAAGGACCCGTATTCCAATCAAGGCGACTCGCGGGATACTCCGGCGCGGCAGAAATTGGTCGCCTTGCGCGAGGCGCTTCTCCACATCCACAAGTCTCTCCTCGAAATGGAGCGCCGCGCCTACGAGAAGGAACACGGGAAAGTGACCGCAGGCGAACTCTTCCGCCTGGTGGTTGACGATCCCCAGTTTTCCTGGCTCCACAATATTTCCGAATTCGTCGTCCGGATAGACGAGGCCCTTGCCAGCGAAGAAGGCGTCAGCGACACCGACTCCCATGTCGCCATTTCTCTTGCCCGCAAAATCTTTGCGCCCTCTGAGGCTGGCGACGGCTTCCAGAAGAAATATTTTGACGCCATCCAGAAAGATCCGGCGGTGGTCATGGAACACGCGCAACTGGCCCGCCTTTTCCACAATGAACCTGTCGATCGCGAAAACGAATAATCTCCTATACTTGCTCGCAAATCTTCTTCTCGTGTCCTAAACTGGCTGCATCAAGCATTTGATGTTCAGGAGTTGGTTCTGCATGAATTTTCTCCGCCCATTTTCTTTGCGCTGTAGACTTTGTCTGTTCAGCCTCCTTCTGCTTTGCTCCTTGAACGCCTTGCCGCTGATCGCGAAAACCGCCGTGGACTTCGATCCCAATCTGAACTTTTTGAAATACAAAACGTTCACCTTCATCGGCGGCGTGGAAAACCTCACCATGCTCCAACTGGACCCTCAACTCATGTACGACCGCATCCACCAAACGGTCTCGCGAGAACTCACCAAGAAAGGTCTTCGCGAAGTCCAGCCCGGCCAGAATCCCGATCTCGTCGTGCGTTATTGGGTAAATCCATCTTCCCAGGTAAACGTCGCGACGATGGGCAACTGGGCGCCGTTTCACCCGTACATTGGCTCCTACTGGGCCGAAACGTATAACTACGTCACCGCCAGCAGCGGAAAGGATAACTCCCTTATCGTCGATTTGATCGATCTCAAGACCAAGAATCTTGCCTGGCGCCTTTATCTCATTCGAAAAATCACCGCGCCGGAGAAGGAATGGAAAAAAGCCGACGACGAACTGACCAGGGCCTTCGATGGTTTTCCGCCCTCCGACAAGGAAAAAGACGAAAAGAAAAAAGATCGCGCCGCCCACCCGGCCAAGCCCGATTTGCCCTGACCGTCTTCAAAAACTCCCTTCACCTAACTCCCGCCCGATTGAGGTAGCATGTGTCGGCACCTGAGGGAGGACGACGATGGCCAAAAAGGACAGACTCACCGAAGTCTCGGAGAAAATCGGCGCGGCACTCGGCAAGGCCGACAAAAAGGCGCACGTCCAAGCGAGAAAATTGGCAGCGGCGAGCCAAGTCACCAAGGAAGAGCTTCAGGAAATTTCCAAGCAGGTCGAGGCCCTGAAAAAGCAGCTCGCAAAAACCACCGATCGGCTCAAGAAAGTTCTGACGTCGTAGTCCTCTCTCATAACTCCCCACGTCGAGGCGCTGCACATTGCGTCTCTGATCGCCTTTGCAACTCTGCTGTCTCCTCCGTGTTTCATCCTGTGTAGGGTGATTCTCCCGGGAAGGAATGGGCAGAGAGGAAGCCCGCCTTTACGAAGCAAGTGCCGGGTGGAAGCGAGGTCAGGTTATGCGTTACCTGAAATATGTTGCACTGTTGGGAGTTTTGCTTTTCGCCGTTGCGGGAAGCGCTCACGCTCAGGTTGCGGTGGGTGTTCGCGTCGGCCCGGTAGTGGCCGGAGTTGGACCGGCGCCGGTTTGCGCGTATGGATATTACGGATATTATCCGTATGCCTGCGCGCCGTACGGATACTACGGCACCAGTTGGTTTGTGAACGGCGTGTTCATTGGCGCGGGTCCGTGGTATCACGGCTACTACGGCCGTCCGTATTATGGGCATCCGTGGTATGGCCATCGGCCGGGCTTCGGATATCGGCCCGGTTACGGCTACGCGCATGGTTACGTCGGTGGCGGTTATCACGGTGGCGGGTTCCACCGTTGATGAATTCGCAGGGCGCCGGAATACTCCTCTCCGGCACCCTGCACCCAAGTTCTCCGCAGTTCCCTTCCGAAGTTCACTTCTTAGACGTCACTCAAGCTCTGAAACAGCGGCAAGCTGGCGCACAAGACTTCTAATTTTGATTCGATCTTCGGCGTAATTCCCAAAAACTCAAAGCCGTACATGGCCCCTTTTCTTCGGCGCACGATGGCTTCCACTCGCTTGTCCGCCACCGGCGAGAGGTTCACCTTTTCGCCGACCTGCAAGTCAGCCGTTGTGGCAGCAGACAATCCGCCCAAACTGATTTCGTAGGTCATTGCGGTAAGCCACATTCCATCTTGCCTTCCGATGTACAGCCGCTCGATGTAGCGGTGCCGGCTGTGCTTGCGCCTTTCTTCTACAAGGTTGGAGACCGTCGGCGAGCTCATTTAAGACTCTGCATCCGATTCATGTATTTGCAAAGCGCCTTCTTCTTAAAGAAGAGTTGGCGCGCTCCATCCAAATCTCAGTTGAAACAGGCTCTACGCTGGCCACACGAAGCGTAAGCCCAGACCAACTGCACTCTTATTTCTCATCGGCGCGTATTGGTAATTCGTTAGTGGTGGGTGTGGAAAAGCCGCCTCTTGCCTAAGAGTCTCGTCATTTTGATGGCCTTAAGAAACCACCGAGACAGGCAAATCCTTGCTCCATTCCGGTACTGTTACGCCCAAAACGTTTCTGCGACTTGTCACACAATTGCTGTGCTGCGAATCACAACTGGATTTCGTTATTGCATGTAGAGTTCTGATTGTTCAAACAGAGCTTCCGCTTCTCAGGCCGCCCTTTGTGTTACAACTTGTGCGTCCGCCTGGGATTTCCGCAGCGGACGCTTTATTGCCGCCCGTGCGGGCGAATAAGGACATGAATCCATGCTGTTTACGCTTTTGCTTCTGGTTTTCTCTGTCTTCACTCTCGCTGGACTCGCAGTTTATATGTGCGGGAGCTTGCTTAAATCCGCGCAATGTCGCGAAGATGCGGAAGACGAGCGGCTGTGGGACTATCTCTTGCACCCCCGCACCCTTTAGAAACCTCCGTAAATCATATAAGGCCGTTGTATAGCGGCCGCAGGCGGGTTTCAACATGCGGGCATTTTCTTGTTCACCCTCGCAGGGAGAGCCAGCGACGTGCAATCAGGCAAAGGCCGATGCAGGAGAGGATGCTCAGATTGACCAGCCCAGTGGTCAGCGTCCCGTGAGCGAAGTCCGCCATGGCTTCATAGTCGGTGAGGAACGTGAGCAGCAACAAAAAGGCGCGCAGCATATCCGGTCCTTTCCTTAGTTCCTTTCGTTTGCCGTTACACCGGCGGCGGTGGTTTGCGTTTGCTGGCGAAGAGAGCGCACAAATCGGATAACCCTCAGGACCAACATCACGCAAACGAAGGCCGCCGTCAGAACCAGTGAATAGCGAATCCATTGGTTCACGATCTCCGCGGCATGGGCGTATTGACTACTGCCACCAGCCGTGGAATCGACGGCCACAACCCAACTACCAGCCTTGATGAGGAAATAGATGATGGCCAGCCCGGCGCAGTGCATTCCAATGCCGAAGACTGCGCGAAAGCGCGTCCAATCGGGTCGGAAAAGATTGATAACCGCGCGCACGATTTCCGCGACCGTGAGCAGCACGATCGGGAAATAGACCTGATACCAGATAGGAGCGAGTTTTAGAAACGCTGCCGCGGGCCCGAGAATCAGGAAGGGAGCCTTCTGAACTTCCGTCAGCCAGACCAGCGCCACTGCGGACGCCACAATGATCGACACAGAGTCGAAGCGGGAAACCTGCGGCGTGCCGCGCTCCATCCGCAGGCGGACATTTTTTTCGGTCTTCAGATCGAGGCGCAAACCTCCGCCGGCGCCGCTGAGATTCCATCGGTCGGGATTCTTCGTCAGGTGCCTTTGCACAAGCGAAAAAATCAAAGTCACCACGCCAAGCTGAATAAGGAGTTGCAGCAAGCAGGTGGAAAAGACCTGGTGGAAACCGATGTTCTGCCCGCTCACACTGAGAGCGACAAAGATCGTGGCGGTCACGAGAAAGGTGATCCCCAAGTTGAAGCAAAGGACCTTCAGGTAAAACGGGAACAACACAGGACCGATCAACTGGCGCCCAATGACCAACGAGCGGTGGTCCTGCCGGTAACGGGCCGCCAGTAAAAGTGGGTTCCCGCGCTGTTTGAGGAGCGACTCCTGCTCTGTCGCGGTCAGCGAGCGGCCCAACTCGCTTTGCTTATCTTCCATCTCGCTGCGAATGTCTTCGGACAGCTCGCGGATGATGTCCTCACGCTGAGCTTCAGGGAGGGCCTTTGCCACGGCTTTCAAATAGCGATCAACAAGTTCCATAGCGTGCTCCTTATGCTCCTTGCAGCATTCCGTCCAGCGAAGAGTTAATGCTCTGCCACTCTGCCAACAGTTGCTTCAGAATCAGTGCGCCATCCGCGGAGAGCCGGTAGAAGCGTTTATTGCGCTTCTCCTCTTCCCGCCATTCGCTGACCAGCAGCCCCTGGCTCTCCAGCCGCCGCAACAAGGGGTATAGCGTGCCTTCGTCAATGGCCATGCCCCGCTCCTCAAGTGTTTTGCGCAGCGTGTAGCCGTATTGTTCCTTGCGGAGGGCGGCGAGGACGGCCAGAACGAGGGAGCCGCGTCGAAGCTCCAGCCGGAGGTTTTCGAAGAGTTCGTGAGTGTTCGTACTTGGCGTCATATAGTGTACGGCGCATACTGTATTATACACAGTATAATTGTCAAGAACTATTTCGAGGATTTTCACAGAGGCCCAAAAGCGATGCTAAACACAGGGTTTAGGGCCAGAGGCAAGCCAGCGTCCGAACCTGTTCAAATAGGCACAGATCCGTTGTTTCTTTTGGATTTTCCGCGGTTCTTGGCTTTCACGCTCTGTTAACATGACCCTGCCCTCGGCTGACACCTTGAGAGCGGCTGGAGGGTGCACGTAGATGGGGGCTGCGTGCGCCAGGTCAGAACCAGGTATACGTAGCCCCTGTCCATTCTGACTCTCGGACACAGGCTTGGCGGCATAAGAACGACACGCGAATTGGAAGGTGCTTCTGCTTTCAGGGCAGGGTGTCCAAAAACAGGACGGCTCCTCCCATTTGAGAGGAGCCGCCACTTGCGACGGTAACCTGTTACGATCCAATCCGCCCGAGTGAATCGCACAAGCCCCCATCGCAAACTCGTTTGCTACAGCAAGGCCTGCTTCGAATGCGTGTGCGCCACTTTGAAACACTTCAAGCTTTCCATCAATGCACTGCAGATAATCTCTGGGTGAACTCCGGGTAAAGCGGCAGGGCACATTCCCATTGAGCAACATGGAGTGACGAGAAAAACGAGCCGCGGCGAAATCTCAATGTACAATCAGCTGTCAGAAGCAGTCTGACGGGGGCGCGGATAGGGCGGATGGGCTACACTGCGCAATTTCCAGATCCGAAAACGGCATGGCATAAGGTTCTTGAGCGTCTGTACCACGAGGACCACATTCTCTATGCCCGAATGAACAATTTTTCGACGGTGCAAGCCTTCCTGGCTACCGCTCTCGCATTCACGACGTCCGGGACAACAACGGCGCTGAATATCAGCCTTATCGTCTCTCTCTTTGGTCTGGCGCTTTCGCTCTTCTATATCTCTCTTGGATTCCGCGGCGTGCGCGTCATTCAATTCTGGCGTGCTTATTTGCGGCTGCTGGAATCGATCCCGGGCGTGACTTCCATCGACTCGCACCTGTTTGAGTTCTACCGGTTAGGCCATACCCGAGCCCCGGAAGAAACAAAACTGCCTTTGGCAGAAGGCCTGGCCATAAAAATCGATACGGCCTGGTGGGCGCGCCGTTCCGTCCATGACCAGTTCCCTTGGTATCTGCCGGGATTTTCGGGGACGATGTTTATCGCCGTGGGTATCCCCATGCTCACGACGACGTTTTGGGTCCTGGTGTTGTACGCACTGTTCTATCCGCACAAAGACATGCGATGGTTCGTGCTCGGACTGGCCGGCACTCTAGCGTCGGTGTTCTTCGTACATCTATTGATGGGACGGTTGATACCGGCTCCGATTCACGAAGGGCAGACACATCTGGCAGTTGCCGCCAATCGGAGGGCGGAGAATCATGGGCAAGAAGATCAATAAGGCAAAATTCGATGCAGAGCTAAAGAAGGTGATTTCCGCACGGCCCGTGCCGCGCACTTCGGTGAAGGCCACGGGGAAGCGCGGACCTGGCCGTTAGGAAATCAGCTGAATTGGAAGCAGCTCTGACCTATCCCGCAACGGGAAGCGAGACGGGTTGCTCAAGCCGGAACTCGAGTAGCGATTCGCCGGGAATCTGAAGTTGCTGCCCCTTCTTCGAGGCAGCGACCGCCGTTCCGGTGGCGGCACCGGCGCCGGCGCCGATCGCGGCACCTTTGCCCCCGCCCGCAATGCCACCGATCAGCGCGCCCAAACCTGCTCCGCCGATCACTTTCTTTGCGGTGTTGCCGCCCTCTCCTTTGCCCTTAACCTCATAGGTGCTGGTGAGCAGGGGATAGGCGGTGCCATTGATAACGATATCCGTCAATTCGAGAGTCAGCTCCGAACTTCCCGACATTCTGCCAGCCGAGGAAGCTTGTGCCAGGCGTCCGTAAACGGTACTGCCTCGCGGAGCTACAACGGTGTTTTCCACCTGCAGATTGGTTTCGAGGCTAGCTGTGAAGCGGTAACCGGTTTTTTGCTTACTCGAATCGATCGAGTCTACCGTTCGAATCAGGATGCGCGTCCCTGCGGGAACTGTGACTCTTTTCTTGGATTGCGCCGGCGAACTCGCAGAAGCGGAGGCATTTGCTGAGAAAGCAGCGCCCCAATAGCCATCGCCTGGGATGGGATAGAGGATTACGATTCCTGCTAGTAGAGCGGTTGCAAGAGTAATTGGCTTTCGCATGGGAATCTCCTGTTCCTCCTGAAATTTACGAGGCCTGCCCGACGATGGGGAGGGACGAATCCAGTTGAAGGTCGATAATCAAGAGTAACTGGTGTTCCACCATGGCGAACCGCGCGGCCGTGATGCCACCGAGCGCCTGTTTCACCTTATCGTAGGTTTGGGCAAGAAGTTCAGCGCGTTGCTTCTGATAAGCCATAGCTTTCTGAACCAGTTCGTCGGCTTTTGCATCGGTCATGTCGTTGTACGACCGGGCATACTCCTTGATGATCTCCACTCTCTGGTCGTTCAACTTGGTCAACTGCGCATCGTAGTCGCTGTAGATCGGCCAGAATTTGGCGGCATCAGCGGCGCTGAGGACCATGATGGAGCCCATGATCTCCGCTTTCTGCTGGCGAACATCTTTCCGCATCAGGTCGATATACTCTTGAATGTTTTTCTTCTGCGTATCGGCCTCAGAAGGCGCGGCCGCCTTACTCTCGGCCTGTGGAGCCTTTGTTTGAGCCTGACAGGGGGGCGCGAGGAGCGTGGCCAAAACGGGGAGCATCGCCAACAAAGCGCAATTCAAGAACTTCATATCGTTTCATCCTTTCCGAATGCGATTCCGGTCCGACAGAGATGTTTGTCTAGAAACGGCGTGCGTACAATGGGAATAGGCTATAACAAAATCGAACTGGGAAGATTACAAAAATGCTGAGTCAACTTCGATGCCCAGCGCCGGCTATTTACCGGCCTCGGGAACCCACACGTTATCTGGTGCCCCGATTTCAGAGTTAGAAAGTTCAGTCTCTATCTTCACGCGCTGAAGACCGGCTTTTTTCTTGGGCTCAGCTAGAAAGACAAGATAGTACTGATTGTCCAGGGTCTTTTGGAACCGTTCCAGGTAAGGCTTGAAGCTGACCAGCCGTGAGGTGCTAAGAGAGTAGCATTCTCCTCCCGTTTCCTCGGCGATCTTGGTGAGCCCGCTGAGTCCGATGTCGAGGTCCCACGAACTCCGACCGGCGCGTCCAACACCGGCCGCATACAAGGAGTGGACAATAACGTTGTACCGCTGGCTGATCTCGCTGGCGGAAGTTGCGTCCACACTGATCGTGGGCAGTGTGTGGAACACAGGGCCGTAGCTCGGTCCCAGCTGAGAGGGGCTTGGCCTCCGGTCTCGCAGACGATCGACGCCGTCACAGATCATCAATACCTCACGCCGGACCTTCTGCTGCGGCCAGCTCTTCACCAAGCTAATGAGTGAAAGGTAGGGACTATCCATCGTCGAAAGAACTCCCAGCGGCAGACGCACGGCTTTCGCCGCAAGGTCGTGATCGGCGGTGAAGTTTTGAACGACTTTGACCGTCGCGTTCGACATGTAAGCAATGCCGATGACCGTCGACGGTGGTTGTGCGCTAATGAACTCCTTAAGTTCGCTGAGGTTGCCTCCGACCACGGGGTCGAGTGTGTCATCGATCAGTATCATCAACTGGAGCGCGGCGTTGTCTCCGCGGGCTGGAATTAGCTGCGTCACCTGGAGGTAGGTCTTGCCTTGCTTAACCTTGACATCTTCCTGCTGCAGACGTGGAAGTTCTTTATCGGCCTGAAGGGCCATATCTGTGATGACGACATGCACTTCCGCTTTGCTTGGAGCTTTCTCTTCGTGTGCATTCACGATCTGGCTGGTGAACGTGAAGGCACACATCGCGCTAAAAAGAACAGGCACTAGCTTATGGCTGTGCATTCTGTAACCTCCGAGGGAGACCAAGAAGTGATTGTTTGGCCTTGTGTCTGCGTCCAAGGGGCGGTCGGTAGGACGGGGACGCGCTCAATGGCCTTGAGTATAGGCTTGGTTAACTAGGAGGTACAACTAAATAAGCCAGGGAGCAGATGTACGTCCCGAGTACGCCAGTAGATTTCCTGGCTATGTGGCCGCGCTTCGGAGCACGCGAGGCTGGGCAGAATCCTCACGGAGGATGCCGTGGAGTGTGGCAGTGAAGAGAGCGGCATCGGCGTCGGAAAAGACGAGCGGCGGGCGAAGCTTGATCACGTTGTGGTGAGGGCCGTCGGTGCCGGCAAGGATGCCGCGATCACGGAGACGATTGACGATGTAAGAGGCCTGATCGGTTGCGGGGGCACGAGTGGAGCGGTCATTGACAAGATCGATGCCCAGGAATAAGCCGGAGCCGCGCACGTCGCCGATGAGCGCATGAGTGGATTGAAGTTCACGCAAATGGATGGTCCATCGCGTGCCCACTTCGAGGGCATTTTGCTGAAGATGTTCCTCGCGCAAAACATCGAGCACGGCAAGTCCGGCGGCACAGGCGACCGGGTTGCCGCCGAACGTACTGAAAAACTCCATGGTCTTGCTGAAGGAAGCAGCGATCTCAGGAGTGGTGACTACGGCCGCCAGAGGAAAAGCGTTGCCGATGGGTTTGCCGAACACAACGATGTCGGGAACGACACCCTGTGTCTCGAAACCCCAGAAATGCGTGCCGAGGCGGCCAAAGCCCACCTGAACTTCATCGGCGATACAGACGCCTCCAAAGGCGCGGACGTATTTGTAGACCTCAGCTAAATAGTCCGGCGGGAAAACGATTTGCCCCCCGACGCTGGGCAGCGTCTCGGCGATATAGGCGGCGACTTCGCGCCCTTCCCTTTTCGCCTTTTCCAGGATTTCGCCGACGTGCTCGGCATACTTCTTGCCGATTTCGGATTCGCCGCGCCGATACGGCCCGCGATAATCATCAGCGATTGGCGCAACGTGCACCCACGGCTTTTGGCCGCCTCCACCAGCGCTGTTGAACTTGTATGGACTGATGTCGATGAGCGTGTTGGTGTGGCCATGATATGCGTGCTCGAGGACGATGACGTCTTCGCGGCGAGTGTGCGCGCGAGCGAGGCGGAGAGCGAGCTCGTTCGCTTCGCTGCCGGAGTTGAGGAAGTAGCAGACCTTCAGCGGCGGAGGCAGCAGTTCAGTGAGGCGTTCCGCGTAGCGGAGGATGTTGTCGTGGAGATAGCGCGTGTTGGTGTTGAGCAGCGCAAGCTGCTGCTGAGTGGCTGCGACAACACGCGGGTGAGAATGGCCGACGAGCGGGACGTTGTTGTAGACGTCTAGGTAAGTACGGCCCGTTTCGTCGTAAAGATATTGGCGCCAGCCGCGAACAATTTTTAGCGGATGTGCGTAAGAAATGCTGAGGTTGGCGCCTAGGAGCTTTTTGCGCGCGGAGAGCGTGGTATCGAACGAAGGCTCGGGCGTTGGAAAGCACTTTTCGGGGATACCGAGGATGAGATTGGGATCGGGCGAAAGACTGAGAAAGACTTCCCGTTGCGAAGGATAGGCTACGCCGGGGAAATCGGTGGAGAGATCGAGAAGGTCGAGGATGATCTGGAAATGGAGATGCGGGATCCAGCCCCCGTTTTCAGAGGGACTGCCAATGCGGGCAAAGATCTGGCCACGGTCGATGCGATCACCCACGCGCAAGGCAGAGAGAGATTCGCGTGAAAGATGGCCGTAGAGGGTGAAAAATGCGGGAGCATCGGCTGGCTGGTGCTTGAGGATGACGACAGGGCCGTAATCGAGCGCGGCGCGATTGTCGGCGAAGGAGTGGATAGTGGCGTCGAATGGGGCGGATACGGCTGTTCCGGGATCAGCGAAAAGGTCGATGCCGAGATGAATGGTGCGGCGCTCGTCGGTGGGATTGGAACTGGAGGAAAAGAGGGATGAAGTGTAGACGGGGCGAGGCTCATTGTAACGACCGACGGCGACAACCGCGTTGGAAGCGCGGATAAGCGATTGTATTTGGGGAGTCATGCAGGATTCGGAAGAGCGGGAAGGATCGGAGCTGAGGAAAGTGCTGCCGACACTGAGATCGAGGACAACGCAATTCCCTTCCCTGAGGTTTTGCGCGACGACGGACGCAGCAGACGGGGAATTCTGAGCAAGCCAATGGTGGACTTTTTCGGCGTGGGGCACGGTGGAGAGATTGCATGCGGCTCGAAACGTGTAATGAGCGAATCGCGGATGGATTCCCGCGAGGCGCTCGAGGGCCTGGTAGGCAGCCGTTTCCGTGACGGTGACATACGGATCGTCTGGCACCAGCGATTGGCGATGTGCGGAGTTGACAACGCTGACGGCAAGGCGCGCGCAGAGCAGCGGATAGAAAGCCGAGATTTCGTGTTCCTTGAGAGGAAATGCTTTGTGATACGCGGCGAGGACGGCTGATGCTGCAGGGAGAGGATCTTCCTGCCCAAGAATCGCATAAGCTGCGGCGACGGCGGGTTCGCCGACGGTGAAACCCGTATGCATATCGCCAAAATCGATCACGCTGACAGCGCGTCGAGGCAGCGGCCAGGGAGGAGAGACGAGCACGTTATGGTCATTGGCGTCACCGTAGATGACACTGCGGCGGAGACGAGGAAAGAGCGGAACGGCTTCTGCCTCGAAGAGCGCGAGGAACTTTTCGACAAGGACACGGTGCTGGGGATTGCGAATATGGGAGAGATAGTCGCGGGCCCACAGGGAGCGGGAAAGGTCCCACTTCAGTTCGCGATGCGTGGCTGGATGAGAAAAATCGAGGAGGGCAGAATCGATTTCCGCAAGAAGTGTGCCGAGGGAAGACAGAAGTTCGGGGGAACGTGGTTTGGCTTCAGCCAGAGTTGAACCGGGAATAAACCTCAGGAGCCAAACGAGGCGCATGAGGCCATCTTCGGTATGGGTACGCGAGAAGAGCTCACGTTGCGATGTCAGAATCACACGTGGAAGGGTGAGATGGGGGACGCGCGCGCCGAGATGCGTGAGCGCGCGGCATTGCATGTCCACGAAGGATTCTTCGCGGGCGGGATGCATGATTTTCAGGACGAAGGCGTTTGCATCGGAAGTAAGAAGGTGAAAGTTGTCGTCGTATTCGCCTGGCAAGGAGTGCGCTTTGGCTTCGAGGCCGTAAAGATGAAATGCAATACGAGAAGCGTCGGCGGGGGAAAGTCGAGGGGCGACGCGGGCTTCGGGCATCATGCGAGAAATTGTAATGTCGGAAAGAGGGTTGGGCAAACGGGCAACAAGTTATGAATCCCTCTTCGCTACAAGTTCGCGGCAGAGTTCGTGGTAGGACGGGCGCGCAGGACCAGGTAAATCATGAAGAAGGTGACCGCGAGTGGAAGGAACAAGCCTGCTCGGAGAGAACTGGTCTTTGCGGAGACAATACCGACAAGCCAGGGGAGAGCACCGCCGCCGATTCCGGCCGCGCCGAAAAAGAAGGCGCCAAACCATGTCGAGTCCTGCCCGAAAATGGCAGCAACCCAAGTCACGAAGATGGGGTACTGGGGAGCCAGGCCAAAACCGGCGATAGCTGAACCGAGGTAAAGAGTCTGCGGAGAGTGCGAAAACGCAATGATGGACCCTCCAAGGGCGGCCATCGAGAGCCCGCCAATGGAAATGAAGATCGTAGAAAAATGACGAAATGCGAAGGAAGCGATACCGCGGCCGATTAGCAGTGCTCCGTAGTAGACTGACGGGGCAATAACCAGTGTGATGGTGCTCATTCCCGGAAGGCGCTTCTCATAACTGGCAACCCATCCGCCAAGAGCTACCTCCACGCCGACGTAGAGCATGAAAAGCAGGAAAAGAGGGATGGTCTGGGACACGCTCAGACGGGAAAGCCAGTCCGCGAGTGGAGGAGTCACTCGCGCTGGATGCACAGAAACCGGCTCTGCGCGCACGGAAAGATGCAACAGGACCAGAACGACGGAACAGGCTGCAATCGAGAGAGAGAAGCCACGGAGGTGAATGGCAGGAATCAGCCAACCAACCAGGAATGGGCAAAGGACGGCGCCGATGCTCCATGAAAAGTTAAGGAGAGTGACGGCAGCCGCGGTGTTTCGGGAGGGAAGCTGTGTGGCTCGCAGGTTGATGGCGGGGTTGGCCAGACCGTAGCCGAAACCGTTGATGCCAACCATCAAAGCCGAAAAAAACCAGGGCCCGATCCCCAGGAAAGAAAAACCAACAAAAAAGGCCACGAAGCCGGCCGCGGAGACCTTGGAGAACCCAAACCTGGGCAGGAAAACGCCAGTGAGAATGACTCCCAGAGAGCTCAGGAAATATTGAGACGTAAAGAAGAACCCTGCTTGTGCATCAGAAAGAAACCAACGAAGCGAAAAAGACGGTAGGATCGGCCCGAGAAGCGTCGTAATTACGCCAATCAGGACAAAGCTGATATGAAGGATGATCCATTCGCGAAGAGGACTGCCAGGCCGTGAGGCGGTCGGGGTCGAGGCCATCGGGAAAGGAGTGTGGCACAAGATGTAAAGGCGGACAAGGACGCCTGGCGCAGGAGTAAAAACTCTTTTGGAATGAGCGCCTAAGACAGGAAAAGGGGCTTATGTTTCCTTAATGTGGCACTCACCGTTTTCTTAGAGCAGAGGAGTAAGCTTGGAATGGTCCAGGAAGGCAAAATGAGCGATATTGTTTTTGTGTTATGCACGATTGCGTTTTTCGGCGTCGGGATCCTTTACCTGAAGGGCTGCGCACGGCTGAAGTAAACCTCTAAACAAAGGGCTGCCACCATGTTGGGAAATATTCTTCTCATCCTTATTTCGATCTTGCTGTGCGGTTATCTGTTCTATGCGCTGTTGAAGCCGGAGAAATTCTAGTCATGACGGGAAACGGTTGGTTCCAGATCTTTCTTTACGTCCTTGTTTTGCTGGTGATCACGAAGCCGATGGGGGTGTTTCTCTACCGGGTATTTGAGAAGAAGGGGACGTTTCTGGATTTTGTGCTGCGGCCGATTGAAAAGCTCATCTATCGCTCAACTGGCGTAGACGAAAACAAGGAAATGAACTGGAAAGAGTATGGCGTGGCGATGCTTCTGTTCAGCGCTGCATCGCTCGTGCTTCTGTACGCGATGGAACGCCTGCAGCTCTGGCTGCCGTGGAATCCGCAGAAGCTTCCGAATGTTGCGCCGGACCTGGCGTGGAATACGGCAGTCTCCTTCACGACAAACACCAACTGGCAATCGTACTCCGGCGAATCAACGATGAGCTATCTCACACAGATGGCTGGGCTGGCGTATCACAATTTCGCGTCGGCGGCGGTGGGGATCGCGCTGGCAATTTCCGTGATTCGCGGAGTGGCGCGCCGGGAATCGAAGACGATTGGCAATTTTTGGGTGGATACGACGCGGGCGTTCCTATGGGTGCTGCTGCCGGTGAGCTTAGTGGTGGCGCTCTTCTTTGTGTCACAGGGAATGATCCAGAACCTGAAGCCCTACACAACTGCGAACGTGGTGGAGCCGCAAGCGCTGGAGACAAAGAACGCGGACGGAACCACGAAGAAGGATACCCTCACGACCCAGGTGATTGCGCAGGGGCCGCTGGCATCGCAAGAAGTCATCAAGATGTACGGGACGAATGGAGGAGGATTCTTTGGCGCAAACAGTGCGCATCCCTTTGAAAACCCGACACCACTGACGAATTTCGTCCAGATGCTATTGATTTTCGCGATTCCTTCGGGTCTCACGTACACGCTGGGTCGCGTGACTGGTTCGCGGCGGCATGGTTGGGCGGTGTGGTGCGCCATGGCGATCATGTTCCTTACGGGAGTTGTCGTGGTGTATGCGTCGGAGTCGCGCGGAAACCCACAACTCAAAGGCGTAGAAGTGAAGGCGAGCGAACTGCAATCCGGCGGCAATATGGAAGGAAAGGAAGTGCGATTCGGGATCGCGAATTCGGCTCTGTTCACCACGGTGACCACGGACGCGAGCTGCGGCGCGGTGAACAACCAGCATGACTCGCTTACGCCGCTCGGAGGCATGGTGCCGCTAATCAACATCATGCTGGGAGAGGTGGTGTTCGGCGGCGTCGGTGCGGGGATGTACGGCATTTTGGTGTTCGTGATCCTGTCTGTGTTTATCGCGGGCCTGATGGTGGGGCGCACTCCGGAATATCTGGGAAAAAAGATCGAGTCGTTTGACGTGAAGATGGCCGTGCTGGCGATTCTGGTGACGTCCTTGACGATTCTGATCTTTGCTGCGATTGCCGTGGTGTCAAAATTCGGCACGTCTGCCATCAGCAATCCAGGCCCGCACGGACTTTCGCAGATCCTGTACGCATACACTTCAGCAGTGGGAAACAACGGCTCGGCCTTCGGCGGGCTGGGCACGAATACGCTCTGGTACAACTCCAGCCTTGCTGTAGCGATGCTGCTGGGACGTTTCTTCATGGTGATCCCCATTTTGGCGATAGCAGGCAGTCTCGCCGCGAAGAAGCATGTGCCGGAATCGCTTGGCACGTTCCCCGTGACAGGCCCGCTTTTCACCGTGCTGCTGATCAGCGTGATTTTGATTGTGGGTGCACTGACTTTCTTCCCTGCGTTGAGCCTTGGGCCAATTCTGGAACATTTGCTGATGAACGCGGGAAAGGTGTTTTGAGGACAAGATGACAACTGCACAGGCAAAAAGCGCGTCGATGACCGACAGGAAAATATTGAAGAAGGCCATCGTGGATTCGTTCTGGAAACTGGACCCGCGCGTGATATGGAAGAATCCGGTCATGTTCGTGGTGGAAGTGGGCGCCGTGATTACGCTCGTGGTGCTGATCGCGAACCTGGTAAATCACAAGGGCGGTTATTGGTTTGGCCTTCAGATCACCCTGTGGCTGTGGTTCACCGTCCTGTTTGCGAATTTTGCTGAAGCAATGGCCGAGGGCCGCGGGAAGGCCCAAGCGGAAACGCTGCGAAAGGCTCGGGCAGAGACCGCCGCTCGAAAGCTGCTGGCAGACGGCAAGACCGAGGCCATCGCCAGTTCGAAGTTGCGCTCTGGAGACATCGTGCTCGTGGCAGCGGGAGAGTTTGTGCCGGGCGACGGCGAAGTGATTGAGGGCGTAGCTTCCGTGGATGAATCCGCCATTACCGGAGAGTCTGCCCCTGTGATCCGCGAATCGGGAGGAGACCGGTCGGCAGTAACGGGCGGGACGAAAGTGCTCTCGGATGAAATCAAGGTGCGGATCACCTCGAATCCGGGGGAGACGTTTCTCGATCGGATGATCGGACTGGTGGAGGGAGCCTCGCGGCAAAAAACGCCAAATGAAATTGCTCTGAATATTCTGCTGGCGGGTCTGACAATTATTTTCTTGTTGGCTGTGGTTACGCTGCAGCCGTTCGCGATCTATTCGGGAGCGCCGCAGAGTATATTCGCGCTGGTGTCCTTGTTGGTCTGTCTGATTCCCACGACGATAGGCGGCCTGCTTTCCGCGATTGGCATTGCGGGGATGGACCGCCTGATTCAACGGAACGTGATTGCGATGTCAGGCCGCGCGGTAGAAGCTGCCGGCGACGTGGACGTATTGTTGCTGGATAAGACGGGCACAATCACGCTTGGAAACCGCGAAGCGACGGCATTCCACCCTGCCCCAGGCGTGACCGAGGGTGAGCTGGCGAGCGCTGCGCAATTGGCGTCATTCGCAGACGAGACCCCCGAGGGGCGCTCGATTGTCGTCTTGGCCAAAGAAAAGTACGGCCTTCGGGGACGCGAACTGGCGCCGCACAATCCGATCTTTATTCCCTTCACCGCGCAGACGCGGATGTCTGGCGTGAATATGGACAGCACGGAAATTAGGAAGGGCGCGCCAGAAGCGATTTCTCGCTATGTGAGCGAAAAAGGGCAAGTAGTACCTAAGGAAATTCAGGAAAGCGTGGAACGGATTGCAAAATCCGGTGGTACCCCCCTGTTAGTAGCCCTGAATCATCGCGTGTATGGAACTATCGAGCTGACGGACATCGTGAAGGGCGGGATACGCGAGCGCTTCGATCACCTGCGCGCCATGGGCATCCGCACCATGATGATTACCGGAGACAATCCTTTGACCGCGGCGGCAATCGCGCGTCAGGCAGGGGTGGACGATTTCTTGGCTGAAGCGAAGCCCGAAGACAAAATGGCGTTGATCCGGAGCGAGCAGGGCAAGGGCAAACTCGTGGCGATGACCGGCGACGGCACCAACGACGCGCCGGCACTGGCTCAGGCTGATGTGGGCGTGGCCATGAATACGGGCACGCAAGCGGCGAAGGAAGCCGGGAATATGGTGGATCTGGACTCCAACCCGACGAAATTGATTGAAATCGTGGAGATCGGGAAGCAGCTTTTGATTACGCGAGGATCGCTAACCACGTTCTCCGTGGCCAATGACGTAGCGAAATACTTCGCCATTATTCCGGCCATGTTTGCGGGGACGTTTCCGCTGCTCGGAGCATTGAACGTGATGAAGTTGCGCACGCCCGAATCCGCCATTCTCTCCGCTGTGATTTTCAATGCGCTGATCATCATCGCGTTGATTCCGCTGGCACTGCGAGGGGTGAAATACCGCCCGCTGGGCGCCGCGGCGCTGCTGAGAAGAAACATGTTCATTTATGGTTTGGGCGGAGTGATTGCGCCGTTCGCGGGAATTAAGCTCATCGATATTCTGGTCGGTTTGATGCATCTGGCGTAGAGGAATGAAGATGAATAAGAACTTGATGATTGCGATCCGCTTCACGATTGTGACGACGATCGTGTTTGGGCTGGGTTACCCGTTGGTGGTGACGGGACTTAGCCAGTGGCTTTTCCCTAAGCAAGCAAATGGAAGCCTGATCGAGAAGAATGGGCAAGTGATCGGTTCGCATCTGATCGGGCAGGCCTTTTCGAGCGACAAATATTTTCATTCAAGGCCTTCGAATGCAGGAAATGGCTATGATCCCACGGCTTCGGGCGGCTCAAACCTGGCCCCGACGAATCAGGCGCTGGTGACACGCGTGGAACAAGACGTTGCGAAATGGCAGCAGGAAAATCCGGGTACGCCTATACCGGCAGATCTGGTGACCAGTTCAGGCTCGGGATTGGATCCGGATATTTCGCCGGCGAGCGCGGAGTTCCAGGTGCCGCGAGTGGCCAAGGCCCGAGGCATGAGCCTCGAGCAGGTGCGGCAGATTGTGGCCAAGCATACGCTCCCACGTCAGTTCGGGATTCTGGGTGAACCGCGCGTGAATGTACTGGAATTGAACCTGGATTTGGACGCTGTGGCGCCGGTGAAGCAGTAGCTGGGGGATTTTGGCCGGACTGATTATAGCTGCGGCCCGATCTTCTCCGACGCTTCCTTCGAACTGATAACCGGATATACCTCGAAATCGACGATGTCGCTCCAGTTCGCAATCCATTGCTCGAGGAGCAGAGGATCTTCCGTCTCCATCAGCTGATAGCAACGGTCCATCCTCTCCGTCACCCAGCTCGAAACGTAAGAAAGGCCTGGCGGCGCTAAGCGGCCGCGTTCTCGAAACCGGCGATAGACCGGCGCCGCGTCACAATTCCTGAAGTTTTCAATCACCATATACAAGCCCATGGGACCTCCCAAGCGCGGGAACTTAATATTGCGGGGAGCAGTGTGTAATCCGCAACGACAAGGAATTGCCTAGCGGGAGGAACGCGCGGAAGCCTTTTGCGCCGGGGGTTTGGGAGGCTGGAAGCGATACCCGACCCAAGGTTCCGTCAGGATGTACTTGGGCTGTGAAGGGTCCTTTTCGATCTTCTTCCGAAGCTGATTAATGACTACGCGAAGGTTCTCTGTCTCCTCGCCGTATTCGGGACCCCAGACAATCTGAAGCAGGCGGCGATGCGTGACCGGCTTGCCTTGATTGGCTATCAAGTGTCGAAGAACTTCGAACTCTTTCGGGGCGAGATGGACTTCTTCCCCAGCCACCGTGACGCGGCGAAGCTCAAAATCGACAGACAATTCTTTGGAGACAAAGGGCGGAAGGGCATCCGCCGAGGGATGACGCCGGAGCGAAGCGCGAATGCGCGCAAGAAGCTCCTCGATGCCGAAGGGCTTGGTGACGTAGTCGTCGGCGCCTGCGTCGAGGGCGACAACCTTATCGCGTTCCGCGCTGCGAACGGTCAGCATGATGATCGGGGCATCGCTCGAACGGCGGATTTCGCGGCAGGTTTCAATGCCGCTCATTCCAGGGAGATTCACATCGAGAAGAATCAGGTCTGGCTTGAGCTTGCTGGCGGCTTCGATGGCCTCTTCTCCGGAGGCTACTTCGCTGATGGTGTAGCCACGGAAGGAAAGAGTAGAGCGGAGAACGCGGCGGATCTGGGGTTCGTCGTCCACAACCAGAATATTGGCGGAATTCATCGCTCTTCTATTTTACGCCACGGGCAGGGTGAACGAAAAAACCGAGCCGCTGCCCAATTGGCTTGTGACTGAGATTGTGCCGCCGTGAGCGGTCACGATGGCCTTGGCGATGGGCAAGCCCATGCCTGTTCCGCGCACTTGATAGCGCTGGTCGCGGCCACGGTAGAACTTGTCGAAGATCAGACCCTGCTCGAAAGAATCGATACCGGGCCCCCGGTCGGCAACGCTGAAATTGACGAAATCCCCGGCTAGCTCGGCAGAAACAGCGATGGGTTGATCCTTGGGAGAGTAAAGATTCGCGTTTTCGATGAGCTGAACGAGGATGTCTTTAGCGCGGCCCAGATCGGCGTGAACGGGGGGCAAATGGTCAGCGAGATTTAGGATGATCTTACGATCGCACAAAGACTTTTTGAGGTGCTGCAAGGCGCCCTGGACAACGTCCGCAACATGAACCGCTTGAAGATGGAGTTGAATCTCTCCCGCTTCCAGCCTGGCCATCTCTGCGGCTTCTTCGACCAGTCGATTCAGGCGGTCGCACTCTTCATTGATGATGGTGAGGAGTTCGTGCTGCTGCGGCGACTCCGGAGTGGACGACGCAAGAAGGTCCGTGGCGGCCGCTTTGATAGCGGTGAGAGGCGTTCGGAAATCGTGAGCGATGGCGTCGAGCAGAGCGGACTTGAGACGCTCACCCTGGCGCTCCGCTTCAGTCTCGCCGATCTGCTCGATGGCGCGGGCACGCTCGATGGCGATAGCCACAAGGGAGCTGATGGCGTCCAGTGTCTGGCGAGAGAGGCGGGCACCGGAGAGGCCGAGACTGCCGATGGGCTTGACCCCAAGGCGAACCGGGAGGAAATAGAGGGCCTGGACGTTGTCGCAGATGGTTTCGTCGCGCAGGAACGCGGTTTTCATCTGCTCTTCATCGACCTGAGCGGCGCCATAGCCCGAGCGATAGTACTTTTCCTTCTGGGGGAGAAACAGTTCGGCCGCTCCAGCCTCAAAGCAGTCGACGAGAAAATTGGGAATCGCATTCATGAGCTGGATAACGTTGCCTTCGCCAAGCAGCTTTTGACTGAATTCATAAAGGCGTTCGACCTCACGGCGGCGGCTGTGGGACGCGTCGGCCTCTTTTCGGATACGGGCGGAGAGCTGGCTGCCAACGATGGAAGTGAAGAGAAAGGCGAATAGGGCCACCCAGTTCTGCGGATCGGCAATCGTGAAGGTGCCAATGGGTGGCAGAAAATAGTAGTTGAACAAGAGCATGGCGGAAACGGACATGAAGACGGAGACGACCATGCCCCAGACCGCGGAAACTGCTAAAATCGCGAGGAGAAACGACAGCGCGACCGTGGTCTGGTTGACGTGAATGAGCTTGCTGTAGGTGAATGTAATAGAGGCAAGCAGGATGGCTGCAATGACGAAGCCGATCCCGCGCCCGGCGACCAAGCGCAGCATACCGCTATTGTAACTCAGCGCGAAAATTGACTGGGGAGAGAAAAAAGCACGTGCCGAAAAAGCCCGAGGAATGGCTGGAAGCGGTTTCACCTGCGCCGAAATCGCGTGGAATCTTCAAGCTATTTCTGGGTTACGCCCCGGGTGTGGGAAAAACCTACAGCATGTTGAGCGAAGCCCTGCGGCGGAAGAGCCGTGGCGAAGACGTCGTAATCGGAATTGTAGAAACGCATGGGCGCAAAGGCGTACAGGAACTGGCCAGCCAACTGGAAGCCGTAAAGCGCAGAGAGTTGGACTACAAGGGCACGATGTTCGAGGAGATGGACGTGGACGCGATCCTCCAGCGAAGGCCCGAAGTGGCGCTGGTGGACGAACTGGCGCACACGAATATTCCCGGAAGCAAGCACCGAAAGCGGTATGAGGACATTCAGGCATTGTTGGCAGCGGGAATAGACGTGATTTCCACGCTCAACATTCAGCACATCGAAAGCTTGGCTCCGACGGTGCACGCAATCACGGGGATCACCGTAAGGGAAACCGTGCCGGACTGGGTGCCACTCTCGGCGTCTGAAACTGTGATGGTCGATCTGACGCCGGAAGCGCTGCAGAACCGAATGAAGCGCGGCGATGTCTACAGCCAGGAAAAAGTGGAGCAATCGCTTAAGAATTTCTTCCGCCGCGGGAACCTGATCGCACTGCGCGAACTGGCCCTGCGCCAGGTGGCGGAGCAGGTGGACCGTAGCCTGGAATCCTACATGGACGCCAAGGAGATCCGGCAGAACTGGGGAGTGCGGGAAAGGATTGCCGTGTGCATTTCGGGAAGTCCGGCGGGACAATACCTGATTGCGCGCGCGGCGCGCATGGCGAGGCGCATGGACGCGGAGTTATACGTGCTGCATGTCATTCGGGAACTGGCTCCGAAGCGGGAAAACCCGAAGATCCTGGAAGCAAACCTGCGATTTGCGGAAAACCTGGGCGCTCAGGTAGTGAAGCTAAAGGGACAAAGTGTTGCTGACACGATTGCGGAATTTGTTCGCAGCAAGCATGTGACCCAAGTGATTTTCGGGCGAGCGCCGATTCGAGATTGGCGCAAGTACTTGTACTTGTCGGCAGTGCACCGATTCTTAAGAGAGTCGCCGCCGGTGGACGTCCACATAGTCACGCAGGAATCGGAAGAAGCATAAAAGAAGGAAAGCCCACTCCCGGGCAATCCTGCATAGTTTGGGATATCTCCGCCCAAGAGATCCCAAAGACCTCACTCCCTGTTGCAAATCAAAATCGTTGTGTCAACAGAGAGCAAAGCTTTCTACACAGGATTGCGCGAAAGTGGGCCCTAAAAGGTTCGCTTCCGAACATCCGCGTCCAGGCGCCGCAGGAGAGAGAGCTGCAGTGCCAAGACGGGAGTGAGTATAGGAAGAATCGTTTCAGTAAGGAACTGTCAATACTTACAGTTATGTCGTCTTAGACGTTACTCGGGTTGGTCTAAGGAAAACCCTCATTACCAAGGGAAGCGCTCCGCCAGAACTGTGACGTGGGTCACAATTTGCATCTTACGTTGCGTTTCCTGCTGTTGATCCGCACGTGCGGCATCGTTGAAGGAGAGGATTCGGTTCTACGCAAAGTATTAACCAGAATTTCAATACGCACCACTCTTGCTTGGATCCCGCGAGGTATATACTCCTTACTTCGCGCTGGTGAGAGGCGATGCCTGCAGCCTCAAAGAAGACTCGCCTCAATTACAGGTAATCATGAATCGGGCATTAGTGCTGGCTTGCGGAAATGCTCTGCGTGGCGACGATGGCGTGGCGCTGCACTTAGCAAGCTGCCTTCGCAATGGCCTGTGTGATCCAGACACACAAATCCACTTCGAACAGCAATGGACACCGGAGTTGGCCGAACCGATCAGCGAAGCGGAACTGGTCGTTTTTCTTGACGCGTCAGCAAGCCTCGAGCCGGGTCAGATTCGATGCCAGTCACTGCGGCCGATCTATAAATCACGAGCCAGTGTGACGCACCACATGTCTCCCGCAACGCTGCTGTCGCTCGCGGAGTCGCTCTATGGGACCTATCCGGAGCGGGCTTATCTGCTTACCATTGGCGGCGCGTCGTTTGAAGTAAGGGAAGGGCTGTCTGAGCCCGTAAGAAAGGCAATTCCACAGGCAATTGAGCGAATCAAAGCGCTGCTATCCGGGGTGACGCTGCCGGAAGAGTAGATCTACTCGAAATCAAGTTACAAACGAACTCGGAGCAGCGTACTCATCTATAGGACTTGAATCCCGCCAAGTGTGACGGAGGAGGTCCGACCATGGAACACGCAGGAGTTTTGGTGCGGCGCGGCCAACTTGTGGCCGTGTTGCTCGCGAATGCCATCTTGTGGGTCGCGGCTATCTATCTTGCCGGCAGCCCGAAATTGGGGGGTCCGGCAGTAATTGCTTTAATTTCGATAGCGTCCTTGTTTGCCGCAAAGCGGCATGTTTCGTAGTTTCGGGCAGGGGGGCGAGCCTCATTGCGTTGAGTAGTAGCCATCGCGTGCCTGGACGGAAAGGTCTTTGTTCTTGGTCGTGAGCTGAATTCTGTGATAGCCGGGTCCGGTGTCCTTGTCTGGCGTGTAGCCTAAACTGTACTGATTGCGCAGCTCTTCTTCGATCTCCGCATAAATCTTGTCGACGGTTTCCTTCTTCGAGACTTCGTAAAGGCGACCGCCTGTTTCCTTGGAGATTTGCTCCAGAATCTTCTTGCCGTCGGGCCGCTCCCCCTGCGGATACCGGCCGCCGTGATGGCCGCCGCCGTAAGGCCCCATGGGACCCATTCGCCCTCCGCCATACGAACTGTACGCCTCGTCGTCTTTGAAGAGGATCGAATAAACCACCGTGTCCGCTCGCTGTGCGGTTTCAATGGCTTGCGTCAGCGTTTCTTTGCTGCCAATGTCGACGCCGTCAGAAAGAATAATCAGGGCTTTTCGGCCCTGCTGCTTGCTCATGAGTTCATCGGAAGCCAGAAAAACCGCGTCGTAGAGATGCGTGCCTCCGCCATGCGGACGTTGGCCGTGCCCTCCATAGCCGCCACCGCTTCCGTTGCTCCCACCGCCGCCGCTTCCTCCGCTATTTCCTCCGCCTCCGCTCCCGCCGCTGACTTGCGGCGTTTCGACCTTCTGCAAAGCCGCCTGTAATTGGGGACGCGAAGGCGTGAAGTCCTGCAGCAGCTCCACTTCCCTGTCGAAATGAATCAAAAAGGCGAGATCTTTGTCCTCCCGGAGCAGGTGATCGAGGAAGCTGTAACTTGCGCTGCGCTCCTGATCCAAAACTCTCCGCTGGCTATAGCTTGTGTCCACCAGGAGGCCGAGCCGAAGGGGCATATCGCTTTCGCGCGCGAAGTAATTAATGACTTGGGAGCGATTGTCTTCCGTGAGCACGAAGTCGTCTTTTGTGAGGTTAGAGACGATCTTGCCGTGTTTGTCGTGGACCGTGGCAAGCACGCTCACAGTCTTCACGTGTACGGTGATTTTTTCTGGCGCTTTTTGGATGGGTTGTTGGGGTTCCGTTTGCGCGCAGACGGCAACTGCCGCCATAAGCGCGCACAAAAGAACGGGCAAGTGGTGAATCAGCGTGTATGGATCGCGTCGAACAGGTATGAGTAGCTTTTTCTGTGCCAGGGGTCGAACTCGAATCATTGCGCTCTCGCTCTCTCCATCGATTTTATCGCTCTCCAGAGACACACCCACTCTCGAACCGTAAAGGCCCTGCTTGTTCTTCCCTCTTGGCGGCTATTTAGTTCCGGCCTCAAATGTCCGAGATTTTGTAGGGGCTGCCTTCTGAGGCGGGCCGGTTTTGCGTCGGCCGACTAGGAGCGGGCGGCCTCCAAAGGCCGCCCAGGAGGTGTGTGCTTTCAGACTCGCACGGTTTTGCCGGAACGCGCCGCTTCGTAAATAGCCATCATCAGTTTCATATCGCGGAGTCCTTCTTCCCCCGGCGTAAGCGGCTCCTTGTTTTCCATGACGCACTGCGACATATGGTCCATTTCCATGGCGAAGTGATCCCGCGCGGGGAGGTCGATTTCCTCGATCGTATTTCTGCGGCCTACTCTCATGCGCAGGCCGGTGTACCAGGTGGCAGGGTCCATGTCGAGCCATCCTTCCGTCCCAATCACCCGATAGTGGCTTTGGGAAATGTAGCCGTAGCTGGAGGTGCAGTTCGCCAGGATTCCGCTCGGAAAGCGCAATTGGAAGTTGATGGTCTCCTCCACCTCCTTGAAGCGTGGATCGCCGTGAGCGGTGTACATAAGTGCGTTGATTTCGGTCGGCTCTTCGCCGGTGAGATAGCGAGACGCGTTGAGGGCGTAGATGCCAATGTCCATGAGCGAACCGCCGCCGGAGAGATCCTTCTGCAAACGCCATTGATTCGGATTGGTAACGTTCCAGCCGGCGTCCGCCACAATCACCTGGGTGGGCCCGAGTTCGCCGGAACGGGCAATGCGAATGGCTTCCTGATTGTAGGGTTCGTAGCGGCAGCGATACGCCACCATGAGCTTCTTGCCGGCCTGCTTGCCTGCGTCGATCATTTTTTGACAATCGGTGGGATTGCAGGCCATGGGCTTTTCGGTCAGGACGTTTTTGCCGGCCTGGAATCCGCGGACGGTATACTCGGCGTGCATGCAGTTGGGCAGAACGATGTAGATGATGTCGACTTCCGGGTTGTCTTTGATCGAATCGTAGTTCTGATAGTTGTAGATGTTCTTGGGATTGATTCCATAGCGCAGCGCGAGCTTGTTGGCTTTGTCCGGATGGCCGCTGACAAAGGCGACGGGCTTGGACTTCTCGCACTTCGCGAACGCCGGAAGAATCTGATTGATCGAGAGGCTGCCGAGCCCAACGATCGCCCACCCCATCTTCTTCCCAGGCGGCTCCGGGACGGCGAGTTGTCCCTGCCCCATAGCTTTCTTCAGAAGTGTTCCGGTGGCGGTGGCGGCGACCAGGCCCTGACCCACTTTGCCGATAAATCCCCTGCGCGAAATTTCCTTAATCGGTGAGTCCGGCATAGTGATCTCCTTTTATTGTTGTTCGGAGCTGCGCTGCTTGCGGAGCTCTTCAAGCCGCTTCTTCAAATATTCCTGGTATTCCTGTTTGAGCTTGGGATCGGTGGGGCTGGAATAGATTTCGCTGGACTTGTACTTCCCTTCCGCAAATTTCTTCTTGGTCCACTCGTCGTGGATGTGCGTCACGTCGGCATGATCCAGCACTTCCTGCACAAATTGTGGTGGAATGAAGTAGACACCTTCTCGATCGCCGACGGCGAGATCGCCCGGCATGACGGTCACACCGCCAATGCGCACCGGGACATTGATTCCCGTCAGCATGACGTTGCCGATGGGTGTGGGGTCGACAGATCGAAAATAAGCGGGCATATCGATCTCGAAAATGCCGTCCAGGTCCCTCACGCTCCCGTCGACGACGAGGCCACCTTTGTGCGTGGCCACCATGACGTAATAAAACAGATTGTCGCCAACAATGGTTCCATCGACTTTCTTTCCGAACATGTCCACTACCAGAACGTCGCCGGGTTGCAGCATATCGATGGCAAATTGATTCGTCAGGCGCGGCAGTCCGCGCTCCTTTGCCTTCTTCTCGGCTATGTTTTCCACGTCGTCTCGAAGGGGCATGAATTGCACGGTGAAGACGCGGCCGACCATGGTTTTTCCGGGATGAAGGATCATGAAGCCATCCGCGTATTGATTGTTGTAGCCCTTCTCCTGCAGCACGCTCCACACTTCCTCGGAAGAAAGGCCACGCGCTCTTTCGATAAGCGCATCCGGCACTTTGGGCCTGCCGTCCGGAAAGCGGCCAAAAGGATTCGCCGACGTGTAATCGATCAGCTCCTGTTTGGAAAATGTTAGAAGTTGGGCCTTTGCGGAGGCGGGTAGCAACAGACCTGACGTGCATGCAAACAGAAGAAAAACTACTGCGGATCGTGCGGGACAACTGCGGAACAGAATGCTCATGGGGACCCCATTGCTGCAGAGATTATGTTGCGGGCAATCAGCGGCAACGGCATAAAGCCGATGTTTCAAAGTCGTGGCGAGTCGCCGAACCTCTGAAGTCCGGGGAAATCTATCACGCTCCGCTGCGAAGCAGCAATGGTAGGATGCGGCCTGAATTGGGAGGAGGTCCTTCCATGCGCAAGCGAAATGGAGACGTGTTGGGACGGCGAGATGTATTGAAAGCTTCGGCGCTGGCGATTGGGGCAAGTCTGCTTCCGAACAAATCCGTCGCGACCTACCCAAAAGGCGTGAACACGAATTCGAGTCCTTCGACTTTGAAAATCACCGATCTTCGCGTGGCGACCGTCGTCAAGCCGGGACCGAGTCCCTGCCCCCTCATTCGCATCGACACAAATCAAGGCGTGTATGGCCTCGGCGAAGTGCGCGACGGGGCTAGCCCAACCTACGCGCTCTTCCTCAAAAGCCGCCTCTTGGGACAGAACCCGCTGCAGCTCGACAAGATTTTTCGGGAGATCAAGCAGTTTGGCGGGCACGCGCGGCAAGGCGGCGGTGTATCCGCAGTTGAGATGGCTCTGTGGGACATCACCGGGAAGGTTTACAACGCACCGGTCTACGCGCTGGTCGGCGGCGGAAAATTCCGCGACAAGATTCGCATCTATGCGGACACCACCGAGTCCAAAGATCCCAAGATTTATGCGCAGCGCATGAAAGAGCGGAAAGAAGTCATGGGACTAACGTGGCTCAAGATGGATTTGGGCATTGAGATGGTGTCGGACACGCCCGGCACAGTGACAAATCCCACAGACATAGAACAGTGGCAGCCGCATCAGCTTCCGCATCCACTGTTGGCCATGGAGGTGACGGACAAAGGCATCGCCATGCTGCAAGAATACGTGGCGGCCGTGCGCGACGCCGTCGGCATGGAGATTCCCCTAGCGATGGACCATCTGGGCCACTTGGGGGTGAAGTCCATCATCCGGCTGGGTAAGGCGTACGAAAAATACAACCTCTCGTGGATGGAAGACGTGATTCCGTGGAACTACACGGAATTGCTCCGGGAGATTTCGCTGGAAAGCCCAACGCCGATCCTCACCGGCGAGGATATTTATCTGAAAGAGCCATTCCAGGTACTTTGTGAGAATCACGCCGTGGGGAAGATTCAGCCGGACCTTGCCACTTCGGGGGGAATCCTGGAGACGCACAAAATCGGGGACTTGGCGGAAGACTACGGCGTGCCCATGGCGATGCACTTTGCAGGCACCCCGGTAAGCTGCTTGGCAAATGTGCATTGCGCTGCGGCGACGCAGAATTTCCTTGCGCTGGAAAACCATTCGCTCGATGTCCCGTGGTGGTCGTCGCTGGTGGAAGAGGGAGTGAAGACTCCCGTCGTGAATCATGGCTGGATCGATGTGCCGGATCGTCCGGGCCTGGGTGTGACGCTGAATGAAGATGTAGTGCGTCAGCATTTAGCGCCAGGCACTGGCTACTTCGATCCAACACCACAGTGGGACCAGGAGCGCTCCTGGGATCGGCTGTGGAGCTGACCGGCGACAAATTCCCCCTGCCTTGCCACGGTCTATAATCCGCGCGGTGCGGCAGCGGACCGGCGCACAATCAACTCCGGTTCGACGGCAATCTCGGGCACAAAGGCGGTGCTGTCTTCGATTCGTTCCAGCAAGGTCTGCGCGGCGATCCTGCCCATTTTCTCCAACGGCTGGCGAATGGTGGTTAGCGGCGGAATGGCGAAGGGGGCGATGGAGATGTCGTCAAAGCCTATGACGGAGACATCTTCCGGCACGCGCAGGCCCGCTTCTTGGAAAGCGCGCATGGCCCCAATGGCTGAAATGTCGTTGTAGGCGAACAGCGCCGTAAAAGGCACCTTCCGTTCAATCAGAGCTTTTCCATAAGGGTAGCCGAGCTCCGGCGTGGAATCGGTTCCTTCGATCCGCAGGACGAGTTCCGGCCTGATCTCAATGTTGAGTTTGCGCGCCACATCTTCGATGGCTTCCCAGCGTGAGGCGGAGTCCGAGCTTTTTGGCAGCCCGCGAAGAAAGGCGATGCGTTCGTGCCCAAGTTGCTTTAGGTACTGCAGACCCAGTTCCGCGGCACGATGGTGATCAAGAATGATGTTCGTGACGTTTTCGACTTTCTGGTGGCCGGCAACGGCCACGGTCGGAAGGATAGGCTCTTCATCGATGGAAGTATCGACGGTAATGAATCCTTCGACGCCGCGCGTCGCGAGCATTTGCGAATAGGTTCGCAACAGCGTCGGGTTGTGGCGATGGGCTACGGTCAGGAAGAAGTAGTTGTTGTCACGCAGGTAGGGTTCGATTCCTCCAACCACTAGGCTTCCGTAAGCGTCGCCGATTTCTTCCACGATAACCCCGACTGTATAGGTTTTCTTTACCCGCAGGGAGCGAGCCAGGAAATTTGGCTGGTAATTCAATTGGCGGGCCGCCTCAATGATTCGTTTCCGTGTATTTTCCGGAATTGTGCGGGCGGCCTTCGTGTCATTGAGCACGGCCGAAACCGTGCCGGGAGTCAATCCGAGATATTGAGCAACTGCTTTAAGGGTGATATTTCCACTACGTTTGGAACGAGGGGGCTTTGCACCGATCATAGAAACGTTCCTTCGGCACCAACGGGGACAGCAACTTCACTTCAGTGGCCAATGCCTGATTCTAGTCCAGCGAATGTGGAAGAGTCCACACCACACGGACAGCACGACACATTGCGGTTCAGTTAAGGCTGTTTTTCGAACCTTCCGCCGCATGAGGATCAGAAATGGATGGACTGTGTGCCGGTGATGGGCCGCGGTAGCTTTCCGGTGGACCAAGATAGCTCGGCCGGAGTCCGCCAAGATTCACCACGAGTTTTTCCAGGACGATGCCTGGATCAACCATCCAGAACTTCAACGTGTGATACCCGCTGCCGGACACGACGTGCGCCGATTTGCTCACACGTACGTTATCTTCCACAGAGATGGACCAGTCCTGAACGGAGTTCTGGGCGAGCGCGTCGATGATTTGCGGCGCTTGATTGTCGAAAGAGATGGCGTAGCGAAGTCCCCGGCCGGGCACAAAATTCAGTGACGGAGCGAGAATTGCCTCGACTTCCAATTTGTCTGGATTAAAGAGGTACATCTGGTATTCCAGGCAGGGAGATCTCTGCCACTCAGTGGTACTCGGCGAAGTAACAGGAAAGATCGACATGGCGGAAGAAGTGCGCCCATAGTCCGGAATTTTTTCCCAGCGTGCGGATGGCGTGTCCACCTTATTGGTGAAATGCTCAGCCTCGATGGAGACATATCCATCGGATTCCACGAAGCCGCGAAGCGTATCCCGTGTAGGCTCCTTGGGACGGGAAACGGACACTTTGAGCGTGACCGAATCGCCGGCCGATCCGGTGATCTTCACCAGACCGGTGGTATCTCCAGCCGGAACCTTGTCCCAGTCAATGCTGATCCACACGCGCTGCTCTTTTTCAATCTGGCCCGAGGACTGACTCAAATGAATCCAGGAGTCGCTGGCTGTCGCTGCGAATTCAAACGGCGTTCGTCCGCGATTGAAAACATCGAAATAGCGTCGCGGACGAGCGACGAAGTCAGACTCTGGAAGAACAGGCTCTTCCGAGGCGCCGGGCCACGCCAAAGTGGAGCCTTCGATCGCAACTCCCATCTTTGCGGCAACGGGAACGTCAATCTCGGCCACTTCAGGCATGACATCTTTAGGAGGATCGTGCCAACCCGTGTAGCCAATGTGGCTCTGATCCATCATGTGATCCCATTTGCCGTGAGCGAGCGTGTGATTGTAGTAGGAGTTCAGATCCGCATCCGCCTGAAATAATGCGCGGACCTGAGCGGCCATGTCGTTCGTGTTGGCCCGGCCCTGCTTTGCGTAAAGCTGGTTCTTCCCTGCCGCGATGTACATATCCGTGACTTGCGCCGGAGCTTTCAGCGGAAACAAGACCAGCTGAAAGAAGGCGTCTCGATAATTTTCAGGGAGTTCACCATAGATCTTTTCGGCTTCAGTCACCGCCGACCTATACTCCCCGGAGATGCGGTCCGCTTCCCCGTAATTGACCAAGCTGAACGTTGTCGGATCGAGAAGTTCGGGTTTGCGCCTGCCCGTGTATTTGCCGAATTTCGCGATGAGGTCGGCAATCTCCGAGGCGTGCGCGGGTCCAAACTGTCGCTCAGCCCAAAGTCTGGTGAATTCGCCAAGTCTTTCCTTGGGCCACGCTTGCGGGTCCCGGGCAAATGTCAGGAAAAACTCGATTGGAAACTCCATGGGTTTCAGATCGCCGACGTTGACGATCCAGATACGGTTGGCGTCATATTGGTAAGCGAGATTCATCTGCTCCCACACTTTAGGAATGGGATTCGTGTTGATCCATTTGTAAGAGCGCGGATCACCCACATAGTCAAAGTGGTAGTAAATGCCCGCGCCCCCGCTTCGTGTGCGCTCTTCAGGAGTCGGAAGGCGCCGGATATTGCCCCAGTTGTCATCGCACCAAAGGAGGGTGACGTCGTCCGGCACACGCATGCCCTTCTCGTAATACTCCTGAACCTCTTTGTAGAGCGCCCAATCCTGCGGGATTTTGGTAACGTCCGGGTTTATTTTAGAGGTGAGGATGCTTCGCTGGTCGGAAACGATCTTCGCGAGGAGAGCCACGTTGCTCTCTTCGGACATGGGCATATCTCCATCGCCCCGCATGCCAATCGTGACGATGCTCTCGAAGTCCTTGTTGCGTTCGATTCCTTGCGTCCAGAACTCGCGCAATTCCTCTCCATTTGTTGCGTAGTTCCACGCGCCCTTGCCGTGGCGCTTCCATTCCTGCTGCGCGCGAAGCATGGGTTCATGATGGGAATTGCCCATCACGATTCCATATTCATCGGCAAGTTTGGGATTCAGAGGATCATCTTCATTAAACGCACTGCCCCACATTGCGGGCCAGAGGTAGTTTGCGCGCAGCCGCAGTAGGAGTTCGAAGACCTTTACATAGAAATTGTGGTTGTAACCTCCATACTTTTCGTTGACCCAACCCGTAAGTGACGGCGCTTCATCGTTCAAGAAGATGCCGCGGTATTTCACCGTTGGTTCGCCCTGGAAACGTCGGCCGGGCTTCACAAAGAGAGCATTCTGGTGAGGGATCGGCACATCGGCCCACCAATACCAGGGGGAAACACCAATCTGTTCGGAGATTTCATAGATGCCATAGATGGTTCCGCGCTTATCGCTTCCCGCAATAACCAGCGCTTCGGAGACTCCGGGAAATGGGTCTTTGAGTGTTTGAATTAGGTAGGACTCCCACTTGCCCTGGAGGCCGGTGACGTCGATTTTGTGATCGCGGACCAGATGATCGAGGAGAGCACTTTTGCCGACAGTCGCGATGATGACTACCGACCCGCGGAGATCGCTCTGCTGGTGAAGGATGGACGGCTTGATGCCTGTTACGTTCTGAATATCGGTGGAAAGGTCGTCCGTGGCATGAGCCACACCTTGATAGTCGTTTGCATCGGCGTAAAGCGCCGCCACGGTGTTTCCCCGGACAAGGACAAAGTCACCCTTCTCATCTTTGCGGGAGACTAACTGCTCTTGGCCAACCGCGAGAGAAAGTATTGGCAAAATAAGGAGGCCGAGAATGGCGTTGAAGGCGATCTTACGGAGGTTCCGATTAAAAGGCATAGCCCGGGTCCACAGAAGCATGAGGCAAAAGAGTTTTCAGCCAGGTTGCCCGCAGCATATTACTCCTTCCCGGACTCTTTGACACGGAGAACCCGATCGGCGGACACATCGCGCAGTGTCTGGACGATGCCCGATGGCCAATGAATCTCGACCAACTGCGCCTTGCCATCCCCGCCAAGGCCGAAGTGGACGGGGCCGTAGCTGGAAGACGCGTAACCCACGCTCGTGGTCATGTGATTGTATTGCGCCCCCGCCGAGGTCACCGCTTTGATGCGCGCGCCAATTCCGTCGCGATTGCTCTTCGTGCCTTCGAGGGCGATATCCAGCCAGTGGCCGGAGTTTGGGGAACGATTCATCCAGATTTCCGCATTCTTCCCCAACGCCGTGACCACAACATCGACGCGTCCATCGCCGTCGAAATCTCCGAAGGCACAACCTCGGTGACGCGCAGGCGGCGACGCCTCGAGCCCAGCCTCTGCAGTCAGAGCTTGCCACTGGCCGGAGGGACCGAGATTCCGAAACACCGTGTTGTACTGATCAATTTGATAAGTCGGCGTGGGAATCGACTCCACGTGGCCGCGAGAAACGAATAGGTCCTTCCACCCGTCGTTGTCGAAATCGTACAAGCCAGGTCCGTAGCCTGACATGCTGCGGGAAAGCTGTCTCATTCCGGATGGAAAAGTCACTTCTTCGAAAGCTTTTCCTGCTTTGTTCATAAAGATGGGAAAGGTCTGGTCGTTCAGCGCAACGAACACAATGTCTGGGTATCCGTCGTTGTTGTAGTCACGAAAATCCAGCCCCATCCCTGAAACGAAGCCACCATCTTCGACAAGAGCCACCCCTTGCTGGAAGGCCACTTCTTCGAACTTCTGCCCGGTATTGTGAAACAAATAGTTATAGGAAGTGTCGTTGGTCACAAAAAGGTCCATCCGGCCGTCGAGATCATAATCCGCGACTCCGACGCCCATGCCTTTTCCAACATGAGCACGCAGCCCCCATTTCTCGGAGGCGTCTTCAAAGGTGCCGTCCCCACGGTTCAGGAACAATTGATTGGGCTGACCCTGGTAGAGCTTCGGACTGCAATAGTCGAAGGCGCCCGCAAAAGTGCACAGTTTTTCCTTCTTTATATCCCATTGCAAATAATTGATGACAACAAGGTCCAACAAGCCATCGTTGTTGACGTCCACCCACGCAGCAGCGGCGGTCCACAAAGGACCATACTCAGAATCAACAGAACGGTTCAGACCGGCCTTAACGGTGACATCTGTGAATGTGCCATCGCCATTGTTGTGGTAGAGCGTGTTGCCGTGGACGCCGCCAACGAACAGGTCAGGGTAGCCATCATTGTCATAATCGCCGACAGCAACACAGATATCGTAGCCCGTGCCGGCGAGGCCTGCTTCCTTGGTGACGTCGGTGAAGACTCCATTGCCATCGTTGCGGTAAAGCCGATTGTAGAACCTGGGGGAATCTTTCTTGAGAGTTTCGATGTTAGCGCCGTTCGTGAAAAAAATGTCCGCCCGGCCATCTCTGTTGTAGTCGAAGACCGCGACACCTCCCGCCATGGTGGCGGGTGCGTGGGGAGTTTTCAGCGTTTCGTTCGAGTCGACAAGGAAAGGAAGCGTCTGAAGGACAAAGCTGATTTTCGACTTGACTGGTTCCGTGGATTTTGCATTCTGCGGAACTAAGCGAAGAAGTGGGGCGAGGAGGAGAATCAGTAGGAGCGATCCACGAAGGAGTCGTGCTTCACAAACGCCCACCGCGAAACCCTCCCGAATCTCCAGCTTCAAAGATCGAGCTAAGCAAAGTTTGCCGGCGACTCTCGTGCCGCGGAGATAATTCTAAACCCGTGCGGAACAGAGCTTTCATTCTCGCACACGCTCGAAGGAAAGAAAGGCGGCCGAGCGGCTTGTCGCGGAGGGGCAAACACCAGGCGAACATGCCTTCAGGAACCGGTTCCGGCAAGGTCCTGTCTCGGCCCCTGGATTGCCATGAATCGAAGTTTTGCATGATGACAGTAAACTTAGCCTGCATGTTAACAACCTCTGAATCATCAAAGGATTGCGAGAGATCGGCCCTCTTCGGCAAGAGCTGAATGGCCATTTTGCCTCTAGAATATCGATATTCAACATCAAAAATTCGAAAAGAATGCTTGACATACCCTGACCCGGGGAGTACATAGGGCTTAATACACCAACGCAAAGCTTACGATTTGCGCTGGTACGCCATGTCTGCAATGGGCATTGGCTGTTGGGTGTGAGTGGGTCGATTGCAGCGAAGGCAGGGTGCTTGGGGTGGTCGAGGCTACGGGCTTTTGCCTGATTCTCTCTCCAAAACTGCCAAAGGTGCTGGTTTAAACGAGGTGACGGTTGAGGTGGCTCTGCCTCTGCCGTGATTTCGTGCGTAAGAGTCTGGCTTCGCCAGATCTACATATCCAGCTGTTGACTTGCCGAAGGGCGACACAAAGCCGCCCGAGGCGGAGGCAAATAATGAACCGTGTTTTGTCCTATTGTTCTCACAGTCTCGCCCGAGCTGTGAAGAATATCCCAATCTCACGGCTAGTAGTTCTCGCGTTGCTCGTGCTTGGAGCGGCGTTCCTCACGGCCGCGCAGGAGGCGACGATAGTCGGAACGGTGACGGACCCGAGCGGTAGCGTGGTTCCGAACGTAACGATTACGATTACCAACGTCAGGACGGGGGTGATCCGCACGCAGACGACCAACGATGTTGGTCAGTATGTGGCGCCGGGTCTAACCATTGGCATGTACGATTTGAAGGCGGAAGCTTCCGGCTTCAAGTTGGAAGAGACCAAGGGTGTGGTGTTGAACGTGAACGACCGCATCCGCGTAGACTTTCAGATGAAGATGGGCACGAAGGCGGAAGTCGTGTCCGTGGAATCGAACGCCGTGCAAGTGCAGGCCGACAGCAGCGAGATCAGTTCGCTGTCCAGCGGCACGCAGATGTCGGAACTTTCCACGAACGGCCGCAGTATTTACACCTACGTGATTCTGACGCCGGGCGCAGCGAACCTGATGCCGTCGTTCCAGGCGCCGACGTCGGTGGGCGCGAACGCCAACGTGAGCTTTAACGGGAACCGTCCGGGGCACAACGTGTACCTGCTGGACGGCGGCGAGAACTACGATCGTGGTTCCGGCGGCACCTCGAGCATCGCGCCCTCGATCGACGCGATTGCCGAGACCCAGACGCTGACCTCGAACTACAGCGCGGACTACGGTCTTTCTTCCGGCGGGACGGTCAGCTCGGCGGTGAAGTCCGGCACCAAGGATTTCCATTTTTCGTTGTGGGAATTCTTCCGCAACAACGACTTGGACGCCCGCAACTACTTTAACCCGGCGCCGCAGCACGTGGCCGAACTGCGTTACAACCTGTTTGGGTTCAACGTGGGCGGGCCGGTGACGTTTGGGGAGCATTACAACCCGAACAAGAACAAGACGTTCTTCTTCTACAACATGGAATGGCGCAAGCT
>Ga0187777_10000143_pt1 | contig 54116 bp, 42 predicted proteins | sample 1015_Q2_SP5_10_M_FD_132416 | JGI IMG/M metagenome (GOLD analysis project Ga0187777, IMG submission 132416) | Tropical peat soil microbial communities from peatlands in Department of Meta, Colombia - 1015_Q2_SP5_10_MG | ecosystem: Environmental > Terrestrial > Soil > Wetlands > Peat | place... | reverse complement strand
GCTCCGATGATGACGCCCAGGATTCCTACCTCGGGACGGCGCGAGAGCCTGGCCGGCACCGCTTTCACGACCGCGGAAGCGATCTGCACGGGGCCCGGCGGGCGAATTACAGATTCGGAAGAAGCCATGGCGCATCCCGGATCAGCGTCTCGTGCGGACCGTGGCAATCACCGAAAGACCGGGTTGCAGCTGGCTGGAGAAGCTCGGATCGTCCAGCGCGATCTTCACCGGTATTCTTTGGACAACCTTGGTGTAGTTGCCGGTAGCGTCATCGGGGGGCAGCAGCGCAAATTGCGATCCGCTGGCTGGGGCGATCTCGATCACCTTGCCGCGAATCACTCGGCCGGGATACTCGTCGATGCGGATTTCGGCCGGGTCTCCGACCCTGATATGCGTGAGCTGAGTCTCCCTGTAATTGGCCTGCACCCATTTGTTGACGTCAACGAAGGCGATTACTTGCGTGCCTGGTGACACCAACTGCCCGGGTCGCACCTGCCTCTCACCGACGGTGCCGTCATTCGGTGCTGCAATTCGTGTGTAGCCCAGATTTATATTTGCAACCACGAGTGCAGCTTCTTTGGCATGAAGGTCGGCGACGAGCTGTAGTTCCTGCGATTGCAGAACGGCTTTGCTGCGGCGCTCGGTCTCAACCGCGATTTCATTGCTGTGAAGCATGGTCTTCGCCTGCGACAGATCGGCATCGCGGCTGGCATATTGAGCGGCGAAACGCTCCTGATCAGCCACAGCCTTCTCAACCGTCTGCTGGGTGGCTGACCCGGTCTTGACCAGCGCTTCCTGCCGGGTACGCTCCGCCTGGGTACGCACCACATCCGCCTGTGCGGCTTCTTTGCCCGCCTGCGCCGCAATGATCTGCGCCTTTGCCTGATCGACTCCGGCAAGCGCCCGGTCTATGCGGGAGTCCTCCAGCGCCTGCTGCCGCCGATTGTTCTCAATTGCAGCTTTCGCGGCTTCTGCTGCCGCATTTGCCTGCGCCACCTGTGCCTGGTAATCGTCGTCTTGCAGCGCAACCAGGAGATCTCCCTTATGTACCTGCTGGAAGTCGGAGACGTTTACGTCGCGAACAATGCCAGAGACCTTGGTGCTTAGAGGCGTGAGATCGCCGCGCACATACGCGTCGTCGGTAACCTGCTCGATCCGGCCGCCTTCCCAGGCATTCCAGTTCCTGCCGATGGTGAACACAATGGCAGCCGCCAACAGCACGACAAGAATGGGAGTGCCATATTTCTGCCATTTCGGTGGTGATTGGGCGGAAGCGTGCTCAGGCTCATGGACCGGGGTGGGGACTGGCGTAGGCGCAGGTGCCTTGGCGTGTTCTGGGATGGCGCTCGCTCGCTCAGGGGCCACTATTCACCCCCTTTCATTGTTAAAATACGGCCAGATACAAGCCGCGATAGGGGGTCAGACCCCAACAACACCGAGGGAGAGCACACCAAACGCGACAATTGCCGCCAGCGCGAATACAGCCGTTCGCTTAGACATTTTCTCTTCCTCCTGAGCAGATCTGCTTTGTTCGCAGAACGAACTTTGGAACCTGCGGCCCCCCGAATGCACCGAAAAGCAGGGCAATGCCCACTCAGAGTTGGCTGAAAAGGTGGAACTTAGAGAGGTGGCCGATGCTCGCTTTTGAGCAATTGCTGTTTAGCGAGCAAACGCGACGGGGCAGTTGACGCGCGGCACGGGCGTTAAAACCCGGCGCATCATCTATCTGTGGGCCGATGCACATGCATCGCATCTTTACAGCAAGCATCACCCTAAGGCGCACCGGCCAGCCATGAGAAATCGGAAACCCCAGAAAGATTTCTGCCGTTCGGCTTTTCAGAAACTCTGGACGAAAGACCGGGGCCGCTGCGGCTTGGGCTCGTCGCCCCGGACGGAAATGGGCTTAATGATTGAGCGTCCCGCTCCCCCTGGCGGGGAGTCCGAAACAGGTGTTCATGATCGTCTGCGACCGGAGAGATGTTTGGGTCGGGCTCACACGTCAGCCTGATGAGCCTGCGCCCGATCTGGCGCTTCGGACAGGTGCCGATGCAATTTCATGAGCCGTTGTTCCACGAGATATCGGATTAGTGATGCTCGGCTGTCCTTTACCTGTCCATTAGCGGTTTCCGCACGTTCCTTACAAGGACTTCGAGCGCCACCCGCGTCTTGTAAGTTGTTGAAATTCCAACCATCGCTGGGCTCATAACCCAAAGGTCGGTGGTTCAAATCCACCCCCCGCAACCAAAGTTCTCAATAACTTAGGGCGCCCGCCAGGGGGCGCCCTTTCTCGATTGTGCATCTATCAAGGCGGCGTCGAGCTGATTAAGCACATCGGCTAGCTTGGATCGGCTCTTCTTCGCCTGAAGAGAACGCTTCTGGAAACCACAACCCCTTCTCGCCGAGGATGACGGGAATTATCAGTAGCGGCGGCCGCCACCGCGTCCGCCCCGTCCAGCGCCGAAGCGGTCGCGCCCGCCGCCGCGCGAAGCGCCACCGCTACGCTCCGTCCTGGGCCGCGCCTCATTGACGGTGAGAGGACGCCCGCCAGAGTCCTTGCCGTTCAATCCCGAAATGGCGGATGCTGCCTCGCTGTCGTTTGTCATTTCGACAAAGCCGAATCCACGCGAGCGGCCGGTATCCCGATCTGTCACGAGCGAAGCACTCTCCACGGTGCCGTATGGAGCGAACATTTCACGCAGATCGCTTTCCGTAGTGGAAAATGCAAGGTTGCCAACGTAGAGTTTTTTCACAGAAGCTCCTTCCGATATTCCACAAAGTCGAAATCGTTATGAGCAGCTCACGAGTCGCAAGCCATCTCTAGCCACGACGGTTTCAGCGGCGCGATCCACCAAGACACCTCGGTTTATCAATGCTTCCGCACGAACCTCGCGGCGTCGATCATCGCGGTCCAATAGAAGGATCCTTTTCGCCGCATCTTGTGGCGGATGTGACGGCAGACGCGGCGGCTGGGGCGCGATCGCATGCAACGGCTCCATGGTAAGTTCCTCTCACCTGCTCCGGCGCCGCATCCGGCCCGGCTACGACTCCTGGCCTTCTCTGAAAACAGGGGCCTGGGACTCCGCTGTGATATCGCTCCGGCCAGCATCCTTTTCCAGCTTGCGCTGCTGCTTGCGCTCCGCCTTTAGCCGCTGTTTCTCCTTGCGGGCGTGCTCTTTCTGACGTTTGTTGAACGAGGGACGGGAACTCATGGAGTGGACCTCCAGCGGGGCTTCAATTGTGCGAAAAACCCCAAGCGGGCTGACGCCGGTCTGTGAGGGGAGTTAAGCGTGTGCGATCCGACTTTCCGTCTCGTTGCGCAGTGGATGCTGGTGTGCGAAAGGAGGCGCTTCTACTATACGCCAGAATCAGAAGACGCCGGGGGAAATTCACGCACTGCCGCGGAATGGAGCGCGGTTGATCAGCGCCTTGCCTCCTCGCGTGAAGGCCGGGGGTCACATAACCGTGCAGTCGCCAACTGTTCACGAGCGGCTCTCACAAATTCAGGGTTGTCGTTGTCCCCTAGAAAGTGTCTTCATCCAGCGTTTTTCAAAGGCATTCGCCCAACTTGGTTGCCGCCAGAGCCTCGCGTATGGTATGTTCGAGATGCGTTAGACTTGAAATCGGTTGTGAGCAGCTCTCGCTTCGTCAGCTAGTATCTGCCTGGAGTACCCTCCGACTTCTCTCCGGCGTAAATTAAAGAAAAAGGAAAGAAACAACCAATATGGAACAAGGAACAGTCAAGTGGTTCAACGACGCCAAGGGCTTTGGCTTTATCAGCCGCCAGAGTGGCGAGGATGTCTTCGTGCATTTCTCGGCAATCCAGGCGAACGGATTCCGCAGCCTGCAGGAAGGGCAAGCGGTTCAGTTCAATGTCGTAAAGGGACCCAAAGGGTTGCAGGCGGAAAACGTCCAGCTTCTCTAAGCTGAGCTGACCGTCACGACAACGAAGGCGCTCGCATGGCGAGCGCCTTTCTTTCTAGGATTCTGATTGTGTCGCCGGAACCTGCTGATCGCTACAACGGGTGCGCTTGCGGCAAAGGCAACGGATGTGCCAGCCCGAATTGCGTGAGCATCTGGATCACCGGCCATGCCGGATCAAACTCCCATCGCCGCATGCTGAACTTGGACGATGCCGGATACTGATGATGGTTGTTGTGCAACCCCTCGCCCCCGGTCAGCCAGGCGACGCTGCGCAGGTTGGTGGCGGTGTTGTTGAAGTTTTTATACCCTGCGCTATGGCACACGCTGTTGATAACCGCGCTGGCGAAGATGTATGCAACCCCCTGGGCAACGAACGTCACCGCGCCCAGCACCGGGCCGGCCCAGCCGCTCTCCAGCAGGTGAAAGCCGAACATGAAGGCCGCAAGCATGATGCCCAGTCCGATCCAGCCGCGCGACAGGACCGCTTCAGCACGGCTCGGCAGAATGTCCTGGGTATATTTCTCCACCACATCCGGTTTCTTGGCTTCCCGAGCATAGTAGATGGCGTTCCAGAACAGTACCTTCATCAACCCCTTCAAATACGGGCTGTGGGGATCGCCTTCCTCGTCTGTGAAGTGGTGGTGCTTGCGATGCACAGCCACCCATTCCCGCATGGAGATTCCGGTGAACAGCCAAATCTCGATCCGCATGAGCATGGCCACAGTTGGATGCAGCTTCAGCCCCTTGTGCGCCATGGTGCGATGCAGGTAAATGGTGGTACAGAGGCTGGACAGCTGCATCGACGCGAAGGCGGCGAGGATTGCAACGAGTATCGGAATCAACATCTTGCGTGAATTTTCCTTTAGGTGGATTTGGCCAGGCTCTCCAGTTTCTTACTCAGCAGATGTTGGTTGCGGTCGCTCACCATCCTACCGGTACGCTTAAGCGCATAAACAACGGCGGGGTCAAGGCCCGCTTGGGGCATACCCGCCACGACCGCGCGCTCGTATTCCTCGTCGCTTAGATTCACCAGATATCAGAATAGCAGATCGCAGATATCTGGGCGCTGATCGAGGCGATTCCCAGCCGAATGCACCACAAGAAGAAGCATGCACTCGCTGACAGCGCAACGGTCGCTGTTTGGCGGCGGCGATCCCATCGTTGGGAGCTAATCCGGCTCTCTGCGAACCTTTTTTCGGGCCCGCTTTCGAGCCAAAGCCTGCTTCATGCGCCGCTTCTCGCCCGGCTTCAGATAGTAGGAGTGACGCTTGACTTCCTTAATGATGTCTTCCGCCTGAACCTTGCGCTTGAACCGACGCAGGGCATTCTCCAACGATTCGCCGTCATGCAGTCGAACTTCTGCCAAACCGATCACCCCCAAACCAGAAATAACTGATCAACGCTGGCGCATCCATGTTCCCTGGGCAGCAGGTTGCTCGCTGTAGTCCTTGCGCGGCAGCCATCTCACAACACAGTGCGCCGCTCACAAGAACTGATCTGTCTCGATGCCCCATGCTAGTAACAGAGACTCAGGGATAAACTTGGAGTTCTTGTTCCGCTGTGCCCACTCCCGCAAACGCTCGGAGTGCACGTACTGGTCCGGCTTGAGCCTGAGTTTCTTCACCGCCTCCTCAAAGGAGGATACGGAAGGAACCATCAGACCGAACGGTACCGGCTTGCCCCAATTTGGATTGCCTCTTCTACCCATAATTTAGTTCTTAGCTTCGTGCGACTTCAGAAAGAGACGTCAAATCACCTTGCCAGAGTCAACTTTGTGCTCGTACTCGCTGATGGCGTCGTTCCACCGTTGCAGTTCTTCCTCGGTGAGCCGATGTTTGTTGCGCTCGGTCACAATCCTTCCTGTACGCTTGAAGGCATAGATAAAGGCAGGGTTGATGCCTGCTTGCGCCATGGTCTCGATCATGTCCTGCTCGTATTGCTGCGGGTTCAGGGGAACAGGCTCTTCAGCATCGGGATCAAAGAAGATCGGGTCGTCCGGGCCCGGGTCACGACCAAACTTCTTGCGAAATGCCTCAAGCTGGCATGCGATCGCTTCAGGTGCTTCGGCAGGCACCGGCATGCGCTTGCCATTATGTGCCATCGAATCCTTCTCCCGACGTGCTCACCCAAATCCTACACGAGTCTGCTCCAGAAAGGTGTGAATTCGATTCCCACGCGACGGCGAATTTAAGCGGCCACTGAATGGACAGGTGGCGGGCTAAACCCTAGACAACAGGCGCTCCTTGTTTTCGCTGACTTGTCGTCCGCACGGCCCTACGATTGTCCACGCTTTTTACCGAGGTCCGTTCGCGGACAAAGCGCTATACTTGAATCCCTGAGTGATCCGAGTTCATCCGGTTGGCCAGCAAGGAAATTCCGTACGGGTGCAACAGGTTACATGGGCGGTTCAGTTTGGGAGCGACTGGTCCAAGGCTGCTGATCGATTACACTTAGATACAAACACGATGAGAACCCAACTTCGCGCTTGTATCTCTTGTTTCATTCTGCTCTTTATCGCGCCGTTTCTGCGCCCGTCGGAAGTCGCAGCGCAGGCGGGCCGGGAATATCGCCTTCGCTTCTATCACACGCACACCCGCGAACGGCTCGACCTTGTGTACCGGCACGGTGATGCGTACTCGCCGGAGGCGCTGGCGGAACTCGACCACTTTCTCCGCGACCACCGCACCGGTGAGGTGCGCCATTTCGATCCGCGCGTCTTCGACCTGCTTTACGATCTGACCGCGGCCGTCCACGATTCCGATGGTGAGATCGACGTCATCTGCGGATATCGCACGCCGTGGAGCAACGAGTTCCTGCGCAACCGAAGCGCGCACACCGGCGTAGCCCGGCACAGTCTGCACATGCAGGCAGAAGCCATCGATATTCGCTTGCCGGGAGTTCCAACCTCAGTTGTGAGGGATGCCGCGCTGCGTCTGCATCGCGGCGGAGTGGGTTATTACGCGACCTCAGACTTCGTGCATGTGGACGTCGGACGAGTGCGCCGCTGGTAATCGTTCCTCACCAGGGGTACGGATACCCTTTGGCAAGCACTTTTTCTAAAGCGGCATCGTGCCCGTAAATGTCATCGTAGAAGTGAACAGCTCCATCTTCGGGCACAATCACCGTGCCATAAACAATCAAGACCGGGATGGGATGCGCAAGAGGCACCGTCTGCGGGGCACTGCCATTCATGGCCGCACGAATGCGCTCCGGCGTCCATCCGGGATTGTCGCGAAGCACCCATGCAGCCAGATCGGCGGGGCGTTCCAGTCTTATACAGCCGTGACCGAAATCGCGCCGTGACCTCGCGAAAATCTCCGTCGCCGGCGTGTCGTGCATATAAACGTTAAAGCTGTTGGGAAAGACAAATTTCACCAGTCCAAGCGAGTTCTTCGGGCCGGGTTTTTGCCGGATAGACAGTCTGCCGGCTCTTAGTTGGTTGAGCACTTCGCTCGAAACCGCTCCCGCTGTAACCACGTTCTCGTGGTTGTCCACAACCTCGAAGTTCTTCGTCGCAAGGTAATCCGGGTCGTGAACAATGTGAGGGATCAGTTCAGCCCTGGTGATAGAGGGAGGAACCTGCCAGTACGGGCGAAACACAACGTACTCCATCGTGTCGCTAAACACAGGGGTACCGTGCCCGAGGGCTTTGCCCACGACAACCTTCATGGTCACGCCGATGTTGAAATCCTTGTCGTAGCCGCGGAGCCGGAACTCGGGGATATTCACCACAATCGGAGCCTTTTGATACGAACGCGGCAGCCACCTCCATCTCTCGAGCATAAGTTGCATCTGCCGCACTCGCCGGCTCAGTGGCACATTCAGATCAGCCGCCGTTTGTGCGTCGATTCTCCCATTCGGATCGCGGCCATGGCGGCGCTGAAAACTCTTGACCCCGTTTACCGACGCCCCGTCATAAATCACGTGATCCGCGGGAACGTTGGCATCAGCGGGTAAGTCGCCCACCAGGCGGAGCAATCGAGCGATTCGCGGCATGCCTGGATAGGAGTCACCCGGCACGATCGTTTTCCTGACAGGCGGAAGCTGCTCCCCATCATCTTCCTTCGCGAACTCAATGTACTTTCGCAGAGCTTGAATGGTGCGGCGATAACCCGGGTACTGCGGTTCCACTTGCGCCAGGGCGGCAGGTACGTCTGCCGCATTGACCAAATGGTCTTTGAGAAATTCAGGTAAATCATACTTCTTGGATTCGTCGTCAATGAGAAAGGCAAGGCGGTTTGGATTGACTCTTCCAATATGCAGGTCGGAGATATACCTCATCGAGCAGACCGTCAGCGCGAGGTCGAACTTCACTGCATCCGATTCGCCTGGCTGCTGTGCGATCGGTTTCAGCTTTGCCAGCCGGTCGCGCCAACGAGGGCCGTCGTAATCATCCGGGGAGAGCCCGCTAAGGTTTGATTGAAGAAGCAGCGCGATCATCTGCCGAGCTTGCGGAGTCGGCTCTTGCCCTTTGGTCCACCACAGTGAATAACCGTTGAGTTCATAGAACTTCTGGAGGTGCTTGCTGTAATCGCTGAAATCGGGCCAACGCAGCTCCGGAAACTTGCCTTCGTTGATGGCCGCGCGCAACCAAGCTTGAGATTCGGAACTGAGCGCTTGTGGCGTATCAGGGCTATTGCCGCCGTTCGCGGGCCACGCCTGTGCGAAGCCGGGCAAAACGGCTCCTGATCCGAAGAGAATGACGAGACCTATCAGGCGAGAAAGAAAGTGAGTTTTTGGGTCTGCTGTCCAGGAAAAACTCACGGAACCTCCCCGATCCAACAACTGCTTACCAAAGCATACTGTGCCCCAATCCGAAAGTCATTTGTGACTGCGGATGCCGTCGGCTCACCACCTGATCCCTGAGGCGATGCAGTCGTCGAAGGGGGAGTTGCCGGCGGCTATCGAACGTCTTAACATCTTCGGAACGCGATTTCGGATAACTCCGACGAAAAGGACTTCCCATGAGCACCAAGAGCGTGATGCGTCCAAACTCCCCGAGGCTCGTTTCGACAGACAGCAAGGGTGCGGGTATTTCCAAACTGCTTCAACAGTACTTTTGCGGCCCCATTCCGTTTGTCGGCACCGAGAATGCCTTCTACGAGCGGCATCTGGTATTTGACAGAGCCATCGACCCGAAGGTAGCGAGCGCGCGTGAGCGTTTTGAGGCGCTCTCGCATTCCGTGCGCGATGTGCTTGCGCAACGCTGGGTGCTGACGAAGAAAACCTACGAAGAGCAGAATGCCAAACGCGTCTACTACCTCTCCATGGAGTTTCTGATCGGGCGCTCCCTGGCGAACAACATCAGCAATCTCTTGCTTGATCCCCTGGTCCAGCAAGCGGCGGAAGAGAAACATGTCGATTGGCTTGAACTGGTCGAGGAGGAACCCGATGCGGGCCTGGGCAATGGAGGTCTGGGCCGCCTCGCCGCGTGCTTCCTGGACTCGATGGCCACCATGCAACTCGCCGCGACCGGCTACGGTCTGCGCTATGAGTACGGCATGTTCAAGCAGACCATCGTCGACGGCTGGCAAAAAGAGAATCCTGATAACTGGCTTCGCGACGCTGATCCCTGGGAGATCTCCCGGCCGCACGAGAAGGTGGAAATCAAGCTGAACTGTTCGTTCGCGCTGCGAGCAGGTCGGCTTCAGGTTATCCCGAACCGGCCGTCGAGCCTGTTTGGTATTCCGTTTGATCGTCCGGTAGTGGGCTACGGCGGCAAGACGATCAATACTCTTCGGCTTTGGGCAGCGGCGGCCCCGGATTACTTCGATTTCGAGGAATTCGGAAGAGGCGACTTCGTGGGCGCGCTGACCGAGACGCTCGGAGCGGAATCACTCACCCGGGTGCTGTATCCGGACGATTCGACGTTCCAGGGCCAGGGATTACGCTTCCTGCAGGAGTATTTCCTGGTTGCGTGCTCGCTGTCCGACCTGGTGCGTCGTTTTCTGCGACACAATTCGGATTGGGACCAACTGCCCGAGAAGGTCGCGATCCAGCTCAATGACACACATCCCTCCATGGCTGTTGCTGAATTGATGCGAATTTTGCTGGACGATGCGCACCTGGGATGGGACCAGGCCTGGGACCTCACCAAGAGGACGCTTGCCTATACCAATCACACGTTGCTGCCTGAAGCTCTCGAGAAATGGCCGGTGGCGGCGTTCGAGACAGTTCTTCCGCGGCATCTGGAGATCATCTACGAAATTAACCGGCGGCTTCTGGACGAAGTTCGTGTTCGCTTTCCCGGCGACGAAGGGCGCGTTCAGCGGATGAGCCTGGTCGAAGAGGGCAGTGAGCGCAAGATCCGCATGGCCAACCTCGCAATCGTCGGTACGCACAGCACGAATGGGGTGGCGGCTGTTCATTCCAAGCTCCTGCGGGCAACGACGGTCAGGGATCTGGCGGAAATGTTCCCCGAGCGCTTCAACAACAAGACGAACGGGGTAACACCACGACGCTGGTTGCACCTGGCAAATCCCGCGCTGGCCGGCGCAATCACGGAGGTAATCGGGGACCGCTGGATCACCGACCTTAGCCAGCTCCAGCAACTCAAGCCGTTTGCCGAGGACCCGAGCGCACGGAAACTGTTCCTCGCCGCAAAGCATGAGGCCAAGACACGGTTTGCCGACTGGCTGAAATCGACCTCAGGGCAGATGGTCGACCCGGACACGATATTCGACTGCCAGATCAAGCGCATCCACGAGTACAAGAGGCAACTGCTGAATGCGCTGCGGATCATGATCGTATACAACCGGCTGCGGGCGAATCCCAGCATGGAGATGGTGCCGCGCACAGTCTTCTTCGCCGGTAAAGCCGCGCCAGCTTACCGATTGGCCAAACTGATCATAAAGTTCATCAACAATCTGGCGGGCACGATTGACGGGGACCCCGCCGTACGCGGCCGGCTCAAAGTGGTTTTTCTGCCTGAGTACGACGTCTCGCTGGCAGAACGGCTGATCCCGGCCAGCGATGTCTCGAACCAGATCTCGACGGCTGGCTTCGAAGCCAGCGGAACGAGCAATATGAAATTCATGATGAACGGAGCCTTGACGGTGGGAACGCGCGACGGTGCCACCATCGAAATGGCCGAGGAGGCCAGCGAGGAGAATATGTTCCTGTTCGGCCTCACCGTCGAACAGGTGGAGAACAGCCGTGCCTGGTACAGTCCGTACTGGCACTATGAACATGAGCCCGAAACTCGGGCAGCTCTGGATCTCATTTTCTCCGATTACTTCAGCCGTAATGAACCAGGGGTTTTCGGTCCGTTACGCGACGCTCTGCTGACCCACGGCGACTACTACATGCACTTGGCGGACCTGACCTCCTACTGCCAGGCGCAGGAACGGCTGGGCGCGTTGTATGCCGATCCTGGCGCCTGGGCACACAAAGCAATTCTCAACGTGGCGAGCTCGGGCAAGTTTTCGAGCGACCGCACCATTGCCGAATATGCTGCCGACATTTGGAAGGTGGAACCATGTCCAGTGCTCTAGAAAGGCAGCCAAGGGCAGGGGGACCCGAAGCTTCTCCACGCGCAGGCAAACCAGCGCCAAGGAGATGCTGGTGGACGTGGCGCGCCTGCCGTGCCCCCTACGGCGCTGGCGTGCTGCTTCAATCGTTGCGGGGCTAGTCTGCCGGCTGTCCACGCCGGGCGCCCGAGCGGGTGATGCAGGCGCGCACGCGCGCGGTCAATTGCGGGATGGTGAAGGGCTTGGCCAGGTAGTCGGTGGCGCCGGAATCGAAGCCGGCGCGGGTACTGGCGGCGTCGTCGCGCACGGTGAGCATCACTACGGGAATCTCCCGCGTCTCGACGCTGGCCCGCAGCCTCTCGAGCACGGCGAAGCCATCCATTTCCGGCAGGTTGACGTCGCGCAGGACCAGGTCGGGCGGATGCGCCCGCGCGCTGCGCAGTCCCTGTACGCCATCCTCGGCCTCGATGACCTCGTAGCCGTCGGGTCGAAGCGCGGAGTTCACCAGCAGGCGCAGGTTGGGGTCATCATCGATCACCAGCACGCGCAGCAGATTGGGCGAAACCGGCGCCGCATCTTTGACGTCGGCGGTCCGCAGCCGGTCCGATTCCGGCGCCTCCACCTCGATCCCGCATCCCTCGAAGGCGCAGAACACGTGCAGGGCGAAGTTGCGCTGCTGCGCCAGTTCGCGTGCTTTGCGCTCGATGCCTTCCAGGAAAACGTCGTCGTGGGTGGGGTCGTGGTGGGTGAGCGCCAGCCGCCGGACATCGCTCGCCGCCGCCAGCTCCACCGCGTAATCGTAGGTGCTGTGTCCCCAGTTCTTCTTGGCGGGATACTCCTCGGGCGTGTACTGCGCGTCGTGGATGAGCAGGTCGGCGTGCTTCATGAACAGCGCGTGGCGCCGGTCTCCCTCATGCAGGATGGAGTCGATATGTCCCGGCGGCGCGCCCTCGCGCCAGAGCGCCGAGGCGAACGGTTCGTGATCGCAGGCGTGGACCAAAACCACGCCGTCGGCTTCGATGCGGTAGGCCAGGCTGATGGCGGGATGATTCAGGAATTGTGTGATGATGCGGGCATCGCCGAACTCATACGTCCCCTCGGACAGCTCGCTGTATTCGATCTTTGCCGGCAACTGATCCAGCGCCACCGGGAAATAAGTGAATTCCATCTGCCCGGCGAGAACACCCGGCAGGCTGTGTCCTACGCCCGCGGGCGCGCAGATGGTGAACTGGTTGCCCGGCGCGAACACCGGCGCAAAAAACGGGAAGCCCTGGATGTGGTCCCAGTGCGTGTGTCCGAGCAGCATGGTGGCGCGGATGGGTTTGGGGCCGCGGGCCATGAGCTCGATTCCCAGCGGCCGCGCTCCGGTGCCGCAATCGATAATGAAGCGTTGTCCCGAGTTGGTAACGACTTCGATGCACGAGGTGTTGCCGCCGAACCGAACCGTGCTCGGGCCGGGCGTGGCGATGGAGCCTCGGGTTCCCCAGAAACGCACTCGCATGCGGCTTCCTTACCTGTAGCGGATTTCGACCCGGTCGAGGAACTCGGCCAATTCGTGGTTGGCGGCGAGCACCGAATCCGGGCTCTGCTCCTTGGCGGCGCGCTCCAGCCGGTCGCCCAGCGTGCTGATCTGCGGCAGCCCGAACGAGGCGCCGGTCCCTTTCATGTTGTGTCCCAGCGAGCGGACAGTATCGTAATCGCCGCGCGCCAGCGCCGCCACAATCGCCGCCGGATTCTTGCGCACATTGCTCAGGAACCTGGGCAGGATGGCGGAGAGTTCCTCGTCCACCGTTACCTCATGCTCGGAATGGTCCGCGGCCGCCGGCGGCCGGGGATGTGCGCGCGCGTAGCCGTCAATCGCCCCCAGCAGCGCCGCCTTGCGGATGGGCTTGGCCAGGTGCCGCGTGAATCCCGCGGCGAGGCTCTTCTCCACTGCTTCCTGAAACGCGTCGGCGGTGAGCGCCAGCACCGGCAAGGCCGCGCGTCCGCGCGCTCGCTCGAAGTCGCGGAACTGGCGGACGACCGCGTAGCCATCCATCGCCGGCATGTGCACATCCACCAGGGCGAGCTCGTACGCCCGCGTGGTGAGCTTCTCGAGCGCCGTGGCGCCGTCCTCGGCGAAGTCCAGAACGTAAGGCGTTCCTTTCAGGTAAGCGCGAATGACGAAGCGGTTGTCCTCGGAATCGTCCGCCACCAGGATGCGCAGCGGCGCGCGTGTGGCCGCGGCTGTCTCCCCCGGTTTGGTCGCTGTTTCCGGCTGCGCCTCAGCGACATCCAGCTTCGTGGTGAAGTAAAACGTGCTGCCGCTGCCGACCGTGCTTTCGACCCAGATGCGACCGCCCATGGCTTCCACCAGGCGCTTGCTGATCGAAAGTCCCAGTCCTGTGCCGCCGTACTTGCGCGTGGTCGAGGAATCCGCTTGCGAGAAGCTCTTGAAGATGGTGTCGAGCTTGTCCGGCGGAATGCCGATGCCGGTGTCCGAGACCGCGAACTGCAGGCAAGCCAGGTCATCTGCCTCCGGATCGCGCCTGACCCGCACCGTGAGTTTTCCCTGCTCGGTGAATTTCAAGGCGTTGCCCAGCAGGTTGATCAGCACCTGGCGAAGCCGCACCGGATCTCCAGCGAGCCATGGAGGGACCTCGGGCGCGATCTCCGATTCGATGGCCAGTCCTTTTTCCGCCGCGCGGATGCCCACCAGCTCAGTGGCGCGCGCCACCACCTCCCGCAGCTCGAAGGCTACAGTCTCCAGCTTCAACTCGCCGGCCTCGATCTTTGACAGGTCGAGGATGTCGTTGAGCAGGTCGAGCAGGCTGCCGGCCGCGCCCTGGAAGATAGCCACGTACCGCTGCTGGTCCGCGCTCAGCGGCGTCTCCGCCAGCAGGTCGGCCATGCCCAGGATCGCGTTCATCGGGGTGCGAATCTCGTGGCTCATCATGGCCAGGAATTCGCTCTTGGCCCGGGCGGCGCGCTCGACCTGCTGGTTCAACCTCTGGATGGTTTCGTATTGCAGCGCGGTCTCGTGCGCGTATTGCAGAGTGAGTTGTCGCTCGCGGTGAAGAGCGTCCGCGGCTTCGATTACCAGCAGCGGCCGTTCGCTTGCGGACAGGGCCCAGGCCTGCAAGTGAATGTCATCACCCTTCGTTCGCGTCTCGGTCCAGAGGTCGGAGGAGGTCCGCTCGCCGCTGCGCCACACCTCTTCCGCCTCCGGAAGGAATGCTTCAAGCAGCGGGAAGCGGTCGATGAGATTGGCTTCGTATCCTTCTTCGAGGGCCGGCATGAGTTCCCGTAGCCATTGCGGAGGCGTGGAGAGCAGACGGAATCTCCCGCTCGAAGCAGGTTCGAAGACGGCGAGCTCGATCGCCGCCAGCACCGCGGCGATGTCGGCCGTGCTGCGGTTAGCCTGCGATGGCCCGGGTTGTGGAGTCGGCGGCATGGTGTTCCTGCATCATCGCGTCGGCCAGGGTCTGGAACAATTCTTCGACGCCCGCGCCGGTCTTGGCGCTGGTCTCGATCACGGTCCAGCATTGTGCCACGAGCGCTTCGAGTTCGCCGGGGTGCACCTCCCAGGTCTCGCGCACGTCGGCCTTGTTGAGCACGCAGACGAACGGCACACTCCCTAGCACTTCGGTCACGCGCCGCTGCAGGTCAATGGCAGTTTCGAGCGTCTGCCGGCGCAGTCCGTCGACTACCAGGATGTATCCCGAGGCGCTCCTGATCTGCGCCGGCCTGACCGTCGTCAGTGCATCTTCGCCGGCCAGGTCCCACAACATCAGCATCACCTCCTCGCCGTGGCTCTGGACCACCTTCTTGTCGATCTTTACCCCCACCGTGGTCTGATATTTTTCCGAGAAAATGCTGTGGACGTAGCGGGCGACCAGACTGGTCTTGCCCACGCCGAACGCGCCCACCATGCAGATCTTCTTCTGGATCACGGCGCGCCCTCGGTGATCACGCGGAAGCTGACGCGCCGGTTCAGGTCGCTCAGATAGGCGGGAACGTTGCGGCGCATGGGTTCGCGCGAGCCCATCGCGACGGTGCGAAACGCGTCGCGGCTGATCCCCCGGTCGGTGAGCGCTTTCACGACCGCATCAGCACGCTGCTGGCTGAGCGTCTCGTTGCGGTCTTCTTTGCCCGTGGGATCAGTATGCCCGCGGACTTCGATCACCAATCTCTGGCCCACCATGCTCTGCTGCAGATTCACGATGTGGGCCTCGACGTCATCGAGCCGAATCAGTTGCTCAGCGCCGAGCTGCGCCGAGTTCAGCGGGAAGCGCAGCGCCTCCTGCTCCAGCGCGTCTTTCTCGGCCTGGAACCGCCGCTCGGCCCTGAACTTGGCGTGCAGCGAGACGTAAGGCTCCCAATGCGCCGTGACCCGCGCGGGATCGATAGCGGAATCGCGAACCAGCGTTTCCGGGTCGGCGGAGAGCGGGTCGCGCAGGCCCGACAAGCGGTAGTGGCCCCATGATTCCTCAGCGCTGGTCAGCACGATGCCCGGTTCGGAGCGCAGCCGCAGCAACAGCTTGTCCCACCGGCTCTGGTGCTGGATGAGCCAAAACAGTCCGGCGGCGATCAGCGCGACGAGGGCGGCGGCAGCGGCGAGGAAGAAGCCACGGCGCCTGGGTTTGGCCGCCGCTTCTCCCCGGCCCAGCAGCAATCCCTGGAGCAGCGGCTGCGCCGCGGCAAAAGGGGAAGTGTCTCCCTTGAACGCGTTCAACGGTGCGGCGAAGTCGCGGTGAATCTGCTCCAGAGTGCGCTCCAGCAGACCGCGCAGCTCGTGCGGCGGAGCTCCACTGACTGCGGCCGCCAGGATCGCCGCCGGCCCGTGCTGCACCCACAGGGTAAATTCGCCCATATCGGCAGTCTGGAGCTCCTCGCCCCCCGCGGCAGTGAAGGAGTCGCGAACGAAGTCCTGGATCGCGGTCAGCATGCCCGACACTTGGTCGGAATCCCGAAGAATCTGGCCGGCGCGGGCGACGTGCCCGACCAGCAGTCCGCTCTCGCGATGGATGAGAAATACCTCCTCGACGCGATAGCGCACGCTGTGCGTCAGCACGATCTCGCCGAACGACTTGCCGGTGCGCAGCGCTGCGAGGCGCCACTTCAGCGATTCCAGGGAAAAACTGCGTTCCAGCGTCTGGTTGATGGATTCGACCAGCCCGCGCAGGGCGTGCGCCACCGACTTGCGCACTGCGGCGCCTATGATGGGAAACAGAGTGTTGGCGAGGATGCTCGGATCGCGGGCGACGGAGATGCGCACCGCCTCTTCCACCAGCGGATTGAGCGCATGTTGCAGGGAGCGGTCGCGGCGGAGGCGCAGTGAGATTGCTTCCGCGATCACCTGGCTGAGGTCTTCGGTGCGGACCCGGGGGTCATCGAGGCGCCGTTGCAGCTCCTCCAGCCGCGCCTGCTCGGGACCGATGAGCAGTTCGCGCAGGCGCGCGTATCCACTGGAAGGGTCTCCGTTGCTCCCTTCGCCGGGCAAGGGCTCGCGCGCTGACGGCGCCGTGCTCATCGTCGCTCCCGCGCGCTACTGTCCCACTGCTTTAGCGGGCTTCACCGGCTTGCCGGCGGCGGCCCCGTCTTCACTGAGCTCGACCGCCATCTCGGTCAGCAGCGCCGCCAAAGCCGCGCGGTCCACCTTCTGACTGCGCAGCTCCTCGGCGCGACGCTCCACCAGCGCGCTCAGGCTGTCGCTCTTGTGGCGGATCTCCTCCAGCAGCTTGCGCGATTCCTGCATCAGCTCCTGGCGCAGACCGCTGTTCTCCTCCGCCGAGCGGTTGTCGAGCTCGAGGATCTTCTTGCTCAGCGCATCGCTCGCCACCTTCAAATCGCGGGCGATGCCCTTGAGGGCTTCGGTGCGCTCCTCGCGTTCCGCCTTCAGACGCGACGAAAGCGAGTCCGCTTCCTTGCGGAAGAAACCCTCCACCGACTCGAAGCGCCGGCGCATGGTCTCTTTCAATTCCGCGGTCTCGCGCGCCAGGGTCTCCTCCAGCCGCGCGAAGCGCGATTCATAATTCTTGATCTGCGAGCCGAAAAGGATGTCACGGATTTTGTCAACGCTGGCGGCGCCCTGCTCGCCCGCGCCATTCTCCAGGGGATTCACGGCTTTCGTCCTGGGATCAGTCATACGCGTCGGCACCTTCTTCCTCACCATAATAACGGTGGCCTTCCTGCGGCTGGCCGCAGATGGATGTCTTGATTGGATGGGTGGGCCCCTTGCGCCAGCGACACTGAATACAGTGTAGGGGAAAAGTTGCGCGAGCGCGGCGATAATGCTAATACTGCACCACCCCGAGTGCAAGCCTTCTCGGGTTCTCAGGGTTCGGGCCAGCCGGTCCGAGGAAGGACTATTGCCAATGGCGGCGCCACAAGCTGTCCCGCGCAAGCAGGTACTGGTGATCGATGACGACTCTTCTATCCACGACCTGGTCGCGCATGCGCTTCGCGACGCAGCGGACGTGACGACCAGCACGACCGCGACCGAAGGGCTGAAGACGTTGGCAGAGCGGCCATTCGATCTGTTGCTGCTCGACCTGGGCTTGCCCGACATCCACGGGCTGGACGTGCTCAGCCGGCTCCGCCAGAGCGGCAGCGGCACACGCGTGGCGGTCATCACCGCCGATGACACGCCGGAGAGCCTGCTGCGCGCCATCCGGGAGAACACCTGGGAATATCTGCGCAAGCCATTCACGATGGAACAAATCGCTCAGCTTGCCGAGCGGGCTTTCAGCACGGCGCCCGAGCCGGAGATCAGAGTGCTCTCCTGCAAACGCGAGTGGCTGGAGCTTTCCATCCCGTGCACAAAGGACGCGGCTGAGCGCATCGAGCACTTCGTGCGCCATCTTGGCTCCGATCTGTCTCTGGATCTGCAGGGGCCGGTGGCGATGGCCTTCCGCGAGCTGCTCATGAACGCCGTCGAATGGGGCGGCGGTCTGGATCCGCAGCGGCGCGTGCGCATCTCCTGCCTGCGCACGCCGCGCATGCTGCTCTACCGCATTGCCGATCCGGGCCCCGGTTTCAGATTCGAGGGCCTGACCCATTCGGCCGCGGTCCACCCCGAGGGTGTGTTCGGTGCGAGCGCGGTGCGCCAGGAGAAGGGGATGCGGCCCGGCGGCCTGGGGGTGCTGATGGCCCGCGACATCGCCGACGAGCTCATCTACAACGAGGCGCAGAACGAGGTGGTGCTGGTCAAATACCTGCGCTGACCTGCCCTGGCGGTCGCCTCCTAGGGATCGCCGATAACTTTCGTTGAAAATTGAAAAAAGTCGCTCAAGTTGGATTCGGTGGCGGACGCTTCGTGACTGCTGGTTGCGGCCGTCCGGCTCTTAGTTGCCGGTTGCTGCGCCACAGAATGCGCTGCAGAGAACGACATCGCCATCACAACTGACAAAAGGCGGACCTGAGCATCTGGCAATTTCTTCCTCACAATCGAACCTGGTTGTGAATCCTACGCAGGTAAGTGGGATCAGTCTTGCAGAGCTTTTGTTTTGGGCAAGTAGGAATGTTGATGTCGGCGGAGAGTCAGTGCGATAACTGCGGGACCGCCATCTGGCCGGTGGCAAGCAATTCTTCGAAGGCGCGGGCTTCCACTGGGCGAGAGAAGAAGTATCCCTGGGCGTAGTCGCAGCCCAGCTCCCTGAGGTATTTCACCTGCTCGGCGGTCTCCGTGCCCTCGGCCACAACTTTCATGCCGAGCTGCTGCCCCAGCATGACAATGATGCGGACAATGGCGCGCTTGTCCGGATCGGCCTGCATGTCGGCGATGAAGCTGCGGTCGATCTTCAGAGTATCCAGGGGAAGGCCCTGCAGGCGGCTGAGCGAGGAGTAGCCGGTGCCAAAATCGTCGACGCTCAGGCGGACTCCGAGACCCTTGAGCCGTGCCAGGATCTGGGCGGAGCCGTCGGCGTTGGCCATGGCCACGGTCTCGCGAATCTCCAGTTGCACGTGGTGGGGATTCATGGCGGTCTGCTGCAAGGTGGCGCGGATGCTGCTGGCCAGATCCTCCTCCGCCAGCTCTTTAGAGGTGATGTTGGTAGTCAGCACGAGCGGAGGCTCGGAGGGATAGCGTGACTGCCACACGCGCGCCTGCTGGCAGATTTCACGCAGCAACCAGCGGTTCATGGGGACGATCTGCCCGGTCTCTTCCGCCAGCTCAATGAATTCGCCCGGCAGGAGCAGGCCGCGTTCGGGATGCTGCCAGCGTATCAGCGCCTCGAAGCCGGTGATGGCGCCGTTCTCCAGTTGCACGATTGGCTGGTAGTGCACCACGAACTCCCCGCGGGTGACGGCCGCGCGCAAGTCCCGCTCCAGCCGCAGGCGGTCGACCGCGTGGGCCTGCATTTCTTCGTCGAACACTTCGCAGCGTGCTTTCCCCGCCGCCTTGGCGCGGCACATGGCGATGTCGGCATCGCGGAGCAGGTCCTCAGCCCGGTCGCGCGCGGTCGAACTCAAGACGATGCCGATGCTGGCGGAGGAGAACACTTCCTGGCCCCTGAAGGAGAAGGGAGCCGCTACCGCGTCCTGGAGGCGGGTGGCCACGCGGATGGCGTCGCGAGGGTCGCTGATGTCGTCCAGGAGGACGGCGAATTCGTCGCTGCCCAGCCGCGCCAGCGTGTCGTCGCCGTGCGCCATCAGCGCCAGACGAGCCACCGCCTGGTGCTGGCGCAGGGACGACGCCAGGCGGCTGGCCAGGGCGATGATCACCTCGTCGCCGGCCGCATACCCGAAGCTGTCGTTGAACTTCTTGAAATTGTCCACGTCGAGGAACAGGACGGCGAACTTGTATTCGGGGTGGCGCAGCGAATGGCTGAAGGCGCGCTGCAGGCGGTCGAGAAACAGAGAGCGGTTAGGCAGGCCGGTGAGCGCGTCGTGCAGACTCTGGTGCACGAGCTTCTCTTCCGCGTGCTTGCGGGCGGTGATGTCGCGGTTCACGATCACCATCTTTTCCGCCTCGCCGTTGCTGTCGAGAATGGTGCTGGCGGAAGATTCGAGCACGCGCCAGCTCCCGTCCTTGTGGCGTATGCGGTATTCCAGGGTGCGGCCTTCGCCGGTGCGGCGCGCGTGCGCGGCGGCCTCCAGCACGCGATGGCGATCGTCGGGATGGACCTGCTCAAACGACGAGGTCGCGCTCAGCTCCTCGGCCGTGTAGCCCAGCACTTTCTGGTAGGCGGGGCTGTTGTAAAGGCGATGGCCGTCCATGTCCACGAGGGCAATCATGTCGCCGGCGTTCTCGCTGACCAGGCGGAACAGTTCATCGCGCTCGGTGAGCTTGCGCCGCATGCGCGAGATCTGGAACTGCAGGTAGAGGGTGTAGATATCAAACAGCAGTACGGCGGCCACCAGCCCACGGGCGGCGACCTTCAGATTGAAGGCATAAAAGGGATCGGTCTGTGCCTCGAGCAGGGGCAGCAGAAAGGACGCAAGGCCCAGCGTCAACAGCAGGGTCACCAGCACGGCCAGTGACCATAGCCACCACTCGCGATACTCGGCTTGAAGCAGGCGCGTGCGGACCGGCTCGGCCTTGGTGGCGCTTCCAGGCATGCGCCCTTAGCGTAAGCCTAAAGGTAATCATGCCCAACTGACGGAAGTACATGGGCGGAAACGCGTTGGTCAGGTGTCCCCGGGGAAAGCGGCAGCGAGGCCGTGTGGAATGGGGAGCGTCCAGGAGAGTTTGTTTTTGCTGCGTTTTGCGATATATATACGCATCTCGTGTGCGGGTGCTGGCCGTCCCAGGGCTTGAGAATGTTGCGGAAGTAGGTGTCTCAGTACCCGACGCTGGCAGGCTTTTGCGGGTTAATGCCGGAGAGGAGATCCTTATGGGCATGACTTATAGCGTTCGGCAGGCCAGAGGGGTTACCGTCGTCGACCTCAGTGGAAAACTCAGACTGGGTGAGGCGATTGCCTCCGGCGGCGGACGTGATCTGACGCTGCACGAGCTTATTCGCCACCTCCTTAAGGAGGGTCACAAAAACCTCTTGCTGAATCTTCGCGACGTGCCCTATGTGGACAGTTCTGGCATTGGCGAGTTTTTCAGTTCGTTCACTACGGTGCAAAACCAGGGCGGAGTTTTGAAGCTGACCAACCCCAACGAACGCGTCCGGAACGTGCTTCACCTCACCAAGCTCAACACGGTAATCGACGTGATGGAGGACGAGGCCGCGGCCGTGCAATCGTTCGCGAAGGCGGGCGCCGCATAGCGCGAGTTGGCCTGGGGTTGGAGTCAGAGTCAGGAACGGCAGCGACTCGCCGTCTTCTACGGCCCGGTCCGCGGTTGCTCGAAGGACGCGCTCTGGCGCGTCCACCGCCACATCAGCACCGTTGTGGCCACCATTACCACGACAAGGCCTGCGATCAGGACTGACCAGCCCAGGTAACGCTCAGGATGGCGCACCAGGCGGACGAAGTGGCGTCCGTAGTGCTCCCCGGCCCAGGCCAGCAGTCCGTAACGGATAGCGCGCCCCAGCGCAATGGCGCCGAGATATCGGCGCGGCGGATAGCCCAAAATGCCGGCCGCGGCGAACACCATCGTCGCCGGAAAAGGCGGTGGAAGCAGTGTGGCCACGATGATAGCGCCGCCACCCCACTGGTGGATGAAGTCGAACAGGCGCTGCACGCGGCTCTCACCAAGCTTGCGGGTCAGATAGGTGACGCCCGCCTTGCGGGCGATGGCATAGGTGATAAACGAGCCGATCACCCCTCCAACGGTGGCGATGGCCGCGTAGAAGTACCAGGGCTCGCGGTGGCGCGCAGCCAGGATGGCGGTCACCAGGTCGGGGCCACCCAGGGTGGGGATAGGCGAACCATCCAGGATAGCCAGCGCGAACAGGCCGAAGGCTCCCAGATGCCGCAGAGTGGCCTCCCAGCCCGTCGCACGCGCTGGGCGCCGTGCTGCCTGCCACAGCAAGCTGGCCAGCGGTCGCCAGGACATTCCTTCCCTCATCTTGTTCGTCGCGGCTTCACGCAGATCGTGGCTTGCGCTTATGTGGACGAGTCTACTGGTGGGAGCGCGGGCCCGCCGGCAAACTTATCAGACTTGTCCGGAAGCAGCAGCCATCCCAGCATTATCAGCGACAGAGCGCCCAGCAAGAGACCATTCCAGCGGTACAGACTTGCGGCCTGAGACAGCAATTGCAGGATAGGGCCAGCCACCAGTACGCCGAAGCTGGCGGCGAGATAGGCCAGCGGGTTGTTTCGAAAGAAGGTAGCGATGATCCAGACGAAGGCCGTGAAGGAGACTGCTTCGTAGATCCAAACGGCGAAGAACTCGCGAACCGAGTGCGCGTGTGCCGGGCCCAGAGCGACGACCAGGAGCAACAGCGCCACCCACATCCACCACGCCCGTCGCGACCAGCCGGAGCGGAATACCGCGATCACTACAACCGCCCCTGCTGTGATCGGCACCGATCCGAGCAGGGCTGAAAGAAGAAACGCCAGCGCCGGCGACCACGTCTCCAGACGCCCGGGCATCAGGCTGATTTCGGGGAAGAAGTAGGTGGGCCGGAGGGAGGTCAGAAGTGCGTGGAGGTTCTTGAATGCGAACATCATGGTCAAGGCTAAAACCAGGGCCATGGCCGCATCCCTGCGCCAGGCGCGCGCAGCGGGACGTCGCAGCAGGCGCTGCCCTTCGGGAAACAGGCTCAGCGCGAAGGCCACCAGAAGCCAGCTTCCCAGACCCGCCAGGATCGGTTCCAGAGCTAAACCCGCTCCTGCCTGAAGCCAGAATGTCCCGAGGGAAATGGAGGTCGAGTAAGCCTGCTCGATGGTGGCCAGCGAGTTTAGTTCCGAAAGCAGAGCCATGGCGGCCAGAGCCACGGCAACCGGCAACACGGTGCGCCAGGGTAGCGCGCCGCGACGCACTTGCCCGACAAAAAGGAAAACCGCTCTCGCGGCGACGATCAGAACCAGCAATGCCGCGACCACACTCAGGATGGAATTGGCGATGCCACTTTTCATCCGCTGGCGCGTCCATTCCTCCGGCAGCTTGAAGTAGTCGGAGACGCTTACCACCTCATCGCCGGCAAGGTTGACTTGGGTTCGGTACTTTTCCTCGGCGATGTTTCGCGAGTCGCCGGGCTTCGCTTGCCACACATAGGTGTAGTCCTCGCGCGCCTTGCGCTTCTCCCCGCGCCAATCCTGGAGCTCAAATTCAGAAAGCCGGTAACCATGTTCCTCCAGCGCTTTCTCCGCCAGCCTACGGGCGTCGTCGGGCGCAAGCGACGCTCCGGGAGCACTTTCGTCGAGCACGAAGCGGTGGTCTACGAACTCACTGTTAGTGGCGTCGAAAAAGAGGTGGTGCTCCTCGATTTCCAGCGGGCGGAAGTAACGCACCTCCCAGCAAATCATCTGGGTGGCGCGGCGATAAACCTGATCGGCCTCTTGGACGGTGACATGCTCGATCAGATAGCGGACCGCAAGGGGCTGTACATTGCCGAGGAGCTGGACGACGTGGCGATACTTCGCCGGATCGATTTTGTGATGCCGCAGGTAGGCGTCGGCGGCTCGGATGGCGTCCTTGGCCGTCATTTTCACCTTGACTTCCTCACCGAAGCGATAAACCGGAATCAGCGCCAGCGCAATGAAAATGGCGGTCAGAACGGCGGCCAGCACCACGCGCCTGCGGCTGAGCGGCTGGTACGCAAGCTCTGCGGAGACTGCTTCGGCCTCAGCAGGGCGCGGAGGACGCATGGTGAGTTGTGCGGCGTTGGTGAGCGTGGCCTCGTCCTCGAAAGTGCCGCTGTGCAGATAGGCGATTAGCGCCACCACCAGCGGGACCAGCATGATCCCGGCGGTGATCCCTCCCGACAGCATCAGATAATGATTGGGCGAGCGCAGCAGCAAGAAGGCCGTATAGAGAGCGTCCACCGAGTAGTGCCAGATGAGCGTGGCCATGATCCCAAACCGCAACATAATGAAGCCAATCACGATGCCACCCACGCCGACTTCTACTCCGCGAATGAAAAAGGGTTGATTCGGATATGCGGAATGCAGAAATCCCCAATTGAAGGCTGCCAGGACGATGGCGATCGGCAGGGAGCGGACGAACTTGGCGAGAAATGGAATTGTAAAGGCCCGAAATTGCAGCTCCTCGGAAACCGCGGGAAAGAATCCCATGAAGAGCACCGTCATCCATGGAATACGGGTGTTGAGTTCGTTGGTGAAGGGAATATCGGAAGGCGCCCAGGCGCCGAGCTTGTTGGCGCAGAAATAGAACACCGTTTGATATCCGAAGAAGAAAAAGGCGAGCGCCAGGCCGATCACGTTGGCCAGAAGAAATGAGCGGGTGCGCAGGCCTTTCCACGTGAAGTATCGCCGCAGGGAAATCATGCGGGGGAATGATTCGCGGTATTCCGGCTCCGCGGCAGCCACCAGGAAGAAGATGAATGTGGCTACACCCAAGGCGGCCAAAATGTTGCCGGTAAGATAACGGGCCACGAAGCTGGCATAGGAATCGGTCGTGCTATAGGCGGATTCGGCGATCGGAAAATTATTCACCTGGCTGAGAAAATAGAGGACCGCACCGACCAGAGCGAAACCTAAAGCTGTCCGCATCGGCACGTCGTGGTCGCGCAGGCGCACGATCAGCATGATGACCATGGCCGCGCTCAAAAGGAAGAAGAACACCTCGTCCACCGTCTGCGCCGAGTCGTTGCGGGAGCGGAGTTTCTCGTAGTCGCGGGTCCATTGTTCGGGGATGTGTACGAACTCCGAATATCCGGAAACCTGGTCGCCGGCGATCCGGACCGCGATGCGCAAGCTCCCCTCGCCCAGATCAACGCTCTTTTGCTTCCAGGTGAAACCGTGGTCCGTGCGGGCGGGCCGCTGGTTGGTTTCCGATTCCAGAAACTCCAGGTCGTTCAAATCGCGCTTCATGGTCTCGGTCAGGAAAGCTTCCGCGATGGCGCGGGCGCTGACCGAATCGAGCTTCTTTCCCGCCTGGGCTTCTGGAATCACGTGCCGCAGGCCGACCACCTGGCCGGTCGGGGTGACACCGACGCCAAATTCCTCCTGCTGCTGCGGCCGGAACCAGCGATGCGACCAACGCCACAAGTGGACGGGTCCTGCCGTGAGCTGATTCATGCGCTCCAGCCCTTGCGTCCGCTCCAGGTAGAGCTTGGTCTCGTCGTCGTATGTGAAGATGGCGGTGTGACGATGGCCCTCAGGGTGCCATTCGCGCCCGGCCAGGAACTGCAGGGCAAGGGACTCGGAATCCGCGCGATTCACGCGCAGCTCGAGGCTGGCCTCGGGGAAAGTCCGGCGGAAATACTTGAGGCTGATCGCGAACGACACCGCCGCCAGGGCCACGGCGATTGCGATGGTTCTGTATTGCGCCGGAGTCAGTTTGATGGGCATAGGGCTCGGAAGGTCAGTGCGGGTTGTTAAGGCGTCTCAAACCTCGGGGAAACGGTAAAGAGTGGTGATGGTAGGGCCGCCGCAGAGGCCAAGTCAATCGAAAGCAGGGGATAGCTACAGCAGCGCGCAAGACTGCCCTCTTTTCCATTTCTGCACCATTTCGTGCGCAATTCCGGGGGTTGCGATCCCGGCGTGGCCCTTGCGCGCAGGAACAATCACGACGACTCGTGACCACTATCACAGACCGGCAAGGTATGCCCATGAACAATGCTGCCGCAGGATCGAAGGCAAATGTGGTTGTGGTGTGTTTACTGGTCGCTTGCGGCGTGGTCGCGCGCGAAGCCCGCTCCTCCCAACGCCTGACTTCTATCTGTTCTTCACGGGAGAATTGTATGTCCTCGGCAGGCTTGCTCCGCCGTATAGTAGCATTTCTGTCATTTTTCGCTGCCGCCTCAAGTTTTGGCGTCGAGAGTGCTCGGCCGATAACTCCCAACTCCGATCCTGTTTATCAGAAATTGCGCAGCATCACCCTGAGTGGAGAAGCAGTGTCGGTGAGCAACCTGGTGCTCAAACGAGATGCGGGCACTTTTAATCTGCTTTCCGGCACAGTGTGTTTCCTCTCGCCTGTGGAATCCAAGGTAACGGGGGCAATATTCGTCGGTAACGGTGAATTTACCCTTAATCCTCCTCTACCCGCTGAGGTTAGAAGTCTCGCCCTCCTTACCCGACGCAGGGATTTCAAGGAAGTATTTGAGCGCATGGTGTTGCGCTTCACTGATGATACGTATGAAGAGGTGAAGAAAAGCGGCAGTTTAGCTCCAGCCAATTGTGATGGAGGCCTGCTCAGCGACAGCCAGCACCAACTGCGCTCCAAGCTGCATTACAACCTCACAGGTCGGATCCTTCAAGACGTGCTCAGTTCCGAACCTGGCGGACTTTTCTTTGCCTTCATTCACGGCTTGAACTACAGCAGCAAGATGATCTATTCGATCGACCCAACTGGGGCTTCGCCGCTGATTTTTGACCTCGGCCCGGAAGAGGTCCAACTCGCCACATATGAAGACAACAAAACGGGCGTCTGGGCCGCGTTCCACTTGGCCAGCGAATATAAGAATGGGACAGCCAGCAGCGCCCAGAAAAACGCTTCTATCCACATCGAGCGCCAGGTCCTCGACACAACCATCGAGAAGAGCGGTAATCTCATCGGCAAAGCTGCTACCACATTCGTTTCCCAAGCCAATGGCCTGCGCGTGGTTCCGTTCAATCTGCACGGCAGTTTGCGGGTCCGCAGCGTAACTACCGAGAGCGGCCAGCAGCTTGCCTTCGTCCAGGAGGAGAAGAAAGAGGATCCTGATTTTCTCGTGATATTGCCGAAGGCCATGGGCAAAGGCGACAGGTCCACGATCATCACCAGCTACGACGGCAAAGAAGCGGTCTCCAATGAAGGCGGGGAGAATTACTATCCCATCGCCCGCCTCGATTGGTATCCCAACAACGCCAGCGTGTCGTTTGGAGAGTTCGCCGACTACGATCTGACCTTCCGTATTCCCAAGGGCATGAAGATGGTCGCTACGGGGAATCTGATCAGCGAGAGAGAAGAAGGTGGCCAGGCAGTGTCGGTGTGGAAGAGCGATGTGCCTCTAACTGTCGCGGGCTTCAACTTCGGAAAATTCAGACGCGAGGAGGCAAAACTTGATCGCCCGAGCTATAAGGTCGAGTCTTACGCTAACCTCGAAGTCCCTGACGTGGTCAAGAGCCTTCTCCACCGTGCCGATTACGATCCATTCGGGGGGCCCACAACGGCGATGGGCATTCATCCACAGGCGCAGGTAGCGCTTGGCAACATGACCACGACCGGGATGGCCAAAGCTGCCCTTGCCGAGGGACAGCTCGCGATCCAGTTGTTCTCCAACTACTTCGGGCCTACACCCTTTAAAAGCCTGGCCATGACCCAGCAGACCGCTATCAATTACGGCCAGTCTTGGCCAGGGTTGGTTTGGCTGCCCATGAGCTACTTCTACGACCAAACCATACGGCATCAACTTCACATGGATGATCCCCGGGCATACTTCAAGGTTGTCGCCGCACATGAGGTAGCGCACCAGTGGTGGGGGCACACGGTCGGCTTCAATTCTTATCGCGACCAGTGGATGAGCGAAGGCTTCGCTGACATGTCGGCCTCTTTGTACCTGCAGAACGTCTACAAGGACGACCCGAAGCGCTTTCTGCAATTCTGGAAGGATGAGCGGGAACTGCTGCTGGAGCGCAACAGGGAAGGCTTCCGCGCCATAGACGTCGGGGCGCTTACTATGGGTTCCCGCCTCGGCAATACCCGTACAGGTTTTGACATTGCCCGGCGCTTGATCTATCCCAAAGGTGCCTATGTCCTACACATGATCCGCATGATGATGTGGGACCCGCGCGGAGGAGACCGCAATTTTGCGGAAACCATGCAGGACTTTGTCAAGACCTACTGTGGCCGCGCCGCTACGACGGAAGACTTCAAAGCCGTCGTCGAAAAGCACATGACTCCGGACATGCGCCTGATCGGCAACGGAAAGATGGACTGGTTTTTTGACGAATACGTCTACGGCACGGCGCTCCCCAGTTACACCCTCGACTACTCATTTGCCAAAGAGGGGAGCGATGTCGTGGCGAGCCTGAAGCTTTCGCAATCCAACGTAGATGACAAGTTCCGCATGCTCGTCCCCATCTACGTCGAGCTGGCCGATGGACGCATTGTTCCCATCGGTCACGCTCCCCTCGTAGGGAATACCACATTTGAGCAAAAGGTGCCGCTGAAAGGGCTGAAGGACATGCCAAAACGGGCGATAGTCAATTATATGTACGATACGCTTGCAAACTGATCGTTGGTGTCTTACTAGGTCCTGCTCAGGCTGCCCCACGTCTCACATGCCCGCATTGCCCGACCCGACTGAGGAACCGGGAGGCGGCACATCTATTCCAGCCACAGCCGCAACGAGTAAAGCGCCCAGCCCGAGCGCAATTCCCAGCAGTACTTTCCATCCGCTCGTCTGCTCTTTCTTCGGAGCAGGCTCCCCTACGCGGTTTTTGAGGCGATTGACGATCTGTCTGACGCTGCATTTGAACCATTGGCGTGTCCCGACCGCGGCTTGCATCAGTGAATTGTTCGGGCGCGGTAGGCACATCCAGGCGTCGCCCGCAACTGTCTTCGCTGTTGCACACGAAATGGTGCAGAAATGGAAAAGAGGGCAGTCTTGCGCGCTGCTGTGGCCTATCCCGTCAATCGAAAGCAGGGAGAATGGTTTTGCGCGTGGGAAGATTCACCCCTCGGCCCCATTTTGCGTGCAACTTCGCCTACGACGAGCCGCGTGTATCCCCGCATGGCGGGGCTGGACCGTACGGGTAGGAGTTGAGCGGCTAAGACGGCCGCTCTGCGAGGCGTAGGAAGCGCTATGGACGGTTATCAATAATTGACCCAAATTGCTCACATGTGACGGTGAGCGAAATCACTGAAACCAACTGACGTTATGTGAGCGAATTGCACAAGGTTAGCCCCGCGCTCACCCAGGTTCTCACTCTTGCGCCTGCTGCTGTTCGCGGGGCGAGGCTGAGGAGTCATACCGGCCTTTTAGAGGCAGCTTTTCGAGTCGATCATTCACTGAACCAACCGACCGCCTCACCCAAACGGAGTCCCCACCGAGGGACGGAGAAGCCATGAGGCGGACCACAATCAGGGAAAAGGATGCCTACTTGAAATCGAGTGAGCCGGGCGATGGTGTGGGAAGGCCGGTGTGCATCGATTAATGGACTGTAGGCGCGGGAGGAAACGATGTGGCACTACAAGGCGGCAGTTTCCGTCGCATTCGTCACGCTGTGGGTGGGCGCGACCTTTGCCCAGGAGGCGAAGGTCCCGGTGCTGGTGGACCCTCCACAGTCTTACGTGTTTCTTGACGGAAAGGCGATCAAGGAGGGAAAACAGGTCATTTTGAAGACAACTCCTGGAGAGCACGTTATTTCCGTTTACAACTATGGATACGCAGGGCAGATTCGCACCGTCAATTTCATAGCGGGCTGGAATGAACCCATAGCTTTCTCGCTTAAACCGACAGGAGCCGCGGTGCCTGGCGAGTTTGGTCTCATCCAGATTGAAGGTCCACCGCACGCGGCGGTGTTAATGACCGGTACTACCCCGGAATATCACGTCGGCCATGTAGACATGTTTAACAACCATATCGGCTGGTTCCAGCAACTATTGGTTGCGCCCGGCACGTATCAACTCACGATTACGCGGTACGGCAACACGATCTGGTCCGGGCCGGTCCAGGTGGCTGCGGAGGAGCGAGTCATCCTGTACGTCCCGAGCGGAAAAATCCGGACGCAAAAGGTCAACCGCAGCAAGACGAAGGGCCCTCACCCCCGTTTCACTGCGGGAATCGCCAGTGCCGCCGTATACATTGCTCCGGTGACGGGGGCACTCACCGCCAGGCCGGCGCAGATCAACTGCAATGACACGGCGCAGCTGGGCTATTCGTCGGTAGACACGCTGCACAGCAGCCTTAAGGACGATTCCGGCACCAAGCCGCTTTCGTCGCTGTCGGGAGAGGTCCCCGTGCAGCCCAGGCACACGACCACATACTATTTCGAGGCTTCTGGGCCCGGTGGCACTGTAAAGCAGGATGCCACGGTAAACGTGAATCCGGTGGTGCAGTCCTCGCTGGAGGCGACACCCGCCGAGGTCCACTACGTGAAGGTGGGCAACAAGGTCCTGACCCAGGAGTCGTCGGACTTGAAATGGAGGGCAACGAATGCAGACACGATCTCGGTCACCCCGATCGGGAAGGTGGCGGCGAATGGGCAAGAAAAGCTGGTCCCCGAACCCAGGCAGGTGACCGGACCGGTCAATGAGACTCAGACGTACACGCTCGCTGCGAGCAACATCTGCGGCGGTTCTGACTCCAAGACCGCCCAGGTTCGGATCAAAGGGACGATCGAGCCTTACATCCTGAGCGTGTTCTTCCCCACGGGCTACCCGGATCGGAGGCATCCGGAGACAGGCCTGGTGTCCAGCCAGCAAGAGCAGCTGATGAAACTGGCGGGTGTATTCTCACTTTACGCAGAACACACCCCGGATGCGAAGATCCTGGTGCGCGGGCATGCCGATCCGCGGGGCACGGACAAGTACAACATGAGGCTCAGCGAACGGCGGATCGCGGCCGCAAAAGCCTTCCTCGTTGCCCATGGCATCCCGCAAGACAAGATCCAGAGCGAGGCATGGGGCGAGAGCAAGGAACTGGATGCCGCGACCGTAAAGCGCCTGGAAGCGGAGAACCCGTTCAATGTACAGGGCTCGAAGACGCATAACGCGCGCACGACCTGGCTGGCCTACAATCGGCGGATTGACATCGAGATCCAGCCCGCCGACGTGCAAACAACCCGCTTTTTCCCTCACGAGGCCAGCGACGCGGAACTGTTGATGCAAAGGACCTGGCCAAGCCTGAAGAAGGTCATGGACGCGCAGCACGGATCTGCGACAGTGGCGGGCGGCGCGGGAGGGCGCCCGTAGATCGAACGGCAAAATCAGGTGTAGGGAAAAGGGTGGGCGGAGTGCAGTTCGTCCACCCTCATTCTTACGAAAGTCTTCTGGAGGTACAAGGCCATCACGGGAAAGGGTTGGAGTCCCGTTTTGCCCATCGAAGCGCTCTGCTTGAACCGAGCCCACCTGTGGCACTCACGAAGTCTGGCCAGTTGCAGTTGTCCCTGACCCAAAGGAGTAACGTCGACCGCTGCTGGCTGCGCTTCTTGCGACCAGCCCACGAAACCATCTAAACTCGGTATAGCGTCCGTGGATGAGCGGGAAACCTTATCAACTGCACCCTCTTAAGAGCATCGGCACGGTGCGTGATCTGTTCGCGCGCCGGGATGTTTCCTGTCACGGAGGAGATCTATGACCACGATGAAAATTCCTCCTGCTCCGGATATCGAAGCAGCGGGGCTGCAGACGGCACAGAGAGATGTCATCGGTGAGACTACGGAGTGGATCGAAGCCTTCGACCAGATGGTGGCCGAAGAGGGCCCGATGGCCGGCGCGGATTTGCTGCGTGCGCTTACGCGACGCGCCCGCCAAGCCGGTGTCGATCTGCCCATTCAGTTGAACACTCCCTACGTCAATACCATTCGTGTCGAGGAGGAAGAACCGTATCCGGGCGACCGGCTGATCGAGCGCCGTATCAAGAGCCTGGTGCGATGGAATGCCATGGCCATGGTCCATCGCCAGAATAAGAAGGACCCTGGCATCGGTGGACACATTTCCACTTACTCCTCGCTGGCGACCCTGATCGAGGTAGGCTTCAATCACTTCTTTCGCGCCCGCTACGGAGACGAGCCCGGGGATTTTCTCTATCTGCAGGGACACGCCTCGCCGGGAATTTACGCTCGTGCCTTCCTTGCCGGCATGTTCACAGAAGAGCAGCTCGATAATTTCCGCCACGAGCTGCGCGACAAGCCCGGCCTGTCTTCGTATCCGCATCCCTGGCTGATGCCGTATTTCTGGCGCTTCCCCACGGTATCGATGGGGCTGGGCCCGATCAACGCCATCTATCAGGCGCGCTTCATGCGTTACCTGGAGAATCGCGGCCTGATCGCCAAGACGGACCGCAAGATCTGGGCATTTGTGGGCGACGGCGAAACTGACGAACCCGAAGCCATGGGCTCGCTCACCCTGGCCTCGCGCGAGAAGCTGGACAACCTGATCTTCGTGGTCAACTGCAATCTGCAGCGGCTGGACGGTCCGGTGCGCGGCAACGGCAAGATCATCCAGGATCTGGAAGCCGCCTTCCGCGGCGCCGGCTGGAACGTGATCAAGGTGATCTGGGGCGCGGACTGGGACGAGCTGCTGGCGCGCGACTCGACCGGCCTGCTGCTGAAGCGCATGGAAGAGTGCGTGGACGGCGACTACCAAAGTTGCAAGGTGAAGGGCGGCGCCTACATCCGCAGTTATTTCTTCGGCAAGTATTCCGAACTGCTGGAGCTGGTGGCCGACAAGACCGACGAAGAGCTCTCCAAGCTGCGCCTGGGCGGCCATGATCCGCAGAAGGTTTACAACGCCTACAAGTACGCGGTGGAGCATCGTGGTGCGCCCACCGTGATCCTGGCCAAGACCATTAAGGGATACGGCCTGGGTTCGGCCGAGGCGCGCAACGCTACCCACCAGGAGAAGAAGCTCAACGATGAGAACCTGGCGCACTTCCGCGCCCGCTTCGATATCCCCATTCCCGAACAGGCAGCGCACGACGGCGCGCCCTATCGTCCGCCCGAGGACAGCCTCGAAATCCTATATTTGAAGCAGCGCCGCCAGGAACTCGGCGGATACATCCTGCAGCGCCAGGTCCCGAAGTTTGATCTCAAGATTCCGGAGCTGGATTATTTCGCGGAATCGCTGGCAGGCTCCAAGGGCCGCACCGTCTCGACCACCATGGGCTACGTCAGCATGTTGCGGCATCTGCTGAAGCATCCCGAGATCGGCAAGCTGATTGTTCCCATCGTTCCCGACGAGGGCCGGACGTTCGGTATGGAGTCGCTCATCCGCCAGGTCGGCATCTACGCCAGCCAGGGCCAGCTTTACGAACCTCACGATCAGGACATGCTGCTCTATTACCGCGAAGCCAAAGACGGCCAGATTCTCGAAGAAGGAATTACGGAGGCCGGCTCGATGGGTTCGTTCACCGCCGCGGGCACCGCGTATGCCAACTATCGCGTGCCTATGATCCCGTTCTTCACCTTCTATTCCATGTTCGGGTTCCAGCGCGTGGGGGACCTGATCTGGGCATTCGCAGACGCGCGCGGGCGCGGCTTCCTGGTCGGCGGCACGGCCGGGCGGACCACGCTCGCCGGCGAAGGCTTGCAACACCTGGACGGGCACAGCCACGTCCTCGCCAGCGTCGTGCCCACCTGCGCCAGCTACGATTGCGCCTACGTGTACGAGATTGCCGTTATCGTGCAGGACGGCATTCGCCGCATGTTTCAGGAAGGCGAAGACCGCTTCTACTACATCACCGCCTACAATGAGGATTACGCCATGCCGGAGATGCCGGAAGGAGCAGCCGAAGGCATCCTGCGCGGGATCTACAAATTCAAGCCGGCGCCCGGGGGCAAGGCGACACTGCAACTTTTCGGCAGCGGGCCCATCCTCAACGAATCCGTGCGCGCCCAGCAGATTCTGGCCGAGAAGTACAAGGTCCAGGCCGACGTCTGGAGTGTAACCAGTTACAACGAACTTCGTCGCGACGCTCTGGCCACCGAGCGCTGGAACCGGCTGCACCCCGCAGACAAGGAAAAGCGGCCGTACGTTCTCGAGGTCCTGGAGGGCGCCGCGGGCCCGATCGTCGCCGCCACCGATTACATGAAGATCGTGCCTGACCAGCTCGCGCCCTGGCTCACCGGGCGTCTGGTCACTCTAGGCACCGACGGCTTCGGACGCAGCGACAACCGCCAGCACCTGCGGCGTCATTTCGAAGTGAACGCCGAGTCGATCGCGGCCGCCGCGCTTTCGCGCCTGGCTCGCGACGGCAAGTTCGATGCGCGCAAAGCACAGAAGGCTTTCCGGGACCTGGGCGTGGACACGGAGAAGATCGATCCCGCTCGTGCCTGAGGTGGGTGCGCGCAGTCTGTGCTAACCTAAACAACTTGATCGTTGAGCACGTGGCGATTGATTCATTGACCCATTGGTTCATTGAGTCATTGAAAAACGCTCCGGCCTGACGGCTCAATGACTCAATGGCCCAATGATCGAATTGAACAAGGCAATCCTTTTGTACATCGGTTGTGCGTTGTTGGTTTGGGTTTCCGGATGCGGCGGTTCGTCCAACGCGATACCGCCGAACGGATTTCTCTACTCGGGGAATTCCGCCCGGCCGGGATCGATGGCCGGCTTTGCTGTTACCACCGGCTTGCTTACCCACATCACCAACTCCCCGTTCTCCACCACGGCAAACGGCGCTCCCAACGCGCCCTACTCACTCGCCGCCTGGCCTCCGCCGCTGCCGGCGCCCGCGGCTGCGGTCACCACAAAATTTCTCTATGCGGGAATCCCGGCGACGCAAAATGGCGGGGTGATCACGCGCCTGCTTGGCCGCAAACTGGTGGGTAGTGTCACCGGAGGCATCCTGATGATGCCCATCAACAGCGATCACTCGTTGGGTACGGCGCAGATGTTCGCCACCGGCAGTGACGATTACGATCCCATCGCTGTAACCCCCAGCCCCGGCAACTTTCTCTATGCCATCGACCTCACCACGAATCTGCTTGTGCCGTTCACGATTGACACCAGCAAGGGGACGCTGACCGCCATTGCTCAGGGTTCGATGATGGTAGGCCCGGACCCGTTCAGTGTGGTCGTCGATCCCCAGGGCAAGTTCGTGTTCGTGGCTAACTGCAACTGCGTCACTGCTCCCGCCCCTGGCTCGGTGCAGGTATTCTCTATCAAGGCCGACGGCACGCTGACGGCGGTCGGCGGCGCCTTCGTTCCCGGGGGCGCGGCCACCGCTCAACCCATAGGTCTGGCGATTTCGCCCGACAGCAAACTCCTTTTCATCTCCAGCCTGGATAACAAGGTGTACGTCGAAAGCATTACCAATGGCGTGCTCACCGACCTGGGTAACGCCGCATTGCCGGCCGGTAGCGTTCCGCTTGCGATCGCCATAAGCACCGATGGCAGCTATGTCTACACCGGCAATGCCGGTACCCACAGCCTCTCTTTCTTCATCAATTGTGTGGAAACCAATGCCAACACGGCGACCCCATGTATGGGTGTGGTGGGGCCGCTGGGGATCCCTAGCATGAACAGCAGCATTCCGTTTACGGGTACCGTGGGCGCGATGCTGGCCGACCCCACCAATCCTCCCCCGACCACTCCCAACACCGCCGTAGCAGCCGGTTTCGTGTACGTTACGGACTACGACCACGGTACTGTTCTGTCGTTCAGCATCATCAGCACGGACGAGTGCATCGGTGTGCTCAATTGCATCCCCGGCACACTCATAGCGAGCGGGGCGGCGGCGAATACCGGAGGCGTCAACCCGGTTGGGCTGGCCATCGCGCACTGACGATTGCAAAAGGGGGGCCTGGGAGCGGCCGCGCCTGGCCGCGATCTGCTGCCCAGTCCGAAGAATTCTCTACTGTCCGCCTGACGCCTGCGCGTTGTAGGCGCTCACGATGGCGCTGGTGACATCGGCCGCGGCGGCGCTTGCCCACAGCAGCGGTCCCTGCGGCCAGAACTGCGCGTCGAAGATCATGGTGTAGCCGTTTTCCTTGGCGTACTTGTCCACGATGGGCGCCATCTTTTTCAGCACCCGGGCCACGATCTCGCGCTGATCGGCCTGGAAATCGACCTGGGCGGATTCAGCGTCGCGGCGCAGTGCGATTTGCTTCTGCTCCAGGTTTTTCAGCAGCGCGGAACGGGCATCGTCCGCCATCTTCTCGGACGCGCGAAGTTGCTTCGCCAGCTCTTCGACCTCGCTGCGCTGCTTTTGCAGGCCGGCCTGTCGCGGCTCATATTTCTTTTTCAACGCCTCCAGGCTGCGCTTGCCTTCGTCGGTGGATGTGACCGCCCTTTGGATGTCGATGATTCCGACCTTGGTGGGTGTGGCGTTCTGAGCACGAGCACAGACGGCCACGACAGCGATCGCGGCGAAAATTGTCAATCGGTTCCTCACGGCGGAAACTCCTGTTATGGAATCAAAGATAGCAAGCGAAGAAGCCGGGATCGGGCCCCCGCGGAATGGGAGTCATCCTACAGCCGGAAATGACCTGCCGCAAGCGGAAAGCGAACTGGACGCGTCGGCCCGGCCATTGCGCGGCAGCGATTGCCGTTTGACTCTGCCAGGGAAGGGCCTTTAAGATGGCCGCCGCTCCTGAGGAATCCTCTTTCGATGGATCAGCGTACTGTTTCCCACTACCGCGTCCTGGACCTGCTGGGCGGAGGCGGCATGGGCGTAGTCTATCGGGCCGAAGACACCCGCCTGGGCCGGGCCGTGGCCTTGAAGTTCCTTCCCACCGAGGCCATGCAGGACAAGCAGGCGGTGGAGCGCTTTCTGCGCGAGGCGCGCGCCGCGGCCGCGCTCAATCATCCCAACATCTGCACCATTCACGAAATCGGCGAACACGAAGGCCAGCCCTTCCTGGTGATGGAACTGCTGGAAGGTCAGACCCTCAAGCACACCATCGAGGGCAAGCCGCTGCGCTTGGAGTCGCTGCTGGAGCTGAGCATCCAGATCGCAGAAGCGCTGGAGGCGGCGCACGCGCGCGGCATCGTGCACCGCGACATCAAGCCCGCCAACATCTTTGTCACCCGCACCGGCCAGGCCAAGATCCTGGACTTCGGGTTGGCCAAGCTGCCGCTGCGGCGCAAGGTGGCGGAAGCGGCCGGCGCCTCCGGAGTGACGGTGACCGAGAACCACCTGACCAGTCCTGGCTCCGCGCTGGGCACGGTGGCCTACATGTCTCCGGAGCAGGCGCGGGGCGAAGAACTCGATGCGCGCACCGACCTGTTCAGCTTCGGCACGGTGCTTTATGAAATGGCTACGGGCAAGCTGGCATTCGAGGGCAACACCACGGCGGTGGTCTTTGACGCTATCCTGCGGGGAACGCCGCGCTCGCTGTTGCAAGTGAATCCTCAGTTGCCGCCGGAACTGGAACGCATCATCAACAAGGTCCTCGACAAGGATCGCGACCTCCGCTACCAGACGGCGACGGAGATGAAGACCGACCTCAAGCGCCTGAAGCGGGACCGCGAATCCGGGCAAAAGCTGGCGCAAAAGCCGGGCGTGGAGACGATTGCGGCACCCGCGGCGCTGAAGTCGGTGGCCGTGCTCTACTTCGAGAACCTGAGCGGCGCCAAGGAGGAAGAGTACTTCCGCGACGGCATGACCGAGGACATCATCACCGAGCTTTCCAAGATCACGCAGCTCAAGGTCTTTCCCCGCTCGGAGATCCTCACCTTCCGCGACAAGCATTTCACGGCGCCCGAAGTAGGACAGCAGTTGAATGCTACCTATGTGCTGGAGGGCAGCATCCGGCGGGCGGGCAACCGCCTGCGCATCACTGCGCAACTGGTCGAAACCCGTACCCGGCACTCCGCCTGGGCGGAGCGCTACGACCGGCAACTGGAGGACGTATTTGCCATCCAGGACGAGATCGCCCGCAGCATCGCGCAGGCGTTGCGCATCACGCTCTCGCCGCAGCAGGAAAAGACCATCGCCCGCAAGCCGACGGAGAACCTGCAGGCCTACGACTACTTTCTGCGGGGACGCAGCTACGCCCGCCGCGAGAACCTGGATTTTGCTCTGCAGATGTTTGAGCAGGCCATCAAGCTAGACCCGAACTTTGCTCTTGCCCATGCCGGTATCGCCAACGTTTGCGGATTGATCTACGAGATACGGGAGCGGAACCAGCAATGGATGGACAAGGGTTTCGCCTCCTGTGACCGGGCCGCGTCCCTGGATCCGCAACTGGCAGAGATAGCGGTGGCCCGCGGCCGTCTTTGCTATGCGCAGAAGAAGCATGACGACGCCGTTCGCTATGCGCTGACAGCCATCGAGCGCAGATCTGATTGCGAAGGCGCCTACAACGTGCTTGGCCGGGCCTATTTCGCCTCCGGGCGTTTCCGGGAAGCGGCCGAACTGACGGACCGCGCGCTGGAGGCGAACGGCGACGATTACAACGTGTACATTCCGTACCTGAACTCGCTGGAGCGTTTGGGAGAGAAGCACCGCGCCCAGCAGTTACGCGAGCGCTTGAGCGCTGCCCTTGAACGGCAACTTGAGCTCGTGCCGGAGGACGTGCGCGCGCGCATCCTGCTGGCCGCCAACTACGCCAACACCGGCAAAGAAGACGACGCCATCCGCCACCTGCAGACCGCCGTCGCACTTCGCCCCGGCGATGGCAGCACGCTTTACAACGCCGCCTGCACGTATGGGGTCCTGCAGAAAAAAGCGGAGGCGCTGGATATGCTCAGCCGGGCGCGCGAAGCCGGCTACAGCAACATCGAATGGGCAGCCCGCGATCCTGACCTCGCCTGCCTGCGCGATGACCCGGAATTCAAGCGGCTCTGTGGGATCGCTTCGTAAACTGGGGAAGCTTTCTACTGTCCGGCCCCGGTCTTCTGCGCGGCGGTCCACTGGTCGATGTGCTTCTCCAGCACATCGAGCGGAACCGGGCCCTCGGCCAGCACCGCGTCATGAAACGTCCGGATATCGAAGCGGTCGCCGAGCTGCCGGCGCGCCCGCTCGCGCAGCTCGATGATCTTCATCTGGCCCAGCTTGTAGGCGAGCGCCTGTCCTGGCCAGACGATATAGCGGTCCACCTCGGTCACGATGTTCTGCTCATCCATGGCGGTGTGCTGGCGGAAATAGTCCAGCATCTGCTCGCGTGACCAGTGCTTGTAGTGCACGCCCGTGTCCACCACCAGGCGCACGGCGCGCCACATCTCGTTCTCCAGACGGCCATATTCGCTGTAGGGGTCCTGGTAGAAGCCCACTTCCTTGCCCAGCCGCTCCGAGTAAAAGGCCCAGCCTTCGGAGTAGGCAGTGAACTCGGCATATTTGCGGAACGGAGGCAGGTCGGGGAGCTCTGCCGCGATGGTGAACTGCAGATGGTGACCGGGGATGCCTTCGTGATACGCGATCGCCTCCGCATTCAGCAGCAGGCGTTTTTCCGGAGCGTATTCATTGACGTTGATCCGCCCCGGCCGTTCCGACTGCGGCGCACCCGGCGAGTAATCGGCCGGTACCGAGTCGGGCGCGCGATAGGCCTCCATCGGCACCACTTCCAGCTTGTTCTTCGGCAAGTGCCCGAACAGTTGCGGCAGCTTGGCGTACATCTGATCGGTGTAGCGCTGATAGAGATCGAGCAACTGCTGGCCCGAAGTGGCGTAGAGCTTGCGATCAGTGCGGATATGTTCGTTGAAACTCTTCAGATCGCTGTAGCCTTGCTGGCGGGCGATCTTCAGCATCTCGCCTTCGATCTCTTCCACCTGCTTGAGACCCATGCGGTGGATTTCTTCCGCTCCCAGGTCGGTGGTGGTCATCTGCCTAATGTCGAAGCGATAGATGGCGTTGCCGTTGGGCAGCGCCCACACGCCGAAGTCGGTGCGGCCTTTGGGCGCATATTCGGTACGCACGAACCTGGCGAACTTCGAGTACGCGGGCCCGGCTTCGTTCTTCACTGCCGCCAGCACTGCGTCGCGCAGCCGTTTCCGGTCGGCCTCGGGGATACTGGCGGGGAATTTCTCCGTTGGCTTGGCGAACGGGCTCGCTTCCGGCCCTTTGTCGGCGATGTCCTGGGCCTGCCTCGCCACCTTCTCCAGCAGGTAACGCGGTGGCACCAGGCGGTCCTTCAGGCCCAGACGCATCACGGCGATGGTCTGGTCGAAGGCGCGCGGCATGGCGTGCAAGCGCGCCAGATAATCTTCGTAATCCTTCACCGTCCGGAATGGCAGTTGCGAAGGCATGGCCGCGTAACCCAGATGGATGCCTCCCATCTGGTTAACCGGCATCTCCCATTCCTTGAGATCGGTACTTTCGATCTGCTCTCGCAGCTCGCGCACCGCCAGCTCTTTGTTCAGCTTCTCCTGCTCCGGGAACCCGCTGGTGTCTATGGATTCGATGCGAGCGAGCGCCTCCTTGGCGTGCTTCAGCTCTCTCGCAACCGCCTCGGCAGAAAGATCGCTCAGCTTGTCGTTGTAGCGGCTGTCGCCCACGTAGGTGGCAAACTCAGGATGGGTGCGCAGAGTGTATTCCCATTCGTCGTCCAGGACGGCCTTGAGTTGCTGGCGACGCGCCTGCAGGTTGGTATCAGCGGCGAGACTGGTGATCGTCATAGACACGAACGAAAGCACAAGGGCGAGACCCCATTTCATTCCCCTCACGACTCCAGCCTCCGCAGAAACTCCCGCTCCGCCATGCGGTACTTGAAGGCTTTTTTCCCGTCGATGAAGACCACTGGCACTTCGTCAGTGAACTGCCGGCGCAAGGCGTCGTCGGAGTCCACGTCCACTTCGTGCCAGGTGAAGCCGCCGCGACGTTCCAGCTTGGACAGCGTTTCTTTCACGATCGCGCACAAGTGGCAGCCTTTTCGCGAGTACACGATAACCTGGTGAGCCGCGCTCATGGGCTGCAAGTGTAACAAAATCCGGGCGCCCGTCACGACCCGCGAGGCGTGGCTGTTACAATCCAGCGCGATGCCGATGAAGGGGAGAACTGTCTTGATAACCGGTGGCGCGCGCCGCATTGGACGTGCCATCGCCCTGGCCATGGCCGCCGCCGGCGCCGACGTGGCCTTCACTTATCTTTCCTCCGTCGACGACGCCCGCCAAAACTCGGCCGACCTCAAGGCGCGAGGCGCCCGCGCGCTGGCGTTGCGGTGCGATGTGCGCGACGAGAACAGCGTTGTCGGGGCGCTCCGTCAGCTCAAGGCAAAATTCGGCGGTCTCGACGTGCTCGTCAACAACGCCGGCGCTTACGACACCATCGATTTTGAGCAGATTACCGCTCGCCAGTGGGACGACATGTTCGCCACCAACACCCGCGGGCCGTTCCTGATGTCGCGGCTCGCCGTCCCTATGCTGCGCGAGCGCAAGGGACGCATCATCAATATCGCTTCGCTGGGCGGCCTGCGTCCCTGGGCCAGTCACGCCCACTACTGCGCCTCGAAGGCCGCCCTGATTATGCTGACCCAGGTCATGGCCAAGGCGCTTGCGCCTGAGATCTCGGTCAACTGCGTTTCGCCGGGCATGATCTCAACGGGCGGCTCGCAGCCGACTGCCTTCCTCCGTCACGTGGCCAAGAAGACCCCCATGAAGCGTGCCGGAACCCCCGCCGAAGTCGCTGCCGCCGTCATGTTTTTTGCGACCGGCCCGCACTTCATCACCGGCCAAGTCCTGGGGGTGGACGGCGGCTTGGGATTGGAGTCCTAACAGAGTTTTCAACAGGCCTGTGGAAAATTCTGTGGAAAACCAGGATTAAAGATTTGTAACCTCTGTAACCGCCTTGCTTTCATCTGTTTGCACAATCGGGAGTGCGGATTTCGGCGCGTGAGTTGCTGATGTCGGCGAAGGTTCGTCTGGACAAACTGCTGGTAGAGCGAGGCCTGGTTTCCTCGCGCGAGCGCGCCCACGCCCTGGTTCTGGCCGGCAAGGTTCTGGTGAATGAACAGAAGGCGGAGAAGGCAGGCGCCCCTGTCGATCCAGCCGCAGACATCCGCATCCTGGGCGAGGACCTCAAGTACGTCAGCCGTGGCGGGGTGAAGCTGGAGCGGGCGCTCGAGCATTGGCACATCGAGGTGCGCGGGCGGGTGGGCATGGACGTCGGCGCTTCTACTGGTGGCTTCACCGACTGCCTGCTGCAGCACGGCGCCTCTCGCGTGATCGCCATCGACACCGGGTACGGGCAGATTGCGCATCGCTTGCGTCAGGACCGGCGGGTGCGCCTGCTGGAGCGCACCAACGCCCGCTATCTCAAGCCGGAAGACGTAGGCGAAGCGGTGGACCTCGTGACCGTGGACGTGTCGTTCATCTCTGCTACACTCGTGCTGCCTGCGGTCGTCCGCGCGGCTCGCGGCGGGGCGCGCCGCCGCCTCGACCTGGTAGTGCTGGTGAAGCCGCAGTTCGAGGCGGGCAGGGAAGCGGTGGGCAAGGGCGGAATTGTGCGCGACCCTCAGGCGCAGTCCGAGGCAGTAGAGAAAGTTCGCCGCGCTGTGCTGGAACTCGGGGCTGCCCAGACCGACTCGATCGATTCGCCGATCCTGGGAGCGGAGGGCAACAGGGAATTCCTGCTGCACGCCGTTTTTGAGGATTACCCATTACCAATTCGATGAAGACCGTCGCCATCATGTCGAAGCCGGGACAGCCGGCGCTGGAGCGCGTCGCTCCCGAGGTGGTGGACTGGCTGAAGCGCCACGGCTACGAGGTCCTGATCGATCAGGAGACCGCTTCCTACCTGCCGTCCTACCCGCCGCTGCCGCGCGGTGAACTGGCCGACAGGAAACCCGATTTCGTGCTGGTTCTGGGGGGCGACGGCACCGTGCTGGCCGCGGCTCGCGCCCTGGCCGAGGCCAGGATTCCGTTGCTCGGCGTCAACCTGGGCACGCTGGGTTTTCTCACCGAGGTATCGCTTTCCGAGCTGTATCCCACGCTCGAGGCGCTGGTCCAGAACTGCTGCGCGGTGGAGATACGCAGCATGCTGCATTGCCATCTCATGCGGCAGGGCGAGCGGGTGGCCCACTTCGATGCCCTCAACGACGCCGTCATTCACAAGAGCGCCATGGCCCGCATCCTGGATTTCGAGATCCAGGTGGACGACCGCTTCGTGGCCAGCTACCGCGCCGACGGCCTCATCGTAGCCACGCCCACGGGATCAACTGCCTACTCGCTGGCGGCGGGCGGGCCCGTGGTTTCTCCCGAGGTGAGCGCTCTCATCATCACTCCTATCTCGCCGCACATGCTCACGCACCGTCCGGTGGTGGTGAAGGACAGCCGCACCGTGAAAATCCTGGTGATCGGCACGCCGGAAGAAGCGTTCCTCACCGTGGACGGCCAGGTCGGCATCCGCGTGTTTGAAGGCGATCACATCACCTGCAGGAAGTCCAACCGCGAGGTGCGCCTGCTGCGCCACGCCGACCGCACCTTCTTCGATGTGTTGCGCATGAAGCTGAAGTGGGGAGAAAGATAGCGGCCAGTACCCAGTACCCAGTACCCAGTACCCAGTACCAACAACCCAGTAGAAAAAAACTGATTGTCATCCTGAGCGGAGTGCCGTAGGCACGAGCGTGAGGACCTACACTCGACCAGCCGCGAGAGCAGGGCGGAAGCCCTGCGGTGATGGTCGGCACAATCACACCCTTTCGATAATCACCCCCTTTAGCTTCACTTCCTGCTTCGGACGGTCGTTGGCGCCGCGGGGGACATTGGCGATCTTGTCAGCGACGTTCTGCCCTTCGACCACCTCACCGAAGATGGTGTGATTGCCGGTGAGCCACGCGGTGGGCGCAACGGTGATGAAGAACTGGCTGCCGTTGGTGTTGGGACCGGCATTAGCCATGGCCAGCTTGCCGGCCTTGTCGAACTTGTGCGGCGAGCCCTTGGTTTCGTCCTCGAAGCGATAGCCGGGGCCACCCATGCCGTTCCCGGCTGGGTCGCCACCCTGAATCATGAAGTTGGGAATCACGCGGTGGAAGATGGTGCCATCGTAGAGACGGTCTTTGGACTTCTTGCGCGAGACCGGATGCGTCCACTCGCGCTTGCCCTCGGCCAGCTCAATGAAGTTTGCGACCGTCTTGGGCGCTTCCTTCTCGAACAGGCGGCAGACGATCTGGCCTTCGGTGGTGTCAAAGGTGGCGTAGGTTCCAGGCTGACGTGGCATCAAGATTCCTTTCTATTGGTGGGAGCAACTGCGAAAAAACCCCTCATCCCCAGCGCCACTACGGCTTGGTGGCTTTGACGATCACGATTTTAGTGACGCGCACCGGCGTTGTGGGCATGTCTCGGGCGTTTCTCGGTACGCGCGCGATTTTCTTGACCAGGTCAACACTGGCCTCGTCGCACTGGCCGAAGATAGTGTGATGTCCGTTCAGGTGCGGCGTCGGAACTTCGGTGATGAAGAACTGGCTTCCGTTGGTTCCGGGGCCAGCGTTGGCCATGGCCAGGCGGCCGGGACGGTCGAAGGTGAGCGAGGGCACGATCTCGTCTTCGAACTTATACCCGGGGTCACCGGTGCCCGTGCCGAGCGGGTCTCCGCCCTGGATCATGAAGTTGGGGATCACGCGATGGAAGATGGTCCCGCTGTAAAGCGGCACACCGTGCTTGACCTGGCCCGTGGCCGGGTCCGTCCAATCCTTGGTGCCTTCGGCCAGGCCGATGAAGTTGGCAACCGTCTTGGGAGCTTCCTTGGGAAAGAGCTTGCAACGGAGGTTGCCCATGCTGGTTTCGATGACGGCCGTGGGTTCAGCCGCCGGCTTCGCCTGCGCAAACACGGGAACGGCCAGCGCGGCGAGCAGAATGAGGGAACAAAAGTTGCGCATTGGAAATGTCTCCTTGTGAATCCGGCAGGACATTCTAAAGGATGTTCGACGGCGGATGAATGGTCTGGTTTCTGGCGGTGATAAAAAAAATCGATTGGACGGACACGGCGCCGAGAAATAGCCTCGTGGGTTACCTTGGCTGACCGGGCTGTCCGCCCAACGAATCCTTCGTCTCCGCCCATCGCGTGGCGTTCAGTTCACGGCCACGTAGTGCGCTCGTCAAAAGAGAGGGCTTACTCGATGAGGCTTGCGGGCTTTCTGTTGCTGCTGGCGGGCTGGATCATCGTACTGTTCGCGGTGTCGCTGCTTCCATCGCTGGGACAACGGGCCGGCTTCGTGCTCGCCGGCGCCGGAGTTGAGGCAGGGGGGCTGGTGCTCGTCGTCCGTTCCCACCTGGCTTTTTCCGGGGAGCGAGGGTGACGTCTATGCCTGCACCTGCGCTCTCTGAAGCCGGCAGGGCGCTCTGCCTTCTGTTCATTCTCCTGGTTCCCTTGGCCGGCGCCGGTCTTGCTCTCCTGAATACCGGCCTGGGACGCTCGCGCAGCGCGGCCCACTGCATGCTGGCTTCGCTGTGCGTGGTTGCGGTCGCCGCGCTGGTGTACTTCGCCTGCGGCTTTGCCTGGCAGGGATACATCGAACGGCCGGCTCACGTGCTCACTATCGCGGGCAAAGAATGGAATTGGCTCGCGAAGGAACCTTTTTTCTTCCGCGGGCTACGACTGAACGGCTCGCCGGATTCGCTCGCCGCCTGGCTGCAGATGCTCAGCGTCGGGCTGGCGGCGCTGATCCCGCTGGGCAGCGGCGGCGACCGCTGGCGACTGCCTGCGATCTGCGCTTCCACGGCGCTCTTGGCCGGCTGGACTTATCCATTGTTCGCGCACTGGGTTTGGGCGGGCGGATGGCTGGCGCAACTCGGCGCCAGTTATGGGCTGGGTCGCGGGTTCGTGGATGCGGGAGGCTCCGGTTCGATCCAGGCGGTTGGAGGCCTCACTGCGCTCGCGATTGCCTGGATTCTCGGCCCTCGACACGGCAAGTACTCCCCCGAGGGCATGCCGTCGGCAATTCCCGGGCATAACGCCGTGCTGGTGCTGTTGGGCTGTGCCCTGACCGTGGTGGGATGGCTGGGGCTGAATTGCGCCGGCGCGATCCTGTTTGCCGGCCTTGCCCCTACAGGGTTGGTACTGGTCGGCGTGAATACGACGATATCGGCGGCGGTGGCGGCGCTCGCTGCATTGATGATCACCAGCATGCGTTTCGGCAAACCCGACGCCTCGCTGGTGGCCAACGGTTGGGTGGGGGGGCTGGTGGCGGGCAGCGCCGGTTGTGCCTTCGTCACGCCGGCGGCGGCCTTGCTGATCGGCCTGGTTGCGGGGGTTCTGGTCACGTTGTCGGTTGAGTTGTTTGAGGTGTGGCTGGCCGTGGACGATCCCGCGGGCGCCGTTTCGGTGCATGCAGTCGGAGGCATTTGGGGCGTGCTGGGGGTTGGCCTATTCGCGCATTTTCCCGAGCCGGCGCGAGCTCAGTGGCTCGCGCAGGTGGTCGGAATTGCGACTCTGCTCGGCTTTGTGCTCCCGCTGACTTACGGCTTGAACTGGCTGCTGGACCGGTTCGTCCCGCAGCGAGTACCTCTCGATGGCGAGCGCCTGGGTTTGGACGTGTATGAGCTGGGGGCCACGGCGTACCCGGAATTCGTCAGCCACACCGAGGATTTCATGCCGCGATAAGCCCTTGGTCGCCGCTGAAAAGCGCCAAAGAGACGCTTCGTGGTGATCACGTGTCAGGGCACGAGTTTACTCGTGCCACCACGTGCCCCTATGATTCGGGCTTTAGCCCCTGATGAAGCTCGTGGCTTCCACATATATCAGGGCTAAAGCCCATTGTCTTCTTTGCTTTTTCGGCACGACTGAAGGTCGGGCCCTGACACGTGTTGCCTCATGAAACGTTACCAGTGACTCAACTGAAGTCTGCTCTGGCACGCAATCATCCACGAAGCAGTTCCCACACCGTTAGTGTTTCGCCAGCAGAAGCAGGAGGCCGAAGATGACGATGGGGATCAGCGCCAGCAGCAGATAGAACATAATTCTTCTCGCCCACGGCGTGCGCCGCCGCTTCCAGTCGTGCAGCTCGGGGCGCTCGGAGACTCCCACCGCTTCCGGATGCCGGAGATCGTTGGCAAACTCGCGGGCGCTGGCGTAGCGGTTTCGCGGTTCCCGTTCCAGGGCCCGGTAGATAATCTCCTGCAGTTGCGGTGAGATGGCGGGGTCGATTTCGCGCGGCGGGACCGGGTTATTCAGCAGACGGTCGTTCATGATGACGAAGGCATTGGGTCCGGTGAACGGCACCTTCCCGGTCAGCATCTCGTACAGCATCACTCCCAGCGCGTAGAGGTCACTGCGCGCGTCGCCGCGCTTGCCGCGGACCTGTTCAGGAGAGATGTAATCCGGAGTTCCCATGGTATTCGAGAGTTTGGTGAAGGTGATGCGCCGCGACCCGACATTGGCGGCGATGCCGAAATCGATGAGCTTGATCCGGTCCTGGGCATCGACCATGATGTTTTCCGGCTTCAGGTCGCGGTGCACAACGCCCTTGCTGTGGATGTAGTCGAGCGCGTCGCAGATGGCGAGCGCAAGGCGCACGGCGCGCTCGACGGGAAATTTGCGCTGCTCGTTCAGGATCTGCCGCAGCAGGCGCCCGTCCACCCACTCCATCACCATGTAGACCTGGCTGCGATCGCCGTCGGTGAACACTTTCATCACACCGGGGTGGTCGAGCTTGGCGCCGATCTCCTGCTCGCGCTGGAAACGCTCGAAGAAAACCGGATCACTCTCCATCTCGGGATGGGGGACCTTGATGGCGACCTGGCGGCCGTCGCGGAGATCGGTGGCACGAAAGATGGAGGCCATACCGCTGCGGGCAATCAAAGCTTCGATACGGTAGTGATCGAGTTGGTCCCCGGGATGGAGGGGTGTCATTTGGCAGCGCCAGTCAGCGGCGGAGGCCGCAGCGACCGGGCCCGACATCAACGAAGCTTGTAGGGTCGCCCGCGGTACATGCCCACGCGTTCGACGCCTCGAACGCGGATTAGCTGCAGGCTGATATTATCACTGCCGTCTCGTTGGTTGGCAATCGCCACCAGCTCCTGTGCCGCGGCCTGCAAGTCGGGGCGGCGGCCGACCACGTGCGCCATATCGGAGCCGGTCACCGAGCCGTGCAGGCCGTCGGAGCAGAGCAGCAGAACATCGCCGGCCACGAGCAGATGCTCGCTGGTATCGACGGCGACGAAGAGATCGTTGCCCAGGGAGCGGCTCAGAAGATGGCGATTGGTCGTCGAGGCCAGCCCCAGCCTTGACTGCTCGGCGACGACGGTGTGGTCGCGCGTGAGCAGCCGGGAGTGCCCGCGCCGGATCAGGTAACAGCGCGAGTCTCCCACATGGGCCACCACCGCGCGATCGAAGCGCAGCGCACAAGCCACGATCGTCGTCGCCATGGCGACACGAGCGGGAGCGTCCGCGTGCCCGGCCTCATACACATGCGTGTTAGCTGCTTGGATCAGGCGTTTCAGCAGGCCGGGCAAGGGCTCATCCTTCGGCGCCGACTGAAAGCCTGCAATCAGTTTTTCGACCGCAGTCTTGGACGCGATCTCACCCCGTTCCTGGCCTCCGACCCCATCGGCGAGCGCGAACAACCAGCCATGAGTGCGCGCCTGGGCCGGCGTGGCGGGAAGCGCGGAACCCAGATAATCCTCGTTGTCTTCACGGACGCATCCGCGGTCGGTGATCTGCGCGAACTCGACTTCGAGCAAAGTGGTGTGTGATGAGCGCTGCATGCCAGCGGCGCCGGCTCCCCACGAGAGCGGTCCTTGAGAATACCTTAACATTTACGCCCTGAAGAAGGGGCGGGCCTGCGCCCGCCCGTTCCGATTGTCAGATCATGCCCACCGAGGTACGGTTCGCCACCAGCGTGGTTCGTCCCGTACTCTTGCTGGCGCGGATGAAGTAGATGCCTCCGTAGATCGCCCACACCAAAGCGATCCCCAAGGCCAGCAGCGGCTCCATCTTGGTGCCGTATCCCATGAACGGCCCCACCAGATAGAAGATCATGCAGGCCAAGTTGGCGAGCAAGCCGAAGAGCGGGATCAGGACGTGCCGTGTGACCCTGAAGTTGGGATGGCCATGGTAGCCGACCATGCAGACCACACAACTAAGGGCGTACAGCAGGAAGGTGCCGAAGTTGGAGGCCAGCGTGATTGTCAGCAGCGAATTCGGCAGAGCCGCCATCTTGTCGTGAGTGGTATAGCCGAGGCTGGACCAGAAGCCTTGCGGCAAAGCCTTGATGGCAGCGTCGGTAGGGGCGCCGGCATCGCCGAAAGCCATGACCACGCCGATGCAACCAATCACCGCCGAAATCGCCGCCAGGGTCCAGATGGCCTTGTGCGGAGTGAGTTTCTGTCCGTGCAGGATGCCGAAGTGTTCGGGCACTTCCTTGTCTTTACCCATCGCGTAGGTGACGCGCGCCCCCGTGTTCATGCAGGAGAGCGTGGTGCCGACAATGGCGAGGAACACCGTGAACGCCTCCACCAGCATAAAGATTCGTCCACGACCGGCGCCGAAGAGTGCATCACCGACGACGATCATCATGTCGCCAATAGGCGCCGCCGAGCCCGCCGCGCTTTGCATGGTGTATCCGCTGTTGAGGAAATAGTTGGCCGCGAAATACTCGATCAGATAGCAGAAGGCCCCCTGGACCAGCAGCGAAAGAACCACTGCGATGGGTATATCGCGTTTGGGATTCTGCGCCTCGCCGCCCAGCGCGGTGCACGATTCAAATCCCACCAGGATCAGAATGGCGACCGTGGCCTGAACGAAAACCCAGCCCCAATTGTGTGCCTTGAAGACGGACGAAGCGCTGGCGTGGGAGAGAAAGGCGCCGCTGGAGTCGGTGGTGGGATAGCTGATGTGAAAGGGGACCGGCTTACCAGCGCTGTCCAACGCGGGCTGGGGAATGCCATCGGCGTTGCGCACGATGGCTTCCGTTTCCTTGCCATCCACCATCGTCTTTTGAGTGGCGAACTCGTAGCTGTAAGCCGCGCCTGAGGTGGAATCGAACTGGTAAGCGATGCTGCCCGGGGGATGGTTCATGCGATAGCCGAACGCTACCACCGAGAACACCAGCAGCGCCGTAATCTGAATGACGTTGATGGCGATGGCGACAGAGGTCGACCCCGTCACGCCCCGGTAGGCGATGTAAGCCACCGCAAAGGAGAACACAACGCAGACGGCCATCATGAACGCCGGGCCCGGGTTGGAGGCATTCATGAAGTTTGGCCAAAGCGTCCCGGCCAAATATCCGCACAGGATTCCCATCACTGCGACCATCACGCCCGGATAGATCCAGTAGTACAGGTGCGAGCCCCAGCCGATGACGAACTTGGCAAGGCGGGCATAGCGCCACACCTTTTCGTGGTTGAGAAAGGACTGCTCGGCGAAGTAGTAGGAACTGCCTGGTCCGGGATACAGCTTCGACAATTCCGCGTAGCTCACCGCGGTTGCCAGGCAGAGCAGCAGGGCGACGAAGATGCCCAGCCACATCGCCGGCGCGGTAACGCCCGTGGTCGCCTGAATGTAAAAGGTGAGCCAGAGAAAGGCGCCGGGGGCGATCAGCGCCATCGCGTTCATTGTCAGTCCGGTCAGACCTAGGGTCGGTTTCATCTCAACGGGGGCATCAGCCGCCATATACGTTCTCCTTTTTTCTCTCTCGCAGATTTGCTTCATCAAGACCACGTACCCGGCACAACTCAGATAATGAGGAGAGCAGAAGCGCCATCGCGGCCAGCGTTATCAGGGTGCCTGCGATGGGATGGACTTCCAGCGCAAACAGGCCAGCCAGCATCGCCGGAATGGCTGCCAGTAGCCCTGCCAGATAAGCCGCTGCTCTCCAAGTTGCTGTCATCGCATGCTTCCTTTGCATAGCCTTTGGCCGTGCAGGCTACTTAGGCGCCTCGCTCGGCTCGAGCACGAACATCATCCCAACCGCCAGCGTGTTCTGGCCGGTGACGAACGGATTGCCGGCTCTGCCCTTGGGGAAGAGGGTCTGATTCGAATCGTCGTGCCGGTACTCCAGCCGGGTGATCAGGTGGGTTGCAATCTTCCGTTCGAGGGTCGCGGTGACCTCCTGGAAGTGGGGACCGTCTCCGTTGGCATCGAAGAACCCCGTGGTATAGCCCTGGGGATCGTTGTAATACTCGTAGCGAAGCGCGAACGCATATTTGGGATTGAACTGATACTTGGCGTAGCCCGCCGCGCCCCACCAGTCCACTGGCTTGAAGGGAAATGGCGCCTCGACGCGGCCATAGTCGCCGTTCAACTGCAACGAGAGCTTGGGAGTCCAGTTGTAGGCAACCACGGTGTCGAACAGGTTGCGCCATTGGCCCCCGTCGAACTGGACCGCTCCCGGGCCGCCCATCCAGTTCTCGGTGACGGTCAGCTTCTTGGTGGCGTTCCAGACGAAGGTCAGGCCGCCGGTCTTGCCGCTGTTGTGATAGCCGTTGCTGACGTCATGGACGATGTCATTCCAGCCGTTAACCACGTAGCCGGTCAGGGAGAACTTGGGGTTGAACGTATATTGAAGACGCAGGCCGTAGTGGTAGAACGGGATGGCGTAGTTGAACAGTATGCTGCGCGAGTAGTTCCAGTTGGCGTTGCTTTCAATGACCTCGGCGCCGTTGGGGGTCACGAACTTGCCGAAATCAATCTGCAGACCCTTTCCGATGGGTGCGAGATAGGAAAGATAGCCCTCTTTGAGATACTGAGCGAATCCTAAAAAATCGTTGGAGCTGTTGACCACATTCATGGCATCGCCGAAGCCGAATATCACCTTGTACCCAAGGCGGTTATCTGCGTCGGGGGTCTTCACCAAACCCAGTTCAATCAGGTTGAGCGCAAACTGGTTGTTGCGCGCATCGAACAGCCGCAAAGTGGTGAAGTTCCCGGGGACCGTACTTATGACCGGAACCCCGAACCCCAGCTCCGGCTTGTTGAAGTTGTAGCTGTAGTAGCCATCTACCAGGCCGGTAACGGTAGCGCCGCCCAATACACTGGCCAGACCAGCCAGAGGATCAGGTTTCGTCGGTGCAGGTGTGGCGGCAGGCGTTTGCGCCACGGCAGGCGCAGCACCGGTCTGGGCGTCCTCCGGTGTGTAAACTGCCGGCCTCAGAGCGGCAGTTCCGGCCGGAGCGGCCTTGACCGCCTGCAGCTCGTCCCGAAGGCGCTGGACTTCCTTCTCAAGGTCCGCCATACGCTGCAAGACGGCGGCGGCATCGACCTGAGCCGGCGCCGCCGGGCTGACGGTATCTTGTGCTCGCGGTTGCGCCGGGGAGCTTGCGACAGGGGCATCCATTTCCCCTGCCGATGCCGGCCCAATGGCTCCAAGTACCAAAGCAGCGATGACGGTACCGATGCGAATAGCATTCTTCATGCTTTCCTACCCTCCTTAGCGAGTCAGGATTTTTTAGAAACTTTTTAGATATTCTTTAGATTTTCTTTATGCGTCAGTCCAACTCATTTTTCTTCTGGCAATCATCAGGAATATCTTCAAAACTTAAATCTATAGGCGCCAATAATTAAATCTATGGGCGTCGCCACAATTTTGTTCTGGCTGGAAGCGCTGCTTGCTTTCATCCCAAAGCCATCAGGAACACTGCGCCTTCGTCGTGCTGGCAATCGACGCGCCTGAAAAGTTACGCACTTGCGAGCCGGATGAAGCGTGGAACGGAGAGAAATTATTCTCGCGGGGAAAAGCGAACTGGCCGCTTCCTTCTCATGTGAAATTATCGGGGGGTGCAGACTCAAATGCGAACGATGGCGGAATCAACATCCGTGGCGCATCGATTTGGGCAATTGAAAAAACCGCATATGCGGTACGCCAGCTTAGCTCTGCCAGGGAATACAGGATTTCTCTCGCATCGCCCCGCCCAACCTGCTAGCTTGTCTTGTCCCATGGTGAAACGTCTCATCGCGATCCTGTCACTGCTCTCGGCCTTGGCTTGCGCCCAGAGCCTGCCTTCCGACTCACTGGAAAGCGGAACGTGGGAGCTGGGCATCTGGACCGCTGGCGGTCACAGCGTTCCCGGAGGCACCTCCGACACCGGCGCGTGGGACGCCGGCGTACGCGTAGGCAGGGTGCTCACCGGAGAGCACGGTTCTGGCTTCCTGCGCGGCAACCTGGAGTACGCGGTGGACTTCATTCCCGCCTACCTGCTGGTTTTTCCCAGACAAACTTCCTACGCTGGCGGCTTCGATCCCTTTATTCTGAAGTGGAATTTCACCAGCGGCGGGAAAGTCGCACCCTACCTGGAACTGGGCGGCGGTGTGCTGGTTTCCTTCGACGACGTCCCTCCCGGCACCAACACGGTGAACTTCATGCCGCAGGCCAGCTTCGGAGTACAGATCTTCACCCGCAAGAAGCGCGCCGTCTCCGTGGCCGCCAAGTATGTGCACATCTCCAACGCCGGCCTGGCCACGCCCAATCCCGGCATCAACACCGTTCAGTTTTCAGTGGGATACCACTGGTTCAAGTAAAGCGGCGGGTTGAGGACGCGCCCCACTGGAACTCTTCTGTTTACGTCCTCGGCCCCGCCACCAAACAAACGAAGCTCAGGTTCAAAAACGCGTAGCCAGCTCCAGTTCTCCGACGTCGACCTCCGCCACGCCGGGGACGGTGCGGGCGATCCGGGCGACAGTCTTAATCTGTTGCGGGCTGACGATCTCTCCCTTGATGGCAACCGATCCCTGGTGCGCCATCACGTTGAACTGCAGGTCGGTGGTAGCCGGATTCATCGCCAGGCTGGCCTTGACGCGGCTGGCTTTGGCCAGATCGTCCAGCGCTCTTTGGGTCTCGGGCGTCGAGGCAAAGCAGTTCAGCCGCGACACCGTACAGACGACCTCGCAGGCTTCTTCGAGACTCATCTGTTCCAGGTTGAGCACAAGGTCGTAGAGCGATGCATCCCTCCAATCCACGCTGTAAAGAAACTGGGTCCACTTGCGCCGGTCCTCGTCCATCTTTTCGATGTAGGCGATGGCATCCTTGCGACTGTACTGCAGCCGTTCCTGCACTTTGGCGATGCGGAATTCCATGGGAGCAATGATGCGGGTGCGCAGGACATGCGGCCCCTTGCCCAGCAACAGATGGCCGGCCAGACCATGGTAGATAGCGTTCCCCTTTCTGACTTCCTCGGTGAGCGCCGCCTGAATGAAAGCGAGATAGATGTATTTGGTGTGCTGCGACTGCCCCAGGAAGGTGGGCGGCTTTTCGATGGCAGTCCGAAGG
>Ga0187777_10000141_pt1 | contig 54270 bp, 46 predicted proteins | sample 1015_Q2_SP5_10_M_FD_132416 | JGI IMG/M metagenome (GOLD analysis project Ga0187777, IMG submission 132416) | Tropical peat soil microbial communities from peatlands in Department of Meta, Colombia - 1015_Q2_SP5_10_MG | ecosystem: Environmental > Terrestrial > Soil > Wetlands > Peat | place... | reverse complement strand
GGCCCATCAAGGCCCAAGGCATTCGAATCGCGATTCACCCTGTAACGACAATTAGCTCTTAACGATTGTCATCCTGAGCGAGGCGCAGTTGCCCTTTGCCGAGCGAAGGACCTTGCGGTTGCTTTTTCGCAAGGCCAGCAGGTTTTCCGAGAACACGACTGACAGCTGCCAGCTGAGTGAGTCAGTCCCGAAGGGACGGCTGACCGCTCTGCGGTCTTCCGCCCGGCTCGGAACAGAAGATCACATCCGGCCCACCGGAGGCGGCTCGCTACCGCCTCCACCCCGGATGCCAGGGAAAGAAAGGAGGGACCTTACGAAATAGCCCAAATCATTGCGCCGCCACGCGAATCACCAAGAGGAGCTGATTCCACTCTCTCCTTCAGTGTTTTATCTTCGCGTTCTTCTTCCCCTGCTCGCTGACGCTGTAATCGTCCGGTACTTCGATTACACCGTTTTTCTTCACGTACTCGGCGTAATCTTTCGCCATCTCTGCCAAACGGCTTGGCTCCGAGTCGGCAAGGTCCTTGCTTTCCATCGGGTCGGAGCGCAGGTTGTAGAGGTGCCACTTGCGGTCGCCGTAGGGCGGGATATTGCGGACGAGCTTATAGTCGCCCTGGTACACGGCGGCGCCACCAGAGAGCTCCTGGGAGATCGAAACATCGCTGGGATAGACCTGTCGGGAGGCTCCGGTGAGCAAAGGCATCATGCTCCGGCCAGGAAGCGCAGTGTTTGCCTTTGCATTCGCGAGTTGCAGCAGAGTCGGAACGATGTCGACCACGCTGGCAAAGGCATCTGTGCGGTGCCCCATGGGCACGGCCTTCGGATAAGAGACGATCAGGGGTGCGCGGACGCCGCCTTCCGAGGCTGAAGATTTGAAACTGGAAAACGGGGTCATCGAAACGTTGGCCCAGGCCGGACCATACTCGACATAGCTGCCTTTTTGTCCGAGGTGCTCGTAAGTCAGGTTGAAATTCTTGGCGTAGTAGTCAGGGAAGTGGTCCATGAGTTCGTGGGCTTCACCGCCGTTGTCGCTCATGAACATCACGATCGTGTTGTCGAGCAAGCCCCTCTGCTTCAGATGGTCGAGCATGCGTCCGATGCTCATGTCCATGTATTCGAGCATCCCCGCATAAACCGCCATGCGCTTTGCGTCCATGCGCCGCTCGTCCTCCGGCAGCGAATTCCAGTCCGGAATGATCGGCGGAGTCTCCAGCTTCAGGCCGGCCGGCATGATGCCCAGGTCTACCTGCCGCTGGTAGCGGAAGCTCTTGATCTGGCCCCATCCGGCCTGATAGGTCGAAAGGTATCGCTCGGTGTACTCATCCGGGACCTGCAAAGGCTGGTGCACGGCCTGGTAGGCCAGATAGCCGAAAAACGGCTTGCCATCGCTCAGGTTGGCATCGACCCAGCCGATCATCTTGTCAGTGTAGAACTGGGTGGAATAGAAATTCGGCGGCAGTTCAGCTTCGTTCAGGCCATCGAAAAAGTGCGCGGTCGGGTACACGGGCGTGTAGGATTTCTTCTCATAGTTGTCCGCGCCGCCTTCGGCCAGAATGAAGGAATTCTCAAATCCCTGCGATGCCGGAAGCACCTCTTTAGCATAGCCAAGGTGCCACTTGCCGGCCATGTAAGTGTGATAGCCGCTTTCGCGCAGCATCGTGGCCATGGTCACGGCGCGCCCGTTGAGCCTTCCTTCATACCCTGGTTTGCCACGTTGGTTATCGGCGAGCAGTTCAGGCATGTTCCCTAGCCCCACGATGTGGTTATCCATCCCGGTCATCAGCATGCTTCGCGTGGGCGCGCACATCGAGCCGACGTGAAAGTTCAGGAACTGATAGCCCTGGGCGGCGAGACGGTTCAGGTTCGGCGTGAAGATCTCGCCACCATAGACGCCAAGGTCGGACCAGCCCATGTCATCCGCAACGATCACCAGGATGTTCGGCCGCTTGTCCTGCGCATTGGCGGGTGTCAGCGGCCCGGCCACACACACAAGCAACAGTGCCAGTCCAGTCACCAACAGGTGGCCAGACAGCTTGCGATTTTTCACAGGACCTTGCACGTCATCCTCCCAGTTCTTACGGCTGCGGCTTGGACTTGGGGATTCGGAATGTGTAGCTGCCGCCGAAAACGATAGTCCGGCCTTCCACCCGTGCTCGGGAAAGATATTCGTTTTCATACTTGAAGTACAGGTTCACATTCTTCGCGGGCATGATGAAGTTGGTCTGGAATCCGATGGCGTGGCCGGAATAAAACGGGACCGTGCTGGCAGGAACGCGGGGCGAGATATTCCCCGAGTCATTGCTGACCTGCCACTGGTCATACCCGATCACTCCCGCCTGCAACAGCTTGTGAAGCTGTTTGTCGAGCGGAATTATCTGGCCCAGGCCCCACTCCATGGTAAAGGTCTGGCCGGGTGTGATGTTGGTGCCCTCTTTTTCCCCGTGCTGCTCCCAATCGGTGAAAAGATTGGCGGTGGTCCCCTTGTTCTTCGTGAGATAGACGGTGCTGCCGGTCATGATCTGGTTTCCCCAGTAACCGGAGCCGATGTTGTCACTCGCGCCGGGCGTGTAGCGGCCGGTGGGCGCCACAAATCCGTCTGCCACCCACAGATCGGCGCGCTTCAGCTTCCAGCCCAGCGTCACCGGCTGGAGGAAGATGTCAGCAACGCCGAATCCGCCAGCGCTTCCGAAGCGCGGCACGGTGACAGAGCCGTTGGCGAAGGTCGGCGCGATGATACCGAACATCATTTTTCCTCCCAGCACCTTCAAATTTGGAACGTAGAAGAAGAGGTTTTCTACCGCCCAAATGTCGTAGGTGCCGGTGACCGGGGTCGGGTCGCCGTTCGAGTTGTTCAGCCTGTCAGCCGAATAGTTGACGCTTATGTTGGCGTAGGTGATGCCGGGTTCGGGCAGGAGGCCGGCATTGAGGCCGAACTGCCCGGGCAGGTACTGTCCTTTTTGCTGCCCGGCCATTGGCACGACGATCGCTGCCAAAAACCCGGACAAGAGTACGGCGTGACGAACGTGAGACTTCATGTTTTTTTCTTGGAACCAGAAATCTCTTGGAGATTGCCGCAGAACGCGAATCAACTACTTTACAGGCGACCTCCGAAGAACACAACTGTAAGACGCTGGAAAGACCGACGGGCAACTAGCGAGCTAGCCCGACCTGGCGCGTTCCCTGAAAAGCCTCTGCGCGCATTTCGAAAGTCAATCCATATCACTTGGTCAGCAAGTGCTCGTAATCCAATTGTTACCATCTGATTAACATCCCGCAATTTGCAAAGTTTACAAGACCACTCGCGTGGCGATGGCCTTGGTGCTAGACTTTACGGCCTCGCGGGAATCTAGCATCAGCTAACATGCAGAGTGGGCCTTCACCTAAGCCTCGGGCGCTTTCCCCGTCCAGCGCAGGATGGTTTTCCATTTCTGTCGCCCGCTGCGAGCCAAGCGTTCGGGATCATGCCACATCCGCAATGCAACCGGAGGTAGAGTCAATTATCGTGAGCAGGTCAGTGACCTCGTTTCCATGCAACTCTTCTTATGAAAACAGGAGGCATTTGCGATGACTAGGATGATACAGAAGTGGACGCCGGAGTCAGCGTCCAGCCGGCGTTTGCAGTCTAGGTTTCTCGTCGTTGTCATAGCGTTTGTTCTGCTGATGGCGCTGAGCTTCCAAGCACAACAGAAGCCAAATATCGTCGTGATTTTCGGCGATGATATCGGGTACTGGAATGTCAGCGCATATAGCCATGGGATGATGGGCTGGACGCCGAATATAGACAGTGTCGCCAAGAATGGGATTCTGTTCACTGATCACTACGGGCAACCGAGCTGTACAGCTGGACGGGCTGCCTTCATTATGGGTCAGCTGCCTGTGCGCACCGGCATGACGACGGTTGGAATCCCTGGATCAACAAGAGGCATCCAGAAATCAGACCCGACGCTTGCGGAAGTATTGAAGACGCAAGGCTATGCAACAGGGCAATTCGGCAAGAACCATCTGGGTGATCGCAACGAGTTCCTGCCCACAATGCATGGTTTCGATGAGTGGTTCGGCAACCTTTACCATTTGAATGCAGAGGAAGAGCCGGAAGAACTTGATTATCCAGCTCAGAAGAATCCCGCGTACAAAGAGAAATTCGGGCCGCGCGGTGTTCTTCACACCTGGGCCACTGATGTTGATGATCCGAAGACTGACCCAAAGTTCGGTCGCGTTGGAAGGCAAAAGATCGAAGACACTGGTCCATTGACTCGCAAGAGGATGGAGACTTTCGATGCCGAGGTGCTTGCTGAAACTCTCAAGTGGATGGACAAGACGGGGAAGACAGGCAAGCCTTTCTTCCTCTGGTTTAACTCGACGGCAATTCACGTCTGGTCGCATCCGAATCCAAAGTATGTACAGATGGCAGTGAATGAAGGACGAGCGGAAGAGGATGTGGTACGCGCGCGGATGATCGAGCACGATGAGCAAGTTGGGGTGATTCTCAATAAGCTCAAGGAGATGGGCGTTGCCAACAATACCATCGTCATCTATACGACAGACAATGGGAACGAGCTGATGTTCTGGCCCGATGGCGGCTACGCGCCGTTTCGAGGCGAAAAAGGAACAACTTGGGAGGGCGGCGTACGTGTCCCGTGTATGGTCTCCTGGCCCGGCCATATTCCACCTGGCAGGGTCTCAAACGGGATTCAGAATCACGAGGATCTCTTTGTAACCCTGGCTTCGGCCGCCGGCCTGCCAAACCTGAAACAAGACCTGCTCGGTGGGTACAAGATGGGGGACATGACCTATAAGGTACATCTCGACGGATACGACAATCTCGACCTGTGGATGGGCAAGACTGAGAAGTCTGCTCGCCGCGAGATCTTCTACTACGACGAGACCGATCTGATGGCCCTGCGGGTTGACGGTTGGAAAATGCATATTGGAGTCAAGATGCATAACAACTGGTTTGACCCAAAGAGCTATCCCAGCGTTCCCTACGTGGTGAATTTGCTCATGGATCCAATGGAGAAGATGACTCCCGACTCAGAAGAGTTTGGCTACATCGGAAGGTTGTTCTTCGCACATAAGCTGTGGGCTCCCACTGCTGCGGGGCCCTTCTTAGCAGCTCATCTCAAGAGCCTGCAGGAGTTCCCCCCCAGCCAGGGCGCGGATACTCTGAGCATGAAAAGGGCCATTGATGAGGCGATGAAAAAGCTGGAAAGCCCAGGGGGGAGTAGCAACTAGTCATTCTTGCCTGGAAACAGTTCTATTGGCCGGCTGGGGAGCGCTAGCGCTGCCAACCTTGCTGCTCCGTTGAGGTCTTCGGCCAGCTGTTTTGTATTGCTCTGCTGCCATTGCTCCCGCGTCATCACGCAGCGGAAGCCGAGATGATTCGTTCCGGTGCTGACCTCGCCTTTGCCGCGCGTGCCGACGATGTAGCGCGAGCAGTACTGGTCGGTGCAGAGAAAAGAGCCGCCGCGATGGACTTTTTTGGGCTGGCCGGGTTCGGCGGGATCGAAGGCAGCCGCCGGCCCCTGGGGATTGCGGGCGACGCCTCCTGCTGCCGCCAACTGCTGGTAATAGTCGGGACGGTACCAGTCGCTGGTCCACTGCCAGACATTGCCTGCCATATCGTAAAGGCCGTAGGGATTAGGCGGAAACTGGGCGACGGGCGCGATCCCGGTGAAGCCGTCTTCGCCCGAATCGCGGTCGGGAAAGTGTCCCTGGTGCGTGTTGGCCATCCACTTTCCATTGGGACGAAAGTCACTGCCCCAGACGAATGGCTTGCCAGCGAAGCCGCCGCGTGCCGCGAACTCCCACTCGGCTTCCGTGGGCAATCTTTTGCCAGCCCATTGGGCGTATGCCTCGGCATCTGCGTAGGCGATGTGCACGACAGGATAGTCTTCTTTTCCCTTCAAGTCGCTGCCTGGCCCCGCTGGGTGACGCCAGTTCGCGCCCGGCACGTAGCTCCACCACTGAAGATGATTGTTGAGCGACACGGGGTGATTGGGCGGCGAAAAGACGACCGAACCGGCAACCAGATTCGCCGCCGGTGCGCCGGGGAAATCTTCCGCGCGCGGCGTCCGCTCAGCCACGGTGAGGTAGCCGGTGGCGATCACGAATCTGGCAAACTGCGCATTGGTGACATCTGTCTTGTCCATGAAGAAACCATCAACGTAGACGCGATGGATGGGCCGCGCGTCTTCGGTCGCCTTCATTCCGACTTCATCCATCTGAGGCGGGTCGTTGGCTCCCATAGAAAATTCTCCGCCGGGAATCCAAGCCATGCCTTCAGGAACAGCAGCGGGGACAGGGCCGGAATTGGAAACGGTGGGCGCAAAGCCGCTAGCGGCCTCCTTGGACGGGGATGACATTTTCGCAGCTTGCATTTCAGTCCGCGAATAAAGCAGCCAGCCCGCTACACCGCCGAGCGCCAGAAGAACAACTGCGAGCATCTTCCGGGAGCGAGGATTGTGTGCGGGTTCTGGGTTGCGTTTCATGGGGATCTCTGAAATCTTAGGTGGCAGCTTTCAATCAGATCTAAACGGGCTAGTCCGAGCGCCAGTCACGCTCGCCAAGAGACTAAGCCGGCTAGCCCGACTTGGCGCGTTCCTGCTGATAGGGCGTGGTCAGATACTTGCGCGCTTCATCCATCGCGCCCGAGGTATTATCGTTGGTCTCGAGCGCCTGGCGGTATTCGTTGGTGGCGCGGCTGCGCTGCCCGGTGATGTCGTAGAGCTGGCCTAGGCGTACGTGGCTCCAGACCTCGGTCCAGCGTGGTTCGCCGTCGCCGCTCATACAGGCCCGGTACTCATCGGCCGCCGCCTGGTAGTTATGTTGCTGAAAGAAGACTTCGGCGATGCGGTAGTGGGCGAGCGAACTCATCTTGTTGAGCGCCAGCGCCTGCTGCAACTCGTCGAGCGCCGCCGGATAATCGCCCTGCTGCACCGACTGTTCCGCCTTGAGGATGGCGACCCGCAGCTTCAGATCGCCTGAGTTCTTGAGAACGCGATTGTTGGGATCGATCTTGATCTTGCGCGGCTCGCCGAAGGTCTCGACGGAGTAAGGCGATTCGGTCCCGGCAACGTCGATGCGCCGCGTCTCCGGCTTGCCATCGGTCTCGATGCGCAACTCTACCGGCATGCGGAACAAATCGAGGTCCTGGCGGATCTCGCCGGTCACGCGGAAGCCTTTGCCGTTGCCCAGCCGGTAGACCGTATACTTATTATGGAACTCCGGCGCGCCGGTGGAATCGAGCCACTGCGCAAAAAACCAGTTGAGCGGCCCGGTGTAATTCTGCTCGGCGATCTTGCGCAGATCATCGGTGCTGGCGGATTTTTCCGCATAGATGACCTGGAACTGGCGCATGGTCTTGTTGAAGTTTGCATCGCCCAGCACCCAGCGCAGCATGCTGAAGACCATGGCGCCCTTTTCCGTGTTGAGCGATTGGGCCTCGGGAGTGAAGGGGTCCAGCTTGCCGGCGCTGGCCAGAGGAATGTTGTTGAAGGCGAGCGCGCCAACCTCGATATCTTTCATCGCCTCCTGGAACCCGGCTTCGCCGGCAGCAGATTCCACATAGAAAGCCTCTGCGTAGCGCGCGCCGCCATCGCGCAGCCAGGCATCATCACGATTGGAAGGGCTGACGTTGCCGCCCCACCACTGATGCGCGATGGTGTTGGCGAGCAGGCGGTAATCCACTTTCTGCTTGATGGCGCGCGCGGCGATGGCCGCGATCTCCGGCGCCCAGGCAGAGGGCACGGAATCATCGGGCAGCTCAACGACATTCAGCGTGGGAGAAGGCGGCGGGCCGTACCAGCCGGCGAAGAATTCCATCTCTTTCACAGCGCTGTCGGCGTAGGCCTGAGCGTACTGGCGGCGATCGCCGGAGAAGTATACGTTCACGCCGCCGGCGCGCATGGCAGTGCCAAGCTGCTGAAACTGGCCGGCGATGATGGTGCCGGGAAAACTCGGCTTGCTGTAGGCGAAGCTGAAGATCATCTTTCCCGCGGGAATACCGGCAGAAGCCCTGGACTGAGGTTTGGCCGCAGTGACGGAGCCTTTGAAGCGCGGCGATGGCGAAGGCGCAGCTGGCTGAGTCGCAGCCGGGCCCGCTTCAGCCATCAGCGGCGCTTCCGGAGAAAACATCGCGCCCGTCTGGCGGCCGCTGCCGACCACGATGTATCCGGCGGGCACGGCCACGTTGATCCTGGAGGTGAAGCGGTCGATGTTGTATCCGGTCACTGGAAACCAGCGGCCGGGATAGAGAAGATAAATCGAGTCTTCTGAGATGTACGCCAGCTTCACGCCTTCCACCGGGCTATCATCGGCGGAAGAGAGCTCGCCCTCGTAGTTGAAAATGAGATAACTGCTGGCGTTCTTAGCCAGTCCCTGCGCCAGAGAAACACGGACCGCATTCTCCTGGCTGAAGCGCTCGGTGCTCAGTTTTTCCCCCGAGGCATCGGTCACGCCGGTGACGCGCATGGCATTGTGCAGCTCGAAGACGACGGCGGAGATGTCGTCGAGCGCGGTAAAGGTAACCTTGGCGGCCGCGCGCAGGTGATGGCTCTTGGGCGTGATATCAGCGTTAATGACGTAATCGGTGACACGAATGCGCGGCTTTTCCAGCCCAGATGCGGCCCCGGCCAGCAGGAGAACAAGCGCGTAAGACGAGATGGCGCGCAGATTTAGCCGGGGAGAATCTCTGAACAAGGGCGCTCCGGAGAAGCAGGTACTTACAATCCTATGATGAAAATTCTACCTTAAAGGATGCCGAGAAATGCGGCCTTCAGGGACCGGATGGCGCACTACCGTCCCTCCTTTGGCGGCAATAGACGCATGACCGCGTCTGCGGCGCGGCCGATGGCGGTCTGGCCACGAGCGCCGCGAAAGCACAGCTTGCCGCAGACCTCAACCAGGTCAGCGATCATCTGCTGGCGCTCCACGCCATCGCGCAGGATCGCCTTCAGCTCGGTGGCCACGTTGCGCGGCGTGAATTCGCTCTGCAGCAGCTCAGGAACGATCCTTCGGCCCGCGATCAGATTAGGCATGGCGACATAAGGGACCTTCACCATCTTGCGGGCGGCAAAGAAGGTGAGCGGCGAAAGGCGGTAAACGGCGATGAACGGCGTGCCCATCAGGGCCGCTTCCACGGTCGCCGTTCCGCTGGTGACGACGGCGGCGCGCGAGTGAAACAGCGCTGCCCGGGCATCGTGAACAATGGTCACCGTGACGGGATGATCCTTGCTCAGTTTCCAGCGCCCCTGCGAGTGCGAGCGCAGGAAGGTGCCGGGGCGCAAGCCGGGCGCGAGCGGCAGCAGGAATTCGTGCTCCCCATCGCCGAGCAGGAAGCCACAGCCATTGATCATGGTCTTGGCCGTGGCGCGCACCTCCTTGTCGCGGCTGCCCGGAAGCAGCGAGACCCAGGGCCGGGCGGGGTCGAGCCCGTACTCGCGAGCGTACTCTTCGCGCGAGATCCGGGGTGATTCCAGATCGGCGAGGGGATGGCCGACGTACTCAACCTCGACGCCGTGTTTCTGGTAGAACTCCTCTTCAAAAGGGAAGATGCAGAGGACCTTCTTGATCCAATTCTGCACTCGCTCTATGCGGTATTCGCGCCAGGCCCAGAGCTGAGGGGCAACAAAGTAGATCACGGGAACGCCGCGCCGGTGCAGCTCGCGCGCCACGCGAAAGTTGAACGCAGGAGAGTCGATGACCACCGCGGCGGCGGGTTTTTCTGCCGCAGAATCCACTGCGCGCAGCAGCTTGCGGAATTCGGAGTAGATCTTGGGCAGGCGGCCGACGATCTCGGTCATGCCCACCACCGCCAGATGCCTGGCGTCAACGTAGGTCTCGCAGCCAGCGGCGCGCATTTTTTCGCCGCCCACGCCCACGAACTCGAGCGGTTCATCGTCGGCGCGGGCGCGGCGGCGCAGCGCGACGATGAGCTGTGCGCCGTACAGATCGCCGGAGGCCTCGCCGGCCGAGATGAAAAACTTCATTTGACATTGAGTTTAACGGCGGCCCCGGCTTTCGCCAATGCGCAGGACTCAGGCATAATAACGCTCGCTCTTGCAGCATTGGCACCGCGGTGAGAAGAGGATTGGAGAGAAGCGAGGCTAGTCAGCGCCGCTGACCAGGCGCTCCAACTCGGCGTTTCCCGGCGGCGTGAGGAACTCCTGGTCTTTGTATTGCAGCTGGTAGAGCTTCCAGTAGATGCCGCGCTGCGCCAGCAACTGCTGATGCGTGCCGATCTCGCGCACCCGGCCCTTGTGCATCACGATGATCTTTTCGGCGCGCTGGATGGTGGAGAGGCGGTGGGCTACCACGATCGAAGTGCGGCCTTCAACGCCGATCATGCGGCTGAGGGCGTCGCGGACGCGAAACTCGGTCTCGGTGTCCACGCTGGAAGTAGCCTCATCGAGGATGAGCACCTGGGGGTTGTGGGCGAGCGCACGGGCAAATGAAATGAGCTGTTTCTGCCCGGTGGAAAGAGTAGCTCCCCGCTCCTGCATCTGCTCCTGAAACTTGTTGGGCAGGGCGCGGATGAAATCAGCGGCGTTCACCTCTTCGGCGGCGCGCTCCAGCTGCTCCGGCTGGATCCAATCGGTGCCCAGACGGATGTTGCGCTCCACCGTGGTAGTGAAAAGAAAGGGGTCCTGCAGAACCACCCCGAAGCGGCGGCGCAGATCGGCAAGGTCCATCTCTTTGATATCCACGCCGTCAATGCGGACCGCGCCGCGCTGGACATCATAAAAACGCAGCAGCAGCGAGGCCAGCGTGGTCTTGCCCGCGCCGGTGTGGCCGACGAAGGCGACAGTCTCGCCGGGCTCGATGACAAAGCTGACATCGCGCAGCACCCAATCCCAGTCGCCGGGCTTGGCGTCGCCGCTGGCGCGGACCGGTTTGTCTTTTTCTGTCTCGAGCGGCACTTTCCGGTAAGCGAACCAGACATGGTCGAATTCGATGCGGCCGGGGCCAGCCGCCTGCTTCGGCGCTGCGGGGTTAACGATCTCGGAGGGCGTATCCAGGAGTTTGAAGACACGCTCGGCCGCGGCCATGGCCGATTGCAGGATGTTGTACTTCTCGCTCAGATCCTGGATGGGGCGGAAGAAACGCTGGGCGTACTGGATGAACGCGGTCAGTATACCGATGGTCACCACGGAGAACGTGACCTGCGCGGCGCCGGGCAACGCATGCGGATTGGACGAGGGCGTGAGCAGGCTCCAGATCGCAGTCCTGGCCAGCACCTGTTTGCCGCCAAACCAGATGACAGAGGCGATCGCGGCAGAGGAGAGAATCTCCACTACCGGGTAATAGATGGCGTGCGCCATGATGGCGTCTTTGAAGGCATCCATGTGCAGAGCGTTGATCTTCTCGAATTTCTCGTAGGCCCGTTTCTCACGATTGAAGAGCTGCAGCACTACAATGCCGCTCACGTGTTCCTGCAGGTACGCATTAATGCGGGCGATGGCGGTACGGATGCGCCGGTAGCTTTCGCGCACCGCCTTGCGGAAGAAACTGGTTGCCACAAAGATGAGCGGCAAGGCCGCCAGCGTGATGAGCGCCAGTCTCCAGTCGACGGCCAGCAGGATCAGCGCGATCAGTGTGAGCACGAAGATATCCTCGATGATCGAAACCACCCCGGCGGTGAACAGTTCGTTGAGGGCATCGACGTCGGTGGTGACCCGGGTCACCAGGCGGCCGACCGGGTTTCTGTCATAAAAGCCGATGTGCATGTTCTGCAAATGGCGGAAGATCTCGCTGCGCAGATCGAACATCACCTTTTGACCGGTCCACTGCATGTAGTAGGTCTGCGCGAACTCCAGAAAAAAGCTGAAGCACTGAAGGAAAACGTAGATGGCGCCGATCTCGGCTATCCCAGTCAGCGGGCTGGGGCTGAGCCAGCGGTCGAGAAATGCGGGCGGTGTCGCTTGCCGGGTGAGGTACTTGTCGATCGCCGTCATAGTGAGCAGCGGTCCGGCGACATCGGCCGCAGCTTTCAAGATGATGGTGGAGAGCGCGAACGTGACCTGCCACTTGTATGGGCGCAGGTAGACGAGCAGCCGCTTCATCAAGCGGCTGTCATACGCCTTGCCTAATGCTTCCTCTTCGTGGATGCCGGCCATGCGACGCTAATCAATATTCTATAGACGTTTGATGGAAGCAGACGATTCAAGTTTGGGACCGGTAGGTCGCGGACAGTCGACTACTGTTCGTCGGGGAGGGATGTGTCGCCCTTGGGCCGGGGATCGCGATACTCATCGATGGCGTTGGAAGTTGCGAGGTTGTAGTTGGTGTCGCCGTTGTAGTCCGCTGTGAGAGTGTGCAGGCCGACCGCTCCGAACGTGAGGGTGCCCCCTGCCGTGCCGTTGACCAGCGTGCGGACAGAAAAAGCCTTGCCGTTGTCCCTGAAGGTCACTGTGCCCGTGGGCGTGCTGATGGGCGAGGTGACGGTCACGGTGAGGGTCGTTGCTTGACGGAAGCGAACAAAAGGCCGGCTGGAGATAAGTGTGACTGTGACATTGGTCTTGCTGACCGTCTGCATCAGTACTGTTGAAGTACTGGGGGCGAAGCTGGGATCGCCGCTGTAGGTGACGGTGATGGAGTGTGTGCCGCCGGTGAGAGCCGAAGTGGTCAAGCTGCCGTGGTGATTGACCAGATTGGCGGTACCCAGAGTGGTGGCGCCATCCAGGAAGGTGACAGTGCCGGTGGCGGTACCGCCGCTGGAGGTGACGTTGGCGTTGAAGGTGACGGTCTGGCCGAAGGTGGAGGGGTTCAGACCAGAGGTCACGGTGGTGGTGGTGGCAGCCTGATTGACGGTCTGCGCCAACACGGGCGAGGTGCTGCTCAGGAAGTTGCCGTCGCCGGAGTAGACCGCAGTGAGGTTGTGCGAGCCGACAGAGAGTGTGCTTACGAGCAAGCTCGTTTGGCTGCCGTTCAGACTGCTTGTACCCAGTACCGTGGGTCCATCCATAAAGGTGATGTTACCGGTCGGCGTGCCGCCATTCGCGGATGATATGGTCGCGGTCAGAGCGACGGGCGCACCGAAGGTGGAAGGATTCAAAGAGGATCCAAGCGCGCCGGAGCTGGGCGCTTTGTCAACCACCTGCACCTTCACGGGCGAGGTGCTGCCAGTGTAGTTACCGTCGCCATTGTAGGTTGCGGTAATGCTGTGCGTACCCACGGAAAGCGCACTATAAGTAAGAATGCCACGCAGCAGTGAGTTCAAGGGGACTGTACCCAGAACCGTCCCCGACGTCGTATCAGTAAAGGTGACGGTGCCGGTGGGCAATCCCCCGAAGGCGGGGGTGACCTTGGCGGTGAAGATGGTGGCCAGATTGTAGGTCGTCGGGTTGACCGACGAGGCCATCACGGTCACGGTGGTGGCCTGGTTGACGACCTGCGCCACAGCGGTCGAAGTAGATTTGTGGAATGTGATGCCATCGCTATAGTCCACAGAGATGTGATGCGTGCCGGCGGTCAGGCCGGAGAAAGGCAAAGAGGCCCGGCCGGCGCCATCGAGCGCCACAGTGCCTAAGACCGTTGCGGAATCGAGATCGTTGAAAGTAGCGCTACCAGTGGGCGTGCCGGGACCCGACGGCGAGGAGACGGTGGACGTGAAGGTCACCGGCTGGTTGTAGATGCTGGGGTTGGCTCCTGATTGCACCTGGCAGATGGTCAAAGCAGGGCACTTGAGCCGGAAGGTCAACGTCCAGCCTCCAGAAATGCTGCCAGAATCGGCCGGATCATCGTCGATCACATACAAGCTCCAGGTCCCGTTAGGATCAGTCCCGTTGTAAATGGAGCCGAAAGTGGCGGCGCCTACCGGTGCTGGTGTGGCCCACGAACCAGGTGCAGGCGCAGGAAAACCAACCGTAATCCCGTTATCAATGGCGACCGGCTTGTACATGCTGCTTTGGAAATTCGCGTCTGGGACTTGAGTGCCGCCAAAATCATCTAGCACGAAAGTAATATTGCTTTCACCAGGGCCACCGCCCCCAGTGTGGGACATAGGTAGGAAGGCGAGATTGCCAGGGCTGGGGCCAACCAGCAACACACTAACGTCTTCGGGGAACGAATGGCTGAAGCCATTAAGGGTGACAGCAACGTCATCAATGTCACCCAGCAACCCGCTGACTGGGATCGTTGAAGGATATGGAGTCGCAGGATTACCTACGCAGCAGGTGGTAGCGTCGTTGATCGTTATGTTGCTGCTATTGGTGAATGAGTACGCCGGCGTGATAGTCAAACTCCAACTATCAATGCTCCCTGAACTCTGGTTCGTGCTGCCATCGATCGCATAGAGACTCCACACCCCGTTCGGGTTCGTGCCCAGAAAAGTCGAACTGAGCGTTGCTACCCCAGCAGGGGCAGGAAGGCTGGGATTAGTGGGAGCCGGGCTTAGGAAGCCAAAGGTGCTGTAATCCGTTGGCTGATAGGCCCCTCCCACTAGCGCTGAGTTTTGGGGCAATGATCCATTGCCCGCAGAGTCATCGAATGTGAAGTTCAAGCCAGTCGCTGCTGTATTTCCGGCGCCTGACATCAGAATCAGCGATTGGCCGCCGGGTCCCACCAGCATCAGACCCGCATTGGCCGAGTTTGCTGCTTCCTTGAAACCATTCACACTGACTGTCACTCGACCGACGACCTGCTGAGGATCGGGGAGGGAGACCATAATCTGTGATGGGTTGGGCGTTGACGAGGCGGGTACGAGCGTCACGCAAATGATAAAGCAAATGGTATCCGAACCAACGAAACTGATGCCATTTGCTGCCGGCGCGCTGGGGAAGCTCTTTTGAGGAAATAGGCAATCTGAAGGGCTGACGGTGACGTTGGTGGTGCCCGTGAGCGTGCCGTCGGTGGCAGTGATGTCTTGGAGGCCAGCTGCGTCGAAGGTCACACCAAACGTGCCAAAACCATTGAGCAGCGTGGAACTAGCCGGCGTGAACAGAGCACTCGGGTCTGAGACGCTCGAAAATGTGACGGTAGCGGCATAGGAAGGGGCGACATTGCCGAACTGGTCCCTGGAGGTGACCGTGTAGTTGAAATTGTTTCCCACGGAGGCTGTGCCGCTCGCGGAGACTGTCAATTGAGTGCCGGCGCCGGCGATGACGTTCACGAAGCCATCGCCCGTGATGCCGCCATTGGCAGCATGGATGGTACGGACTCCGCTGGTCTGAATGCTTGCAGTGGTACTGGCCTGGCCCTGGCCTCCCGAGAAATTGACCGTGGCTGGGGTGAGCGTTCCGACAGAATTGGGAAGGCTCAGTGTGGCTGAGCCGTTATAGTCTTTGACAATGTTGTTGTTGCGATCCAGTGCGGTGACCGTGACTGTGAAGTTTGCGCCCGCGTTGACGGAACCGGGAGAGCTGACGGAGAAGTGTGTGGGATTGTTAGGGTCCCAAGGTTGGACGATGAATTCTCCCATCATCCCGGTTGAAAGGTTGGGATTGAATGTGTGGATTTGGCAGTAATAGTAGTACGTGCCTGGGGAATTAATGGCGTTCTTCAAGGCTGGATCAGGGCTGGGGTTCAGCGCCGGCACCAAGTTTTGTGGGCAGCCGGTACAGTTACCGAAATTGACCGGCGGATTGCCGAAGCCCGATGGGCTACAAAAGCTGGCGTTGAGTATGCAAAGCACTCCGCTTTGTGTGACGGTGTGCCAGTGATTTGCCTGATTGTCCGCGTCCCACTCGATGGTGTCGCCCAATACAATAGTGGTCACGGCCGGGTTGACGGTGTTGGTTCTCAAGTCTTTGAAGAAGCCTGACACGTTTCCCATCGAGTCAGTAGTGGTGGTCGCGTTGACTATGAAATTCTGGGACTGCCATCCGAAGGCCGTCGCAGAAAATAGAAAGACCGCGAGTATCGGGAGCCATTTCCCTCTGCGGATTCCACACACTGCCGGAGACAAGGACATCTGGCGCACTACTTCTCAACGAAATCAAGAGCCAATGGCAGTGCGGGGTTTGGGAAGCGCACTGCTGTCGAAGGGACGGATTTAAGAGCATAGCACGACCGGGCAGGAGCCAAGAAGGGCTTCTCCAGCAGCTAGAACGCGGCTATCGCAGCTCCTGCAGCGATGCCCATGATGGCGTTCAGGGTGGTGTGAACGGCATATTTGCCACGGCTACCGGGGATGAACAGAATGTCTTCGCTTTGCAGGGGAATATCCTGCACCTTGGCCTGCAGCATATCGCCCAGCTTCACGGGAATCTCGGTGCTTATGCCGTCAGTCTTGCGAATCAGGCGGGCGCGATTCAGGGCAGCATCTCTGGTAGGGCCGTGAGCCTTGGCGATGGCCTGCAACACGGTCAGTTTGTCACCTTCGCCCATGGGATATCCCGCGGACTGGGCCACCTCGCCCAGGACATAGACTACGCCGCCGCGCGTCACCACGATGGTATCGCCGGGGAAGACTTCCACGTTGCTCTCGACTGCCTGTTCGGGGTTGGTTGAAATGCTGACAACCGTCGTTTCCGGCGAATCGCGGTGACGGATCACCACGCGTGAGCCTGCACGTTCGGTGGCGCCACCGGCTGCGAGCATGATGTCCCAAAGATGGCGCGGGCCAGCGCTGGGATAAACACCCGGATGCTGCACCTCGCCCATAATAGCGATTCCCGATGTGCGGTACTCCTTGACGAACAAATTCACATGCGGATCGCGCACGTAACCGCCATCGCGGAGTCGCTTCTCGATGAGAGCCTCAGCCTCCTCGGTCGTCAGCCCGGCAATATGCAGGTTGCCGATGAGCGCGAGCTGGATCTCGCCCGTGTCGTCGATGCGCTCGTGGGCATTCATTTCCGGAGCATTGAAAAGCGTGACATCCAGCTCGTCACCCACGGCGAGGCGGAGCGCCACGACGGGGGTGGAAGGCACTTGCGACGCCGGAGCAGGTTGGGATGCTGGTTGTGATCCCGAGGGCGGGGTCTCCTGGGCTACGCTTATCGTTAAAGGAGCAGACAGCAGGGTGGCAACAAGGAAGGTCGCCAGCGCCTGGACGCGAAAAGACATGTGCTTCACTGCAAAGATGCGGTTCACAGAAGCTGCTGGAGCCAATCTTATCACGTCGGTTTCTGCCGGAATTTACTTGATTCGCCTGCCGAACCCCATCAGAATCTTGCTGTCCCGGCAGCCGGCCGGGGGCGGGGAAATCATGGCGTGGCTCGCGTTGCTGGCAGGCGTGGTGGTGGGCGCAGCATCGGGACTGGTGGGCATCGGCGGCGGGGTGCTGCTGATCCCCATCTTCGTGTACGGCTTCAAGATGAACCAGCACACAGCGCAAGGGACTTCTCTGGGCGCGTTGCTGGCGCCCATCGGCCTGCTGGGGTTCATGGAGTATTATCGAGCCGGCAACGTGAACGTGAAGGTAGCAGTTTTTGTGGCCCTTGGTTTTGCACTGGGTATTTATTTTGGCGGAGCATGGGCGCAACACCTGCCGGAAAGCACTTTGCGCCGGTCGTTCGCGGTGCTGCTGGCGCTGACCGCGTTTAGAATGTTCTTCCAACAATGAGCGGGTGCGTGGGCCCGGGCGAAGAGAAGCTCTATGACTGAATACGCTGAGAAGAGGATGTTCACGCGCTTTGTCTGCGACGGCGGCGTGGAGGTGCGCGCCGAAGGCTCTCGCGGGTTCTGGGGAACGCTCTCCGATATCTGCGCTGGCGGCTGTTATGTGCAGAGCTTTCAACCCATGTCGAAGGGCACGCAGATCACGTTTCTCATCAAAGCCAAGGGCATGGAGTTGCAGGGTTCAGGCGCGGTGGTGGCGCAACATCCCGGCGTGGGCATGGCCGTTCACTTCACGCACTTCAGCGCAGAGGAGCAAAAGAAGCTCGACCTGCTGCTGGCCCAGCTGGAAAGAGAAAACTCGACGCAATCGGGCGCGATCGTGACCCAGTAGAGCTTACGCTTCCTCCGCAGTGATCTTCGCCGGCTGCGCCGTCGGCATTCTGCTCCGCTGGCGTAGCGCAACCACAACACGGTATCCCAGAAGGATCCCAACCACCACTGCGTAGAGCAGCGGCATGCGGATATCTGACTTCACCTGCCACCAGTAGTGCACCACGCCGGCGACCGCGCATACATAGATGAGCCGGTGCAGCGCCTGCCAGCGCTTGCCGCCTAGGCGGCGGATCCATCCCGCGGTGGAGGTCAGCGCCAGCGGCAGCATGGTGATGAATCCGGTGAAGCCGGCGGTGATGAAGGGGCGCTTGGCGACGTCTTTCATCACTCCGGCGACAGAGTGTACCGCCTCTGCGCCGTAATAGAAATCGAGCCAATAAATGGTGAAATGCAGGCAGACATAGAAGAACGCGAACAGGCCGAACATGCGCCGGAACTTGATGAGCCAGGTCCTTCCAGTGATCTTCCGCAGCGGCGTGATGGCCAGCGTGATGCAGAGAAAGATCAGCGTGGTATCGCCGGTGACGAAGGTGGCGCGCTGAACAGGGTTGGCGCCGAGATCGGACTCGAGGTGCAGATGCGTGAGCAAGGAGGCTGAGTTGAGCTGTTCACTGAAAGCCTGCAGCAGCAGGACAAAGAAAGGCGCAAGGCAAAGCAAAAACACCGGCGGCTTCAACCACTTCATGCTGGGAGCGCCCGCGGCCATCGGCTAGAAATACTTGCGCAAATCCATGCCGCTGTAAAGGCTCGCGACCTGGTCGTAGCCGTTAAACATGAGCGTCTTGCGGCGTACGAATTCGCCCAGACGACGCTCAGTGGCCTGGCTCCAGCGGGGATGATCCACATTGGGATTCACGTTGGAGTAGAAGCCGTACTCGTTGGGGGCTTCTTTGTTCCAGGTCGTCGGCGGCTCTTTTTCAACCAGAGAGATCTTGACGATGGACTTGATGCTCTTGAAGCCGTACTTCCAGGGCAGCACCATGCGGATGGGAGGACCATCCTGATTGGGCAGCTCCTCGCCGTACATTCCGAAGCAGAGCAGCGCCAGCGGGTGCATGGCCTCATCGAGACGGAGACCTTCGACGTAAGGCCAATCGAGCCCGCCGCCAAAGATGCCGCCGCGCTGACCTGGCATCTGTTTGGGATCGTAGAGCGTCTGGAAGGCGACGTATTTCGCCTTGGGCAGCGGCTGCACCTTGTTGAGCAGCACGTTGAGCGAGAAACCGATCCACGGAACAACGATAGACCAGCCTTCCACGCAGCGGTGGCGATAGACTCGCTCCTCGAGCGCGGCCATCTTCATGATCTCCTGCACATCGTACTTGCGCGGTGATTTGCACAGCCCCTCGACACTCACTGTCCATGGGCTGCTCTTGAAATTGCCGGCGCTCTGTGAGGGATCCTCCTTGCCGGTGCCGAATTCGTAAAAGTTGTTGTACGTGGTCACCGTCTTGTAAGGGGTCTGCTTCTCAGCGGTGCTCAAGTCGCTGTTGTGAGTAAAGCTGAGCCTGGCCCCGGCCAGGACAGAGTCCCCGGGCGCCGTCATGCGAAGGTACGCAGCGCCCGCGATGGTGCCGACTCCAGCCGCGGCTGCGCCAGTTAAAAACTTGCGCCGGTTTAGAACGATGTGCTTCGGCGTAACTTCGGAATACGAAGCGTCTAAGGGGGATTTCTTCTTGATCAGCATGGTTTTGCTCTTAAGGTACGCGCGCAGCGAACAGCGCGGATTGCCGCCTATTAAATCATTATCTGCCGTTCTGATTCGCGGAGAAGGAAAAAGTTTCACTGGCCCGGCGTGAGTCAGCTGTTAACTTAATCGTATTAAATAGTTGAAATAATATGAGTAAAATCGTACATTTCTTGCCATGCCTGAGACCAAGCTGCTCACTCCCAGGGAAGCCGCGCGGATGCTGGGCATCAGCTATCCGACGCTCAAGCAGTGGATCTACCGTGGCAAGTTGCGCAGCGTTCGCACCCCGGGCGGTCACCATCGCATTCCGCTGTCTGCGCTCGACCGCTACCTGCACCGCCGCGGCAGCAAGCCGGGGCCGGAACTGCGCCGGACTTATCAGAAGATCAGCGGCCGCAACCAGCTGGTCGGCCGCATCGTCGAACTGCAGCTCGATGGGCTAATGGCGCAGGTGCGGCTCTCGATCGGCGGACAGATCATTACCTCGCTCATCACCGCTGATGCGGCGCGCGAGATGCGGCTGAAAGTCGGGCAAACCGCAGCTGCGCTCATCAAATCCACCGAAGTGATGATCGTGCTGCCGTAAGGTTCGTGTCCATGAAACCGGCATTCTTGACCACAGTCGTCTTGCTCTTGGCCGCGGTTCTCTCTTCCGCCGCCGAGATTAGGGTTGCGGCGGCAGCAGATCTGGCTTATGCCCTGGAGCAACTGGTGCCTGCCTATGAGCGCAGTTCAGGAAACAAGGTGGCGGTCACATATGGTTCATCGGGGAATTTTTTTGCTCAGCTGCAGAGCGGTGCTCCCTTCGACGTTTTCATGTCGGCGGATGTGACCTATCCGCGCAAGCTGGTAGAGGCGGGCAAGGCTGACGGGAAGACGCTGTACGTGTACGCGCTCGGCAGCCTGGTGCTGTGGGTGCCTGGTGCTTCTCCCTTAAAACTGGCAAACGGGCTCGCAGTGTTGACCGAGGCGAGCATTAGGAAGATCGCCATCGCCAACCCGGAGCACGCGCCTTATGGCCGCGCGGCAGTCGCTGCCTTGAAGAAAGCCGGCGTCTATGAGCAGGTTGCGGCGAAACTGGTTCTGGGCGAGAACGTCTCGCAGGCGGCGCAATTCGTCAGCTCAGGCAACGCCGACGCCGGCATCCTCGCGCTTTCGCTCGCTTTGAGTCCTGCGATGAAAAGCACAGGCAGGTATGTGGAGCTTCCTACGGCCTCTTATCCCGCCCTGGAGCAGGCAGGGGTAGTGATCAGCGCATCGACTCAAAAGAGGGCTGCGGAATCGTTTCTCGGATTCTTGCAAAGCGAAGAAGCAGAAGAGATCCTGATGCGCAGCGGATTCCAGCCGCCCGGTCGCGCATCAGGCGGGAAGAAGGATGGAAAGCAGTGAACTGGCAGGCATTTTCTCTGACGCTCAGCCTGGCGGGGCTGGTAGCGGTGCTGTTGCTGATCATCGGCGTTCCCATTGCGTACTGGCTTGCCTTTTCGCGTTGGCGGTGGAAGTTCTTGATCGAAGCGGTGGTCGCCATGCCGCTGGTATTGCCGCCTACGGTCCTGGGTTTCTACTTTCTATTGTTCCTGGGACGGAGCAGTTGGGCGGGTTCGTGGATCGCGGCAAGCTTGGGCACAAGCTTGCCTTTCACATTCGCAGGACTCGCAGTGGCCTCAGTTCTTTATAGCCTTCCCTTCGCGGTGCAGCCGTTCGCCGCCGGATTCGCATCTGTGGATGTGAAGCTGATGCAGGCCTCTGCGTTGCTGGGCGCGGGGCGGGCGCGCACCTTTTTCCGGGTAGTGCTGCCACTTTCCCGGGTGAGCGTGCTCACCGGTGTCGTTCTGAGCTTTGCGCATACTCTGGGAGAGTTCGGAGTAGTGCTGATGGTTGGCGGCAACATTCCTGGCGTGACACGCACGCTTTCCATCGCCATCTATGACAATGTTCAGGCTCTCGACTACCAGGCAGCGAATCAGAGCGCGATCGTGCTGCTGGTACTTTCCTTTCTGATGCTCTCGCTGGTTTACGGAGTGAATCGCTATGCCCGCGCTAGCTGGATGGGGCGGTCGTGATCCATCAGGAAGAGCCACCCGGCCAGAGCAACGAACCACAGCTCTACGCGCATATCAGCAAGTCATTTTATTCAGCGCGCGGCCATCAGGAGTTCGGCCTACGGGCTGTGATTCACTTTTCTGCCGGTGTCACCATCCTCTTCGGCCGCTCGGGAGCGGGCAAGAGCACGTTGCTGGATTGTATTTCCGGGGTGGTCGAGCCGGACGCGGGCACTGTTGTCCTGCGCTCCGGCGCTGAGCGACAGACTTGGTTTGATTCCCCAACAGCAATCAATCTGCCGCCCTGGCAACGCCATGTCGGCTACATCTTTCAGAAACTGGCGCTGTTTCCTCACATGAATGTGCTCAAGAATGTGGAGTACGGTCTGGCGCATCTTCCCGGAGAGGCGCGGCGCGATCGCAGCATCAGGCTGCTGGAGTCGTTCAGAGTAGAAAAGTTGATCCATCGCATGCCCGATGAGATCTCCGGAGGCGAGCGACAACGGGTCGCCTTCGCCCGCGCGCTGGTGACAGAGCCCAGGGTCTTGCTGCTCGATGAGCCCTTGAGCGCGATTGATGCCTGGACCAAATTCAAGATTCTTGATGATCTGCGCGAGTGGAATGCAAGCAGACAGATTCCGATCCTCTACGTCACGCATAGCCGTAGCGAAGCAGCCAGAGTGGGTGACCGTGTGATTTCGCTCGACGCCGGCACCATCAGCGAAGGTTTGCCGGTCGTACTCGAGGAGGTTGAAGCGGTTGAAGATTAGCTACTTGGCTGGTTGAACCGAGAGCACGCGCAGGGTGTGATGCTCTGCATCCAACTCGGCTTTCAGCGTGACTCTTTTCGTCTCGAAGCCGGCGAGCTGATCAGCGTTGCTCACGTCCCAAACCTTCTTCTCGGCCTCGTCGATGAATTGCACGTTGCCCTGTTCGCGGCACTTGCGCATGCAGGCGTCCGCATCGACTTTCATGGCGCGTGCGTCGCAGGCCTTATTGCTCACGTATCCGGTCAAAGTCGCAGGCTTGTCAGCAGCTACCAGGGCAGCGCCGCAGAAAAGGCCTAGGAAAGCCAGGAACGGCAGGCGCCGAATAGGTGTCATCATGATTTCGATTCTAGCTCAAAGCCCACGAAGACAGGCTCGGGCTGCAAGGCCACGCCAAACTCAGCCAAGACACGCGCCTGAATCTCATTCTTGAGAGCGATGATGTCCGCGGCTGTAGCCGTGCCGCGATTCACAATGGCGAGCGAGTGCTTGCTTGAAATGCCGACCCCTCCTCGCTGAGAGCCTCGGGCGAATCCGGCACGCTCGACCAGCCAGGCAGCAGCAAGTTTCACTTGGCCGCTAGCCGCTGGGAAGCTCGGCGGCGCGCCACCGCGCGCAGCCGGCTGCTTGCGCAGTTCTTCAAGCTGCTCCTGCGAAACAACAGGATTCTTGAAGAAGCTGCCGGCGCTGCGGCAATCGGGATCGTTTTCTTCCAGCAGCATGCCTTTGCCGCGCCGGATCTGCCGCACTGCATCGCGGGCCTCCCTTAGCGATGGCGCCTTTGACCCGCCGCCAAACAACTTCTTGAGGTCGGCATACTCGATGCGCGGTGGCGCGCCGGGAGTGAGCGCGTAACTTACGCGCAGCACAATATATCGGCCCTGCTGCGATGAATTTAAGACACTGCTGCGGTACGCGAAGCCCGCGTCACGATTGCTCAGATCGCGAAACGTGTTGTTCCGGCGGTCAAAGACGCGAATGCGAGTGATGGTCTCAGCAACTTCCTGGCCGTAGGCGCCGACGTTCTGCACCGGCGTCCCACCCACGGTACCGGGAATGCCACTCAGGCATTCAATACCCCCACAATCGCGCTCGACCACATAGGCGACGAACGGGTCCCAATCTTCGCCGGCGCCGACGTCAAACAGTTCACGCCCATGCTGGCGCTGTTGCGTGATGCCTTTGAGCATGATGCGCAGCACGAGACCGGGAAATCCGGCATCGGCGACCAGAAGATTGCTTCCGCCGCCGAGGACAAACATGGGCAGGGAGCGCTCTCCAACGAAGGCGACTGCCTGCTGCACGTCTTCTTCACTTTCAGCGGGGATAAAATAACGGGCGGGCCCACCGACCTTGAAGGTCGTCAGCGGCGCCAGCGGAACATTTTCCAGAAGCTTCATGCCGCGTTATTTCGCCAGCCGATTGTAGCGTTGAAGGATCTCGCGCAAACGATCGTGGGGCAGAGCGACCGCTTTGTGACCGTCAACCCCGATCATGGTTTCAGCTGCCACCATCGCATTGATCACTGCTTCTTCTACCGCCTGCACCGTGGCTGCAAATAGCGGCGACATCTGCTCATTTGAAAGAGTGGTCACAGTGGAGATGCCTTCGTCTTTGGCAGCTTTGGCGTTTGCGGTCGAAAATGCGATAAAGATGTCGCCAGAACCGTTCGTCGCCACGCTTCCGTTGCGCGCGAGTCCCATCGCGACCCGCCGCGCGATTCGCTTCAACTGGTGCGGAAGCAGAGGTGCGTCGGTCGCAACCACGACGATGATGGAGCCGGTTTCATCGTTTTGTCTGGGAGAGCTGCTCGAAGACCAGACCAGGTCACCAGGAATCTCGCGGCCCACAGGGACGCCGGCCACGCGCAGCTGACTACGCAGGCCGTAATTGCACTGCACGAGGACACCAATGGTATAGCCGCCTTCCCTCGCCTCCAGCTTACGCGACGCCGTGCCAATCCCGCCCTTGAATTCGTTGCAAACCATTCCAGTTCCGCCGCCGACGCTGCCTTCCTCCAGCGGGCCCGAGTGGGCGGAATCGAGGGCCGCAAAAGCATCGGCTTGAGTCACGTGAAATCCGTTGATGTCGTTGAGAAAGCCGTCGTAGGTCTCGGCGACCACTGGCAGCGACCAGGGATATTCGCCCGTAAATCCATGCTGAATACGCCATGCGATCACGGCATCGCGCACTGTGCCGACGCTGTGTGTATTGGTGATCATCACAGGGCCTTCGAGAAAGCCGGATTCTTCCACCCAGGTGGTGCCAGTCATCTCCCCGTTCCCGTTTTCACTGAACCATGCGGCGTAGACCGGATCCTGCGAAAGCTTGCCGCGCGGCAGCACGGCAGTGACTCCGGTGCGTACCGGCCCTTTGCCGACAATCAACTTTCCCTCACCGGAGATCAGTGTGCGTTCACCGACTTCCACCCCGGGCACATCGGTGATCGCGTTCAGGGCCCCAGGCGTGCCGTCGAAGGGCACTCCCAGGTCGCGGGCACGAGGCTCCTGTTGAGCCGCAAGCGGGAGGACCGAGAAAAGGACGATCAAAACGGCGGCCAGGCGCTGCTTATAACCGCGCAAAATGGAATTACCTAGGTAATGTTCGGTTTCCAGAACAGAAATGCGTATTTTCTTGACCCTCATATGTGCTCATCCTAAGATTCTGTTAAGTCCTTGATTATGATGCGCAAGAGCGCACCGCTCCCAGGCAGGAAGATTCTACAGGCGAGCCTCGCTATTTTCTGTTGCGCGGCCAGCGTTTGCCTCTACGGGCAGGCCCGGGGCGGGAGTGTGGTCGCCACCGGCAATGTCAAAGTGGATGGGAAAGAGGTCGTGCGCAGCGGCAATATCTTTCCCGGCGAAAAACTGGAGACCGGCGCGCAGAGCGCGGCCAGCATCACCAATAACGGGGCCGTGAGCTCCGTGCAAGGAAAAGCCGCGGTCACCTATTATGAGCGTTATCTTGAGATGGATTGCGGCCGGGTGAACGTGACCACGGTGAGCGGATTTGCGGTGCATGTTTCCGACGTGATTGCCGCTCCCGCCGAGCAGCAGGCCAGGTTTGAAGTCGTACAGGGCAGCGGCCGCATCAGGATACAGGCGCTCGATGGCCGCCTCTCCGTGAGCCGCGGTCAGGATCAGAGCTCCCTGAATCCCGGCGAGGCGAAGGAGTTTGCCAGCAAAGCGGCCTGCCTCATACCGCCGGCGATTCCGTGGACGCAGGCATTTCTCTTCAGCGCCTCGACCATTCCGATCTGGCTGAATCCCACCACTTCGCCGCCCACCCCGCCGCAGCACGGCATTACCGAGATGCGGCCTTAGCCTCTGGTAGCTACTTTCTGCTAAGGGACAGATCGTCCAGACAGCCAGTGCCGCGCAGAATGTCGCCGGCCGGAACTCGCTCCAGTTTGATGAGCACGACGCTGGTTTCAGGAGCGGTCTTGAAGGAGTCACGGAATTCTTCCCACAACAGCGAAGGGGGAAAGGTCGCGCTCTCCGGGCTGGCGGGGAAGAGCACGTTGTGCGTAACAACGTCGCGTACCTCCCACTGTAATCCGCCGGCGCCCTCCAGCTGGTCGCTTCGGTAGAAGCCGGTCAGCTCGTACTCAGTGCCAGGATCGACCGCAACGTATTGCGAAATACCGGTCTCCGCGGCGGCGCCATCGAAGGTAAGGCAAAGCGCGCGCTTGCCGCCATGCACGGCGCTGGTTCCCAGGCGAACATTGATGTGCGCGAGTGGCTGGTAACGCCAGTCAAGGCCAGCATTGAGAACATCGTTTTCAAAGCCCGCATTCACCAGCAGATTTGCGGAGCTTCGATACCCGGAAAATTCCTTGTGCGAGGTAAGCTCATACCAGACACTTTGGGCCTGTGCTCCGAGCCCTTTCTCCAGCAGGTATTGGACATAAGGAAAGACAAGAGTCGGGTCGTACGGCTTTTGCTGGGCCAGTACGCTCTTCCAGACTGCGGCTGCATCTTGCTCCCGGTCGCGTGAAGCCAGCAACTGCAGGAAGATCAACTGGCCTTCCGTATTGCCTGGGACGATCTGGCGCAGGATCAAACCAGCGTCATGGCTGGCGCGCCAGGCCAGGTCGAGTGCCGAGGGGAGCGAATCGGGATCGCTCTTGACGATATCCCGCAACTGCTGAAAGCCGGTCTGCGCGTCACCGGCTGCAAGGTAGGAGTTGGCTGCGGCCAGTTCATATGCCGGAGTCGTAGGATCAGCGGCCAGCGCGCGTTCAAGCGCTGTGCGCTGCAGCTCAAGTTTGCCAGCGGCCTGCGCTGCATAGGCCATCTCCAGCCAGGCTTGGGCATCGAGCGGATTCAGGTGCACAGCATGATCGAAGTCTCGCAATGAGCGCTCGGGTGCCAGTTCACCGAGATAATCCTGGTGTCCGAGGCGCACCCATGGTTCTGCGTTGAGCGGGTCCCACATTGTGGCTTGCTCGAGTCGCGAAGGACTGCCGTTGCCAGAAAGGTATGCGCCCACGCACACCTGCAGGCAAAGAAAGATGAAGCCTGCCAGCAGAAGGCTGACAACTGAGGCGACGATCCACCGGCGGGAGTCAAGCATTGGACCCGCTTTTTCCGCTGGCCAGGGCGCATAACGCGAAGAACAGCGCCGCGTTGGCTGGAACTTGCAGGTTGAAATCCGTCAGGCTGTGAACCGCGATCCCAGTTACGCCGACTAGAGCGGCAAATCGCATGGCGACTGCGGGGTTGTCGCGCCATGCGGTCGCCGTGCTCAGGCCGATGCCGTAGAGGGCAGCCAAAAACCCGAGAATGGGGAGGAAGCCTGCCAGGCCGAGCTCCGCCAGAAACTGTACATAGTCGTTGTGCGCCGCATTCACGACTTCATTCAGATGGAAGCTGCGGAACTGAGGAAAGGCGGTGACATAGGTGCCCAATCCCCAGCCGAGCCAGGGCCGCGCTCGCCACATGTGCAAAGTGTCGCGGACGATCTGCATGCGCACGTGGGTGGAAACTCCCGGGTGCCTGAATGTGGCCAGCCGCTCCTCAAGCTCGCCGGCGCCCACCCAGAGCGAGAACACAACAAAGAGCCCAATAGCCACGGCCAGGCCGGTGCGAGTGCGCATCCGGCGCTCGGTCAGCAGCAACGTTGCGGTCACAATCAGGAACTGAACCAGAAAAGCGAGCATTCCGCCCCGCGATTCAGAGAGAAAGATGGATGCCGCCATCAGAAAGGCAGCGATGGCCCAAGGCAATCTTCGCGCCCATGACCGCTTCTCGGGCAGTGCCAGCGCCAGCGCGAACGGGACGAGGATCTCCATCAGGCCGGCGTAGTGGGCATGATTGACATACGGTCCGTAGACTAAGCCGCCATTGCGCGGGGTGCGAAGTCCATAGAGCTTGTTGGGCGAGGCCAGCCCCTGCAGGATCGCCTCAAAGGCCAGCACTCCGCCGAAAACTGCCAGCACACCTCCGAATCGGCGGGCTCGGCTCTCCCGGGCAAAAAGCTGATTGCCAAGAAAGAAGACCATCACGCACACGGCGAATTGCAAAGAGGATTCCAGAGTGGCATGCAGATAGACAGTTGTATGAAAAGCAATCTGAATGACGATGACGAAAGCCAAAGCAGCCAGCGGCAGGTAGAGTGGGTTCCAGAGAAGCTTTAGGCCGGGCTTCTGCGCCCAACGAAAAAACCAGCACGCGGTGAGCAGCGCCGCTCCTAGTTCCTGCAGCAGGCGCGCCCAAGGCTCGACGGCGCCAAACGCCAGCGGGGCAAGTAGCAGCAAAGCCAGCAGACCAACGAAGAGACGAGATTCAAAATGGTCTTCGGCGGCCGCTGGCCGGGCAGTTTCCTTGAGCTTCTCCGGCGAAGATGTTGGACTGCTCGGCATGAGTCTGATGGTCCGAATGCGCGGAGAATATCGTACTCAAAAGACGGGCTGTTTAGAATTGCTCAGTGCAGCCCGCGGCGGAACCAGGATCGGGCCTCGGGACGGGTTCAGGGCCGTAGCACGCGCCCGGCGCAGGCCGGCGTAGCGCCAAAGGCAGCAAAGCTGGCGGAGGGCTCCTTCGCGCAAGCGGAGCAGAAAGAACCGTTGCTGCCAGGAAGACTCCGCCACACCTGCTGGCTCTGTCCAACCTGCCCTGACTTGAGCTTCTAGCGTGGCCAAGCGACGATCCCGGCGGCAATGTTCAAGGACATGTTCGGGGAGAGAGGCACGCAGAGAATCTCGCGCGAGCAGCAGACTCACGCACAAAATCCGCTCGACGCCGGCGCCCTGTGCGCTCTGCAGAAGCACATCCCAATTCAGGTCCTGACTGCGCCGCAGCAGAGCTGCGATATCGCTGAGCCAAATGAGCCGCTGCCAGCCATGCTTGGCTGCGTGGATACTCAGCGCCAACAGCAGATCCTCCGCCCGCAAGCAGCGTACGGACATTCCAGCGAAAGGGATCATCTCAACGCGCTTCAGCATGCCATCAATATCAAGGTCAATGCAGAGGTGGTGCGGCGCGAGGGAGCAGTGCAGATCAAGGCGAACATGCCTGGTCGGATGAAGCAACTCCAAAGCACCTTCAGCCTGCAACTGGGCTTCCTGCTCGCGGGGTCCCATCGGCCTTGTGGCCTCATATCCACGAGCGGAAAGCACGTGCTGGGCTTGAGTGACTTGGTGTGGATGCAATAGCAAGTCAAGATCGCCCGTGGTCCGCGCCCCGAGGTTGCCGTACAGCAGGCAGGCCAGCACCGGCCCCTTGTAAGGGACTGCGGCGATCCCCTCATTCTCCAGCAAGGGCAGGATCTGCATCAACTCGGCGGTCAATAACAGATTCTTCTGTGCCACCAGGCGAGATTGCTGGCGCAGACTATCGAGGATCCCGTTGGGCAAATTCCGGGCGAGCTCAGTATTCTCCAATGCGCTCGTTATGAGCGGAGTGATTCCATGCCGCTGAGCCAGCGCAGCGAAGAGCTGCCCGTCAACGCTCTCGCTCTGGGTGATGTTAGGTGATTCCGGGCTGAGAAGCGCGAGCAAAAGGCCTAGCTCCGGATGCTGACCCTCCTCAGCGCTTCTTCTGCGTGGTGGAGTCATCATAGTACGTGTAGCCTTCCGGATATCCAGAGTAGTAATAATGGTGCAGGTCAGGGGCGCGTAGGTCCACCGCGTTCACCACTACCCCTGTGACTTTCGCGTTCACCCGGACCAGCAGATCGCGCGCCCGGCGCAGGGCCTCTTTACGAGTCACCCCGGAGCGAATCACCAGAATGACGGAGTCGGCCTCCACAGAGAGCGCGACAGCATCAGTGACCGAGAGAGCGGGCGGCGTATCGATCACGATATGGTCGAAACGCGTGCGCCACTCGAACAACAATTCCTTCATCCGCACCGAACACAGAAGCTCCGCGGGATGCGGTGGTGGCGGGCCGGCAGGCAACACATAGAGATTGCTCATCTGCGGCGAGCGAACCAGAACTTCTTCCAGCGTGTTGCGCCCTGCCAGCAGCGTGCTCAGACCGCCGCCTGCCTTGATTCCGAGCGAAGCATGTACGCTGGGCCGGCGCAGATCGGCATCCACCACCAGCACGCGCCCTCCCTGTTGTGCGAGCACAATGCCCGAGTTCACGCAGGTTGTAGTCTTGCCTTCCTGGGGGAGTGCGCTGGTGACCAGAATCACCTGCGGCGGCGTTCCTAAGGCTGAGAGCAGGATCGATGTCCGCAGCGCGCGATACGACTCCGCGATCTCCGATTTGGGATGCGAGTGCGCGATGACCTCCACCTTGGCGTCTTTGCCCGGGCGCCACGCAGTCAAGTCCTTTCCGTTGCCCTCCCCTGCGCCCATAGGTACGCTCATGGGAACAACACCCAGCGAAGGAAGCGCCGAGATGGTCTGAACCTGCTCCGGCGTCCTAATCGTGTTGTCCATGACCTCTATCACGAAGGCCAGCACGATGCCCGCGGTCAGACCAGCGAGCAGGCCCAGGACCAGATTGCGCGGAACATCGGGCTTGGAAGGAGATGTGGGTACGCGCGCCGAATCTACGATTCGGATGTTGCTGGATTTCAGCGCAGCGGAAACGCCCGCTTCTTTCAACCGCTGCAAAAGATTGTCGTAAAGCTGCTGGTTGGTATCGAGGTCGCGTTTGAGCAGCGTGTACTGGATGGCGCGCTCGTTGAGCCTGTTGGCCTCCTGCTTCTGCTTGTTCAGCGCCGCCTGCAGCATGTTTTCGCGCCGTGATGAACCCAGGTAATCGCTCTGCAGGCGGCCGCTGATCCTTTTAGTCTCTGTGGCGATAGATTCCTGCACCTGCTGCAGCTGGTTATTCAGCTCCTGCACCTTGGGATAAGCCGGCCCGAACTGCGTACTCACCTGCGCCAGTTGCGTTTTCAGTTCTGCTTCTTTCACTCGAAGCTGCTCGATGAAGGAGGAGGGGTCGGCTTTGGCAATGAGTTCCGGGCTGCTATTGGAGGTGAGCCCGTAAGTGGCTTCCTTCTGGATGCGCTCTGCGGTCGCATCCGTAAGCGCCTTGTTCAAATCATTGAGCTTGGCTGTGATGATGTTCTGCTTCTCGTCGATCCCCAGGATGTCGTTCTCTTTTTCATACTTCACCAGCTTTTCCTGGGACGTTTCCACCTTCAACCTCAACTCGGCCAGCTGGCGAGTCAGCCACTCGCTGGCCTGCATCGCCGACTCATATTTGGCGCGGATGTTCTCCTGGATGTAATCCGCCATGAAGACATTCAGAGCACGCGCAGCCATCTGCGGATCAGGATCAGAGTAGCGCAGCTCGATCATGCGGGTATTGGGGATACTGTTGATCTGCAGACCAGTGTGCAAACGGCCGATGAGTGCGGATTCCTGCTGGGGAGTAAGACGTTCGGTATCGAGCGGAATGGCACCGCTACTGGTCTCCGTCGCGCCCGGCGCGCGCCCGGTAAGCTGTTGGTCCCAGCCCAGATCGCGGGCGACCTTCAATCCCAGCGAATCACCCTGCATGACTCTGACCTGCGTTTCCATTGCAACGGTGTAATCCCAGTCGTCAGAGGCCATGGGCCCGCCGTCTTTCATGTCCGTGATGGATTGCTCGTGGTATACCGCCACCCGTCCCACGGACTCATACAGCTTGGGGGTGCGAAAGGTGTTGATCGCTGTGAGGCCGAAGAGGAGCCCGGCTGCAAGCAGGACATACAGCTTGCGCTTTGTCAGAATATGCCAGTAGTCGAGCAGGGAAGGTTCCGTAGGCGCTGTTGGTACGTAGGTGTGCGGGACAACAGGATAAGGGAGGTCCACAGGCTGCGGACTGTTGCCGCCGTTGCCCGGCCGAATCAGCTTTCCCGAATCCATGGAATCTGCTCCGCAGCCTCAAGAACGAGCGCGCTGGACGGCTGTTGAAAAGTAAGCCCTGAAAAACATCGCATGAACAGCGGTGATTAGCTGCATTGTAACATCAAAAAAATCAAGGCCAGAGAGTACCTTCGTACTGTTTCGCTGGCAGAACCCGTCCCCGTCTCGAAACTCGGAAGGGATATCGCAAGAGCCGGGGCATGGCCGCTTTATAATGTGCCAACCCTTCATGTCGGCCTCCGTTTCATTGAGCGGTCAGGTAGTACTCATCACCGGGGGCACCGGCTCATTCGGCCGCAAGTTCATCGAGATAGCCCTCAAAGAGCAGCATCCCAAGAAGATCATTGTTTTCAGCCGCGATGAACTCAAACAGCACGATCTGCGGCAGCTCTTTCCTGACGGCGCCAGTTCGCCCATGCGCTATTTCCTGGGTGATGTGCGCGACCGTGAGCGAATGGAGCGCGCCTTCGACGGCGTGGATGTGGTGGTGCATGCTGCTGCTCTGAAACAAGTCCCGGCCTGCGAGTACAATCCCTTCGAGGCGGTACAAACCAACGTGTTAGGCGCCCGCAATGTGATTGATGCGGCGATAGACCAGAGAGTCAAGCGGGTGATGGCTGTGAGCACTGATAAAGCAGTGAACCCCGTGAATCTGTATGGAGCCACCAAGCTTTGCGCGGAGAAGATGTTCATCCAGGCGAACGCCTACGCTGGCGAGGGCGGAACACGGCTGAGCTGCACCCGCTATGGCAACGTCGTCGGCAGCCGGGGGAGCATCGTGCCCTTGTTCAAGGAGCAGCGGAAGAGCGGCGCAGTCACCTTGACCGATCCTCGCATGACCCGCTTCTGGCTGACGCTCGAGCAGGGTGTACGCTTCGTGCTGCGCTGCCTTGGCCAGATGCGCGGCGGCGAGGTGTTTGTGCCGAAGATCCCGAGCATGAAAATCACCGAACTGGCGCAGACGCTCGCTCCCGGTTGCGCGATGAAGCAGGTGGGAATTCGCCCCGGTGAAAAGCTCCACGAAGTCCTGGTCTCCGAAGATGAGGCCCGGCATAGTGTGGAACTGGATGACATGTATGTGATCCAGCCGGCGCATTCCTGGTGGCAGGGGCACGAGTGGGATGGACGCCCGCTGCCCGATGGTTTTCGCTACGCCAGTGACACCAACTCTCGTTGGCTGAGCAGCGACGACATGCGGAAGCTGGCTGAGTGAGCGTGATGGCTAAATCGGGAGAGAGGCTGGCGATTGAAGGTGGAAGACCGGTGCGCGACACTCTGCTCCCCTACGGTCGGCACCGGGTCGAAGAAGAAGATATCGCCGCCGTTGTAGAGACCCTTCGTTCAGCGTGGCTCACCACTGGGCCCAAAGTCGGCGAGTTCGAAGAGGCGATCTCAGTTTTCACCCAGGCGAAGCATGCTGTTGCCTTTAGCTCTGGCACAGCCGCACTGCACGGCGCAGTCTTTGCAGCAGGGTTGGGTGCGGGCGACGAAGCCATCACTACTCCTCTTACCTTCTGTGCCACTGCAAATGCTGTTCTGTATCAGGGAGCGAAACCAGTTTTCGCCGACATCAGCGCGGACACTCTCAATGTCGACCCGGCCGACGTTGCCAGGCGCATCACCAAAAAAACCCGCGCTTTGCTGCCAGTGGATTACGCCGGTCATCCCGCAGAGCTCGATACCGTGCTGAAGCTTGCACGCGAACACCATCTGATAGTGATTGAAGATGCCAGTCACGCTCTGGGAGCGACTTATAAGCAGCGGAGGATCGGCAGTATCAGCCACATGACCGTCTTCAGCTTTCATCCGGTCAAGCACATCGCCTGCGGCGAGGGCGGGATGGTCACAACAGATGACGAAGCCCTGGCCCGCAGGCTGCGAAGCTTTCGCAATCACGGGATTAGCAGCGATGTCCGCCAGCGGCAGGCGGCAGGACAGTGGCACTATGAGATGACCGAGCTGGGTTATAACTACCGTCTCAGCGACATCGCCTGTTCGCTCGGACTCTCGCAGTTGCGGCGGATCGAAGGCAATTTAGCGCGGCGGCGCGCGATTGCCACGCATTACAACTCCGCATTCGCCGGACTAACGGCGGTGGAAACTCCTGCAGTTCGGGGTGAAGTGAATCCAGCATGGCATCTTTATTACATTCGTTTGCGTCCGCATCTGCTCACCTGCGGCCGAGACGAGGTTTTTGGCGCCTTGCGCGCCGAAAACATTGGTGTGAACGTCCATTACATTCCAGTGCACCTGCATCCTTATTACCGCAGGCGCGAGGGACACAAACCGCATACGTATCCGGTGGCGGAGGCCGCTTACGAACGCCTCATCACACTCCCGCTGTTTCACAGCATGGGTGACGAAGATGTGAAAGATGTCATTCGCGCGGTTGAGAAGGTAATCTCACACTACAGCCGATGAAGCCTGAAACAATCGCCGCAGGCGATACCGTGGCCCCGCTCGCAGACCGGGTGGCGCTCGTAACCGGCGGCTCACGCGGACTCGGAGCCGAAATAGCACGCGCACTTGCACGCCAGGGTTCCGATGTTGCCATTACGTTTCTGGACCACAGCGATGCGGCTGGCGAAGTGTTAGCAGCCATACAATCCATGGGTAGGAAGGCCCTGGTCTTTCAAGCTGAGACTTCTCAGTTCGAGCTGGCGCATCAGGTTGTGGAGAAGGTGATTGCTCAGCTCGGAGGCCTCGACATTTTGGTCTGTAACGCGGGAATCGCACGCGATGGATTATTGGTGCAAAGCCGTGAAGCCGACTGGGACCAGGTCATCGCTGTGACTCTCAAGGGCTCGTTCAACTACATCCATGCCGCCGCGCCACACATGATGCGGCAGAAGCGCGGGAAGATCATCTGCATCGGCTCCATCAATGGCTTGCGCGGGCGCGCGGGCAGCGCCAGCTACAATGCCGCCAAAGCCGGCCTCGTCGGATTGGTGAAGACAGCAGCCATCGAACTGGGCGAGTACGAGATCAATGTGAACCTGGTAGCGCCCGGCTTTATCGAAACGCCTTCGCAGGCGGCTACGCCGGAGGCAGTTCGCCAGCAGGTGTTGAGCGAGTCTGCCATCAAGCGCCTGGGCAAGCCTGAGGACATCGCTCCGTTGGTCGCCTTTCTGGCCAGCGACGCAGCCCGTCACATCACCGGCCAGGTCATCAAAGCAGACGCAGGGCAGTATCTCTAGAGGCAAGGAACCGCCGGTGCCACGGATCGTCGCCATCATTCAGGCCCGCATGAGCTCCGAGCGCTTGCCCGGTAAAGTACTGATGGATCTGGCCGGCGAGCCGATGCTGGCCCACGTGGTGCGCAGGGCTCAAGCCACCAAAGCCCTGTCTGAAGTTGTGGTGGCGACTGCAGAAGCCACAGCGGATGATGTCATCGCTGCACTTTGCCGCGGGGAGGGATGGCAGTGTTTTCGAGGCAGCGAGGCGGATGTTTTGGATCGCTACTACCGCTGTGCCAAGCAGCATGGTGCTGAGCAGATCGTGCGAATCACGGCAGATAATCCTTTGACCTGCCCTGAGCAGGCAGCGCGTGCCATCGAACATCATCTAATCACACGGGCTGAGTACACGCATATGGAAGGTCTGCCGTTGGGGACTGCCGTAGAAGTCATCGAGGCGGGTGCGCTCGAGCGTGCCTGGCGAGAAGGTATTCAACCCCATCATCGCGAGCACGTGACGCCATATCTCTATGAGGTCTCGGGCAGATGTCGCGCTGAGAAACCCGCGGCGCCCCGAGAGCTGGCTCATCCCGAAATGCGTCTTACTGTGGATGTCGCCGAGGATCTCGATCTGATGCGCCGAATCTATGCTGCTTTGTATGAGCCTGGGCGCCTGGTTCGTTTGCCGGACGTGGTGGATCTCTTGCGGACCCGTCCCGAGCTTCTTGCCATCAACCGGCATGTAGAGCAGAGGTCCCGATGAGTGCCGCCGGCCTGCTGCTGATTCGAGCCGATGCTGGCACGCAGATGGGGACGGGGCACGTCATGCGCTGCCTGGCCCTCGCACAGCACTGGCGCGATGCCGGCGGCGAGGTGATGTTCGTGACCGCGTGCGACACCCCCGCGCTGCTCGAACGCTTGAACGCAGAATCCTCGGCGCTGCTGGAGCCGGGCGCCGACCCGGCAAGCGAGGCCGATGCTCTCGATCTGGTGCGGCTGGCCAGGCGGCATGGTGCCGTGCTCATCGCGCTCGATGGATATCACTTCAGCCCCGACTACCAGCGCGCCGTCAAGACCGCGGGCATTCCTTTGCTGCTGTTCGATGACGAGGGCAACCGCCCGGATTACTTCGCCGATCTGCTGCTCAACCAGAATGCGCATGCCAGGCAGGAGCTCTATGGCGAGCGCGCCAGAGGCGCTCGCCTGCTGCTGGGAACGCAATATGCACTCTTGCGCCGCGAATTCTCCAGCCGCGTAGGCGAACCACGCAGCATCCCCAGACAGGCAGACAAGCTGCTTATCACGATGGGCGGAAGCGACCCCGATAACGTCATGGAAAAAACGATTCGCGCCCTGAGCGCATGCAGAACTAAGCCTTCTGAGGTGCGCGCCCTGGTGGGCGCTGCGAATCCACATCGCCAGAGTCTGGAGGCCGCCGTAGCAGATTCGGGAGTAGCTGTTAAGCTGGAAGAGCCGACCGAAGATATGGCCGAGATCATGGCGTGGGCAGATTTCGCCCTTACAGGCGCAGGCACGACCCTATGGGAACTCGCCTTTATGGGGGTGCCCTTCGCCATGCTAGAGCTGGTGGATCACCAGCGCAAAGTCGCCGCCGCCGTAGACGCGCAAGGCGCAGGAGTGAATCTCGGCTGGCATGCATCGCTGACCCCGCCGGATGTCGCCGGTGCTTTGCAGACCTTGCTGCATGATGCTGGCCGCCGCCGTGCCATGAGCGAGGCGGGTCGCCGTCTCGTTGATGGGCTTGGCCCGGCGCGAGTGGTTACCGCGATCTGGGAGCTGATCCACAGTGGGCTTCGGGCGTGAGACCCATTCGCGTGAACGGGCGCAGCCTGGGCCCCGGGCAACCCTGTTTTCTCGTGGCCGAAGCCGGCATCAATCATAACGGCGATCTGAAGTTAGCACGCGCTCTGGTTGACGCAGCTGCCGAGGCCGGCGCCGATGCCATCAAGTTTCAAAATTACCGGGTCGAGGACTTTATTCTCGACCGCTCGCTCACCTACGAGTATCTTTCCCAGGGCAAGACGGTGATTGAGTCGCAGTATGAAATGTTCAGGCGCTGCCAGCTTGATTTCAGTCAGCTACGTGAGCTCAAACAGCAATGCACGCGCCGCAAGACCATCTTTTTCAGCACGCCGGTGAGCGAAGCAGGTCTTGGCGATCTGCTTCGGCTCAAGGTTCCTCTGCTGAAGAACGGCTCTGATTGCCTGGGACATCTGCCGCTCATCCGCGCCATGGCGCGTACGGGTCTGCCGACGGTCATCTCCACCGGCATGGCGGTTGAGCGCGACATCGCCGAGGCTGTCACGGCATTTCGCAGGGCGGGTGGAAACAAGCTGATCCTCATGCATTGCACCTCCTCTTATCCCACACCGGCACGGGATGTGAATCTGCGCAAGATTCCGGCTCTCGCTGCTAAGTTCCGCTGCCCAGTCGCATTCAGCGACCACAGCGAGGGCCTTACCGCAGCTTTGGGCGCGGTTGCTCTGGGTGCATGCATGATCGAAAAGCACTTCACCCTGGATAAGAACCTTCCCGGGCCAGACCACCGCTTTTCTGCCGATGCGGCCGAATTTCGCAGCTTGGTGAATGGCGTCCGGCAGCTTGAGGAGCAGCTCGGCGAAGCCGCTCTGCGCTTCGCCCCATCGGAAAGGGCGAACCGGCTTGAGGCCCGCCTTTCCTGTGCTGCAGCGCGCGACTTGGAGAGCGGCCACGTGCTGAGGCCTGCGGACACCACTTTCAGCCGGCCCGGCACCGGCATTCCTCCCAAAGAGATCGAGCGATTGCATGGCAGGCGGCTGCGCCGGGCTGTATCTGCCGGAGTGCTGTTTCGCAAAAGCGATTTTGGAAAGTGAGCGCGACTGAGCTTACAGCCATGAAGCTCGCTGTCCTTTCCGATATTCACGGGAATCTGCCCGCGCTTGAAGCCGTGTTGGCTGAGGTCCGCGGGAACGTGGACCGGACGGTTTTTCTTGGCGATCTTGCCGGCTACTATCCCTTCGTCAGTGAGTGCGTGCAGGCAGCTGGGCCGGAGCTGACCACGGCTGTGCTCGGCAATCATGATGAAGTTCTCCTGCGTAGCCTGGAGCAGGGAATACCTGCGGATTACAGAAGTCGCTTCGGCTCGGCGCTTGAGCGCGCTCGCTCTTCGCTGAGCCCAGCAGCCAAGGAACTCATCACCTCATGGCCTCGTCAGAGAAGCTTGATGCTGGATGGCGTGAAGATAGGCATGTTCCACGGAGCGCCCTGGGATCCACTCCATGGCCGCGTTTACCCCGATTTCAAACAATGGCAGCGTTTCTCTGCGTCTGCCGAAGACATCATCCTGCTTGGCCACACTCACTACTCGATGATGCGTGAGTGGAAGGACAAGATCATTCTGAACCCCGGCTCTGTCGGCCAGCCTCGCGACGCCTCAGGAGCCGCCTGTTATGCGACTCTGGAACTGCCCGCCCGCCGCATTCAGCTGCATCGGGTGCGATATGATGCCAGCCAGGTGCTAGCCGACGTTCGCCGTCACGATCCCCATTTGCCCTATCTCGCCGAGGTGCTGACTCGTTGAACGCATCCTCCATTCGCGTGCTGGTTACAGCCGTGGGCGGCACCCTGGGACAAGCAGTCGTCAAAGCCTTGCGTCTCGCCCGGCCTCAGGTGGAGATTCTCGGTTGTGACGCTGACGCGGTCGGTGTGGGTGCGGCGTTTGTGGATTCTTTCCATGCGGTTCCGCTCGCATCTGACGTCAATGCATACCGGGCCAGGATTTCTGAGATCTGTGCCGCGCAAAGAGTCGCCGCTGTGATACCTGCCAGCGAGCCGGAGATAGAAGCACTCAACGCCGACCCTCCGCTCGAAAAAGTCGCCGTGATCTGCCAGCCGAGGGAGTGGTTCGCAACCTACGCTGACAAACTTCGGTGCATGCAGGCGCTCGCGGGAAAGCTCCAGCTTGCCGCTTTTGCCGATGGCAGCGATTCGCGCGCAGTCGAGCGCATCGTGGCGGAGGTTGGGTTTCCTCTGGTTGTCAAAGGCCGTCGCTCCAGCGGCTCGCGGCATCTCCGCTGCGCCAGAAACGAAGATGAGCTGCGTCAGTACTTGGCCGAGCTGCCCTTTCCCCTGGTGCAGCAGTACATAGATGACGCTGACGGTGAATTTTCCATTGGATTGTTCGCATGCCCACGGTTTACCGCGGCCGTCGCGCTCAAGCGCCGTCTGGCGGAGGGGTGCACCTGGTATGCCGAGACCAGCCAGGATGAGCATGTACTGGCCTATGCTCGCAGCTTTGCCGCGTGCAGCAAGCTGCAGGGTGCGGCGAACTTGCAGGTCCGCAAGGGGAAAGCGAGTGTCCGCTTGTTGGAAGTCAATCCGCGCTTTTCGAGCCTTGCGGCGGCGCGTGCGCTCTGCGGTTTCCGCGATGTTGAATGGTCCTTGGCGCAGGCCTTGGGGCAGATGCCGTCAGTCCCGCCTCAAGCGTACGGTCACATCCGCTTTAACCGCTTTTTTCACGAGTTGGTAGACAGCGGAAGCGGATATGGCTTGGTCCCGCAATGGGATCCGCGGAGCCGTCATTGAAAAAACAGTTCACTGTCGAAAACCAGCATGGGCGATTCATCATCGCGCCACATCCCCGGTTCGGGTTTTGGCAGGTGCGTCCCCAGCCCAGCCGCGCCTTTCTGGAGCGTTATTACCGGTTGAGCTACCGGAACCCGACCTATTCGTTCCATGAGGAGCTCTATGTTCATCTGCTGCGCCAGCATTGTCCGGATCTGTTCCGCCGGCGGGTCCGCGCGCTCGAGATCGGCTGCGGCCGGGGCAATTTCCTTCTCGGGTTGAAGCATGCGGGCCTCGAGACCTATGGTTTCGAGCCCGGGGCCGGGGACCATCGCGCCTGCGGAGCGAAGGGCCTCAGTGTCTGGAACAGCCCCTTCGACTTGCGCCGTGCCCGGCAACATGCTCCATACGGCCTGATTTCGCTCGTTGGAGTGCTGGAGCATTTTCCACAGCCGGTTGCCATGCTCACACAGGTGAGCAGTCTTCTCGCCGCCAATGGTGTGCTGTTCGTCCTGGTACCCAACGACTTCAATCCCTTTCAGGAGGCCTTCGTTGCAAAGAGCGGCCAGCATCGTTGGTTCCTTGGTCCCCCGGAGCATCTCAACTACTTCACTCCATCGACGCTGCAAAGATTGCTTGTCGGTTGTGGGTTCTCCGTGATCCACCGCACCACTCGTTTCCCCATAGACATGTTTCTTCTGATGGGGCACAACTACATCGCTCATCCTCGATTGGGCAAGCCCGTGCATCTGGAGCGCGTCGAGTTCGAGAAATCCTTCCTTGGCGGCCGGGAAGACGTACTTTGGCGCTTCTACGATGCTCTCGCCCAAGCTGATTTGGGGCGCGAGATCATTTGTATCTGTCGCCGGAGCAGAACGGAGCGCTCATGAGCGGCGATTGGGAACGCGACGTCTACAGCGCTGGCAAGCAGTTGAATCGCTATCCTTGGGACCATGTGGTGAGCTTTCTCTTCCGCCATCGGCAACAGACCGCAGCCAATGTTCTCGAGGTAGGCTGTGGCAGCGGCAACAATCTCTGGTTTGCTGCCCGGGAAGGGTGTGCAGTCACCGGGATCGACGCCAGCCCAAGTGCGATCGCTTATGCTCGCAAGCGTTTCGCCGAGGAAGGCTTGAAGGGAGATTTCCGCGTCGTCGATTTCCGCGAACCGCTGGGCCTTGCGGAAGGCTCCTTTGACCTCATCATCGACCGCAGTGCGCTCACGTACCTGCCTCCTGACCAACTGGTGCCTGTGGTCGCCCGCCTTCGTGCCCTCTTGAAGCCTGGAGGCAAATTTCTGTTCAACCCCTTTGGCCAGGGGATGACGGCAGCCCCTACGGGCCAGCCCTATTTCTACGATCGCGAGGAAATCTCTAGAGTTCTCATCGGCTGGAAGATTCTCTGCCTCCAAAGAGTCACAGCCGAGACCGAGCAGCCGCGAGAAACACTCGTGGAGTGGCGCGTCATCGCTTCGCCATCAACCACCGGTTAGCAGAAGGTCTCTTCCGGTGCCAGCGGCACCTGCGGATGGAGTGCTGAGCCAGAGCTTTCTACAAATAGCTCGATACCTGCTGGCTGCAAGAGAGCCTCCCGAATCGTAAGAATGGCCTCAACCGCCGGAATGCGCCATTTGGTGGCCACATTCGAGTCGTGTGGCTGGTTCCGCGGCATAAAGTCTAGGTCCGCTGTTTCGGGATAAAGTTCACGATCGAAGAAGAAGTAATCTTGATCATGCAGATCGAAGCCGCATAGCACCACCTTCCGATAGCCCACCTTGATGGCCAATGTCAGAATGGCCGTCACCGAGGAAGCGTACTTGAAAAGGTATTTGTAGTGTGAGTCTCGCTCGAAAGCACCGGTCCGCGCCAAGTATTTCAGCGCCTGTGTCAGCTCGCCCGGCGTCCGCGCTGGAGCCTGCAGCGAGTAGGCCGCATAAAGATTGCGCCGAAAAGCTGCGGGAAGTTCTTCTAGAAGATGCGCGCCTGTGCGAGGAAGCTCCATGGCGACCTTGACTGTCTCTGCATATTCATCTGAGCGCCTGGTGAAGGCCTTTGTCTGTAGCTCCAGCGCTCCCGGCGGGGACTCCTGGCCGAAGTTTTCAAAAAAATAGATGCGCGGGACGAATGGATGCAGCGTCCACCAGTTCAGCCCGACCGTGTCATGCCGCGAGATCGCCTCCCATCGCTCTGGCCCCATCCGGTTGATCGACGACCCGCCGCCCAGAATGAACAACCTGTCGCTCGTCTTCACTGCCTGCACAGCGGATGCGGCGAGCAACGGGAGCCGCGCGCGCCGCCGCTCAAGCCTGGCTGGCGTCATCTGCACTGTGTAGAACCACAGATAGAAGAGCCGCAGGAACACGGGATACGGCAAAGTCTTCGCCCACTGCTTGCATCGTTGCAGCACGCGGCCCAGCATATTGGATTTTCTCTCGATGCGCCAATCTTCTGTGCTTGCATCGCGCTGGCAGGGCATAATGTTTTAGCTCGCTTCATGACCGTCTCGATCAACCAGCCCGCCTATCTGCCCTGGTTGGGATACTTCAATCGCATTGCCGTCTCAGACTTGCACGTCGTGCTTGACCACGTGCAGCTGGAGAAGAGCGGCTTCACCAAGCGCAACAAGATCCGCATGAAAGAGGGCTGGTGCTGGCTTACGGTGCCGGTGGAGACGAAAGGTCGCTTCGGCGACCTTGCCATTGATGAGCTGAAGATCTCCAACGATACCCGCTGGGCAGAGAAACACCTGAACGCCCTACGCCGCAATTACGCTCGGGCACCCCACTTCGTGGAGCACGAAGCGTTCTTTGCTAAGGTTTATTCGCAGTCCTGGGACTCCCTCGCAGTCCTGATGCGTGAGATCACCGGTTACCTGCTGAACGCGTTTCAGATCAGCACCCCTCTGCGTTACAGCTCCGAGATGAATCCGACCGGGAAGAAGGATGAACTCATCCTGAACCTCTGCCGTGCCACCGGCGCCAAAACCTATCTCTCTGGTCCGCTGGGGCGAAACTATCTGCGTGAGCAGCTTTTCCGCGAGGCCGGTATTCAAGTCGTTTATCATGATTATCGCCATCCGCAATACCGTCAGGTCTATCCCGGATTTGAGCCGTATATGGCGGCTGTCGATCTGCTCTTCAACTATGGTCCGCAGAGCCGGGAGATTCTGATGCAGCAGGGGCCGCTGACGAAATGAACATTCTGGTGGTAGCTGCTCATCCCGATGATGAGGTTCTGGGCTGCGGCGGGACGGTCGCCCGGCTCGCCCGCGAGGGCCATCGCGTCAGCTTCGCGATTCTCGGCGAGGGCGTCACCTCGCGCTATGCCGATCCCAAACAGGCGGATGCCGCTCTGCTCAAAGCCCTTCACCACAAAGCCCATGAGGCCGCCAAGCTGCTCGGAGCGGCCGAGCTCTCGTTGCATAACCTGCCCGACAATCGCTTCGACACTGTGCCCTTGCTCGACGTCGTGAAGCGGGTGGAGGGCTTGGTGGAGCAACACAAGCCCGAGCTCATCTTTACCCATCACTCCGGCGACCTCAACGTGGACCATCAGGTCACGCATCGCGCCGTGCTTACTGCGACGCGGCCGCTTGCCGGCAAGAGCGTGCGAGAGATTTACGCCTTTGAGGTTCCTTCTTCCACAGAGTGGGCCTTCCAGCAGATGGCACCCATCTTCAGGGCAAATGTTTTCTATGACATTTCGGCCACGCTTGAGCTGAAGCAGCGCGCTATGGCGCTTTACGATTCCGAAGCGCGTGCTTTTCCGCATCCGCGCTCGTCGCAGGCTCTGGAGGCGATTGCCCTGCGATGGGGCAGCGTCGCCGGGCTTCATGCGGCTGAGGCCTTTGAGGTGCAGCGGATCGTGCGCTGAAAGCAGACCGTATCCTCACCGGCCGGCCATGATCTTCTCGACCTCCTCTAGGCCGCTGGGCAGCTCCGCCGTCAGCTTCACCAGCTTGCCGCTTTCATCCACCCAGTACATGTCTTCAATGCGTACCCCCAGATTCTCTTCGGGAATGTAGATCCCCGGCTCCAGCGTAAAGACATTGCCTTTGTCGAGCGGCAGGGAATAATCGCCCGGATCGTGCACCTCCAGCCCGACATGGTGGCCCAGGCCATGGACAAAATACTTGCCCAGCGGCTGCCCGTGCAGGTCTTTGCCATGCGCGTTCATATATTCGTATGCGACTCGAAAGAGCGACTCCGCTGACATCCCCGTCAACCTCGACTTGCCAGCCACAAAAGCTGCTTCCGCGGCTCTCTGCGAGCCCAGCACGATTTCGTAGATCTCGCGCTGGCGAGCGGTGAATCTTCCATCCACCGGCAGTGTGCGCGTGATGTCGGCTGCATACATGGAATACTCGCCACCCACATCCATCACCACTGTGTCGCCCGCTTCCATCGTGCGGTCATCGGCCTCATAGTGTAGTTTGGTGGAATTCGGCCCGGAGCCTACGATCGGCGCGTATGCCGGCCGCTCGCAACCGCGCTTGCCAAACTCGTATTGCATCAGCGCCGAGATCTCGCGCTCGTTCACCTGCGGCTTTACACCTTTCATCGCCGCCAGATGCGCAGCATTCGAGGCCGAGATTGCCTTGCGGATCAGCGCCATCTCCCCCTCGTCTTTCACCATCCGCATTCTGACCAGCAGAGGTGTCACGTCTGCAACGCTGACCCGGCCGAAGGCGTTGGCGCGCCGAAGCCACGCCATCGGCAGTGTCGAGGGCGAATCCTCGCTGCCGTCAGGCCGATTGGTGTAGAGCTTGGGTGTGGGGCCCGGCAGTTCGCCGCGGGGCAGCAAAGCTGCAAGCTCGTCGCGCAGCTGATCGAGCGATTCGACTTTGTCAACACCGGTGATGTGCGCTGCGTTCGGGTCGGTAGGCGTCAGTCTCGGGCCGATGTAGAACTCGCGTATCTTGTTGCGTGCTGGGACAAACAGGATTTCGCCGTAGGCGTGGCCGGTCTCCTGCGCAGTGGCTTCACTCGCTGGCAGAAGCAAAAGCGCGGCCCCCGGCTCGGTCCATCCCGTCAAGTAGTAGAAGTCGTTTCCTTGCCGGAAGCCATAAAGGCTCTCGCTCTTCTCTACCTCGGCGAACATGAGCACTGGCGCGTTTGCTGCTCTGGCCAGCGCCTGGCGCCGCGCGTGATACACGGCGAGCGGTTGCTTTTCTAACGCTGTCGTCAGACCGCAAAGCAGCGTCAGCAGAACGGCCAGGGAAATCTTGCGCATGGCTCACCTCAGAAAACGGCGATAATACCATGTGCCCGACGCCGCCGTTCATTTCGGGCCCCTGGGATTGAACTGCCGGCGATAGGATGGGATTCCGCCGGAAGCGGTTAGCCGGCTGCCTTGAGCTCAGTCTGCGCCGTTGCCGGAGACTTCGCAGTTTTGGCAGCTTCCATTGCCGGAAAGTAGATGTCAAATCGCGTCCCTTTGCCCTGTCCGCTTTCCACGTGAATGGCCCCCATACTCTGTTTCACGATGCCATAGACCGTGGCCAGTCCCAGTCCGGTGCCTTTGTCAGGTCGCTTGGTCGTGAAAAACGGTTCGAAGATTCGTGTGAGCGTCTCTGGGGCCATGCCGCAGCCGTTGTCTTTCACCGTCAGCCGCGTATAGCGGCCCGCGCTCAGGTTCTGCCCATGGCTGAAATGCCCTTCGCTGCTTAAGGAACAATCGGCGGTCTCGATCACGATCTTTCCGCCCTCCGTCATCGCATCGCGCGCATTCACTACCAGGTTGATCAGCACCTGCTCCAGCTGCGTCGGGTCGGTCTGGATGTGGCTGATTTCTTCTGCAAGTGTGACCTGCACTTCGATCAGATCGCCCGCCATGCGGCGCAGCATGTCGGCCATGTCTTTGACCACGCTGTTGAGGTCAAGCTCGCGCGGCGTGATCGTCTGTTGCCGGCTGAAGGCCAGCAGCTGGCGGGTGAGCGCCGCCGCCCGCTCCACTACCCGGCGCGCCTCCTGCAGGTGCACTCTGGCATCCGCCGGGTCATTCAAGTGCCGTTCCGCCAGCGCGCAGTAGCCATCCAGCGTAGTGATGAGGTTGTTGAAATCGTGGGCCACACTGCCCGACATTCTGCCCAGCACCTCCAGCTTCTGCGCCTGCAGCAGCTGCGCTTCCAGGCCTTTTCGCTCGGTCAGGTCCCGGATAAAGAACGCGAACAGATGCTTCTCGGAGAGCATGACTTCGTTGAAGGTGACCTCAGCAGGGAACTCGTGACCCAGCTTGTGCAATCCGGTCATCTCCGCGTTGCGCCAGTTCATCTGCCGCACGCCGGTCTCAAGGTAGCTCTTCAAGGCAGCGGCGTAGATGGGCCGCATCCTCTCTGGCATCAGTAGGCTGGCGCTCTTGCCCAGCAGCTCGCGCGGTTCATAGCCGAAGACCTGCTGCACCGATGCGTTGGCATAGCGAATGGTGTTGGTCTCATCTAGCAGCACCACCGCGTCCGTGGCCGTCTCCAGCACCAGTCGGTGTTTTTCTTCGCTGGCCCGCAGTGCCTCCTGCGCCGCGCGCCGTCGCACCACCTCGGTCCGCAGTTCGGAGTTTATGGCCGCCAGCTCGTCAGCGAATTCCCGCAGTTGCGCCGCCATGTGCACAGCCTCTTGCTGTGAGCGCTTTCCCCGCGACTCCATCACCGCTTTCTGGATCTCGCGCAGCACCATCCGCATCTCCAACTGCACGGCCGCCTGCCTCGCCAGCGCCCACAGCGAGTCTTTCTGCTCCTCGGTCAGCTCCCGCGCCACGTGGTCAATGACGCACAGCGTGCCCAGCACCTGCCCTTGCGGCGTTGTCAGCGGCGCTCCCGCGTAGAAGCGGACGTTTTCCTTCTGCACCAGTGGGTTGTCGGCAAAGCGCGCGTCCGCCTGCGCATCGGGCACTACGAACAGGTTCGGCTGCAGAATGGCGTGGCCGCAGAATGAGACGTCGCGCGGCGTCTCCTGTACCCCGGTTCCCACCTTCGACTTGAACCATTGCCGCTGCGCATCCACCAGGCTGAGCATGGCGATCGGCGTCTGGCACAGCGTGCTGGCCAGGCGCGTCAGGTCGTCGAAGTCTTTCTCCGGGGCCGTGTCCAGGATCTCGTAACTGCGCAGCGCTTCCAGTCTCTCTTGTTCGTTGGCGGGAATTGCTGGGGCCTGCATGCGTGACCTCGGCAGAATCCTGAATCAGGACTGGAAGGCCACTATACCGCAGCCAACCCTGGATTGGAATATCCATTCAGCATGTCTGAGCTATCGACGTTGCAGCCTTCTTGATTCTTGACATGCGTTACAGCCCGGAGTAACGTTCCTGCGGTTTTCGCTGCGATTCGCAGCACTGTATCTGTTGCGTTCGTAGATCGCCTCCGAACGTGGGCTAGGAGGACGTATGCGTGCGTCATGGATCTTGACGCTGGCTTGCTCTCTTGCGCTGCCTTCTGCTCTGGCCGCACAGATGGAAGAAGCAGAGTCTCTGAAGCGCTGCGCCGACAGCGATCCAGAGATCAGGATCGCCGGCTGCACAGCGCTCATCCGCCTGGGTCGCGAGAGCGACGAAGTGCTGGCGGTTGCTTTTTACAATCGCGCCCTGGCCTACTCTGGCCGGAAAGATTACGACCTTGCGTTCCAGGACTACGACCAGGCTATCCGTTTGAACCCCGGCTACTCTCACGCTTTCAACAACCGGGGCAACGCCTACTTTGCCCGGCGCGACTACGAACGCGCCATGCAGGATTACGACCAGGCCATCCGCCTCGACCCGGACAACTTCGACGCCTTCAACAATCGCGGACTTGCGCGCCTTGCTCTGCGAGACCTCGAAAATGCGATTCAGGACTTCGGTCAGGCGATCCTTCTCTATCCCGATGATGCCGAGGCCTTCCACAACCGCGCTCGTGCCTACAGCGGTCAGCAGGATTACAACCGCGCGCTCCAGGACTACGACCGGGCGCTGACCTTGGATCCCGGCCGGGGCGGCTGGCTGCGCCAGCGCGGCGCGATTCACTTCTCACTGGGACACTTTGCTCTGGCAGAGGCCGATTTCGCCCGCGCGCTCACCCTTTCGCCGATGGAATCGTACGATGCTTTGTGGCTCTACCTTGCGCGCGCTCACGCCGGCAAAGACGCAGCCACCTTGCTTGGCGCTGAGGCCAAACAGTTAGACCTGCAAGGCTGGCCCGGCCCGGTTGCCATGCTGTACCTGGGCGAGATCACACCTGCCCAGCTTCTCGAAGCTGCCCGCAGCGCCGACTTTGAAACAGACCGCGTTCAGGGCTGCGAGGCACACTTCTTTCTGGCTGAGCACGCGCTGCTCAACGCGCGAAATGCCGAGGCGGCAAGTCTGTTCCGCAAGACCGTTGAATCTTGCGAACCCGGTCTTTACCGATTCGCCGCTTCCAAGATCGATGTGGCACGGCTCGGCACCCTTGCCACCTCGGTGGGAAAGTGACTCGCCAACCTCTGCGCATCGGCCTTTTCGCTCTGGCCGCGCTCGCATGGAATGACACCGCGCGGTTGACCGCCATCTTCATCGCCCGTACCATCTTCGGGTGAGTCTTGTCGGGCAAAAAGTCTCGCACTACAAAGTCCTGAGCCAATTGGGCTCCGGTGGAATGGGTGTCGTCTACGAGGCCGAGGACACGCGCCTCGGACGGCACGTCGCCCTTAAATTTCTGCCCGAGACCATGCACGAGCCTTCCGCTCTGGAGCGCTTCCAGCGCGAGGCCCGCGCCGCTTCGGCGCTGAACCATCCCAACATCTGCACTATCTACGACATCGGCGAGCACGATGGCCGCCAGTTCATCGCCATGGAGCTGCTCGAAGGACGCTCGCTCGACCGCCGCATCAATGGCCAGCCGCTCCCTCTCGATCTGCTGCTCGACGTCGCCATTCAGATCTCTGATGCCCTCGATGCCGCTCACGCCAAGGGCATCATTCATCGCGACATCAAGCCCTCGAATATTTTTCTCACCGAGCGCGGCATGGCCAAGATCCTGGACTTCGGCCTCGCCAAGCAGGCATCGCCTCTGGCTGCTTCTCAGCTGGCCAACGTGCCCACCGCCGCTAGTGCCGCCGCCATCACCAGCCCCGGCACCGCAGTCGGCACCGTGGCCTATATGTCGCCGGAGCAGGCCCGCGGAGAAGAACTTGACCCGCGCAGCGATCTCTTCTCTTTCGGCGCCGTGCTCTATGAGATGGCTACCGGCGCCATGCCCTTCAAGGGCGGGACCTCGGCCATCATCTTCGATGCCATTCTGAACCGCCCGCCCGTAACACCCGTACGGCTCAATCCCGAACTGCCTGCCGAGCTCGAGCGCATTCTGAATACCGCGCTGGAAAAGGAGCGCGATCTGCGCTATCAGACCGCGGCGGCCTTCCGCGCCGATTTGAAGCGCCTAAAGCGCGACAGCAGCGGCGCTCGCACCGGCCAGTCGAGTGCGGCCGTCCCGATCTCTGCCGTTCCCGCTGCCTCCGGCGCGGCATCGGCGCAGCCTCCCCCTTCCAGCTCTTCAGTCCTTACCGCCGAGGCCAGGCGCCACAAGTTTGGGATCGCTGTCACCGGCCTGATCATTCTTCTCTTGGTCGCGGCCGCCGCGTATGGCATCTACTCGCTCGCCCGCCCGCACGGTGGCCCGTTTCAGAATGTGACTCTCAGCCGCGTGACCGAGAGCGGCAATATCTCCTCTGCCGCCATCTCGCCCGATGGCAAGTACATCCTGCACGCCATCAGCGAAAAAGGAGCACAGAGTCTGTGGCTGTTGCATATTCCGACCGGCAGCAACACTCAGATCACGCCGCTGAAAGACGGCGTATATCTCGGCTTCACTTATTCCGCAGACGGCAATTATTTCTACATGGGCGTGCAGGAGCCGTCTCATCCCGGCATCGGCTACCTCTATCAGTTGCCGGCTCTCGGCGGCACGCCCCACCGCATCACCACCGATATTGACAGCGCCCCCAGCTTTTCTCCTGACCAGAAGCGCTTCATCTTCCGGCGCGACAGGCCGCCCACCGGCGAGAGCTTCCTCATGATGGCTAATGCCGATGGCAGCGGCGAGCATGCCTTCGCCACTGTCAAACAGCCGGAGCAGTTCATCGGCAACCCGGCCTGGTCGCCTGATGGAAAGGTCATAGCCCAGTTCATGACCGGGCCGCAGGGCAAGCACCTGCTGCAGGCCATGGATGTCGCCACCGGTCAAGCCAGGACCATCAGTGCTGACATCCTCTACACCGAGGCCATCCTTTGGCTTCCCGATGGCAAAGGACTGGTCATGGCAAGTCGCTCGGCCGAAGCCAAAGGCCGGGTCCAGATCAGCTACATTTCTTATCCTGAAGGCCGGACCCGCAAGATCATCAATGACCTGAACGACTACGACTCCATCGCGCTCGGCCTGACCGCCGATGGCAAGACCCTGCTCACCATACAGGAAGTCGATACAAATGCCTTGTGGGTGATGCCGGCACAACCTCTCGCCACGGCGCAGCCTCTCCAGGCTGGCACTACCGCCAATGAAGGCTATGAGGTCCTGTGGATGAACGACGGCCGCATCCTCACCGACAACGGCTTCGATTTTGCCCTGCGCTCACCCGACGGCAGCAACAAAGCCAGCCTCTTCTCAACCCCGATGCCAGCCTTCGAGTCCGCCTCCTGCGGCGACTACATCGTGGGTGCATTGTTCGCCAACTACGAGATCAACCTGTTCCGCTTCGATGTGAGGGGCGGCGCTCCCCAACAGCTGACCTTCGGCCACTCCAATGAGAGCCCTTCCTGCTCTCCCGACGGCAAGTGGATCGCTTACACCTCCGCCGACCAGGGCAAGAACGAGATCTTCAAGATCTCCATCGAGGGCGGCACGCCGCAAAAGCTCAGCGACCTGGCCGGGTTCCTGCCCGCCTTTTCCCCCGACGGCAAGCAGATCGCCTTTCTTCATAACTTTGGGACTACTCCTGAAAACTACAAGCACATGGTCGCAGTCATCCCCGCCGAAGGCGGTCAGCCCATCCACAACTTTGAGCGCGACCACCGCAGCCTGAGGACCCGCTTGAGCTTTGCTCCCGACGGCAAGTCTGTCGTTTACCCCATCGTGGTCGATGAGGTGGAGAATCTCTGGCAACAGCCGCTGGATGGCACTCCCGGCCGCCAGCTCACCTCCTTCAAGAGCGAGAAGATCCTCTCCTACGACTTCTCCCGCGATGGCAAACAGCTGGCCCTCATCCGTGGCCACGCTACTCGCGATGTCGTTCTCATCACTGATACCGGCAAGTGATCTGCGTGTGGCCGCGTTTACCACGAACGAAACCGAGGGTTTAGGTGGGGCTGGTGGCCTCGCCCGAACATTTCGTCATTGCAATGCTGAGGGTGCCCCGTCCCTAGCTTTGCTAGGGCGGGGATTTTTCGATTTCCGGAATGAAATCAGAGATTGACGGGTGGGCGGGTGCCCAGCCAAGACATTTCATCCTGGCAATGCTGAGGGTGCCCGGTCCCTAGCTTTGCTAGGGTTCGGGCGCTGACCCGAGATCAGTTGGGCGGGTGGCCTCGCCAAACATTTCGTCATTGCAATGCTGAGGGTGCCCCGTCCCTAGCTTTGCTAGGGCGGGGGTTTGTCGATTTCCGGAATGAAATCAGAGATTAACGGGTGGCCTCGCCCAAACATTTCGTCATTGCAATGCTGAGGGTGCCCCGTCCCTAGCTTTGCTAGGGCGGGGGTTTTTCCGGTTTCCGGAATCAGATCAGAAATTCAGATAACCAAGACTTCGACGACTACACTCCCCTCATGCCCTGGGGATTGAAGCGCTACCAGCAGGCGCAGCAACTGCACTTCATCACCTTCAGTTGTTTCCGTCGGCGCACTAAGCTCGCCAGCACGATGAGCCGCACCATCGTCGAACGAGCACTGGAGCGTGCTCGCAGGCAGTATGGCTTCTATGTCGTCGGTTACGTGGTGATGCCGGAGCACGTGCACCTTCTCGTGAGCGAGCCGAAGCGGGCCGTGCTCGCCCGGGCGTTGCAATCGCTGAAGCAGGGCGTAGCCCGCAGGCTGGCTCTGCGCGCCGCTGAGCCCTTCTGGCAAGCCCGGTATTACGACTTCAATGTGTGGAGCGAGCGCAAACGCCTCGAGAAGCTGCGCTATATGCACCGCAACCCGGTCCAACGTGGGCTCGTCGCCAAGCCAGAGCACTGGCGCTGGAGCAGCTTCCTGCACTACGCGACTGGTCTTCGGGGCGTGGTCGAGATCGAATCGGACTGGACCTGCAAGCGGCGAGAGCAGCTGGGAGTTGTGCCCGTTTGCATCTCCGTCCAACATCAAAATCCCCGTCCTAGCCGAGCTAGGGACGGGGTACCCTCGGGACTACAATGACTGAATGTTTTGGCTGGGCCACCCGTCCCGGGCGGAGCAACAGCCGTGTACAACTCATCTGGTCTGGCCTATTACCGTCACTCGGATTGGCTTGGGAGTTCTCGCCTGACATCGTCGGTCACGACACCCACGAAATGGCTCTATAGCGGGGCCTATGCTCCGTTTGGCGAGTCATATACCGAAGCAACGAATACTGGCGGTGTCATCGACCACTCCTTTACCGGCCAAAATGAGGACACAGTCCAAGGCCTCGACGACTTCATGTTCCGCGAATACAGCTCAGCCCAGCAGGGACGCTGGATTCGGCCTGATCCCGCAGGAATGGCATCGGTTAGCCTGGCAATACCCCAGAGTTGGAATCAGTACGCATATGTAGTCAACAATCCCTTGGCATTCATCGACGCGCTAGGGCTGGACTGCACTGTAAACCCCGGAGGCGGCAGCCTGACCTGTACCGGAACCACGGTGGACGTATTCGGCACCTTCGATTCCGTTGCACTTGCCAGCATTGGCGGAAGCGACACAAACCAGGCAGGCAAGCTTAGAAAAGCACCTGAACGCGGACGTGGTGGCGAAAGCTTTGCTCACTACCTCTTCACACATTTCACGACCGGAATAAGACAGCCAGGGCAAACATTCGGGAACTGCATGAGCGCCAACGCGAGCACCTACAGCCTTGGCGGTGCAATGCAGTCAATCGGAAATTCAGTTTTAGGCGCTAACTCCACTTTCCTTACAACCAACCCAGTCGCGAATGTGCTAACCGGAAATATGGTGAACACGTTCTTCTTTGGCTCCACGACCGAAGCCGCGGGCACAATGGCGATCAATAGCCCAGGGATTGTTGCTAACGGGATGGGCCAGGCTCTTACGTACGGCCGACCGCAGGCCGACCTCATTGGCATGAACCTCGCTGGACGCGCAGGTGATGCAATACCGAGCGCGTTAGGTCAAGGCGAAAGATTCGGCGCAGTCGCCATGAGACAAGGTTTTGAAGACGCCGGCCAATTATTAGGCCTTGGTATGACCTTCACCGAGCGCATTATTGTCGATACGACATTCACCGGGGCAGAAGCCTTGAATTGCCTTGGGCCAGGATAAACCCCACATGGGCAGTAGAAGTGATGTTGAGCAAGTTAAAAGTGGCTTCCGACGCGCCGGCTGGTGGGTGCTGGCCATCGTGTGGGGCGCTTGCGTCGTCGGCGGTATCGGCATCTTATCCGACCCGTCATATTCGCCTCGCGCCCTCGGATGGATACTTCTGGCAGCTTCAGCGGTAGTTTTCGCGGTGACCATGAATCGATGGAAAAAGGTATTTCCCGGTCTGATGGCCTACGCTGCTGTAAATTCCTTTTTCTCTATTTTCAGCGGCCACGTCACGAACAATCTCACGGTATCCATTTCGCGTCCTGAGGCAATTGCTTGCACGGTCTTTTTTCTGGGAAGTGTGGCCTTGTCCCTGAGATTCATCTCAGACCGACTTGCTCCGGTCGACAGAGTTGCTCTTTTCATCTTCGTGTTTTGTATATTCTGGCAGGCAGCGGCACCACGTTTCGAGGCGACAGCATTAGGGGTTGCATTTTGCTCTCTCTTGATCGCGTGGGCCTTTAGCCGGATGCGGGACCACGGGCGGTTGGCCCATCGATAAGAGCGAAGATCACCCGTCCGGATCGCTAAGTCGGTGGCGCAGTGGCGCGTAGTTCGCGGCGGGACGGGTGGCCCAGCCCAAAGACCTTTCATTCTTGCGGTGCTGAGGGTGCCCCGCCCCTAGCTCTGCTAGGGCGGGGATTTTCCCGATTCCCCGAACGAAATCAGAAATTCAGATAGCCAAGACTTCGGCGAACTACACTCCCCTGATGCCCTGGGGAATTTCCCTCAGCCCGTGAGAGAACGTTCTTATGCCGCTTTGTGCAAGAGAGTTCGGAGATCGTCTGCCAGGGCCGACCATTCTTCCAAAATCGGACCTAAGCTATTGAATCTGCTGGTTCAAAAATTCTCTGCTCGAAAAGCAAAGTTCGGAAATCGTCTGCCAGGGCCGACCATTCAACCAGAATCGAACTTAAGCTGTTCGAGTCGTGCCCTCGTTTGCAGCTTCGTCCAACATCAAAGTCCCCGCCCTAGCAGAGCTAGGGTCGGGGCACCCTCGGGACTAAAATGACTGAATGTGTTGGCTGGGCCACCCGTCCAAACTTGTGCCCGCCTTTAGCACGTTAAGTTACCTTCCTGGTTCAGGGCACGTGTGGGAGGCCGTGAAGATTACGACCGAATCGGCACTCTTGAAGGGAGGAGCCATTGTTAGGGGCGGGCAGCTTGCAGCTGAGCTTGAATCTACCGGAACGTGGATGACCAACTACGCGGCCCTTGACACAGGCGGATTCCTCAACGGTTACATAGCTTCGGAAGGCGCCGCAGCTCTCACTGAGGCATCTGTCGCGGGCGCCATTGCAACGACAGCTGGAGTTGTGGTTGCAACTGGAGCCGAGTTGAGCG
>Ga0187777_10000139_pt1 | contig 54484 bp, 46 predicted proteins | sample 1015_Q2_SP5_10_M_FD_132416 | JGI IMG/M metagenome (GOLD analysis project Ga0187777, IMG submission 132416) | Tropical peat soil microbial communities from peatlands in Department of Meta, Colombia - 1015_Q2_SP5_10_MG | ecosystem: Environmental > Terrestrial > Soil > Wetlands > Peat | place... | reverse complement strand
CCAGTTGTTCTTGGCGACGTTGGTCGAGCCCATCGCACCCAGCGTGAACGGCAGCTTGTAGCGGATGCCCTCATCGCGACCGAGCGCTACTTCGAGATCGACGGCAGGGAAGAGAGCGCGGTTGGAGTCCTGCGCCATTCCCCACGCACCGGCGCAGCGGCCGAGAATGGTGAAGTGCCCGAGGTCGACCGGGTAGTCCTTCTGGCTCGCTGTGGTGATGATGCCGAAGGGCTGGGGATAGATCATCTCCGCGCCGCGATAGGCGCTTTTGCCGATCTCGCACATGCCGATGCAGCCATCCACGCAGGTGGCGCACATGCCGCTGATGGGAACCACGGCATCTTCGGTGCGGTTCTTGGTCAAAGTTGCTGCTGAGGAGTTCAAGCGCGTGTAGCTCATGGGGTTTCTCCTAGAAGGACCGCCGCACGGTCGCGGGTCTTGATCTTGAGGTCTGGACGGAAGGGGCCGGACAGCTCACAGGCATGGCACGGATCCAGGAAACACATCGCGTCGTCGTAACTCTGGAAACACACGGGAGCGAAATTCAGGCAGCCGTTGCACAGCGTGGACTCGGCTGCGGGCCCGGCGCAACGCAGCTCGCAGACCGGGCAGATGTAGAGGCAGGCGCCGCACTGGCGGCAGCGCTCGCTGGTCATGTCGAACGGCCGCGAGACGTGGCGATCTTTGCCTCGGCCGGCAAAGCCGATGGCGCCGGCCATCATCTGCTGCTCGCACATGCGCACGCACAGCCCGCACTGGATGCAAGTTTCGTGCTCGGCCTCGTAGCGGCAGTCATGCACGCCGTAGGCGGAGGCCAGGTCCTGAATGCGCTTCGACGATGGGCAGGTAGCAACGTAGAGCTCGATCAGCAACTGGCGCGCGCGCTGCACTCGCGCTGAGTTGGTATGCACCAGCATCCCGTCCTCGGCGGGCAGACTGCACGCTGCCAGCAGCTTGCTGCTTCCCTCCAGCCGACGGCGCGCTTCGACCACGCACAGCCGGCAGGCGCTCGCCGTAGCCAGACCGTCGTCATGGCATAGCGTCGGGATCGGAATGCCGAGAAAGCGCGCTGCTTCCAGCACCGTGACGCCTTTCTCGACCAGGACTTCAATGCCGTTGATCGTCAGTTTTGGCACACCAGTTCTCCTCCGGCCCCATCGCGCGCAAAACCGGCGCTCGATGGCCCCCCCCTGTTCCCACCCTTACTGCCTTGGGCTGGCAGACCTCGAGACAAGCGCCGCAGCGTGTGCACTTGGCGAGGTCGATCGTGTGGACCTGCCCCTTTTCGCCCAGGATTCCCTGCCCTGCGCAGATGTGCACGCACGCGTGGCAGCCGTCACAGAGCGTAGGCTCGATCTCGTAGAAGATCAGCTCGCGGCAAACCTTGGCCGGGCACCGCCGCTCGCGGATGTGCGCCAGGTATTCGTCGCGGAAGTAGCGCAACGTGGTCAGCACCGGGTTGGCCGCAGTCTGCCCCAGGGCGCACAGCGACGCCTGCTTCATCAGCCAGCCCAGATCTTCGAGCAGGGGCAGATCGTCTTCGGTCCCGTGGCCCGCGCAGATGCGCGTGAGGATCTGGCGCATGCGCTGCGTCCCCTTGCGGCAGGGGAAGCACTGTCCGCAGGATTCGTCCTCGAGGAACTCCATGAAATAGCGGGCCACGTCAACCATGCAGGTGGTCTCATCCATCACGACCATGCCGCCGGAGCCCATCATCGATCCCGCTTGGGTCAGGCGCTCGTAGTCGATGGGAAGGTCGATGAGGCCGGCAGGGATGCAGCCGCCGGAGGGCCCGCCGATCTGGATGGCTTTGAGCGCCTTGCCTCCGGGAATGCCGCCGCCGATGTCGTAGATCATCTCCCGCAGCGTGATTCCCATGGGCACTTCCACCAGGCCGGTGTTGTTGATCTTGCCCACGAGTGAAAACACCATCGTGCCTTTGCTCTTCTCCGTGCCGATGCCGGCGTACCACTCCGGACCTCGATTGATAATCACCGGTACGCTAGCCCAGGTCTTCACGTTGTTGATGACCGTCGGCCGGCCCCACAGGCCCTTCTGCGCGGGATACGGGGGCCGGGGGGTCGGTTCTCCCACCCGGCCCTCGATGGAGGCGATCAGTGCCGTCTCTTCACCACACACAAACGCCCCCGCACCCTTGACCACATGAATGCGCAGCTTCATGCCCGTGCCCAGAATGTCGTCGCCTAAGAAGCCGTCTTCTTCCGCTTGATCGATGGCTGCACGCAGGTGCTCGCAGGCCAGCGGATACTCGGCGCGCACGTATACGTAAGCTTCCTGCACGCCGAGCGCGAAGGCACCGATGATCATCCCTTCCACCACGCTGTGGGGATTGCCTTCGAGCAAACTGCGGTCCATGAAGGCGCCGGGGTCGCCCTCGTCGCCGTTGCAGATGAGGTAACGCGGGGCGGGATTCTCGCGGCACACCTTCCACTTGACGCCTGTCGGGAAGCCTGCACCACCGCGCCCACGCAGGCCGGAGCGGGTGACCGCATCCACGACCTGTTCGGGGCTCATGGTGGAGAGCACCCGCGCCAGGGCGCCGTAGCCGCCGACGTTGAGATAGTCCTCGATGTTCCTGGGATCGACCCTGCCGTTGTTGCCAAACAGGACCCGTTGCTGCCGCGCGTAGAACGGGACTTCCTCCTCGCGGATCACGCGTTTGCCAGAAACCGGATCGCGGTAGAGCAGCTTCTCCAGCGGAACATGCCCGTTGCTGACGCTGGCGACGATGGCGGGCGCATCGCTTGCCGTCACCTGGTTGTAGAAAGTCCCTTCCGGCCAGACGATCATCAGCGGACCGCGCTCGCAGAAGCCGTGGCAGCCCGTGCGCTTGACGTCGATGGCGTCCTGCAGCCCGTGTTTCGCCAGCGTCTTGCGCAATCCGGCAAGCACATCGTGCGCGCCGGCGGCCGTGCATCCGCTGCCCGCGCACACCGTCAGGCACGGCCGCTTGGGATCGCGCGCGGCTCGGAGCTCGCCGCGAAAGCTCTCCAGTTCCTCAACTGACTTGAACCGCGGCATCGCGACCCTCCGCTTCTTCGGAAGCGACCTCTTCCTGTTGTGGCTGCTGTGGTCTGAGGCGGTATTTGTTGAGCACGCTGCGCACCTTGGCTTGTGTCAGGTGAGGATGGGTGTGGTTGTCCACGCGCACAACCGGCGCCAGACCGCAGCAGCCAACGCAGCGCACCGTCAGCACCGTGAACTGGCGGTCGCGCGTGGTGCCAGGCTCAGCCAGTTTCAAGTCGGTCAAAATGCGGTCCAGCACCCGCGGCGCCCCGCGAACGTGGCACGCCGTTCCCAGGCATACCTGTACCTGGTGCCGTCCGCGCGGAACCAGGCTGAAGCAACGGTAGAACGTCGCCACCTGATAGACATCGGTCAAGGGAACGCGCAGCTTGCGCGCCACCCGCGCAAGCACCTCCTGCGGCAGGTAATAAAACCTTCCCTGGATGTCCTGCAGCATGGCTATTAGGTTGGCGCGTTGGTCGTCGAACTGCCCGAGGATAGAATCTGCCTGCTGAAGCTCGGTCTCGGTCATGGCGAAGATTCGCCTCCCGTTAACCCTCGTCTTGCTACTCCTTCGGGCTGCGACGCCACAGGATGCGCGTCACCGGCCCTTTCAAAACCTGCCGTTTGAAATCGCTCGCCGCCTCGGACGCCGCGCTTTGCTGGGCCGTCTCCGCTTTCACAAGTTCCTGACGGCAGGCTGACAGCCTGGCTTCGACGTCATGATTGGCGAGCCTGGCAGCCATCTCCGAGCGACGCATTCTGCCTTTGCCTTCACACAACGGACATAGGACGTAGTGGCCGTTTCCCGAAACGTCGTTCATAAGTGCCCCAGAAAGCTTGTCAACAGACAAATAAAAATGCGCCTTTGAAAGGCGCGGGGAAAACTCGCTCGCTGAACATTTGGTCGCACACGAAGCGCGTCCCTTAAGTCTGACCCACGAGTTAGCTTCTCATGTCCTGGCGACGCGGGCGGTGATGGGAATCACCCTTGGCGGTGACCGGAATTCGCGCAGATGGGCACAGCCTCGGCCACGCGGCCGACTTACGCCGATTTCCGCACCGGCACCGGGCGCGTCGCCGGATACTCCTGCGGCGGAGCCGGAGGAGCTGGCGCGCTCTCTGGGCGCTTGCGGCTCTTGCTTTGCGGAGCAGCGCCGGACTGCGGCTGCGCGTCAGTCGACGGATTCTTCGCGCCTGGGGCGGCTTGCTTGGTGCGGTCCTGCAGTTCGCGCGCGCGAATCGCGTTCAACTGCTGGCTGTCGCCGTTGAGTTGCTGGATGAGAAGGCGCTGGCTGTCGATGACCCGTCCCTGTTCCAGCACCAGCAGCGCCAGCAGCGGAAAAGTCACGAGTAACGTCACCACGATTACCGTTCCAACCGGGCGGTTACGGGACGGCTGCCCGCCGACGACGATGGTCTGGTCCACCTCGCTCCTCCATCCGGCTGAACCACGGCGCCGGAACCTTGCAAGGTGCAGCTTGCGGGCCGAAGAGTGCGGCATTGTAACTCGCCGAGCGATAAAACAGTTAGTGCCATGACCAAGGGCTGCGCCGGAAAACCGCGTTGCAAATCGTTTCACAATAAAGGATTGCGAAATGCCTGCTGCGGCCACAGAAAGCGCTTTCTCACAGCGTCAATGCAAAATGCTGTGCTGGTAACGGCGGCATTACAGCAGTAATCAGCCGCCCGTGTCCAACCGCGGCCGCAAACAGAAAGGCCACGATCCGGGGTCCCCGGCAAACCCGGGGCCCCCAACGAAGCCGGGTTTGCTTCGTTGGGGTAGAAACCCGATTTTGGTTTGCTGGGGTGCTGGGGACCGTGGCCATTTCTGCGGAGAGTTCCCTTGTGGGAGCTCAGTAATAGACCGGCGCCGATTCCTGCCAGTGCACCGTCAGCACCGGACACAGGGCCTCAGACACAATGCGGTGCGCCACCGCCCCCGGCATGTGGGTGGCAAAGTTCGAGGCGTGGTGCGCACCCAGCATGATGAGGTCGCAGCGGCGGTCTTCCGCCACCGCGAGGATGTTCTCCGCCGGCGGACCGAACAGCACCTCGTAGTCGACGTGCGGCCTGGGCGGGATCAATTCCCGCATCCACTTGCCCAGCGACTCCGCGGCTACCGTCTGCTCATGCTTGTCATGAGTCTTCTCCCCGCTGACGTGCAGCACGATCAGGTCGGCCTGGTTCTCCTCGGCGAACCCGTGCACGAAGGGCAGCGCCCGCAGCGAGGCCGGACTGAGGTCGGTGGCGAACAGCAGGTCACGGAAGACCGGCAGCGTGGCTTTCTTCGGCACCTTGGGGCCGACTACCAGGACGGGGCACGGCGCGCTGCGGAAGATGGTCTCGGCGAGCGAGCCCAGCACGATCTGCTTCAGGCCTTCGCGGCCATGCGTCCCGAGCACTACCAGGTCGATCTTCTCGGCTTGGATGATCGCCTCGATCTCCGTCCAGACCTCCATCCCGCTGCGCACCATGCCATCGTGCAGGACGCCTTCAAAGGCGTCGGAACGGAGCAGTTTGCCCATCTCCTCTTCGGCGCGCATGAAGGCGCCTTCAATCACGGTCGGCCCAGCGTTAAACATGGGCTGCAGCTCGACCGTGGCGAGCACGTGCACGGCCTGAATGCGGGACTCGAAACGGCGCGCCAGGGCGGCCGCAAACGGCAGCGCCGCCTCCGACACCGGGCTGAAGTCGGTGGCGAACAGGATCTTTTTCAACGCCAGACGAGTTGGGGCCTGGACCACCATACCAATCGCCTCCTTGAGCTGCTCTTGGCTGTCGGCCCTTGGCTCTTGCCCAAAAGCCTGGAGCCAAGAGCCGACAGCCGGAGTCGTAGCACTCAAATGCAGTATGGCTCCGGACCCGCGGCCCGGCGGTGATTCCCATCACCTTGCGGGGTGAGCCAGCCCACATCGGGGAAAACCACGCAGGTGAGCCCTGGCAAGAATGTCAGGAATGCTCCCGGTCTGTTCTGTCAGGGGGATGCGCCCGGTCTATACCCCGGTTCGGTTACCCACCCCTCCCCCCGCTGCTCAGTAGAATCATCAACTTACGCAGGCGATAATATACTTGACACACAACATGAATCCGGGTACACTTGTCTTGCATCCAGATAGCAAGGGGCGAAGATATGGCAAACGACAAGAAACCGGAAACGCTCCAAGAGGCCATCGCATATTTCGCCGAGCCGCAGCGTGCTTTTGACTATGCCGTAACGCTGCGCTGGCCCGATGGCAATATCCTGTGTCCACGTTGCGGACACGCCAAACACTCGTTTATTTCGACACGGCGGATTTGGTTCTGCAAAGGCTGCAAGAAGCAATTCACCGTCAAGGTCGGAACTATTTTCGAGGATTCGCCGCTCGGACTGGACAAGTGGATGACGGCTACCTGGATGCTGGTCAACTGCAAGAACGGCATCAGTTCCTACGAGGTGGCTCGTGATCTGGGCATCACTCAGAAGTCGGCTTGGTTCATGCTCCAGCGTATTCGACTGGCCCTGCAACGGAGCAAGTGGGACAGCCGGAAGCTGGGGCGTGGCCCCGGCTCCGCAGTCGAAGCCGATGAAACATTCATCGGAGGACTCGCACGGAACATGCACAAGGACCGCCGTATCAGATACGAGCAAATGGGCGGGCACCACGGCAAGACTGTTGTGCAGGGCATCTTGGACCGTGACTTGCGTCAGATTCGCGCTACTGTGGTTCCTAACATCAAGCGTGAAACTTTGCAGGATGAAGTGCTTACGAACGTGAAATACGGCTCTACTGTGTACACGGATAACGCTGTCGGCTACGACAAACTGCATTACCGTTTTGTGCATGACTTCGTCAACCACGCCGAAACCTATGTCAAGGGCCAAGTCCACACCAACGGGTTGGAAAACTTCTGGAGCCTGCTCAAGCGCGGATTGAAAGGCACCTACGTTGCGGTCGAGCCGTTCCATATGTTCCGTTACGTGGACGAACAGGTTTTCCGTTTCAATCACCGCAAGCATCCTGACAAGAGTCCGATGACCGATGCCGAACGCTTCGCTATCGCCATGAGCCAAGTCGCCCGAAAGCGCCTCACGTACAGCGAACTGACCGGCAAGGAAACCGACTCGCTACACCACGAGGCGACAGGGGCGCGGGAAGCGCAACCGTTTTAGCCCTTGTCGGAGCCCTTGGATTTGCGCCGTTTGATGCGCTTTTTCCTCTTGACCACATCGGCCTTTGGAGCCTGAAATATGGCTTTCATAGCACTCTCAAACTTTTGGGTAGCGCGCGGTCCTTCTGTGTACTGCGGTTGCTTCATAAATTGGAGTGTACGCCCATGCCGAACGACTCAATCGGGGAAAATGACCACGCCCCACACCGCCAAACAGGCGCCGATGACGAAGAGCACAGTGCCATAAATCAAATCCCACAAGCACGTCGGGAATCTAAGCCTCCACCACCCCAAACAGACCACGAAAAACCCTGCTGCAAAAAGCGCGATTGGTTTGACTATGCGAAGGCGATTGTAGAAGTGATTGGCCTCGGCGCTCTCCTCGTGTATACGGGATATACGATCAAGATGTATTGCACCAATAAAAAAGCTGCGAATGCTGCGGAAAGCGCCGCTAACACTGCTGCTGGCGCATTGACGGAAGTTCAAAAGCAAACAACTTTGACGAAGCAGCAGTTGGTTGGGACTCTGGCAGCCGTTGTCGTTTTCTCGCCAAATATAACTGGCAGAAACGGGGACAAGCTGAATGCTACCTTGGATAATCGGGGTCACGTCACATCCCCCAACGCTCACGTTGATTTCACAATCAGGACGGCCCCCCTTTCCAATTTGGACAAGCTGTCTGCCCCTAGGCATTGTTCTGGGACGATAGCCCAACTCGCGCCCGGCGGGGAGGGGCCAATTTGCGATATCGGCTTGTCCCCTGGAAGCGAATTTGCCGAGCAAAAGTACACGGTCAAAATTGAAGGGTCTTATGACTTCGATAACGGATTCGGAGATCGCCTCAGTCAAACTTTCTGTCGTTTCTATATTGGCCGCTGGCAGGCGAAGAACACATCGGGGCAGATCGAAACTGGTACGGGTGGATTCTTGCCCTGTGCCGACTTTCGAGAGCAATTGAATTACATCAGGTCGCACCCACCAAAGTAGCCCTGTCACGGCAAGAGCCAATATACCAAGGCTTGTGTGCCAAGTATATTGGTGCCCTTACGCACGGTACACCGATCCATACCGATAATCTAAAGGACTTACACGCAAATACCGATTCTGAAAGGAGTTAGCGTATCGCACAACATTGATTATCTTATTGATATAGTTGATTGATAACTAATTTCATATGTGAGGAAATTATGTCAAGTCTTTTTTGCGCGCTGTGGAGTTATCTCGTAAATCTGCAAAAGCTCCGTATCAAGGCACGACTTTAGTCGTGCCGTGACGGACATATTGAATTGTCATCCCGAGCAGCGCGAAGAAGCGAACGCGACTGAGCGCATCGCGAGGGATCTCGGTTCTGCTTAAATCAAGACCAAGATCCCTCGACTCGCGCTCCCGCGCATACGCTTGGTTGCGCTTCGCTCGGGATGACAATTGTGGAAGTGTCGTGCGGCACGGCTCTCGCGCCCCAGCGCGCCAAAAGCGGGCGCGCCGGGGACCCCGCTGGAGCCGCGCCCTGATACGAAGCAAAGCCACCGCCATAGAGCCGAGGCCGAGCAACGCGAGGCCGAGCCCTGAGCGAAGTCGAAGGGCCGCTGCCGAAATCCCGAGCGCAGCGAGGGATCTGGTGGCGCGGCCGAGGTTAGCCCGCCACGTCAGTGGCGGGTCCGCGACCCCTAGGAACGTCAGCGAGCGCGAGCCATGTTGATCTGGCGGGTGCGGAATGAGTCGTCATTCGGCAGCCTCGCTCCCGCCGGGCCGCCCGGATTCACGTCACGGCGGCGTGATAGCCGCGCGGATTGCCCCGCTGCGACCTTTTTCCCAGCAAGCACGTCAATTTCGCCAGCGCCCGCGCCGGACTGGCCAACTCGTGCTCCCAAATTCGTACGACCGTCCAGCCCGTGCGCTTGAGTTCCTTCACATTGCGTCTGTCACGGCGCACATTGCCCTCAATTTTCCTTCGCCAGTATTCCACCCTGGTCTTTGGAAAGCGGACGTGCCGCCGACAACCGTGCCAGAAGCAGCTGTCAATGAACACGGCCATCCTTATCCTCGGAAAAACAAAATCCGGCTTCCCGATCACTGCCTGGTCCTGTACTCGCCAGCCTGAGATTCCCGCACGGATCAAGAAAGCCCGAAATCGCCACTCCGTGCTCCGAGTATTAACTGAGCGGATGCGGGACATTATTCGGGAACGAGTAGTCGGATTGACAGTATCCATACGATTACAAATTCGAGGGAATCTCAATCAGAAGCGATTTGTCCGGCTCGGCCGCATCTACCCGATCATTGTAAATGCGCAGAAGGCTTCGAAGCTCGCGCCTGAGCGTCTCCGAGGAAAACTGCGAGATCTCCTCGACGTTTGTTGCAACAAATGCCTCAATCGAGCGCACCGCGATCCTGCCAGGAGCTACGGTTTCACAATTCTGGCTGGCACCGACTACCTTTTCTTCCGGCACCAGCAGATACGGTCTGAGACCCTTCTGCAGGTTATGCTGGCATCGTTCTTCATACATTCCAGGCATCGGAACCACCGTAACGTGGAATGCGGTGTCGCCGACGAGAAAATCCCCGGCGCGCCCTAACTGCTGGTCCGCAGTGCTGTATGATTCGTTCTCAATCTGTAGCTCGGGATATCGAAGTTGTAGTTTTGCACCAACAAGATGCTGCGCGACGGGGCCCTCCTTGCCCTTGTGCCGTGCGGTTGTAAGGAGGTCGGCAAGGAACTTCGCGGTGGTGACTGATGGATCGAAAGCGACGTTGAGCCGCTCTCTACGTATTCCCGATCGCACTCTCATGTCTCACCCCGTAGCGCCGACTGGCGACACATCTAAGCAGATTTGTCCTGGAATCAACATTTCAATGGGATGCGATTACGAATGACGATGCCGGAGAGCCTGTCCCCGTCTACGAGAGCAATCGAGGACTTTGCCTCGTGCCGAGCCTCCACGAGAGCCGCTCTGGTGAAATGGCTCGTGGTAACAAACACCCCCTTTGCTGTTGTGCTCAATGCTCCGCGGAAGTTGTTGATATCGGGGCTACCGACTGCGTGCCGCCACCGCTTCACTTGGGCCTGAACGTGAGTCCCGGCAAAGAAGTCATTGTCCTCCCCTACGTAGGCATCAAGATCTATCCCGCCATCCCCCGAGGCTCGGGTGACTGAAACCTTCACGAATCCGCTCCGTTCGAGTACAAGCTTCATGAAGTGTTCGAACTCGTATGGCGCGAATTGGAACAACCGGACCCGCACAGTCTCGATTTCCGCCGGCGTTGTACCTTCGCCCTCGTCACCTCTCTGCGGAAGCGGCGTGACTTCGCGCTCCATGTTCCCCAGGGGACTGCTTCGGCGTGATTCAGCTAAGAGCGCTGCTGAGAGGGACGCTGCATCCTTGATCGGAACCACCTCCGGTTTATCGTGGATACGAAATTCGAAGACCCAGACTTTGCGCAGAGTTCCCCGCTTATCGGCTTGGCTTTCTTGATAGTGGCGCAGCAGCTCGAGCAAACCGAGGAATCGGTACGTTTGTCGTCCAATGTTGGTGAATCCGAAGAATGGAGTGGGTGTTGTGTACTGCTCTATCAGTCTTTTGTTTCGACCAACAAGAGTTTGGTCTCCCTCCCGACCCTGCGCGGTATAAATGAGGATGTTTCCTTCGATCCTGTCGTGGTAGGGATTCTCTGTTCGAACACGTCCTGAGTCTTCGGCGGCGGTCATGATCGCGACATGCCTCAGATTACGACTTGAATCCAAGGAAGGCCGAATCCCACCAAGATTCTCCAAGTCCAGCGAGAACCGAATCTCGTCGTTCGTGTAGGTTTCGCCGACTCTGAAAGATGTGGGATTGCCCATTTGTCCGGGTAAGATACTACGTGCCGCCGTGCCGCCGACAGCGCCTTCGGGGACGCCGAAACAGCCGCTGCCTCCGTTCGAGGCCCATCCGAACCAGGCCAATGCCAGAAAAAAACTCGGCGGCCGTTTTCGGAAGCGGGAGCGAATCTTCGTGTTGGGGGTGCAGCGTAAGGCTTGGAAGTTCTGAGGGTTTTACCTGCGCGAGCATGTTTTCAGATGGCTGCTCAAAACCTTACCCGACCATCACAACTGTGCCAAGTAGGATTTTGTGTCCCTCTGTGGATTTCGGGAACGCGTTGACCCGCCCGAACCGTCCCACAGAGCTTCAGGTACCCTTCCGGGGCACCACACAGTAAGGTAAGCGAACGGACTTGAAAAGCAAGGGGCCGAAAGACCCCACCCTTAGCAAGAACGGCCAAGGGTGGGGCAACTACGCAGGCCCGGATTCACTCACGCCCGCTAGACGCCCTCTATTTCGCGTCCTTGAGGTCCGGGAAGTCCTCTTCCCAATACTCGCCGGGACGGCGGCCTTCCTGCTTGCGCGCCTCCTGCTCCACGCCGCGCAGTTGCACGCGGCGAATCTTGCCGGAGATGGTCTTGGGCAGGTCGGAAAATTCCAGCCGGCGGACGCGCTTGTAGGGGCCGAGGCGTCCGCGGATGAACTTGAAGATGTCGCGCGCCAGATCCGGCGACGCCGCGACGCCGGGCTTGCAGATGATGAACGCCTTGGGCACCATCCAGCGGATCGGGTCCGGGCTGGGAACGACCGCGGCCTCGGCGATGGCCTGGTGCTCGATGAGCGCGCTCTCCAGTTCGAACGGGCTGAGCCGGTAGTCGGAGCTCTTGAACACGTCGTCGGCGCGTCCGATGTAGGTGTAGTAGCCGTCCTCGTCGCGGTGGGCGACGTCGCCGGTGCGGTAGTAGCCGCCGGCAAAGCACTTGGCGGTGCGCTCGTCGTCGCCCATGTAGCCGGGCATCAGGCTGATGGGCTTGGGGTCGCACTTGATGGCGATCTCGCCGTCGCTCGATTCGTTGCCTTCGGCGTCGAGCAGAACCACGTGATGCCCGGGCGAGGGATGGCCGACTGCGCCCGGCTTCACCTTCTGTCCGGGGAAGTTGGCGAGAGTGAGGACGGTCTCGGTCTGGCCGAAGCCGTCGCGGATGGTGATCCCCCAGGCCTGGCGGACCTTCTCGATGATCTCGGGATTGAGCGGCTCGCCGGCGCCGACCAGGTCGCGCAGTTTCACCGGGAAAGACTTCAGGTCTTCGAGCACGAACAGGCGCCACACCGTGGGCGGCGCGCACAGCGTGGTGACGCCGCAACGGGCCGCGGCCGAGAGCGTAGCCTTGGCGTCGAAGCGGCTGTAGGCGTGCACGAAGATGGTCGCGCCGGCGTTCCACGGCGCGAAGAAGCTGCTCCAGGCGTGCTTGGCCCAGCCGGGAGAGCTGATGTTCAGATGGACGTCATCCGGCTGCAGGCCGACCCAGTACATGGTCGCGAGGTGCCCCACGGGATAGCTCTGGTGGGTGTGCACCACCAGCTTGGGCAGCGCCGTCGTGCCGGAGGTGAAATAAAGCAAGAAGGGATCGCTGGCATTGGTCGGGCCGTCGGGCGTGAAGTCCGAAGAGTGATCGTAGGCTTGCTGGTAGGGAGTCCATCCCGGAGCCTCACCGTCCACAATAATGCGGGTGTAGTCGCCGGGAAGATTGACGAAGCGCTCCACCGCGGCCGAAGTGGCGATCACATGGCGGGCGTTGCCGCGCACGAAGCGATCGCGCAGATCCTCCACCGTGAGCAGCGTGGCGGCGGGAATGACGATCGCTCCCAGCTTCATCGCCGCCAGCATCACCCCCCAGATGGCCACCACGTTGGGCAGCATGACCACGATGCGGTCGCCGCGGCCGACGCCATGCTTGCGCAGGAAATTGGCCACCTGGTTGGAGCGGCGCGACATTTCCTCGTAACTCAGCTTCAGCTCCGAGCCGCCCTCGTCCAGAATCCAAAGCGCGGCTTTCTTGTTGCCCCTGGCATAGTCGTCGAAGTAATCGAGCGCCCAGTTGAACTGGGTGAGTTGCGGCCAGCGGAACTCGCGGTAGGCGGTGTCGTAATCTTCGCGATAGCGGAAAAGAAAATCGCGGGCGGCCAGGAATGATTTCAAACTCTCTGTGCGTCCGAGGGTGATGGCGTCAGTTTGGGCGATGGTCATAGGAAAACCTCTCGATGATTTAGGAAGGCCGGCAAAAACCGTACATTATAGTTCGGTTACCGGCGCCGGGAGGCGAGTTTGTGCGGTTCCCTGCCCCATGGCCAGGTCGAGCGCTTGCTTCTCTCCGGCTGTGAGCTTCCGGGAGGCGCCCTTGGGCAGATCGCCCAGCGCGAGCGGACCGATGGCGACGCGCACCAGGCGCAGCACATCGATTCCCAGGGCCTCAAGCATGCGGCGGATGTGGCGGTTCTTGCCTTCGTCGAGCACGACCTCGAGCCACGTGTTTCGTGTGCCCTGTCGCAAGATGGAGGCCTTTCGTACACGGAGAAAGCCGGCTTCGGTGCCGAGCCCCCTAGTTAGTGATAGAAGCACGTCCGGCCCGGGCTGCCCGCTGATCTGTACGTGGTAGGTCTTCTCCAGATGACTCTCCGGAGCCAGTACGCAGGCGGCCCACTCCGAGTCGTTGGTGACCAGGAGTAATCCTTCGCTGGCCTTGTCGAGACGGCCTACTGGAGCCACCCAGGGCAGATCAGGCGGCAGGCAGGAGTAAATCGTCTCCCGACCCTTCTCATCGGAGGTAGTGGTAACCAGCCCGCGTGGCTTGTTCAACATCAGGTAGAGCTTGTCGCGGCTGCCGACCAGGGCGCCGTCCACCTGGATTTGATCAGTCACAAGATCGACGGGAGTCTCAGGATCGCGGCGTGGGGTGCGGTTGAGCATGACCCTGCCCTCGCGGATCAGATCGCAGGCCCGCGAACGCGAGCAGTAACCCAATTTGGACAATGCGCGCGCAAGCCCGATTCGGCGAGGGAGTTTGGCCGAAAACATGCGCCCATGGTAGCCGGAACCGTCACCAAAGATAGTGGTTAATTACTTGACAGTGCAGCGGGGCGCTGGCAAGATTCGCAGTCCCAATTCCAACGTCGCCATTTCGAGGTGCTCCATGCCCACGGCCCCCATGATTTGGCATCAGGTCTACAACCCCTTCAACAACGCCCTAATCTCCACACTCGTGGCAGCCATTCCTATTTGTACCTTGCTGTATTTCGTAGCCATCCATCCCCATAAGGATAAAGAGGGCGTTAGGCATCTCGGCATCAGTGCCCCGTATGCGGCGTTCTACGGGGTGATAGCGGCATTCCTGGTCGCCTGCATAGGCTTCGGGATGCCGCTCAAGTCCGCCTTCTCGGCCTTTGGCCTGGGGGCTTTATCCGGGTTTCTGGCAATCATCTGGATCATCATCGGCGCCATCTTCCTCTACAACATGACCCTCATTTCCGGCAAGTTCGAGATCGTGAAGGAATCCATCATTCACATCTCGTTCGACCGGCGCCTGCAGGTTCTGCTGATCGCCTTTTCCTTCGGCGCCATCATCGAGGGAACGTCCGGGTTCGGGACGCCGGTGGCCATCGCCGGAGCAGTCATGGTCGGACTGGGATTTTCCCCCTTCCAATCGGCCGTGCTCAACCTCCTGGCCAACACTGCGCCGGTTGCCTGGGGAGCTATCGGGACTCCCATCGTGACCTTGGCGGCGGTGAGCGGCCTTCCTGAGCTGAAGGTCTCGGCCATGGCCGGGCACCAGCTCCCCTTCGTTTCCGTCCTCGTTCCCTTCTGGCTGGTCACCGCGTTCGTCCTGATGGAGGGGGGCACGTTTAAACAGGCCTGGGAGGTGTGGCCGGGGACGCTGTGCTCGGGCCTCTCCTTCGCCATCATGCAGTGGATCACGTCGTCGAGGGCGACAACTCACCTCATAACCGACGTGCTCTCGGGCGTATTCTCAGTCGTTTGTACCGCACTGTTCCTGCGCTTTGTCTGGCACCCCAAGACGCGGTTCCTGCTGCGGTCGGAGCGCGAGGCCCTAGCCAAAGCCGGGAAGAGTACGGCGACGGCGACTACGGACAGGACGGAGTGGAAGTACCCGTACACCGCCGGCCAGACCGCGTATGCCTGGCTGCCGTGGACGATTCTGATCGTCTGTTGCGCCATCTGGGGCATACCTTCGTGGAAGATTTACTTGAACAATCTTTTTGCGAGCATCACCTTTAAGACCACCCTTCTTGGCGGCGTGTTTGCGGGCAAGCTCTCCCTGCCGCAGTGGCAAATGCCGGCGCTGCATAACATGGTCCAGCGCGTTCCGCCGGTGGTCGCAGCCACTGCCAAGCCCGAGGCGGCCATCTTCAACATCAACTGGCTGTCGGCGTCCGGGACCGGCGTGTTCGTGGCGGCGTTGCTGTCCGGACTCGTCCTAGGGTTGAGTGCCAAGCAGTGGCGCGAGGCGGTCCAGCGAACCGCCAAGCGCTTGGTGATCCCGATTTTGGTCATCGCTCAGGTGCTGGGACTCGGGTTCCTCACCCGCTACTCTGGGACCGACGCGGTGATTGGTCTGGCGTTTACTCACGCCGGTGTTCTGTATCCCTTCTTCTCGGCCTACCTGGGCTGGCTGGGAGTGTTCCTCACCGGCTCCGACACCGCCTCGAACGCGCTGTTCGGCAGCCTGCAGCGGATCACCGCCCAACAGCTCCACTTGAACGAGACGCTCATCGTGGCGACCAACTCCACCGGGGGCGTCATGGGCAAGATGATCGATCCTCAGTCCATCATGGTCGCCTGCGCCGCCTGCTACGACGATCCGTACGAGCGCACCCATGCGCTCGGGCCGATCTTCCGCACGGTGTGGTGGCACTCCGTCGCGGGCGCAGCCGTGATCGGAATCATCGCGGTTCTGCAGGCCTACGTCTTCCCGGGCCTGATTCCCAAGTAGCGAGCAAAATCCCCACCCTACGAGAACTGCGTAGGGTGGGGCACCCCCGTTTCTATAGCGCGGAGAGCGTAAAACCGCCGTCAACCACGAACGTCTGGCCCGTGATGTAGCTGCCGCGGTCGCTGGCCAGCAGCAGCGCCAACTCGGCCACGTCCTGCGGTGTGCCGAGGCGCTGGATCGGCTGCTTCTTGAGGATCTGTGCGCGCCGCCCTTCGTCCTTCCAGTAGTACTCGCTCAACGCCGTCTCGATCATGCCCGGCGCGATGGCGTTCACGCGTACGCCCTTAGGCCCGAGTTCGAGGGCGTAGGACTGCGTCATCATGATCAGCGCAGCCTTGGTCATGCTGTAAAGCATGCCTTCGAACTGCGGTCGCAGCCCCGATATGGACGACATATTGATGATGGAGCCGGAGCCGCGTTCGCACATCCCCGGGGCTACCAGCCTGGTAAGCCGGAATGCGCTCTTGAGGTTGACCTCGACCATCTTGTCGAACTGGCTTTCATCCACCGCCAGACAAGGACCTTGCCCGACGTTGGTGCCGGCGTTGTTCACCAGGATGTCGATGCGTCCGAACTCGCGCGTGGCGGTTGCGACCAAGTTCTCCAATTCGGTGAGCCGGCCAACGTGACAGGCGATGGGTCGAGCGGACGGGCCGATTTCACGCGCCACCTGCTCGATTGATTCCTGCTTGCGCCCGCAGATGACGACGCGAGCGCCCTCGCGGACGAAGGTCTCCGCAATGGCGCGGCCAATGCCGCGGCTGGCGCCGGTGACGATCGCGATTTTGTTTTCGAGAACACCCACTTGCCCGCCTCATAAGCGTAGAGCCGCAGCATGCGGCGTCTCTTACAGATCAGGCTACTTCTTCTGATCCAAGCCGGCCAGCTTCATGGCGAGATTGATGGCCCGCTCCGGATTATAGGCGCGGAACATGGCCAGCTTCTCCGCCTCAATCGACCCTTCGGCGTGAACGGCGAGCACCGCCTGATATCCGCCGTAGAGGCGCGCGGTCAATTCCGCGATCAGGTTCAGCACCGGCAGGCGCCGCTCGGCAGGCCAGGCGCCGCGAAAGTACTTCTCCAGTACTGGGCGGACTTCAGGAGATTCCCAGTCGCTGCCGGCTGGACCTGTGACGAGCAATCCGCCGGCAAGGTCCTGCACTACTTCCAGGGCCTGATGGAAGTCGCGCGCGAAGACCCACTTCGCCATGTTGGTGGTGAATACGTGCGGGTAGGCCACGCCCTCTTCGACTTCACCGCGCAGAGCGGCGAGTTCAGTGAGGCCGCGGACCATCTCCGCGTAGCCGCCGAGCCAGGTAAGCTTGTCGCGCACGTGGCTGGCGCGCTCGATGCCATTGGCGCGCGCCACGGCGATGGCGGCGCCCACTAAGCCGTCCAGCAGCGGCAGCTTGTAACTGACCGCAGTGAAGCGATGGAACTCCACGAAGGTCAGGGCCGTGGCGCTGGCTACCTCGTTCTTCCCCTCAAAGAACACCCGCTCCCAAGGCACGAAAACGTTGTCGAAGACTGTCAGGCTTTCGATCATCTTGTGGGTGGTGGAGATGGGTCGGTTGATGTGATCGTCGGTGCCATGGAGGAAGTCGGAGGCGTAGAGTCGCAGCCCTTTGGTGGCAACGGGCACAGCAAAGGCGACGGACCAGGGCTCGTCTCCTGGACCCATGCTGCGGCTGGGAAGCACGATGATCTCGTCCACGTAGGGCGCGCAGGAGGTGTGGACCTTGGCACCGCGGACGATGATCCCATCCGATCGCTTTTCGACCACCCGCACGTAGAGATCCGGGTCCTCCTGCTCCGACGGACGCTTGCTGCGGTTGCCTTTGACGTCGGTCTGCGCCACTGCCAGGGCGAGGTCGCGTTCGCGGCAGCATTTGTAGAAAGCATTGACTCGCTCCAGCCCTTGCTTCTCACCGGCTCGCGCGAGCACGCGCTTCAGCGCAAACAGGGCGTCGGTGCCAATCTCTTTAATAAGGATGACAAGGGTCGCACCTTCGGCCGTGCCGGCCTCGATCAAGCGGGAACGAGACAGCAAGTCTTTCGAGTCGCGGGGGACACGATAATAGGCCGAGTAGACCTCGCTGCCGTCGTGAGCCAGGGCCAGATCGCGGTACTTGGGTTCCTCCGCCATCTTGAAGTCGATGGCAGCATGCCGCGCCGCCACACCTAGTTCGGGATGATCAACCACCGACTGTACGCGCTGTCCACGGTAATAAACCTCACGCTGATCACGTAGTCCCTTTAGAAATTGCTCCGGTGTGCGAAGTCCCATTCTCTGCCTCCCACTTTATGAATTAAGGACAGCGTGCAATGAGACGCAACCCGGTGTGATTCTAAGAACGCACCGCACATTGCACCATGCTGCTACTCCCTACCGCTGGTGTCATCCTGAGCTTGCGACCGCGTGGCTTCTTCTTCGCGGCCCTGATCTCAGGGCCGCGCGGTCGCAAGCGAAGGATCTTGATAGTGTTATTACTCTCGCACGAACGTCTGCTGAGTCTCCTCTGCCGTCGTGTCTTTCGCAGAACAAGCATCTAGCTCCCTCGCTTCGCTCGGGATCTCGCCTGCGGGCTCGGACGCCCGCAAACCGGCTCGACTTCGCTCGCCCCCACCTCGCGGGTGCTCGGCTCGGGCGGCTCAGGATGACAACCGCGAGAGCCTTGCATTATCCCGCTCAGTGATTATCCGCGACCAGCCTCTTGCTCTTTTGCGGCTGCCCGCTCCCGCAACACGTGCTTCTGGATCTTGCCAGTCGACGTCTTGGGCAGCTCTTCGAAGCGAACCTCTTTAGGCGCCTTGAAGTGGGCGATGCGGCTGCGCACGAACTCGATCAGCTCTGCTGCCGTCGCAGTTTTTCCCTGCCGCCGCACGACGAAGGCGACGGGGACTTCTCCCCATTTGTCATCACTGCGGCCGATCACCGCGGCCTCGAGCACCGCCGGGTGCTCCACCAGCACGCGCTCGACCTCGACCGAGGCCACGTTCTCTCCGCCGGTAATGATGATGTCCTTGGCCCGGTCGCGGAGCTCGACATAGCCATCCGGATGCCGCACTCCGAGGTCGCCAGTGCGGAACCAGCCATTGATCGTAGCGGCGCGGGTGGCTTGCTCATCGCGGTAGTAGCCGATCATGGTGTTGTTGCCGCGCAGGACGATCTCGCCCATGGTCTTGCCGTCCCAGGGAACCGGACGGCCATCCGCATCGAAAACATCGACACCGGCAGTGACCACGTTGCCGATGCCTTGGCGCGCGTTGAGCCGCGCCTGCCGTTCTGGCGATTCTGCTGACCACTCCGGCTGCCACTGGCAGATCATCACCGGACCGTAAGACTCGGTCAGACCGTAGAGATGGGTAACCTGCATGTCCAGCTTGGCCAGGCGCGCCAGCAGCGCAGGCGAGGGTGGTGCGCCTCCGGTATTGGCGAAAACGGGATGCGGCGGACGCCGATCAGACGCTGCCGCCGCTTCCGCGATCATGGTCAGCACCGTGGGCGCGCCGCTCAGGTGGGTAATGCCACGATCGCAGATCATCGACCATGCCAGCGCGGGATCGGCCTTGCGCAGGCAGACGTGCGTGCCGCCGGCCGCGGTCACGCCCCAGGTGAAGCACCAGCCGTCGCAATGAAACATAGGCAGCGTCCAGAGGTAGGCGCTTTCCAGCCCCATGCGCGTGTGGTGGGCCATCGCCAGCGCCTGCAAGTAAGCTCCGCGATGGCTGTACATCACGCCTTTCGGCCTGCCGGTGCTGCCGCTGGTGTAATTGATGGCCAGCAATCCCCTCTCGTCCGCGCAGGGAACGGAATGCGGCCGGGCGCTGGTCAGAAGCTGCTCGTATTCAGCACCAGGCGAGCCGCTCAGGACCAGCCGAACACCGGTGCTCTCCGCGACTTTGCGGGCTGAGTCGGCTAGCTCTTCGGTGGCGATGAGCAGGCGCGCGCCGGAGTGGTCAATGATGTAGGCCAGCTCTCCCGCCGACAGCCGGATGTTCATCGGGACGAGCACAGCGCCAGCCATGGGAATGCCGTTGTGCATTTCCAGCATTACGTGGCTGTTCACGCACAGCGCGGCGACGCGATCTCCAGGTTGGATTCCGGCATCGACAAGAAGTCCCGCCAACCGGTGGGCCCTTTCGCCGAACTCGCGATAGGTGAATCGCCGCTCGCCATCGACGATGGCGGTGCGGTCGGCGAAGACCGAGGCGGCGCGCTCCAGAAACAAGGCCGGGCTGAGGGGAACATCGGTGAATTCGGCCATGTTCTCTCCGCCAGAATCGAGCGCGCCAGACTATCAGTAGCCAGCTTGGGGCGGCAAGGTAGGAGAAGTCGGCAAGAGCCGAGGATGCGCCCGATCGGCCTCGTCGCTCACATCGGCGACGAAAAGATTGCAGAGTTTTTACAAAGTCGTGACAGGAACGCCCGCTCTGGCGCTCTATCCTGCTCGGTACATGGCACTTACGATTCTTAGACGTGCACTCGCTCCCCCCGGCGTGGTTTCTGCGTCCATTGTTACAAAGTGCCAATCTAACCAGTGTCGTGAACGATGGATAAAATACTCGTAATCGAAGATGATCACGCCGTGCAGCGGGCGCTGAAACGCCTGTTCGAGTCCGAAGGCTATAGCGTCGATGCCAGCTACGACGGGCCGTCCGGCCTGGAGGCATTCCGCGCATCGCCGCCCGCGGTGGTGCTGCTGGATCTGCGGCTCCCCGGCATAGCTGGCAAGGACCTTTGCCGCGAGATCAAACAAAGCGCTCCCGACATGCCGGTGATCGTGCTCAGCGCCGCCGCCGATGTTGCCGACAAGGTGCTCCTGCTGGAGACGGGCGCCGACGACTATGTCACCAAGCCTTTCAGCCCGCGGGAACTGCTGGCGCGGGTCAATGTGGCCATGCGCCACAATCGCCGCACCGCCGCCCCTGAGGTGTTCTCCTTCGATGAGGTAGTGGTGGACTTCACGCGCATGCAGGTCACCGCTGCCGGCCGCGCCGTTCCCTGCACCCCGCAGGAGTTCAAGATCCTGAAATTCTTCGCGGCCAACGCCGAACGGGTAGTCTCGCGGGAGGAGTTGCTGAATGAGGTTTGGGGCTATGAGGTGTACCCTACCACTCGCACGGTGGACAACCACATCATGAGATTACGGCAGAAAGTCGAGAGGAATCCGGCCTCGCCTGTCCATTTCCGCACCGTTCACGGCGTGGGTTACAAGTTCGTCAGGTGAAGGCCGGAAGCAGCGGGCTCCGCTGCCGGGGTTTTGACGCGTAACAGGTGGCCATGGCACGTCTTCGATTGCGCACCAAGCTGGAGCTGTCGCTGCTGCTGATCTCTTCCTTCCTCACCTGCACTACTCTGGTGATCATTCATCACATCGTCAAGACTCAGGTGCGGAAAGAAATCTTTGAAGACTTGCAGAATTCGGTGGCAACTTTTCGCAACGTGCTGCAGCAGCGCCAGGTCATGCGAGCCCGTTCCGCCGGCCTCATCGCCGACCTTCCCAACCTGAAAGCGCTGATGACCAGTCGCGATCCCGTGACCATCCAGGACGGTTCGGCCGGCACCTGGCAAGTCGCCGGCAGCGATCTGTTCCTTTTGGCGGATCGCGAAGGCAAGGTGGTCGCACTCCATACTTCCGCCCCCGGCTTCACCCGCGCGATCGCGCAAGAGCTGCTGCGGACCCATTCCGATGGCGACGAGATTGCTAGCTGGTGGTTCGGAGGCGGGCGCCTCTACGAAGTATTCCTGCAGCCAATCTCCTTTGGCTCCGGGACGGAGCGGGGCGTGCTCGGCGCGCTGGCCATCGGTTACGAGGTGGATGAGCGGCTGGCCCGCGAGGTAAGCCGCATCGCCGGCAGCGAGGTCAGCATTGCCTACGGAGACGCGCCGATCGTGAGCACCCTGCGGCCGGCGCGGGAATCGGCCATGGCCGCCGCATGGCATGACACCACTCTCACTTCCACGCCGGCAGAGATCATGCTCGATGGTGAACGTTTTATCGCCTCTACCCTGGACCTGAACAGTTCCTCGCCCGCGGTACGGCTCAGCGTGCTGAAGTCCTACGACCAGGCGGCGGCGTTCCTGGACCGGCTCACCCGGCTGGTCTTGGGCCTGGGCATCGCCGCCGTGGTCTTCGGCAGCGTCGCGCTCTACTTCATCTGCCTGAACTTCACGCGACCGCTGGAAAACCTTGCCGCGGGCGTGAAGGCGCTTCAGGCTGGCGACTTCAGCTTTCCGCTCGAAAGCCGCAGTGATGACGAGGTCGGAGTGGTGAGCAACGCCTTCGGCGCCATGCGGCGTTCGCTGCGGCAAACGCAGCAGAAGCTGCTGGAATCCGAGCGGCTGGCCACCATTGGGCTGATGGCCAGCTCGATCTCGCATGACCTCCGTCATCCTCTAACCGCCATCCTCGCCAATGCGGAGTTCCTCTCCGAAGGACGGCTGGCTGGCGCCGCGCGCGAGGACCTATACGACGAGATCCGCTCCGCCGTGTACCGCATGATCGGCCTGATCGATTCCCTGCTGGAATTCAGCCGGGGGCGGGAGTCACTGCATCCCTCGCAGGGCAGCCTGCGTGAAACCATCCTGCACGCCGTCCATGCGGTGCAGGCCCATCCCCAGTTTGCGGAGGTGAAAGTCACTATTTCCGGGGAATGTCCGGAGGCGTGGTTCGACCACCGCAGGCTGGAGCGCGCTTTCTACAATCTCCTGTTGAACGCCTGCGAGGCCGTCCCCCAGGACGGCCGCATCGAAGTTTCGATCGCGGAGGCGGATGGGGCGGCCCGCATCCGGATCAGCGATAACGGGCCCGGCATCGCCGAGCCTATCCGCGATCAGCTTTTCCGGCCCTTTGTCAGCTTCGGGAAGGAGAACGGCACCGGGCTGGGCCTGACCATCGCCCATAAAATCCTGCAAGACCACGGGGGAACCCTGCAGCTCGCCAGCACTTCTAGTGAGGGCACGACGTTCGAGCTCACGCTGCCCCTCAACCGCCAGCCGGCCGCAATCAGTGTGATGCAGGCCACCGTCATCTCCGACTCGTCGCTGGCCCGGCGCAGCCCCTGATCCAGAAACAGCCTCACGCCTAAACAATTGTTCGAACGTCCGTTCGGTGTGACGTTGATCACAGGTTCGCGTGACTAAGGTCATAGCGCGCCGTCCGCTTGTTTCTCTACCCTTGCGGTCACCCCTATGCCGCAATCCATCCAGGCCATCGATTTCATGTATTACGTCGCCACCCGCGAGTTCATGGAGCAGTGGGACCGCGCCAAGCAGGGCGAACTGATCTGCCGCATGGAGCGCGCCATCGGCGGCCTCCCCCGCTACAACTCCATCGAAGAGATGCTGCGGCTGATGGACGAAGCCGGCGTTGAGAAGGTGTTCATCACCCAGTGCAAGATGTGGTCGTACTGGCGCAAGTGGATGTACATGGACACCAAGCTGGAAGACGTCCTGCAATACACCGAAAAATACCCCGACCGCTTTGCCGGACTTGCGGGTTACAACCCGTTCCGCATCAAGGAAAGCCTCGCCGAGATCGAGACCGCGGTCACCCGCCACGGCTTCAAGGGTGTTTACGTCCACATCTACGGATTCGACATCGCGCTTGATGATCGCAAGATGTATCCGCTGTACGCCAAGTGCGAGGAGCTGGGCGTGCCGGTGTCGCTGCAGGTCGGGCACGTGCTCGAAGCCATGCCCAGCGAGGGCGGCCGGCCCATGTGTCTGGACCGCGTGGCCTGCGACTTCCCCAGCCTCAAGCTGGTGGGCGCGCACACCGGCTGGCCGTGGGTCGATGAGCTGCTCTCGGTCTGCTACAAGTGGGAGAACGTCTGGCTCGGCGTGGACGCGTGGCTGCCCAAATATCTTTCGCCGCAGATCATCCAGTTTGTCAACAGCCGCCTGGGACGCGACCGCTGCCTGTGGGGCACCAACGGCCTGCCCTGGAAAGAAAGCCTGCGGCAGATCGACGAACTCGGCCTCAAGGAAGAAGTCAAACGCAAGCTGCTCCGCGACAACGCGGTCGAACTGTTCCAGCTGGCGCCAAAAGCGGTGCCCGCGGAAGTCCGCGCATGAACCTGAAGGACAAGACGGCGATCGTTACCGGTGGCGCGCGCGGGATCGGGCGAGCCATCGTCGAGCAGTTGGCGGAAGCCGGCGCCGAGGTGGTGATCGGCGACTTCCGCCAGGACGAAGCCCAAGCCACGGCGAACGAGATTCAAAAGGCTACCGGCCGGCAGGTGCGCGCGGTGCGCGCCGACGTCACCGACCTGAAGCAGGTCGAGGCCCTGCGCGATGCGGCGCTCAAGGCGTTTGGGAAAATCGACATCCTGGTAAACAACGCCGGCTGGGACCGGCTGATGCCCTTCCTGAAGACCACGCCCGATCTGTGGGACAAAATCATCGCCGTCAACTACAAGGGCGTGATCCACACCTGCTACGCCGTGCTGCCGCACATGGCGGAGCGCAAGCAGGGCAGCATCGTGAACATCAGCTCCGATTCAGCGCGCGTGGGATCGATGGGAGAGGCCATCTACTCCGGATCGAAGGCCGCCGTGGTGGCTTTTTCGAAGACGCTGGCGCGAGAACACGCGCGCGACAACATACGGGTGAACGTGATCTGCCCGGGACTGGCGGACACACCGCTGCTGGACGAGATCCAGCAGGACCCGTTCGGGCAGAAGGTGCTGGGCTCGATCGTGAATTTCGTGCCCCTGAAGCGACTGGCGCAGGCCGACGACATCGCGCCGCTGGTGGTGTTCCTGGCGTCGGATGCAGCGGGCTACATCACCGGGCAGGTCACCAGCGTAAACGGCGGCCTGACCATGGTGGGATGAAAGATTGGACAAGGTGGAGATGGAGGTCTGTGTTATGCAGTGCGCCGAAATAGAACGAACGTTCGACAGATATGCGGAGATCATGCAAGACCTCAGCCTGTTCGAAGTGCGTCGCTGGAAGAGCGAGCATCCCGGCGCCAAGGCCATCGGCTATTTTCCGGTCTATGCCCCGATGGAGATCATCCATGCCTGCGGCATGCTGCCGGTGGGACTGAACGGGGCCGGCGACCGGCTGGACATTCAGCACGCCGACGCCCGCTTCGGCTCGTTCATCTGCTCTATCGTCAAAACCACGCTGGAGATGGCCATGACCGGCCACTTCGAGCCGCTCGACGGCGTGCTGTTCTCCACCATCTGTGACTCGGCCCGCAACCTCTGCTATGTGATCAAGCGCAACTTCCCGCAGATGTACGTTGATTTCCTGCATCTTCCTCACAATCCCGGCTCGCCGGCGACCGTCGAGTTCCTGCGCTGCGAATATGCCCGCTTGCAGGAGCAGTTGGAGGAACTCGGCGGGCGGTCTGCGAGCGCGGAGGCCTTGCGCCACTCCATTGCGCTCTACAACCACAACCGCGCGTTGCTGCGCGAACTCTATGCTTTTCGCGCCGCGTCTCCGCACCTGCTGCGCACCTGGGAGCTCTACACACTAATGCGCGCCGGCAACTTCGTGCCGGTCGAGACCCACAATCAATGGCTTCGCGAGGCGCTCGAGGAACTGCCCGCGCGGACCGGCAAGCCGCGCGACTCGATCCGGATGGTCATCGAAGGATCGTTCTGCGAGCAGCCGCCGCTGGACCTGATCAAGCTCACGGAAGAAGCGGGCTGCTACGTGGTCGACGATGACTTCATCCTCGGCCGCCGCTGGTTCACTGAAGACATACCCTTGAATGGCGATCCGCTTACGGCGCTGGCCGAGAGCTACCTGAATCGGGCTGTGTATTCTTCGGTGCGGCACGATTTTCGCAATCCACGTCACAAAGCGCTGGTCGAAAAAACACGCCGCCTGAGCGCACAGGCCGTGATCCTGCTCATCGCCAAATTCTGCGAGCCTGCCTACTTCGACTACGTGCTGTTCAAGCGCGAGCTGGAGGCGGCCGGCATCCCGCACCTGCTGCTGGAGTTCGAGGAGAAGGCCTTCACCTTCGAGCGCCTGCGCAGCGAGGTGGAAACGTTCGTCGAGTCGCTGCTGTTTGACTGAGGAACTATGACCGCAAAATCGGAATATCGCAGCCAGATCCACCAGCTTCAGAAAAACCTCATGCTGCAGTGGTACGGACGCCTGGACGAGGCAGCCGGCACCGGCTCGCCGCCCACGGTGGCCATGATGATCTCCGGCAGCTGCGTGGAGCTGCTCGAGGGCTTCGGCGCGGTGCCGCTGTACCCGGAAGTGAACGCCCTCCAGCTCGCCATCCGCCACCAGTCGCTGGAGCCGATCCTGGTGGCCGAGGAGCTGGGCTATGCCGCCGACAATTGCGCCTATGTGAAGGCGGACATCGGCTGCATGCTCAAGGGGGTTACGCCCACCGGCGGCAAGCTGCCGGTACCGACGCTGGTGCTGTGCAACTTCGTCGGCTGCAACACCTACATCAAGTGGTTCGAGCACGTCGCCGAGTTGCAGGGCGCGCCGCTGTACATGCTCGACGTACCCTTCTTCCGCACCGAGCATCCACGGCGCGGGGACATCGACTACGTCGTCCACCAGCTCAAGGAAACGGTCGGCAAAATGGAAGACCTGACCGGGCGCAAGTTCGACCATGACCGCTTCCGCGAAGCGGTGCGCTGCTCGGCGGAAGTAGAAGAGATGTGGTCGCGCATCAAGCGGCTGGCGCAGAAAACGCCCTCGCCCTTCGACGCCTACTTCGACGCCATCACGCTGATGGGGCCGCTCTACGTCTATCGCGGCACGCCGGAGGGAGTCGAGTTCTTCCGCGTCGCGCTCGCGGAGATGGAGGACAAGGTGGCGCGCGGCGAAGGCATCTACGACCAGGAAAAATTCCGCGTGGTGATCGAAGGCCCGCCGCCGTATCCCTATTTTCGAACCTTCCGCGACATGTTTGCCAAGTGGAAAGCGTGCGCCGTCGCGTCAACGTACTCAACCGTCGGCGGACTGTGGGAGTTCGGCTTCCGGCACGACCCGGATAATCCCTTCGAGGCGGTGGCGCTGCACATGCTCGCGCACAACGTCACCAATCGAAATTATCTGCAGCGCTACGAGCAGATCCGGCGCTATGTCGAGGAGTGGAACGCGCACGGGGTGATTATCCACTTCGTCAAGAGCTGCCGCTTGTTCTCGGCGGGACAGGGCGACATGCGCGATTACTTCACGCGCACGCTGGGGATTCCGACGCTCTACCTGGAGTCGGACCTGGAAGATCCGCGCTACTTCGCCGAAGCGCAGACCAGGAACCGCATCGACGCGTTTTTTGAGGCGTTGGAGCACTCGCAAGCAACGGGCATCTCGATGTCGATGGAAAAGCCGGCGCCGAGCCCGGCGTTGAAGGTGATTGGGTAGTTGTAGCGCCGGCGTCTCGCCGGCTGTCGTGAGGGCATCTTGCCCTCACATACACGAACGAGAAACGACGCCACGGAAGGAGGAAAATGCGATTCGCCGCAGGAGTGGATGTGGGATCAACGCAGACCAAGGCCGTGATCATGGAGGACAACGGCGGAGGCGGGCCGCGCCTGGTGGCGCGCGCGCTCGTGGATACAGGCGCCAACGTGCAGAAGGCCGCCGAGCACGGCTTCCACGCTGCCTGCCACGAGGCCGCGATCGCGGCGCAAGACGTCGGGTTCGTTGTCGGCACCGGCTACGGGCGCTACAAGATCACCTTCGGCAACGCGCAGATGACGGAGATCACCTGCCACGCCCGCGGCGCTGCCTTTCTCTGCCCCGGCACGCGCACGGTTATCGACATGGGCGGGCAGGACTCGAAAGCGATCAGCATCGGCGCCCAGGGCGAGGTGCTCGACTTCGTGATGAACGACAAGTGTGCCGCCGGTACCGGGCGCTTCCTCGCGAATGCCGACGACGTCATGGGCATCAGCCTCGACGAAGTCGGTCCGTTGTCGCTCCAAGGCAAGCAGCCGGTGAAGATCACCACCGTGTGCACGGTGTTCGTCGAATCCGACATTCTTTCTTACCTGGCGCAGGGGAAGAAGGCGGAGGACATCCTGAACGGGGTACACCTGGCGATCGCGCGCCGCACGGTTTCGCTGGCGCGGCGCGTGCCCATCGAGCCACAGATCACCTTGACCGGCGGTGTGGCGCGGAATATCGGGATGGTACGAGCGCTCGAGCAGGTGCTGGGATCGAACTTGCAGGTAAATGCTGAGGCGCAGTTCACTGGGGCCATCGGCGCGGCCCTGTTCGCGCTGGAGAAGATGGACCAGAGTTTCGAATCGGCGATATGGAGGCCGGCCCATGCCTAAGGTCGCAGGGATTGACGTTGGTTCGGCCTTCACCAAGGCCGTCGTGGTGAGTGACGCTGCGGACCCCGTGGCCGTCGTCGGCCGTGGCTCGGTGCGGACAGGCGTGGACCTGGAGAAGGCGGCGTCGGAGGCGCTGGCCGATGCCGTGGCCGATGCCGGAATTGAGCGCCAAGCGGTGGATTACGTTGCTACGACGGGCTTCGGCCGCTACAGCGTGAGCTTCCGCGACCTGCAGGTGACCGAGATCACCAGCGGAGCACGCGGGGCGCGCTACCTCTTTTCTTCTGCCACCGCTGTACTGGATATCGGCAGCCAGTGCACGCGGGCCGTCGCGCTGGCGGAAAACGGCAGGGTGCGCGGTTTCAAGACCAACGATAAGTGCGCGGCTGGCTCGGGCAGCTTCATCGTGCGCGCCGCCAAATATCTGCAGATCGAACTCGGAGAAGTAGGTGAAGTCGCGTTGCGCGCCGAGAATCCGCAACCCATCTCCAGCATCTGCGCGGTGCTGGCGGAAAGCGAAATCATCAACCACGTCTCGGCCGGGGTGAGCGTCGAGGATATCCTCTCAGGCATCTACGATTCCCTCGCCGACCGCGCTTCCCTGCTGCTGAAGCGCGCCGGCATGGGACAGGAACTGGTCCTGATCGGAGGCGTGGCGCGGCAGAAAGGCATGGTGCGCGCCCTGGAGAATCGCCTGAAGATGCCGGTCAGCGTGCCCGCGGATTGCGAGTACGTGTGCGCGTTGGGTGCGGCGCTGCTCGGCTGCAAGCGCCTGGAGAGCCAGTTGTCGGCCTCCGCCAGCCAGTCACGATAGCAAGAATGCGATCCGCGCCCTCTCATTTATACGGATAGAAGATAAAGAACAGCAGCGAGATGGCGCTCAACACCCAGAGTCCCGGCCGGACTTCGCGGGCGCGGCCGGCGATCAGCTTGCACAACGGGTAGAGTACGAAGCCGGCGGTGATCCCGATCCCGATGTTGTAGGTGAAGCTCATCAGCACGATCACCGCGAACGAGGGGATGAGCTCGGTGAAATCGTCGAACTTCAGCGAGGCGACGGGCCCGAGCATCAGCAGTCCGACGATGATCAGCGCGGGCGCATAGGCTTGTGCCGGGATCGCGGCCACCACCGGCGAAAAGAAAAGCGCCAGGGCGAAGCACGCCGCGGTCACCAGCGCGGTCAGGCCGGTCCGGCCGCCCGCCTCCACGCCGGTGGCCGATTCGATGTATGCGCCTGAAGTGCTCGTGCCGGCGACCGCCGCGAACATCGTGGCCAGCGCGTCGGCGATCATGGGGCGTTCCACCTGTGGCAGGTGGCCTCTCTCATCCAGGAAGCCGGCGCGCACCGAAACCCCAATCAGCGTGCCCATGGTGTCCACGAAGGCCATCACGAAAATGGTCAGCACCACCGGGAAAAAACTCCAGGTGAAGGTGTCGTGCAGGCTGAGTTTGAACAGGACGGGCGCAAGGCTGGGCGGAGGGCTCACCCAGTGCTGCGGAGGCGCAGCGACCCGCAGAACGACGGCGATGACCGTGGTGAGCGCGATGCCTGCAAGGATCGCGCCGGGAAAGCGCCGGATCATCAGCAGCGCGATGAGCAGGAAGCCAAAAACGGCAACCAAAACCGGCGCCGAGCTCAGAGCGCCCGCGCGCACCGGAGCACCGGCGCTGCCCAGTGCCACGATGCCCGCTTCATTCAGGCCGATGAAGGTGAGGAACAGCCCAATCCCGACGGCAAAACTGTAGCGCAGCGCGCTGGGGATGGCCTCCAGCAGCCACTGCCGCAGCCGCAAGACGGTCAGCAAGAAAAAGAGCAAACCGCCCAGGAAGACCGCGCCCAGCGCCGACTGCCAGCGGTATCCGAGCAGCCCGACCACGGTGTAGGCGAGGAACGCGTTTTCGCCCATGTAAGGCGCGATGGCGAACGGCCGGTTCGCGTACAGGCCCATGACCACCGTGCCGAAGATGGCGGTGACGATGGTCGCCACCATCGAGGCCCCGGTCGGGATGCCGGCGGCCTTCAGGATCGCGGGGTTCACCACCACGATGTAGGACATGGTCATAAAGGTGGTGACGCCGCCGATGATCTCCCGCCGGAGATTGGTTCCGTGCTCGGCGAAACGAAAGAAACGCGCGATTCGACTGGCCATGTTTCTTATTGTCACTCTTTCTTCTGACGCGATAAACAGGATCGATGCGTCCGTCAGCGAGCGTGTGAGGGAGGAGCAATTTCGAAGGTAAGGAGGAGGGAGCAGACAGACCTCCGCAGCACAGCAGCCCGCAACAAAGTTGCGGGCTGGGTGTCACGGGAGTTCACTCTGCCGGGAGCTGAGTGGGCTCTCCGGTCACAATGAACGCAGGAAATTGAGGATGTCTTGCCTTTCCTGTTCGGTACGCGAGTTGAAAATGCTGATGACGTCGTTGGCCTCCGAGCCGCGGCCCTGATGCTGCTCGATGGCCTGCAGCAGGTCGCTGGTGCGCCCGTCGTGCAGGAAGAACACACGCTGACCAACTCCCCACAGGGGCGCGGTGCGGAATTCGTCCGGTCCGGCGTTTCCCTGTGAGATGCCGTCGGCAAGGCCCGAGCCCATATGATGGAGCAGCAGGTCAGAGAACAGGTTGGCCTGCACAAAGCTCAATCCGAATGTACTCTGGCCATCCGGGCTGGGCGTAAAGGTTGAGTTGCCCGTCGTCATAGCGGGAGTGTGGCACATAGCGCAGCCCACTACCGTGAACAGACGGCGGCCGTTGCGGATGGACGCCGAACAGCCCGCGCCGGTACAGGCCGGGGTGGGCTGGTCGAGAAAGCGCATGAAGGTGGCGAACTGCGTGATATCCGAAGGCACCTGTACCGTGTCGCTTCCCAGCGGCAAGGCGTTGGTCGCGTCCTCCGGCGTAGCGTTGTACAAGCAACTGGGTGGCGGGGGTTGGCCGTTGCCACGCTCATTGGGAAATAATTCGTTCGTAACCCCAACCTCAACGTTGTAGGCTTCCCCGGCAAACATGAGCAGCGATTTGTTCTGCGCTTTCCAGCCAAAGCGCGTGATGCTGCCGTCATTGCCGGAACGGTTGGGGTGTCCCAAGATTCCGAGGCCACGTTTTGCCGCGGAGTTGGTGCGCATGTTGGCCAGGATGGTGGCGTCGTCAATCGTCTCAATCAGGCCAGCACCAAAGGCGGGGGTGGGGATGCGCAAACTGAGATTGTTCTGAGCCTGCGCGCCGTTAAAGTCCGGTTGCGCATAAACGCAGCCCTGGGCATCCTGGCGTCCGGCGATGGTGAACAGGTCATGCACGCCCCCGTCAGGACTGTTGCGATCTACGTCGCCGTTCCGCTGGACCATGAACTTGAAGCGCGCCTCACGCACCGGGCCATCAGGCGTCACAAAAAATGGCACCGTGTTGCTGGCGCCGTTCAGCGTGGCCAGGGCAAACTGCGGATTCTGCCCTACGTTTGGAAACGCACTGATGCTGGGGCTGGAGCCGCCTTCCGCCGGTTGAGAGTGACACATTCCGCAATCGTTGCCATTGAATGTGGGTCCCAGGCCATCTGCCACGCCATCAGGATCGTTGAACCGTGTCCCACCGTCGTTGAAAAACCGCAATTGGTCGGCGGTGAGGTTTGCGATATGCCCTCCGGCGCCGACGGGCGCGCCACGTGGGCCGGGATCTTGCGCCGGATTCGCGGCTTGTATCACGAGGGTGGTGGCAAGCACGAGCAGGGCGACGATCATCACGATTGGACCAATTCTGTACACTTGTCCTCCTTGTCGGGGCTCACGTTTCCCCACATTGAGTTAGGACTTGGTGGCGCTTTGACCGCAGGGGAGGTGGCGGGTTTCTGTTCGGCGCAACAGTTGAGTCGCCTCCTGGGGATTGCAACTAGGGTGAGGCCGGAGGACGAATTCGTGAAGATTCCGGAGGTGCCAACGTGGCGTGCGGAGAGCGCGAGCTGAGGGCGGTCAAATGGCCACTGGACGGGACATTGGCCGATGGGGCAATCCCCCGACTGGAGCAGGATGGGGCTCCCCGGCCTTCGGGTGCGCTTCTGTGCCACGGCTTGATGCCATGAATCCGCTAGTGCCGGCGCTAATCAAAAGCTATAGAGGCAATACCGCCATGAAATCCCTACTCTCGTTCACGCTTCTGTTCGCCGGTCTGACGTTCAGCATGACTCCGGCATTGATGTCGCAGGAGTCCCCGCGGCCAGACATGCCGCCTGCAGAAGGCAGGCGTGCCGAGTCGCGCACCCCGGAGCTGCTGCGGCAGTTCAATAGCTCGCTCGAAGCTCTGGTCGCGAAGGTGTCGCCGGCGGTGGTGCAGATTCAGGCGGCCGGGCTGGCGCCGCTGCAGGCGAGTAACAAAGGCGGAGTCGCGGTTATTGTGCGGCAGCGGGCAATCGGCTCCGGCGTGATCGTCGATCCCGATGGCTATATCATGACGAACGCTCATGTGGTCGAAGGGGCGCAGCGAATTCGTATTGTTCTTCCGGTTCCCCCGAGTCCGTCACTGTTCGAGCTTACGCCGGTGGGCAAACGCCAAGTCCTGGACGCCAAGCTCGTGGGTCTTCACAAGGAAAGCGACTTGGCGCTGCTAAAGGTCGAGGGCCACAATTTCCCAACCCTCGCTCTGGGGACCGGACGGCCCGTGCAACCGGGAGAGCTGGTGTTTGCGATCGGCAGTCCTGAGGGCCTGCAGAATTCGGTCACGATGGGCGTGGTAAGTTCGGTGTGGCGCCAGCCCGATCCCGAGAAGCCCCTGGTCTACATCCAAACCGACGCTCCCATCAATCCTGGCAACAGCGGCGGGCCGCTGGTCGACCTGGATGGTTATGTGCTTGGATTGAATACCTTCATCCTCAGTGAGGGTGGTGGCAGCGAAGGACTCGGCTTCGCCATCCCGGCGCGGGTGGTGCGATTCGTTTATCAGAACCTGCGCAAATATGGGCATGTCCACAGGACGGAGATCCAGGCCAACGCACAAGAAATTACCCCCACCCTTGCCGCTGGGCTGGGCCTGGCGCAGAACTGGGGAGTGGTGATCTCGGATGTCGCGCCGGGTGGTCCTGCCGATGCGGCCGGGCTGAGGATTCAGGACATCGTGGTTTCAGTCGATGGCCGCCCCATTCTGGGGCTGCCCGGGTTGACCGCCGCACTCTACCTGCATCCGCCCGACGAGGTTGTCGGGCTGGAGGTCCTGCGCGGCACGAAAAGGATTGCGCTCAACCTGCCGGCGATTCCGTATCAGGACAGTGCCGACCGGCTTGCCGACTTCATTGATCCCGATAACCGCATCGGCAGGCTGGGAGTCTATGTCATGGATTTCAATGACCGGCTGCGCGCGGCCATGCCCAACGCGCGGATACCCGCGGGCGTGGTGGTGCTGGGGCAGTCTCTCGACTTCAACGCGCTGACCGGCGATCTTCATGCCGGAGACATCATTCACGCCGTCAATCGTACCGCGATCCAATCGAGCGAAGAGCTCAGGGCCGCGCTGCGCCAGCTCAAACCGGACGATCCCCTCGTATTGCAGATCGAGCGCCAGGGACAGTTGCAGTACGTCGCCACGGAAACGGAATAAGCGGATGTCTGAGACAGCGGCTATTGAATCGCCCGCAATGAGCTGACGATGGCGGGCTGGATCACGGCGGCACGCGCGCTGCACAAACGTATGCGCTCCAGCGTATTCGCCAGGTTGCGCGCGCCTCCGGGCAGCGTGGCGATGCGGGGTTGAAAAAAGCTCTCCACCTGCTGCTGATGCGCGGCGTCGCAAAAGCCCCCGGCGGACAACGGCAGGTACGAGCCGAAGGGAACACCGCGAGCGCCGGGAATGGTGGAATTGATTCGATCAAAGTTCTGCTCGACGAACTGCCACACGATTTCGCGCGTCTGCGGCGTAATGCCAATGAGCGTGTATTGCAGCTCTCTCGGATCAATGCCGCCGCCGAATATCAATTCCAGCCGCGCGCGGGTGATCACGGGATCACGGAAACAAACCAAGGCGCCGATCATCCAGGCCCGCTCGCGTTGAGTCTTGTCCTTGGTGATTTCCTGCACCAGCAGATCGTAGAACCGGCGATCGCCGTTCCAGGCGGCGACCGCAAGAACCGGTGTCACCATGTCGGGATCGAGCGACCGACGGTCCTTCAGCCACTCGCGCGCGAGTAAGGCGGCTTGCGACGCCAACTCGGGATCTTCGCCGTAAGCGGCCACCAGCGGAACAATGTTCATGCGCAACAGCCGGACTTCCTGCGATTCGCTGGACTTCGGCTGCCAGCCCAACTCACGCGCCCGGCGGGCGTAAAGCGAGCGGATAAAGCGCGCGTAGTTCGGGCTGAGATCGGCGGGGACGAAGTCGCTCAATCCACGGACCGTCTCAGCACCTTGCCGCACCAATCCGGGATCGGAGCTGTGACTGAACTTGCTCACGAAGGCAAGCTCCTGCGCCGGGTCTCCTACGCCGGAAGAAACCATGAGCTGAACATTGCGCAGGGCAGCGGCCGATTCGTCCGCCTGAAGATGCGGCAGCCCATGCTTGATGAGTTTGTCGGCGAGCGCGGCATCGTAAGACACGGCGTAATAGCCCGCTGCATTAGCGTCCGCGAACAACCATGCCGGGCAGCCCTGAGGAGTGTCGTCAGCGAGATCATGGGCTGGAGTCCGAGCACGGCAGTGCGGATGGCGAAGCGGTACGGACACATCGGACAGTCGGCCCGCCGCGAGGCCGTGGACAAGCTCTCCAATGCGACGCTTTTTGACGCAGAGGGGGCACAAAATTGGGCACTGTGGCAGACTTCAGGAAAAGGGCAAGTAGCGTAAGCACAAGAAAAGAATGGCTCCTCAGGTAGGACTCGAACCTACAACCCTCCGGTTAACAGCCGGATGCTCTGCCATTGAGCTACTGAGGAGTAAAGTGACTTCCGCCGCCAGAGGGGCGACAGGCCAGCCACTGCTCAGTTTATAGCAGGCGAAGATAACCGTCAAAAAACTGCACGCTCGATGCGGTTCTGAATTGGGAAGCAGGCGGGGTGCTCCACTTCTGTCCGCAGACGCGGGGTACCGCCGGGCTGTGGCTTCTTTATTGCGGGGCTGCACTCGGCGACACGGGCTTGGGAGGGACGAAGCTGCCGATATCCAGAGCCACCTTCCAGCTTCCGTCGGGCTGTTTGCGCCAGATGGTGACATAGCTCCCTTTGCGCACCAGAGGCGTGCCGTCGGAGGACTTTTCGTGGATCTCGAAGCTGCCGGTGGTGTAACCCAGGTCGGCGGACTGGGCGGCTTCGGCGTAAAGCGGCGCACAACTGATGTTCCAATTGGGGTCGGCGAAACCCTTGGTCCAGGCTTCGCGGAAAGGCAGCTTGCCGGTAAGCATGACGCCGGCGGAATAAAAGCGGACGTCCTCGGCGACGTAGTTCATGAAGCGGTCGAGGTTCTTGGCGACGCCACTCTGGGCAAAATCACGGTCCACCTGGAGCAGGGCCGCGGTAGCGGCGTCGGCGGGATTTGGCTTGTGAGGGCGCGTCCGCGACCGAGTCGCCTGCGCTGTCGCCAGCGGCGACAGCAGCGCAAGCAGCAGGGGGACCGTCAGCACATTTCTCATGCGCCCATCCTCTCGGCCGATGTTAGCCGCAGCCAGGGGTGCGGCCAATTGACAGGGACGATTCCGGCGCGTTAAGTTCCGCCGACTGATTGACCTATGGCCCAGCAGCGGTTCATCACACTCACCACCGACTTCGGCGCCAGCGACCACTTCGTGGGCACGATGAAGGGCGTGGTGTACAACATCAATCCATCGGCGCGCGTGGTGGACATCTCGCACGAGGTGCCATCCTACGATCTGCTGGATGGCGCGCTCACCATCGCCCAGGCTTACAGCTATTTCCCTCCTGAGACGATCCATGTAGTGGTAGTTGACCCGGGAGTAGGTTCGGCGCGTCGGCCCATCCTCGCACGCACCGAAAAATGCTTCTTCGTGGCGCCTGACAACGGTGTGTTGTCGCTGGCGCTGGAGCGCGAGAAACAGGTATCGGTGCGGCACATCACGGCGGAAAATTACTTCTTGCATCCCGTGAGTCGGACATTCCATGGGCGGGACATCTTCGCTGCCGTTGCTGGTTGGCTGAGCACGGGGTTGGAACCCTCAGATTTCGGTCAGGAGGTCAGCGACTATGTGCGCTTCAGCATCCCGACGCCAAAAGTCTCCCAGAAGGGGATTCAGGGCGTGATTTTGAAAGTGGACAAGTTCGGGAATCTGGTCACGAACATAACCCCACAGCATATCCCACTGTTCGATCCCCACTCGCCGCCGTTCAAGATCGTGGTTGGGAAGCACGAAATCACCCGCATGCGGAAGTCTTACGCCGAGGGCCCTTCCGGCGAGGTATTCGCGATCCTGGGCAGCATGGGATTTCTCGAGATTGCGATGAACCAGGGTTCGGCGGCACGCGCGCTCGAAGCGGGTAAGGGGGCGGAAGTAATGGTAAGTGGAAAGTGGTGAGCGGTAAGTCTGGCTCTCGGCTGTTAGCTCTTAGTCTTTGGCTCGTGAGGAAAGGCGGGATACCTTGAGCTAAGAGCCAGCTTCCTCACGAATTCTTCGGCTTGACGTGCGCGTAGCGTTCCATCTGCACCGTCCACTTCAGGTAGCGCAGCAGCTCGGAGCGTTCTCTCCACATGAATCCCCAGAATTCCAGGAAGCCGACCTGGCTCATCTTGACGCCGCAATAGGTCTCGATGCGCCAGCGCAGGTAAGGGCTGCGCCAGGGCGCGAGCCGGTGACCGCGAGTCGCATGCCACAGCAGGCGCACGATCTGCCACATGACAGGATGAGTATAGCGTTGGAAAAACGCTTTTGGCTCTTAGCTTTTGGCTCTAGCTTTTGGGTCTTGGCGGAGACACGGATGCTGCTTGACAACAGCTCAGAGCCGCCCTAGATGTCGTACTTCTTGGCGAGATGCCGGAAGGAACGATAGGAGAGGTGCAGTAATTCCGCAGCCCGGGTCTGTACGCCTCCGGTCTGGCGCAGCGCGGTCTGGAGCATGGAACGTTCCAGGTCGGCGACGTAGCGCTCCATGTCGAGGCCTTCTGTGGGGATGGAAATAGACCCATTTCCGGACCCTGCCGCAACGCGAACCTTCGCGCGTTCCAGCGGAAGTTCGACGTTCAGTTCGGCGCTGGCTTCCAGCGCCACGGCGCGCTCGATGGTGTTCTCGAGCTGGCGCACGTTGCCGGGCCAGTCGTAGCGCTGGAGTTCCCCCAGCGACTGGGGCGCGATGCGCACGATGCTCTTCCCCGAGGCGGCGACGAACTTCTTGAGGAAGTGGTTAGCCAGCAGGGGAATGTCTTCGCGCCGCTCGCGCAGGGGCGGCACCTCGATGGGGATCACGCTGAGGCGGTAGTAGAGGTCCTCGCGGAATGCGCCCTCGGCCACCATGCGGTCGAGGTCGTTGTTGGTGGCGGCGATGAGGCGGACGTCGATGGCGATCTCGGCGGTGCCGCCGACCGGACGGATCACGCGCTCCTGCAGCACCCGCAGCAGTTTCACCTGCATGGCCAGGCTCATTTCGCTGATCTCGTCCAGGAAAACGGTCCCGCCATGGGCGACTTCGAATAGTCCGGCCTTGTTCTGGGTAGCGCCGGTGAAGGCGCCTTTGACGTAGCCGAACAGCTCGCTTTCCAGCAGGGTTTCGGGAAAAGCGCCGCAGTTGATGGAGACGAAAGGCTCGGCGGCGCGCGGCGAGCAGGCGTGGATGGCACGCGCCACCAGCTCCTTGCCGGTGCCGCTTTCGCCGTGGATCACCACCGTGCTGGCGCTGGAGGCCACGGTGCGGATGGTCTGTTTCAGCTTCTCCATCAGCGGGCTGACGCCCACGATGTTCTCCAGCGAATTGCGGATGCCGGCATCGCGCTTGAAGGCGAAGTTCTCCCGACGCAGGGCCACCGATTCCAGGGCGCGCTTGATGGAGACCACCACCTCATCGATCAGGTGCGGGCCTTTGTGAATGTAATCGAACGCTCCCGCCTTCACGGCCTGGACCGCGGCCTCGTAGTCCTCGATGGCGGTGATGAGGATGACAGCGGTCTCGGGCGAGACCCGGCGAGCATGGCGCAGCACCTCGATGCCGTCAGTTTCCGGCATCTTGATATCGCTGACCACCACGTCGTAAATGTTGGAATCGAGTTTGCGCTTGGCTTCGGAGCCGGAGGTCACGGTCTCGACCCGGTGGTTCTCCTTGCGCAGGGCGATGTCGAGCACGCCGCAGATGGCGCGCATATCGTCGCAGACCAGGATACTAGCCATTCTTCACCCCACTCGGGATCTCGACTACGTCCCCGGTCTCGAGCGACGGCAGATTGGTATGGGCGGCAGCCAGCTCGAGCCCGCGCCCCGGCGGGGTCACCTGTTTGAGCTCGATGGAGAACTCGATCCCCTCCCCCGGCGAGGAGTGGACCGAAACCCGGGCATCGTGCGCCTGCAGGATTTCGTAAGCAATGGCCATGCCGAGTCCGGTGCCGCCGTCGAACTCCGACTGGAAGGGTTCAAACACTTTTTCGACCTGCTGGGGCGTCAGTCCCCGGCCGGTATCGGTGAAGCGGATGTGCCAGCGGTCCTGGGCGGGCGCCAGAGTAACTGCCAGCCGTCCGCCCTGGGGCATCGAGCGTTGAGCATGACGGGCGAGGATGGCAAACACCTGCTGCAGGCGATCAAGATCGGCGAGGACCCAGGCGGATTCCGTCTCGAAGCGCCGCACGATCTCGATTCCCGGCGCGCTGTGAGTCTTCTGAAGAGCGGTCAGCACATGGTCGAGTCGCGGGACCAGATCAACTACGGCCATCTTGTAGGTCTTTTCGCGCGCATAGAGGAGAAAGTCGGTAATGATGGCGTTCAAGCGGTCGGACTCGCGCAGCACAATATCCACCAGCGCTTTCTGGTCCGGGTTCAGTTGCGAAATCCCATCGAGCACCTGGACGGAGCCTGCGATCGAAGTCAGCGGATTGCGGATCTCATGGGCGAGGCCGCCGGCCATGCGGCCGATAGCGGCCAGGCGGTCGCGCATGCGCACCTCGCGCTCCAGGCGCCGAATCTCGGTCAGGTCGGCGAAGGCATACACGTATCCCGTCAGACCGCGCCCCGGAACATGTAACTCCGAGGCGGTGATCCCGAAGGTCTTCTCCGCCCCGGCGGGGGTAAGGCAGCGGACCTCCGTGCGCACCAGGTGGCGCCCTATGGCGGGCAGCGGGTCGAGAAAGAACTGGGCGACGGGCTTGCCGAAGGCGGCGCCCGCGGAGGTCTCCAACAGCTTCTCGCCGGCCGGATTGAGCAGCGTCACCTGGCCTTGCAGGTTGGTGGTGATCAGACCGCCGCTCATGGAGTCGATGACGCTTTTGTGCAGCGCCTGCAGGTTCTGCAGCGCTCCGCTCTTGTCCTGCAACTCGACGTGGACCTGGCGCAGCCGGGAAGCCATTTTGCTGGCCAGGTAGGCAACCGCCAGGTAGGCGAACAGGTTGATGAAAATGACAAGCTGCAGGAACCTGGGATCGGGCGAACTGGTGGAATAGGAGCGGATCAGGTCGAAATAGGAGAGCTCCAGGATGCTGCCGAACAGAATGAACGAAAGCAGCGCACTCAGGTAGGCCCAGATCCGCGACAACAGGATAGAGGCCATGATGATGATGAGCGGGTTGAGAAAATGGAAGGAAGTGTCGATGCCTCCGGTCAGGTAGATCAGCGCATTGGCGAAAACCAGATCGGTGACCACCTGCAGGCGGGCCTGCAGCCCTTGTTCGCTCCAGAGCGGAAGCAGCAGCACATAGAAGAGGGAGATGGCGTACCAGAGCACGATGACGCTGATAAAGGCGTGCACCGGGACACTGGTGACCGTGAGCCGCACGATCACCAGCTCGATGGCCAGCAGAAAGGTGATGACAATAATGCGCACCTTGGAGAGCCACGCCAGCCAGGTACGCTCGTTGAATTCGCTCCTCATAAGAACAGTTGCCAGTTGCTAGTTGTCAGTTGTCAGTGGGCCACGGTGACGTATGAATGCGAGTTGCCGTCAAACTGACGACTGGCAACTGGCCACTGGCAACTGCTTCTATCCGCCGCCCGAGAGTTTGCTGATCATGCTGAACAGCGGCATGTACAGCGAAATGACGATGCCGCCGACGGCCACGCCCAGGAAGGCGATCATCATCGGTTCCAGCAGGGTCAGCAGGTCCTTGGTGGCGGCGTCGACATCATCCTCGTAAAAGTCGGCGATCTTCTGCAGCATGGCGTCCATGGCGCCGGTGGCCTCGCCCACGCCGATCATCTGGGTCACCATGTTGGGGAAGACGCCGCTTTCCTTCAGCGGATCGACGATAGTGCGGCCTTCCTCGATGGACTTACGCACCTTCAGCAAGGCCTGCTCGAGCACGGCGTTGCCCGAGGTGCGGGCCGTGATCCCCAGCCCCTCCAGGATAGGCACGCCAGAAGTGATCAGCGTCCCCATGGTGCGGGTAAAGCGCGCCACCGCGATCTTGCGCAGCAGCATGCCGATCACCGGCGTATTCAGCAGCAGCCTGTCCGTCCACAGCCGGCCGCGGGGATCTTTACGCAACTGGCGAATGCCGAAGAACAGGGCCACCAGCCCTCCTATTCCGACCCACCAGAAGGTGCCGACGATCTGGCTCAACGTCATGACCATGCGGGTAGGCAACGGCAAGGCGACGCCAAGGCCGACAAACAGGTTGGCGAAGATGGGCACCACGAACTTCAACAACCCCGCGACGATGAGCACGGCGATACCGATCACCGAACAGGGATAGATCAACGCCGATTTCACCGCCGAGCGCAGCTTGACCGATTTTTCCACGTACACGGCGAGCCGCTGCAGAATGGTGTCGAGGATACCGCCGGTCTCGCCCGCCTCAATCATGTTGGTGGTGAGGTCGTCGAAAACCTTGGGATACTGGCGCATGGCATTGGCCAGCGTAGATCCGCCTTCGATAGCGGTACGTACTCCGGTCAGTGTCTTCTGAAAGGTCATGTTTTCCTGGTTGGCAGCAAGGATCTCCAGGCATTGCACCAGCGGCAAGCCGGCATCGATCATGACCGAAAACTGCCGGAAAAAGATGGCCAAGTCCTTGGTGGGAACCTTGCCGCTTCCCAAGGTGGGAAGAGCGAACTCTTTGCCCTTCTCCTTGATGGTGGTGGGGTTGATGCGCTCACGGCGCAGCGCCATGGTCAAAGCCTGCTTGCTTTCGGCGATGCGCTCCCCGTTGATTTTGGTGCCAGCGGCGTTGGTACCGCTGTAAGTGAAAACCGGCATTTGGTCCTCCGCTTACTGGGTTGGTTCGCAACGGCGCGAATGCCGGCGCGGACCTATGGGGCCCTACTTCCTTGCTACGGCGGAGCCACGAGCTGCGTTTACGGCTCCGCGGTTGATCATGTCCTGCAGCTCGTCCGGCATTGACGAGCGTTGCATGGCGGTTTCCAGCGTGATCTGTCGCTGAAAATACAGGCCCGCCAGCGCCTGGTTGAAAGTCTGCATCCCGAACTTGTCCTGGCCGGACTGCATGGCGGAATAGATCTGGTGGATCTTGTCCTCGCGGATCAAGTTGCGCACCGCCGCATTCGGCACCAGGATCTCCATCGCCATGACCCGGCCATTCCCGCCGATCTTGGGCAGCAGGGTCTGGCACAGGATGCCCTCCAGGACCATGGAAAGCTGGGCCCGGATCTGCGGCTGCTGGTGGGCCGGGAACACGTCGATTACGCGGTTAATGGTGGAGGCCGCGGTATTGGTGTGCAAGGTACCGAAGGTGAGGTGTCCGGTCTCGGCGATGCGCAGGGCCGATTCGATGGTCTCCAGGTCGCGCATCTCGCCGATCAGCACGACGTCGGGGTCCTCGCGGAGCGCGGCGCGCAAGGCCGCGCCAAAAGACTTGGTGTCAGAGTTCACCTCGCGCTGGTTCACCAGGCAGGCCTTGTGGTTGTGCACGAACTCGATGGGGTCTTCGATGGTGATGATGTGCTCGTGGCGCTCGGTATTGATCTTATCCAGCATGGCGGCCAGGGTGGTGGACTTGCCGGAACCGGTGGGCCCGGTCACCAGAATCAGGCCGCGCGGCTTCTCGCAGAGCTTGGCCACAATGGGAGGCAGGCCCAGCTCGCGGAATCCCTTGACCTCGAAGGGAATCACGCGGAAGACTGCACCCGTGGCACCGCGCTGGTTGAAGCAGTTGCCGCGAAAGCGAGCCAGTCCCTTGAGACCGAAGGAGAAGTCGAGCTCCAGGTTTTCCTCGAAGCGCTGCTTCTGGGCGTCGGTGAGCACGCTGTAGGCCAGTTGTTTGGTCTCGGCCGCGGTCAGCGGCGGCATATCGAGAGGCGTGAGATGTCCGTGCACGCGGACCTGGGGAGGCGAGTTGGTGGTAAGGTGCAGGTCGCTCCCCGACATCTCCAGCATTTTTTTCAATAGCTCACTAAGAGTGACTGCCATGATTTGCCCAAACCTCCCTTATCCGTGAACGGTCTCGCGCGCTACCTCTTCCAGAGTGGTGACGCCATCCGTTATCTTGATCAGACCGCTGCGCCGCAGCGTGATCATGCCGTGCTCGATGGCCTTCTTCTTCAGTTCCACCGCGGACGCACCCACCAGAATCAGCTCGCGGATGTCGTCATCGATTTCCATCACCTCATACAGACCCGTGCGCCCCTTGTATCCGGTGCTGTTGCAGACGGCACATCCCCGCCCTTTGCGGATCTTCACCGACTTAAGCTCCTGCGGCGAAAAACCCGAATCCAGCAGGGTCTGGTGCGGGACTTCGACCACCTCGCTGCACTCCCTGCAGATGCGGCGCACCAGCCGCTGGGCCACGATCATGTGCACCGACGTGGCAACCAGAAAGGGCTCGATGCCCATGTTCATCAGGCGGCTGATGGTTTCGGGCGCGCCATTGGTGTGCAGCGTGGAGAGCACCAGGTGGCCGGTGAGCGCGGCCTTGATGGCGATTTCCGCGGTCTCGAAGTCGCGGATCTCACCCACCAGGATGATGTTGGGATCCTGCCGCAGGAAGGAGCGCAGCGCGGCGGCGAAGTTCAGCCCGATCTGCTCCTTCATCTGCACCTGGTTGACGCCGGGAATCTGGAACTCGACCGGGTCCTCCGCGGTCATGATGTTGGTCTCGGGCGTGTTCAGGCGCGCGATGGCGGAGTAGAGGGTGTTGGTCTTGCCCGACCCCGTGGGCCCCGTGACCAGCACCATGCCGTAGGGCTTCAGGATGGCCTTCTCGAACTTGACCAGCGACTCGGACTCGAAGCCGAGCTGAGTCATGTCCAGCCGCAGATTGTCCTTGTCCAGCAGCCGCAGAACGATCTTCTCTCCCCAGATGGTGGGCAGGGTGCTGACGCGGTAGTCGAGCGTCTTGCGCTTGCCCGCCAGCTTCACCTTGAGCATGATGCGGCCGTCCTGCGGCAGCCGCTTCTCGCTGATGTCGAGCTTGGACATGATCTTGACGCGGGAGATGATGGCGTCCTTCAGCTTCAGGGGCGGGGTCATGACGGTCTGCAGGATGCCGTCCACGCGAAAACGCACGCGGTATTCCTTCTCGTAGGGCTCGATGTGGATGTCGCTGGCGGCGCGCCTCACCGCGTCGGTAAGGATCAGGTTTACCAGCTTGACGATAGGCGCTTCCTCGGCGGCCTTCTCCAGTTCGCTGGTGGAGAACTCGTCCTCTTCACCGGCCTGCAGTTCGATGTCGGCGTCGGTCTCGCCGATATCGGCCATCACCTTTTCCAGGTCTTCGTCGTGAGTATCGCCGTAGGCCTTGTCGATGCCCTGCAGGATCGCCGTTTCCGAGGCCACCACCGGCTCAATGTTGAAGCCGGTCATGAACTTGATGTCGTCCATGGCAAACACGTTGGTGGGATCCACCATGGCGATGGTGAGCGAGGCGCCCACACGGCTGAGCGGCAGGATCTGGTAGCGCCGGGCAGTCTCCGCCGGAATTAGCTTCACGACGGAAGGATCGATGTCGAAATAGGCTAGATTGATGGCAGGAACGCCGTATTGACGGGAAAGAAAATTAGTAACGTCCTCGTCGGAAACGTAGCCCAGCTTCACCAGCACGGAGCCCAGGCGCGAGCCATTTCGCTTCTGCTCTGTCAGCGCCTTGTCGAGCTGTTCCTGTGAGATGACCTTCTCTTTCACCAGAAGATCACCGAGCCGATGAGACATTCTCCGTTTCCTTACCGCTGCCGCCAGTCACACAGCAGCCCCAGCAACCAGCGCTTGAGCTTGAGCAGAGAAACTGGCTTGGGCTCGATCCGAGTCTTGTCAGGCTGGTTGCTGACAGAAATTGTCATTTAAGTTTAGGTCATTGAATATTAACTAGTTAGCACCGTTCGGGCATGTACTTAGGGCATCGGCTCCGAAGCCTGCTGGTCATTGACAAAAGTTGTCAACCGGAGAGCTACTCACCGATTCCTGCCGACGCTCATTGTGGAAGGGGATCAGAGGTTTGCCCGCAAAGGTTAGGTGACACCGGACAAGCGGTCTTCCGCAAACAAACCGTGGTATCTGCGGAAACGCTCCACGCCTTCTGCGCCCATGTAGCGTTCGAGCGCCGCCGGATCGGTTTGACGCAGGTCCAGGAGCACCAGGCCGTCGAGCACATCTGAGAAGTTGCGATCCACGTTGAAGGCCAGCAACCTTCCCCCCAGCTTGACGTACTGGCGGACCAGGATTGGAATCCCTTTGGCATCGGTCTCCAGGTCCGAAACCGAGTCGCCCAAGTCCTCCAAGTCGCGCAGAGCGCGGCAAATTCCGGCACAATCCCACGGCTGGAACGGGAACGGACAAAAGGGGCGGCGGGGACGCACAAATCTCGACATCTCTTCAGGCCCTCGCGAGGCGAAATACCGGACGATGAGTTCGCGCGACGCAGCGGTGTAGCTTCGGCTGATGCTGACTGCACCGAACAGAACCGGCGTCTCCGGATGGAGGGAAATATACGCGCCAATCCCCCTCCAGAGCAGGAGCAGTGAAGCAAACTTTCGCTGATATTCGGGGACAACGAAGGATCGTCCCAGCTCAACCGCAGGACCGAGCTTTTCGAAGAACTCATGCTGATAGTGAAACAGCGTGCTTGTGTACAGTCCACTCGGTCCCCACCTGGCGAGGATCTCCGGGCAGATCCCCATACGGTAAGCGCCGGCGAGACGTTGCTGCTGCTTGTCCCACAAAAATACGTGCAGGTAATAATCGTCGAACTGGTCCAGATCGCGGCGGTGCCCGGAGCCTTCGCCCACCTCGCGGAAGGCGATCTCGCGCAATCGGCCTATTTCCGGCAGCAGGTTCGGAATCTCCGACGCCGGCGCCACATGCACCGAGAATTCGCGGGTGTCTTCCACTCGCCGTTCCAGGCTTAGGGCTTGCACCTCGGCAATCAGCAGCTCTTTGTCCGTTTCGGGGGCGATCGGCTCACGACCTTGGCGCGGAAATGGAAACCTTGCGATCGCCCGCTCACGAGCCGGCCTGAAACTGCGCTGGCCAAGAAGGTAAGTACGTCGGCGCAAATAATCGATCGCCTCGTCATCGCCCTGCATACCGGCGATCGTGCTGCCCGGAATGGCAGTGCCGATTCGGAGCTGCAGGGTTTTGCCCGTCTGATTCAAGAACTCATTCATCAGCCATGCCGTCCGCAGGCTGGGATGTAGGAGACCAAGCGCGTGAAAGGCAATGCTGTTGGTTCCCCGGAAGAATACCGGGAGCGCGGAAGCGCCGGTGCTGCGGGCCAGGCGGGCAATCATGGGGTTCCACTTGGGATCGGCGACTCCCCGCTCAGTGAGCTGGAGGTGGGAAACTTCGCCCGCAGGAAACACCACCAGCATGTGGCCAAGCCGTAACCATAGAAGCGCCTGCTTCAGTGCCGTACGATTCCGCTCCACCGACCCTTTCTGATTGAAAGGATCAACAAAGATGCAGCGGTCTTGCAGTTCCGCAACCCCGCTGAGCAGGAAGTTGGTCATGATCTTTACATCGCTGCGCACTCGGGGAAGCAGCGCCCCCAGCACGGCGCCGTCCAGGATCCCAAACGGATGGTTTGAAGCCACCACAACCGGCCCGCTGCTGGGAATCCGCTTCAGATCCGTCTCGGCAACGCAGAAGGAAATCTGCATCACTTCGAGCAAGCCATCAAACCAGGACCCGGGGTTCGCCTGCTGAATACGTTCATAAACCTGCTGCATTCTCTGGAGCGGAAGAAACCTGGACGCGATGCCTTTGGTGGAAAGAAAGCCGGCCGATCGCGGCAGATGCTCAGCCAGGTTCTCGACGATAGTTTGGCCGACGAGCATACCTGATCAATACCGGTTTTAAGTTTCGATTCGATGAATTCCCGGTGAAGAGACGCGAACAGGTTGATTACCGAGGTACACGGTGAGAAGGCCAGAGTGACAAGCGAAACTGCACCAATACTGACAGGCACTATCGGCCGGTCGGCTAAACTGCAGCGGAAGGAGCGTCGATCTGGACCACGAGAGCAGCGTTCGGGCTTACTACCGGGCACTAATGGCAGCGTGGGGGCCGCAAGACTGGTGGCCGGCCTACACCCGCTTCGAGGTCATTGCTGGCGCATTCCTGACCCAGAACACCGCCTGGACCAACGTGGAGCGGGCCCTGCGCCGGCTGCGCGCGGAAGGCGCGCTCAGCATCGACGGTATCCGCCGCACGCCCTTGCCGAAGCTGGCACAGATGGTCCGGTCCTCGGGGTACTTTCGCCAAAAGGCAAAGCGGTTGAAGACATTCGTGAGCTATCTCGACGCGCGCTATGACGGGTCGCTGGAGCGGATGTTCGCGCAACCGACCGCAAAGCTGCGGGAGGAGTTGTTGGCAGTCAATGGCATAGGCCCTGAAACCGCTGACTCCATCCTGCTCTATGCCGGCGGGCACCCTGTCTTTGTGGTGGACGCATACACGCGGCGCATCCTCGAGCGTCACGGGCTGATCACCGCCAAAACACGCTATGAAGATATACGCCAACTGGTGGAGCGGGCGTTCGGACAGGAGATTCCGGCAGGGCTGGATCAGCCGCCGACATCGCCGCTCCCGGGACGACGGCGGCACAAGTTTGCCATCCGGCGGGCATCGGCCACCGCCCGTGCCTTCGACGAACTCCACGCCTTGCTGGTGCAGACTGCTAAGCACCATTGCCTGAAGGCGGAGGCCAGATGTGGGGGGTGTCCACTGGAGCAATTCTTGGGAAAAACAGGTGTCGGTCCCGCCTAGCGCGATCTCACACGGAAAATCAGCACCACACCAGCAAGGATCGAGAGCAGGCTTGCCACCTGGGCGTTGGTAAGCAGACCGAAAGCCGAGCGAGGATTGATGCGGATGAACTCCACCAGGAAGCGCGCCAGACCGGTGAGCACCAGGTATTCGGCCAAGACGCCGCCCGCGGGTGCTTTGTCGCGCAGACGCCAGGTGCCCCGCCGCCAGAGAAACCAGGCGATCAGCGCCCCCACCAGGAATTCATAAATCGGCGTCGGGTGCACGGCCACGATGGCGTCGGCCGGAAAGCCGCCAACGTTCGCCCCATAGCTGGGCATGAGGGCGCCGTGAACCAGGCAGATGAAGTGCCTCACCTGGCAGCCTGTTTCCGGATAAAACTTCATTCCCCAGGGGAGGTTGGTGGCGATGCCGTAATCCCCGTCGCCCGATACCAGACATCCAATACGCCCGATGGCGTAGCCCAGGGCCCCGGCAGGGCTGCACGCATCCAGGAACGCGAGGGTGGGGACACGATAATGACGTGCCAGCCAGAGCAGGACCAGCACTCCCCCAAGGAATCCTCCAAACCACGTGAAGCCATAGCTGGAAAACAGAAGGCCAACCGGATTGGAGAAGAACTCTGCAGGACTCTCCAACACGTAGTAAAGCTTCGATCCCACAATACCGGCGACCGCCAGCAGCAGAATGACATTGAGCGGGTCGCCCGCCATTTTTCGGCGGCGCAGGTCCGCACTCAAGACAAAATAACAGGCGAGGCAAGCCAGCCACAGCATGAGCCCATAGGTGCCCAGCCGCAGCGGGCCGACTTGGATGAAAGGGACCAGAGTGGAGTCCTGGCATCAGTATAGAAGAAGTCTTTTTCAAAAACGGGCCCTCTGCCGCGGTACTGCCCAGAGCAAAAGAGATGTGTCATTCCGACTTCGGAGACTAGAAGCTATCAAGCTATCTCATAAGTAAAGAAGGGGTGTCATCCTGAGCGACCGAGGGCTCCCGCGCGCCTTCGGGGCCCCCGGCACGCCCGCAATCGGGGTCCCCGACGAGCCCGGTTTTGGCTCGTTGGGGTGATTGGGCGTGCTGGGGCAGAGCGCGGGAAACGGTCGCGAAGGACCTCGGTTTCAAGAGGCCCCGTGCATTCAAGAGATGGCCTCTAGCGCGAAGCCCGAGGGAAGCGAAGGAGGAAATCTATGCCTTTGTGGAGACGATGCCCTGCCGGCGTCAGGCGTCGCTCAGGACGACACCTTAATGGAAGTAACCGCGGTCCGAGCTGCGGGCAACAACGGTAAATCAATGCTCTTCAGAGCGCGGCTCGGTGCTGCCGCGGACGGCGTATCCCGCGGGAGCGATCAACAGGCGCGGCAGGGTGCCGTCCTTGCGACGGAAGCGCGCCACATCGCCGAGAGTGCGCACCTTCATCTGCGCGCGCAGGAAGCCCTCCGAGGGAAGATCGTTGAACTCCAGCAGGTCGGGAGGGAAAAAGCTGGATTGCGCGGCCAGCACCAACTCCCGTTCACTGCGGAAGTCCTCCTGCAAGGTGGGATCGAGCACGACCGCCCAGTAAACATCCCACTCCACCGTCTCGTCGGTCGCGGGCAGATCGCTCAAGACACAGTTGTGGTCGTATTCTGGCCATCCCGGGGCCCGGTGCTGAGTGCCGGGAAACACCACGTACAGGTTGCGCCGCCGATCGCTCGGTTTCGAGTCCGCGGCGCGCACGCCCATCAGCCAGGGACCGACCCGCAGTTGATTCTTCCGACTGCCCGACTCCACCACGTTGAAAGGAACAGGCTCGCCGTCGTAGTAAGCAGAGTCGATCCCAATGCGGCCGCTATCGACAGGGCCGGCAGCGTACACGATGGCCACGAGCAGAAACCCGCAGGCCATGTACTTCCAGTTCATGGGCGGCAGGCGCAAACGGTCCTCCGCCGGGGCCCCAACGAAGCCGGACTTGCTCCGTTGGGGTGGTCCCCGGGCTGTCATTATGGCTGAGTTGGGCAGCAGGCAGAAGGAAATTGCTAGGTGGTGCGCATCCAGAAGGACGTGCCCAGACCGCTCCGGTCGGCCACAGGCGCACGCTGCCCTTCCGCGGCGCCGCCGGGAGCGAACCGGGGGTCGTGCCACAACGGTGCCAGCACCGCGCTGAGCTCCGGATCATGGCTGACGAAGGTGTTGGGCAGGGCAATGCGAAAGCGCGAGGTCTGGCCCAGCAGCATGGCCGCCAGCAAGTATTGTTCGGAATAGTAGCGATCGCGCCACTCCGGCGGATAGTCGTAGGGAAGAAAAATGTCGTGCAGGTGCACCAGAACGCCCGGCTGCAGCCGCGGCAGCACTTCCAGGAAGACCACGGTCACGTCGGAGTTGGTGAACACGCGGTGCGAGCTGTCGATGAACAGGATGTCCCCGGGCGCCAACTGATCGAAGAGGGCCAGGTCGACACTCTCCAGCGGCCGGCGGATGACTTCATCGCACAGTGAGTCGATTTCCGCCCGCGGTTGAGGATCGACCGAGATCATGCGGGTGCGTAGTTGGTGATCGCGGAGCGCGCGCCGGGCCACGCTGGTCGAGACCCCCGAGCCCACCTCGAGATAGTGCTGCGGATGATTAAGTGCCACCAGGCAGTAGAGACTGGCCAGGTCGAATGGCGACAGCCACCCATTCGCCCAACCGGGCTCCAGAGGCGACGTCGCCTGGGTGGGAATCCGCAGCAGGAAGTCCTTGAACTCCCAAAATTTCTCCAGCGTGGCCTTGTACCCCGAGCGTTCCTTCGCGATCAGGTCGTGGAGCTTGGCATGCGCTGGTTGGCCGTACCCGTAGCGCGGCGAGGGCGTCACGCGATAGTCGATGAACAGGAGCTGTTGCCGCTTCAACACCCGTCCGAAGTGGTAAAGAAAATAAAGCTCCGGGCGATGGCGCACGAAATCCTTCAGCCAGTTGCGAATTCGTCTCGCCATAGGAACGCTGTGCCAATGTGAGTGCAACGCGGCACGAAAGCGCCATTATCACACACTGAACTCACCGGGCCGGACGAATGTCCAACTCGCTGGCAGGGCAGCAGATTTTCGATTACAGTGGGCCACAGCAGGGAACGATGCGCACCATCCTGCAACACAGGCCGCTGCGGCTGGTTTTCATCGCCAACATGGTCTCCATGGTGGGCAGCGGGATGAACATGGCGGCGGTGATCTGGTACATCCTGCAGGCCACGCATTCGGAAGTGGCGCTGGGCACCCTGCTCGTCCTGCAAACGCTTCCTGCCATGCTGATCATGCCGGTAAGCGGAGTCATCATTGACCGCGAAGACCGGCGGCGGCTGCTGATGGTGCTGGACGCGGCGCGGGCGCTGGTGATCCTCAGCGTGGCTGTGCTCGCGCTCCGCCACCAGGCGCAACTCTGGCAGGTTTATGTCATGGCCATGCTGGTGGCCAGCGGCTTCTGGATGTTCTGGCCCACCATCAACGCGCTCATCCAGGAGCTGACGCCGGGGACGCACTTCGTCGCTTCCAACACCTTTCTCCTGGCCGCGGTGCAGGGTGGCTGGCTGATGGCCGGCGCGCTGGTTGGGTTTGTGTACAACCACATTGGGCTGGGCGGTGTGCTGCTGATCGACGTCAGCTCCTACGCGGTTTCCTTTCTCTGTTATTTGGCAGTACGGAAGGGGCGTGTGGTAGTGCGTCCAGCGGATGCGGTAGCGCGGTCCGAAGGCGCGGTTGCGCGTTTCACCCACGAATTGCATGAAAGCATCGCATATCTGCGCGGAAGGCCGCACCTGGTGATGCTCGGCATGAGCTACGCCTGCTTCCTGGGAGCGATGCTGGCGCAGGGTGTGGTAACCGCGCCGTTGAGCGACCGCATTCTGAAAGCTGGAGCCGTCGGCTATGGCTGGCTGAACGCGGGATGGGCGGTGGGCGCATTCACCAGCGCTTTCTACGCACCCGTGGCTATCCAGGCACTGGGGAAACGGCGGTCGGTCGGCGTTGCGTTCTCGCTTCTGGCGCTGAGCCTCATCTTGCTGCCCTTCTCGCGCTGGCTGGCGATTGCGGTCATGCTCTATGCCTTAATGGGCTCGGGTCGCGGCGTCGGTGGCGTGGCCCTCAACAGCAGCATCATGGAGTCAGTACCGCCGCACTTCATGGGCCGCATACAGAACGCTTTCATATTTTTCGGCACCGGCCTGCAACTGGTGCTGGGTTTCATGGTGGGCGTGGCGGCCCATCGCGTAGGGCTGTTGTGGGGTTTCGTCATGATCGGCGCGGTGTATCTGCTCTCAGTCATCAGCGCGCTGTGGCCGGTGCGCGGTGACGCGGGTCTGAAACCCCTGGTCGAGACCACGGCCGATTGAGCCTTTCTGATATTCTTTCCGGCTTCACAGCAGTCACTCGCGAGGATTTTCGATGCCTGACCGTATGGAAGGACGCACGGCCGTGGTCTTCGGCGTGGCCAACAAGCGCAGCATCGCTTGGGCCATCGCGCAGCAACTGCAGCAGGCGGGCGCGCGCGTGGCCATCACCTATCAGAACCAGCGGCTGGAGCAGGAAGCCAAGGAGCTGATCACGGCGCTACCAGGCGCCGAGGCGTTCATGTGCGACGTCTCCTCCGACGAGCAGATTGACCACTTGTTCGCCCAGCTCAAGTCGCATTATGGCAAGCTGCACACGCTGGTGCACAGCATTGCCTTCGCTCCCGCCGATGAGCTCAAGGGAGAATTCCTCGCCACCACCCGCGAGGGCTTCCGCATCGCCCACGACGTGAGCGTCTATTCGCTGATCGCGCTGGCGCGTGCCGCTGCGCCCCTGATGGAGGACGGCGGCTCCATCCTCACGCTCACCTATTACGGTTCGACCAAAGTCGTGCCGCACTATAACGTGATGGGCGTCGCAAAAGCTGCGCTGGAGGCCGCGGTCCGCTACCTCGCGCACGACCTGGGCCCGCGGCGTATCCGCGTCAACGCCATCTCGGCGGGCCCGGTGAAGACGCTGGCGGCGCGTGGCATCTCCGGGTTCGGCGACATGCTCAAGTCGCACGCCGAGCGGGCGCCGCTCAAGCGCAATGTTGACGTCAGCGAAGTGGCGGAGACCGCGGTCTTTCTGGCTTCCGACGCCGGCGCCGGCATCACCGGCGAAGTGATCTACGTGGATTGCGGTTATAACATCATGGGATTCTAGAGGGGTTCCGGAGTAACAGCAGCGTGTGAAGGGGCACGCCTTCAGGCGTGCCTCACAATCGTAAGCAAAGGCTGGGCTTCAGCCCCTGAGGGAAAATCTTTCGCAGGGCCTGAAGGCCCGTTCATGTGCGGACCTCAGCGGCACGGCTGCAAGCCGTGCCCCTTCACTTTCAAGATCTGGAGACATCAGCCTGATATTCGTCAATCCGTGGCGACTTTGATCTTTCTGTCATTCTCGCCCAGGCGCTCGATCGTGATCTCTACATCGCGTTCACGAAGAAAGCGCGCGAATTTCTCGCCCCACTCGATCAATACCACACTGGTCTCGTCAAAGAGGTCGTCGAGGCCGAGCGTGTCCAGCTCGCGCTGCGTGTCCACCCGGTAGAGATCGACGTGATATACATTCACGCTAGGCCCGCGGTACTCGTGAATCAGAGTAAACGTGGGGCTGGTCACATTCTCCTGCGACGCCGCACGGAAGCCCTCGGCGATTCCCTTGATCAGCGTGGTCTTCCCTGCTCCGAGTTCGCCGCGCAGCACCACCAGTTTGGGAGGACGCAGCTCGGCAGCAAGACGACGGCCGAGTTCGGTGGTTTCTTCGGCGGAGTGGGTGAGGAACTCCTTCATGTCTGAGCGGGCGAGGGCAGTTGGTTCAACCATGTGTACTTTTCACGCGCGGTCGCCTGGACGCGGCGAACGGCCTCGGGTAACGACGCCAGCAGATCGGTTGCCGTTAACGACAGCTCGCCCTGCCGCTCGCGAGCCACATCGCCGGCCAGCCCGTGTAGGTATACGGCAGTGATGATGGCATCATGAGCCGGTGATGGCCCGGCATCTGCACTTGGCGGCTTTCCCTGCAGCCCTTGCGCCCAGAACCCGGCCACCATGCCGGTGAGGATGTCTCCCATGCCACCGCTGGCCATACCGGGATTGCCGCTGTGGTTGACCCAGATCCGTCCGTCAGGGAGCGCGGTCAGCGTGCGATGTCCCTTGAGGACGAGTGTCAGCTTGTGCTCCTGCGCGAATTTGCGGGCGGTCCCGATGCGATCTTTCTCGACGTCGGCGATCGAGCCGCCGATCAGTCGCGCCATCTCGCCGGGATGCGGGGTCAGCACCAGCGGGTGCGCCAATCCGTCCAGTTTCTCGGCCGCACCCTGGAAAGCGTTCAGGCCATCTGCGTCGATCACCATCGGCACGTGGAATTTCTCTACCAGCGTACGCACCAACTGCGTGGTTTCGGTGTGACGCCCAATGCCCGGGCCAAGAGCGAGGACGGTCTTGCCATGAACCAAAGCATCCATGCGGCCATATTCGAGAGCGCGCAGAGAGATCGTTCCAGCTTCGGTTTCTTCCAGGGGCTCGGTCATCAGTTCCGGCATGAAGCCAGCTACTGTCGGGAGCACTGAGCGCGGACACGCCACCGTGACCAATCCCGCGCCCGAGCGTAGCGCGGCCATGCCCGCCATCGCCGCCGCGCCTGCCTTTCCCAGCGAGCCACCGACCACCAGCACGTGACCGAAGCTGCCCTTATGCGCTTCCGGATCACGGGGAGCGAGCAGGCCCGCCATTTCGCGCCAGGCGGGCACTTCCAACCCCAGGTCGGAGACGATCGCCTCATCGGGAGAACCGATGAGCGCCACCATGACCGGTCCGCGAACCGCATTGCTGAACAGATGCGCCGGCTTGGGCGCGGTAAAGGTTACCGTGGCGCTGGCGGGGACAAAGGGACTGCCCGCATCCGGGTGCGGCCGCATGTCGTCGGAATCGAGACCGGAAGGAATATCGATTGCGACAATCGGCT
>Ga0187777_10000138_pt1 | contig 54818 bp, 56 predicted proteins | sample 1015_Q2_SP5_10_M_FD_132416 | JGI IMG/M metagenome (GOLD analysis project Ga0187777, IMG submission 132416) | Tropical peat soil microbial communities from peatlands in Department of Meta, Colombia - 1015_Q2_SP5_10_MG | ecosystem: Environmental > Terrestrial > Soil > Wetlands > Peat | place... | reverse complement strand
GAGGTTCGGCACGAAGCGGCCATCCATGACATCGATGTGGACCCAGTCGGCGCCGCCGCGCTCGATGCGCGCGATCTCCTCGCCCAGGCGGGCGAAGTCGGCGCTCAGGATCGACGGCGCGATCCGCACGCTCACGGGACGTCGCCCGGGATGACGTCGAGTGTCACCGTGCTTCCCATCGGAACGCTCTGGCTCGCCGCCGGCTTCTGAGACACGACCTGACCCGGTTGGCGGCCGCCCGAGCTGTCGGCGCGAGCGCGCACCACCTGGAACCCGAGTTGCGCGAGGAGGGTGCGCGCGTCGGCGAACGATTGGCCGACCACGTCGGGCACCGTGACCTGAGCCGGTCCGCCGCTCACCGTGAGCGAGATTGCCGATGGCAGCGGTGCGCGCGAGCCACCCACGGGCACCGTCCCGAGCACCTTGCCCCGAGGCTCCGGGCTCGGCATCTCGATGACGTCGCCGACATCGAACCCTGCCTGCTGGAGCGCGACCTCCGCCTGCTGACGCGTCACGCCGACGAGCTGCGGCACCTCCACCGTGCGCTGCCCGCGGCTCACCTCCAGGACCACCCGCGTCCCCTTGCTCGCGGCGAGGTCGGGGAGGGGCGACTGGCCTAGCACCTGCCCGGCCGGCGCCCCGGTGACGTAGCGCTGCTCGCCGCGGGCGGCGACGAACCCGGCCTGCTGGAGCATCTTCGTGGCGTCTTCATAGGGCAATCCGACCACGTTCGGAATCTTGATGTCGGTCGATCCCAGATCGGCCGGGAAGATGAAGAAGGCCACCACGATGTACGCCAGAGCGGCGCCCGCCACCGCCGTCGCCAGGTACGGCACGATCGCTCGCACGCCGACGCGCCAGTTCACGCACCGCCTCGCCGGAGACGCGCCGCGAACGCGCCGTCGACTCCATGCCGTTGTGGGAGCACTCTCAGGCGGCCGGCGTCCAGCACCGACGCCGGCACCGACCCGTCAGGCGGGGGCTCGAGCACGAATTCCGGCCGCGCACCGAGGAACTCCTCGATGCGGGCGTCGTTCTCCTCCGGCTCGAGAGAGCAGGTGCTGTAGACGAGAATGCCACCGGGACGCACGAGCGACGCGGCAGAGTGGAGCAGCTCTCGCTGGAGCGCGGCCATGACCGCGAGGTCCGACATCTTGAGCCGCCAGCGCGCATCGGGGTGGCGCCGCAACGTGCCGGTGCCTGTGCACGGCACGTCCAGCAGCACCGCATCGACCTCGCGCATGGCCGGTGACCGGGCGTCGGCCACCATGGCGACGGCGTCGCGCGCGTCGACGCGGCGGAAGTTTTCCATCAGCCTCGCGACGCGGGTCGGATTCCGGTCCGCCGCAATCACGAGTCCGGCGGTGCGCGAGAGCTCCAGCGCCTTGCCGCCGGGAGCGGCGCAGAGATCGGCCACCAGCGCCCCGGGCGCGACCGCGGCGTAGTGCGTCACGAGCGTCGCCGCCGGGTCCTGGACGAAGAAGAGCCCCTGCTTGAATGCGCCGAGCTCGGTGATCGCCACGGGCGATTCGAGTTGCAGGCTGTCGCGCACCAGGGGGTGATGGCTCACCTCCACACCCGCCGTCTCCAGCATCGCCTCCAGCTGCTCGTGGACGATCCCGTAGGGGCGCAGCACCGTCTGCGGCTCGGTGTTGTTCGCTGCCAGAAGCGCCTCCGTCTCAGCGGCACCCCATCGCGCGATCCACCGGGCGACCAGCCACCGGGGATGCGAGTACCGCAGCGCGAGGGAGTCTACCGGATCGCTTGGCGTCGGCAGCGCCAGCTGGTCGCGCTCGCGATCGAGACGGCGGAGGACGGCGTTGGCCAGACGGCTGGCGCCCATTCCATGCCGCTGCTTCGCGATCTCGACCGTCTGCGCGATCGCGGCGTAGGCCGGTACGCTGTTCATCGACAGGAGCTGGTAGGCTCCGAGGCGGAGGAGGTCCGCCAGGTCCGGGTCCAGCCTGACGAGTCCCCCGCGCACCCGCGAGTCGAGGTGGGAGTCGAGCACGCTTCGCCCGCGGAGCATCGAGTAGACGAGCTCCTGCGTCCAGCGCCGGTCGCGCGCATCGAGGTGCGCGGTGCGCGCGTCGAACGCCGTGTCGAGGCGCTCTCCGCGCCGGAGGTCGGCGCAGATCTCGGCGGCGGCGCGGCGCGTCTCCGTCACCTGGCCCGCCGCCCCGGCGACGAGTGGCCCCGGACGCCGGTCCGTCATCCGACCATCCCGGTCGACGGAGAGGACGGCACCGCCACCTCGCGGCGCGGCATCCGTCCGGCGAGGTAGGCCTGCCGCCCCGCGTCCACCGCCAGACGCATCGCCGTCGCCATCAGCACCGGATCCGCTGCCGCTGCGAGCGCGGTGTTCATCAGCACGCCGTCTACGCCTTGCTCCATCGTCAGGCAGGCATCGGATGCTGTGCCCACGCCCGCGTCCACGATCACCGGCACGGACAGCCTGCTCTTGATCGTCCGGATCGAGAACGGGTTGAGCAGACCGAGGCCGGATCCGATGGGGGAGGCGAGCGGCATCACCGCCACGGCGCCGGCGTCCTCGAGGCGGAGTGCCGTGACGAGGTCGTCGTTCGTGTACGCCATCACCTTGAACCCGTCGGAGACGAGCGTCCGCGTGGCCTCGAGCAGCCCGGCGGTGTCCGGGAGCAAGGTCTCCTGATCACCGATGACCTCGAGCTTCACCCATTCGTTGAACCCCGCGGCGCGCGCCAGCTCGGCGTACCGCACCGCCTCCGCGGCGGTGTAACAGCCCGCGGTGTTGGCCAGGAGGAAGAAGCGTGCGGCGTCGAGGTGGTACAGCATCCCCTCTTCGCGCGCTCGGTCGAGGCTCACCCGCCGCACGGCGACCGTCACGACCTCGGCGCCGGACGCCTCGAGTGCGCGCACCATGATGTCGTTCGATGCGTACTTCCCGGTGCCCACCATGAGGCGCGACCGAAATTCGCGATCGGCGACGACGAGGGGGGCGTCGACCGCGGGCACAGCGACCGTCATCGGGTCACCCTCCGCCGACGAAGTGGACGATCTCCACCTCGTCGCCAGTAGACAGCACCCGTGCCTCGAGAGCGGCACGGTCACGCACGATGGCGCGATTGATCTCGACCACCACCAGCCGCGGATCGAGCCCAAGCGCGCGCAGGAGCCCTCCGACGGTCGTCCCCGGCGGCAGAGGCCTCCGCTGTCCGTTCACGAGCGGACCGATGCGATCAGTTGCGGTGGCGCTCTCCGTCATAGGCAGAAAGATACTCGCCCGCCGCCCCCTCGGCATCGTCGGCGCCCCAGATGCCGCGAATGGCAGCCACGCCATGTGCCCCGGCCGCTAGGAGCATCGGAATATCGACCGGTCGCACCCCACCGATGGCGATGCACGGGAGGCTAGCGCGCGCGGCGATCGACTCGACGAGCGCCGATCCGCGGGGCGGCGCGCCGATGTGCGACGGCGTGGCGAAGACGTGGCCGGCCACGACCCAATCCGCTCCATCGCGCGCGGCGGCCGCGGCTTCATCGGCGTCGTGGATGCTGGCCCCGATCGGCAGCGCCGGGGCGAGCTGCCGGGCGTCGCGCACCGAGAGCGAGCGTGAGGTGAGCTGCACTGCCGTCGCGCCCACCGCGAGGGCGATGTCCAGCCGGTCGTTGACGACGAGCCAACACCCGGTGCGCACCGCCTCCTCGACGAGGGCGCCGGCGAGTACTTCCAGCCGGCGCGCCGAAACGTGATGCCCGCGGAGGTGCACTGCGCCGCGCGCCCCCAACCTCCCCATCACCACTCGTGCCCGCGCGACGAAGTCGGGGCGCGCCAGCGTCGCCTCGTCGGTGACCGCGTGGATGATGGGCGGGGTGTTACGCACCGAGTCGGTCGCCGGTCGCGATGCCGCGCCCACGCAACCACTCGGCGGCGCTCATTCGCCTCTTGCCTGACGGCTGAACGGCGACGACGCGCACCGCGCCGTCGCCGCAGGCCACCAGCATTCCGCCGTCGTCGATCGATAGCACCTGGCCGCTCTTCACGCCCCCTTCGTCCCCGGCCTCCTCGGTCTCGAACGCGCCGAAGAGCTTCACATCCTCGCCATGCAGCGTGGTGAAAGCTCCCGGCTTCGGATCGTACGCCCGGATGTGTCGGGCCACCACGCCGCACCCTTCCTGCCACGGGATGCGCGCCATCTCCCGCTCGATCTTCCCGGCGTAGGTCGCCTGCGTGTCGTCCTGCGGCCGCTCGCTCTGTTGGCCGAGCGAGAGCAGGGTGAGGGCCTCGATCAGAGCGAGCGCGCCGAGCTCGGAGAGCCGGAGCTCCAGCTCTCCGGCGGTCTCATCGCGGGCGATCGGCGTCCGCGCCTGGAGCACGATCGGACCGGAGTCGAGCGCGGGGACCATGCGCATGATCGTCACCCCCGTCTCGATCAGCCCCTCTCGAATGGCGGCCTGGATCGGCGATGCGCCGCGGAGCTTCGGTAGAAGAGAGGCATGGACGTTCAGCGTGCCGTGGGTCGGGAGATCGATCACCTCGGCGCTGAGGATGTGTCCGTACGAGACCACCACCGACAGCTCCGGCTCGAGCGAGCGGAGTGACTCGACGAACTCACCTCCGCGCGGCCGATCGGGTTGCAGCATCGGAAGCTCCTCGGCGAGGGCCACCTCCTTCACCGGCGACGGCGATGCGGTGGAGCGCGATCGGCCCACGGGCCGGTCGGGTTGGGTGATCACCGCGACCACCTCGAAGCCCTCGCCGAGCAGTGCGCGCAGCGATGGAACGGCGAAGGACGAGGTGCCCCAGAAGATGATGCGCACTAGAGCTCCTCATCACGCTCGTGATGTGCCGCTGCCTCCGCCGGGACGATCTTGCGGGTGAGGGAGCGATCGTCGCCGCGCTGCTTCCGCCACTTTCTCAGCGCGGCCTGTCGCTTGACCATGCTCAGGTAGTCGATGAAGAGACGTCCGTGGAGGTGATCGATCTCGTGTTGCAGGCAGCGGGCCAGCAGATCGCTCGCATCGAGCTCGAAAGGATTGCCTTCGCGATCGATCGCCCGCACATGCACGCGCTGTGCGCGCTCGACTTCGCCGTAGATCTCGGGGATCGAGAGACACCCCTCCTCCCCCACCTGCGTCCCCTCGCGATCGAGGATCTCCGGGTTGATGAGGGCGTACCGGGCACCCTCGACATCCACAACCGTTAGGCGCTCGGAACGTCCCACCTGCGGCGCCGCCAATCCGATGCCGCGCGCAGCGTACATCGTCTCGAACATGTCGTCGATCAGGCGTCTGACGTCGTCGGTGACCCTGGCCACTGGCGTCGTCTCCTGCCGGAGGATCGGCGCGTCCAGCAGGTAGATGTCGAGGAGGCTCACGCCGCGGGTCCGGGCTCGGCGACCTTCTGATTGACCTTCGAGATCCGTCCGCGCTCGACCACCAGACGCGACTCGCCGCTCTTGATCGTGACCCGGTCTTCCATCGTCTGCACCGGCTGGCCGTCCTTGGTGCTTTCCTTGATGTGGATCACGTCACCCACGATGCCGCCCTGGGTGATGACCTCGTCCCCCTTCTTGAGGGCCTTGAGGCTCCGCTCGTGCTCCTGGCGCTGCTTCGCCTGCGGACGCATGACGATGAAGTAGAAGATCCCGAAGATGAGCGCGACCTGGATCAGGACGCCGACCATCGGGTTCGTGTTCGGGCTCGGCGCGAAGAGCGCCGCCAGGGCGAAGGGAGGAGTCATGGGGTTGCGGTCGAGCGAGAGTGGTAGCGGGCGAGCCAATCCTGGCTCCACGTGCGGAAGGCGCCCGACGATATCGCCGTGCGTGCCTCGCCCATCAGCGAGAGAAGGAAATGTACATTATGCAGCGACAGAAGATGGTACCCGAGCAGCTCGTCGGCCACGAAGAGATGGCGCAGATACGCTCTACTGAAGCGCGCACACGTCGAGCACTCGCAGCGCGCGTCGAGTGGCTCGGCATCGAGTCGGAGCGCCGCGTTGCGAATGTTGAGCTTCCCCTCGGTCGTGAACGCGGTGCCAGTTCGGCCCATGCGAGTCGGCGCCACGCAATCGAAGAGATCCACGCCGCGGGCCGCTCCCTCGATCAGGTCTTCCGGGAAACCCACACCCATCAGATAGCGCGGACGCTCGCGCGGCAAGGCCTGGTCGAGTAGGTCGAGCACGGCGTACATCTCGGGCTTCGCCTCGCCCACCGAGAGGCCGCCGATCGCGAAGCCACGCCAGTCGGCGACCGCTGCCGCCGCCTGCGCGGCCTCCAGTCGCACCGCGGCGTGAACGCCCCCCTGGATGACGGGGAAGAGCGCCTGCGGCTGTTCGCCCCGGGCCTCGTCGGTCGCGACGAAGGCCTGCAGGGAGCGCTCGAGCCAGCGGAGGGATCGTTCGCTCGCGTCTCGCGCATCGTGCGCCGTCGCCTCGCCGGGGATGACGTGGTCGAGCTGCATGATCACGTCGGCGCCCAGGGCGCGCTGGATGTCGATGACTCGCTCGGGCGTGAAGAAGCGGCGCGACCCATCGACATGGCTCTGAAACTCGACCCCCTCCTCGCTCACGCGGCGCAGTCTCTCCAGCGAGAAGACCTGGAAGCCGCCCGAGTCGGTGAGGATCGGGCCATCCCACTGCATGAAGCGATGCAGCCCGCCGAGCGCGCGCACCACGTCTTCTCCAGGCCGCAGATGCAGGTGATATCCGTTGGCGAGAATCATCGGCGCCCCCAGAGCGCGCAGGTCGCGTGGATCGAGGGCCTTGACCGTCGCGAGCGTCCCGACGGCGAGAAAGGCGGGCGTGTCGACGCCGCCATGCGGCGTCTCGAACCGTCCGACGCGCGCGCTCCCCTCGGAGGCGCAGAGCGCGAATTCGAAGTCGGCCATCTCAGCTCGGCGCGCGAATGGAGTGCTGCAGGGAGGGGAGGGGGAGGGAGTGCCGGACGAGATCGCCGTCGGGGGACGCTAGACGATCACCATGGCGTCGCCGTAAGAGTAGAATCGGTACCCGGCCTCCACGGCCACTCGATAGGCACGCATGGTGAGGTCGTAACCGGTGAAGGCGGCGACCAGCATCAGCAAGGTGGAGCGGGGAAGATGGAAGTTCGTGATCAGCCTGTCCACGCCATGGAAGGAATACGGCGGACGGATGAAGAGGCGGGTCTCCCCGCTGGCGGCGGCGAAGTGGGCGGCCGGGGTGACCGCACTTTCGAGTGTGCGCGCGCTGGTCGTCCCCACCGCCCAGATGCGCCCGCCCTCACTGCGAGTGTCGTTGAGCGCTGACGCCGCCGATGCGCTCAGCTCGTACCACTCCTCGTGCATCACGTGTCGGGCGGGGTCCTCGACCTCGACCGGTTTGAAGGTGCCCGCACCGACGTGCAGAAGGACGTCGACCCTTCGCACCCCCTTCTCGTGGAGACGTCGCAAGAGATCGGCGGTGAAGTGCAGGCCGGCCGTCGGAGCGGCCACTGATCCGGTCTCGCGCGCATATACCGTTTGATAGCGCTCAGCGTCGGCCTTCTCGTCGGCGCGCGCGATATACGGCGGTAGGGGGACGTGCCCGTGCGCCTCGATCGCCGCGGCATGATCTCCCTCCACCCGCAGCGCCACGATGCGCGTGCGGCGTTCGGTGACCTCCATGATGTCGATGTCGAAGCCCGGCGCGATGTGCAGCCGGCGACCGGGCCGGAGCTTTCCGCCGGGGCTTACCATCGCCTCCCACCGGTCGCCGCCCAGGGGATGAAGCAGCAGGACCTCGCCCGGCGCACCCGAGTCGCGCGTGCCAAGAAGTCGAGCGCGAAAGACGCGCGTGGTGTTGAGCACGATGGTGTCGGCCGGCGGAATGAGATCCGGCAGTGCGCCAAACGTCGAGTGGGTGATCGAGCCGGTCGCACGCTCGATGAGCATGAGGCGGCTCTCGTCGCGACGCTCGAGGGGGTGCTGGGCGATCCGGTCGGCAGGGAGCGGGAAATCGTAGTCGGCGGTGCGCGTTCCGGCCGCACTCACTCGACGATCTTGATGACGCTCTCCTGCGACACGCTCTGGTTGGTGATGAGGTCGGTGACCGCGACCACGACCGTGTAGTAGCCGACGGGGGCAGGCCCCACGTCGACCGAGATGTAGTCGAGCACGGCATCCCGCTGTGGAACCTCACGCGGGAAGGAGAGGGTCACCCCCTCATCGCCGGTCTTGGAGAGGCCGACGGCGGGACGAACGCCGCCGATGATCTTGGCCGCGATGGTCCCCGCCCCGCTTCCCTTGAGCCGTCGGACCGTGACGTCCACGCGGTACCTGTCGTTCCCGCCCTCGGGCGTGAGGGCGTACGTCTCCCAGAGTAGGGCGAATGGCTGGCCGCGCTTGACCACGCTCAGGTTGGGCGTGATCAGGAAGTCCGACCAGCGCTCCCCTCCGGTGTTCGGCTTCGGCGCCACCGCTTCGGCGACGAGCAGGTCGCTCAGACCGAAGCCGCGCTCCTCCTTCAGCTCGATGCGGCTGGCCGCGCGCGCGCCGCGCCCGGCATCCGGCTGCAGCGCCTCTACGCGATAGAGGAAGGCACCCGGTCGCATTCGCGTTCGCCACGCGCGAATCTCGCGCGGCTCGTGATGCTGGAAGTCGATGATCTCCGTCTGCTGCGAGTGGAAGAGAGGCTGCGCGCGCCACGAATACGTCTCGAACTCGATATCGATCGATCCACGCGCGAGGTCGACGCCCCGGATCAGGTCCTCAATCGGCAGCTCGGCCGCCACGAAGACATCGGACGAATCGTGAGTCGCGCGAAAGTGAACGAGCTGCACCGCGATCGAGTCGGTCCCCTCGGGGTGGCCGGCCAGCCCCCACACCACGGGGACGGTGTCGCGCAGGTGCCGCAGCTCGCGCGCGTCATCCGGATCGAGGGTGGCGACGCCGTACGTGGGGAGCTGGCGGAAGAGGAACGCCTCGTCCACCGAGTACCACCAGAGCACCTGTATGCGATGCTCGCCGTGCCGCTCGGGATCCGGCGGAAAGGAGATGATGGCCGGCGGCGGCCCGTAGCGCACATAGACTTCGCCGCGCTCCGTGTCGACGCCGTGGATATCGAACTCCTCGACGCTGAATCGCAGCTCGGCGTACATGACGCGCGCCAGGAACTCGTTCCGATGCTCGTTGTCGGGCGTCGCCCAGAGGGGGTCCGCCATCAGCCAGTACATCTTCTCGTTCATCCCCTGCTCCGCCTCGGGGAGCCGGCCGTGCAGGGCGGAGTCCTTGGGTGTCACGATTCTCGTCAGGCGGTCGTAGCGCTGGCGGTCGACCGCGGGGAGGTACTTGAGGGCGCTGTCGAACGCCATCGTGGCCTCGTGCTCGTCCTCGAGACGGTGCGCCGCCAGTCCGTACGCCCCCCACGCCCACGCATCGTGCGTGTTCTCGGTGAGTCGAACACGCGCCACATGTTGCAGCTCCGCCCACCGCTGCCTGTCGACCAACGCCATGGAGGCGTGCTTGAGCGCCCGGGTGTTCGAGGGATCGGCGGTGTGCGCTTCCGAGAAATACTCCCAGGCGTTGATGTACTCGTACTGTCCCGACCACTCCTGGTCCGCGGCGCGGATCGTTTGGTTGTCGACGAAGTACGCGATCGAACGCGGATCGTGGGTGAAGGTGCGGTCTTTGACGTTCTGGATGATCACGCTGTAGATGGTCCGGTCGGCGCGATCCTCATATCTGCGCCACCAGGTCATCCCCACCTCGTCCGCTGCCCGCGAGATGTTGAGGCTGTCTCCGCTCTTCCGCGCGAGCTTGAGCGCTTTCTCGAACAGCCCTGTGGCGTGACCGCGGGTCAGCGCGGAGTTGGAGGTGAGATAGAAACGACCCAGATCGATCATGTATCCGGGCCGTGTGGCGTCGAAGTGAGTGGCGAGACGGAGGGACGAGTCGGCGAGCTGGAGGAGTGAATCGTTCGCCTGACGCTTCATGAAGCCCGTGCGCTTCTCGGCCCCCGACATCTTCCAGGCGATGACGCCGCGGGTATGCCACAACTCGGCGTTCTTGCCGTTTTCCTTGAGGGCCGCATCGAGGGCCCGAAGCGCACCCACCGAGTCGCCGCGACCGACGAGCGAATCGGCGAGGGCCACGTGGCCGTCTTGGGCACGCACTACCCCCGGGGCGCTCGCGCATGCCGCCAAGAGCGCGACTACCACGCCCGGCCGACGCATGCCCTATCGATGTGATGCGGCGCAAGAGAATTCAAGATTTCTTGCGCCGGATTGACGTTTTGGCCACCCCGACAGCACAGCGGGGGCGCGCGCGCCCCGGAAGAGATCGCGAGCGCCCTGGGCGAGGCCCCTAAGTGAAGAGGCTGGGTTGCGGAGTGTGTGGGGGGACGTAACCGAAGTGTCGGTACGCTTCAGGGGTTGCCACGCGGCCGCGAGGCGTGCGGTGAAGGAAGCCGTTCTGGACCAGGAAGGGCTCGTAGACCTCCTCAATCGTGCTCGCATCCTCTCCCACGGCGGCGGCGATCGTGGAGATGCCGACCGGGCCTCCGTCGAACTTCTCGATGATCGTCCGCAGGACCCGCGCATCCATGTCGTCGAGACCGAACTCATCCACGTCGAGCATCGCCAGCGCCGCGTCGGCCACTTGCTTGCTGATCCGTCCCTGCGCCTTCACCTGCGCGTAATCGCGGATGCGGCGCAGGAGGCGATTGGCGACCCGCGGCGTGCCACGCGACCGGCGCGCCAGCTCGATCGCACCCCCCTCATCGATCTCCACCTTCAGCAGATCCGCAGACCGGTTGACGATCTGCTCGAGGTCTTCGACCGGATAGAAGTTGAGCCGCTCGATGATCCCGAAGCGGGCCCGCATCGGCGGGGTGAGCATCCCGTAGCGCGTGGTGGCGCCAACCAGCGTGAACCGCTCGACCGGCATCGTGATCGTCTGCGCCTTGGGCCCATCGCTCAGACGGATGTCGATCTTGAAGTCCTCCATCGCCGGATAGAGGAACTCCTCGATGATCGGGCGAAGGCGGTGGATCTCGTCGATGAAGAGGATGTCCCCTTCGCGGAGGTTCGTGAGGGGTCCAACCAGGTCGCCCGATTTCTCGAGCGCCGGTCCCGATGTGGCGTGGATGTTCACTCCCATCTCCCGCGCGATCAGCTCGGCGAGGGTCGTCTTGCCGAGGCCCGGAGGGCCGTAGAAGAGGGTGTGATCGAGCGGCTCCTTTCGCGCCATCGCCGCGTCGATGTACAGCCGCAGGCTCTCTTTCGCCTTCTGCTGGCCGATGAACTCCGACAGCCTCTGCGGCCGAAGCGAGAGCTCGACGACCGATTCTTCCGCGATCGGTTCCGGCGTGGTGATCTCGGCGCGAGACATGGGGGCAGGGCGCAGGAAGAGGTGGGGAGGATCCTCGATGGAACTTAATGGAGGGGCGAAGGCGCTCGACGAGGAGGCTCCGTCAGACCCTGGACTTCGCCTTCACGAGGCGATCGGCAGCCCGCTCGAGCGTCTCCAACTTCTTGCAGAAAGCGAAGCGCACCATCGGGCGTCGTGCCCCATCGTGGTAGAAGCTGGATCCGGGAACCGTGGCGACGCCGATCTCGCGGGTCATCCACCGGGCGAATTCGGGATCGGCGAGATCGCTCAACGCCGAGTAGTCGGCGAGCACATAGTACGCCCCTTCGGGCACCGAAAAGGCGAAGCCACCGTCCTTGAGCGCGGCGCACATCACGTCACGGCGGGCGCGATAGTCGAGCGCGAGATGGTTGTAGTAGTCCGCGTCGAAGGCCATTCCGACGGCGGCCGCGGCCTGGAGCGGGGCCGGAGCGCCGACGGTGAGGAAATCATGCACCTTTCGGATCGCCACCGACTCGCGCTCGGGGGCGATGGTATAGCCGAGGCGCCAGCCTGTGCACGAGAAGGTCTTCGAGAGCCCGGAAATCGTCACCGTTCGCTCGCCCATTCCGGGCCAGGTCGCCAGCGCGTGGTGCTCCCCGGCGTAGCGGATGTGTTCGTAGATCTCGTCCGTGAACGCCCACAGGTCGTGCTTCACGCACAGCTCGGCGATCAGCGTGAGCTCGGAGCGGGAGAGAACCCGCCCCGTCGGGTTGTGCGGTGTATTCACGATCATCGCCTTCGTCCGCGGCGTAATCGCGCGGCGCAGGCGCTCCGGGTCGAGCGTCCAGTCGGGGGGCTCGAGCGGGACGAACACCGGTGACGCGTCGGCGAGGATGGCATCGGGCCCGTAGTTCTCGTAGAAGGGCTCGAGCACGATGACCTCGTCGCCGGGGTCGATGAGGGCGAGGAACGTCGCGGCCATCGCCTCCGTCGCCCCGCACGTCACGGTGACGTGTCGCTCCGGGTCCACCTCCATTCCGTAGAGACGCCGGTACTTCTCGGCGATCGCCAAGCGTAGCGGCGGAGCGCCCCAGGTGATCGCGTACTGATTGATGTCTCCGTGGATGGCGGCGCAGGCCGCATCCTTCATCGGCACCGGCATCGGAAAGTCGGGGAAGCCCTGGGCGAGGTTGATCGCGCCGAACTCCGCGGCGATCCTCGTCATCTCGCGGATGACCGACTCGGTGAAGGTCGAGGTCCGGCGGGCGGTGCTCATGCGCGGCGCGCCACCTTGCCGAGCGCCGCACGAATCAGCTCGGGCGCCGTTCGTTCACCGACCCGCTCATCGAGCGCCATCCTGACCGCTCGCTCCGCGTCGGACGTGTTGTAGCCTAACGCGACGAGCGCCCGCACGGCGTCCTCGGGGAGGCCCCGGCCGCCGCGTGCATCGCTCTGCGCATCCGCGGCCTCTTCGTCCAGCTTGTCGGCGAGATCGAGGATGAGACGCTCCGCCTTCTTCCGGCCAACGCGGGGGACTCCCTGAAGGGTGACGAGATCGCGCTCCCGGATCGCCCGTACGAGGCGCTCGGCAGAGAGCGCGGACATCATTCCGAGCGCCAGCGCCGGCCCCACACCGTTGGCGGTGAGCAGTCGCTGGAAGACCCGCCGCTCGAATGGAGTGGAAAACCCGAAGAGCGTCCAACTATCCTCGCGCACGACGAGCTCGGTGTGCAACGCCATCTCCTCTCCGACGCGGGGGAGGCCCTCGTACACGCCGAGGGGGATGATCACCTCGTAGCCGACGCCATCGCCGGTGAGGATCTCCACGCGATCGAGTGCCTTCACCACCAGCTTGCCGCGGAGTTGAGAGATCACCGGAAGGCGGGAAGGCTCTCGAGGCGTCCGCCCATGACGTGCGCCAGTGCCGCCGCGACACCATCGGCTGCGTCGGCGGGCTCAGGCGCCCGGGCGAGGCGAAGGAGACGCGTCACCATGAACTGCACCTGCTCCTTCGACGCGGCCCCGCGCCCGACAACCGCCTTCTTGATCTCCGTCGGCTGATATTCGTGGACCGCGATGCCCGCCTGCTCGGCGGCGAGCAGAATGACGCCGCGCGCCTGTCCGAGGACCACGGTGGTGCGGACGTTCTTGGCGAAGAAGACGTCCTCCACCACCACTGCCGTCGGAGCGAACCGGCGGATCACCTCCGTCACGCCGTCGTAAATCTCGCGCAGCCGCACGGAGTGCGCCTGGGATGATGTCGTGCGGATCACGCCGCACTCGAGAAGCGTGGGGCCGCGCTCGTCGCGGCGTACCACGCCATAGCCCGTGGTCGCTGTGCCGGGGTCGATCCCGAGCACGATCACGCGCAGCGGCTCATGCCCTGGCCATCACGGCCAGATCGATGTCGAAGTTGGCATCCACCTTCTGCACGTCATCCAGGTCGTCGAGCTCCTCCATCAGCTTGAGCAGCGACTCGGCGGCCTTTCCCTCGACGTGAACGGTCGTCTTGGGGATCATTGCTATCTCCGCCTCCTGGACCGCGATCCCCTTCGATTCGAGCGCGCTCTTGACGGCGTGAAGCGCGGTGGGATCGCTGGTGATCAGGTACTGGTCCCCCTCCCGCACCACGTCCTCCGCGCCCCCTTCGAGTGCCGCCTCGAGCGTCGCATCCTCGGCGTGCCGCGTAGAGTCGACGTACAGTTGGCCCTTCCGCTCGAACATCCAGGCCACCGAGTTCGTTGCGCCGAGGTTTCCTCCGCCGCGGGACAGCTTGTGCCGGATCTCCGCCACGGTGCGAGTCGGGTTGTCGGTGAGCGCGTGGATGAGCAGCGCTACGCCGCCCGGCCCGTACCCCTCGTACATCACTTCCTGGTACTCCACGCCCTCGAGCTCGCCCGTCCCCTTCTTGATCGCCCGCTCGATGTTCTCCTTCGGCATCGAGCTGGCGCGCGCAGCGTCTATCGCGGTACGGAGCCGTGGATTGCCATCCGGATCGCCGCCGCCAGCCCGTGCCGCCACGGTGATTTCACGGATGAGCTTAGTGAACATGGCGCCGCGCTTCGCATCGGCGGCCGCCTTGTAGTGCTTGATCTGCTTCCACTTGCTATGACCGGCCATCGTCCGATTCGGCTGAGGGCGAAGGGGGAGATAAATATAAGACTCCAGCCCGCCGTCGGCGCGAGCCGACGGTGGGCGCGACGCGTGGATCCGGGGAGAGCCGATCCGTAGGGTTCCGATCGGGATCACGCCGCATGCACCTCCTCTTTTGTCCCGGGAGACCACAATGAGACGCAGCACCAAGCTCGGAATCGTCGCCTGCGCTGCCTTGGCGAGTGCGGGCTGCTACCACGTGACCGTCGAGACGGGGCGCACGCCCGGCCGTATCCTGGAGACGAGGTGGGCCAGCGGCTGGATCTACGGACTAGTGCCGCCGGAGACGATCAACACCGCATCCGACTGTCCGGAGGGTGTGGCGAAGGTCGAGACGCAACTCAGCTTCCTCAACGGCGCCGTCATTGTGCTCACCTTCGGCATCTACACGCCATGGCACGTGACGGTAACCTGCGCCAAGAGCATCAGCGCCCTGCCGGGACAGATGATCGACGTCGGAGAAGCTGGGCGAGCGTCCCCGAGCGCCACGATAGCGGCGCTCGACTCGGCGGCACGCCTGAGTGGTGCCTCGGGCAAGCCCGTCTACGTTCGCTTCTGAGGCTCTTACGAGGAGCCCGCGATTACCCTTTGCGGGCTCCTCTCACTCGGCGATGTCCTCGAATCGCAGCCACTGGTGGAAGAAGTACAGATCGCCGAGGCGCAGCGGTCCGTTCCGGTTCTTGAGCACCGCCAGCTGCGTCGCGCCCTCGTGGCCGGGCGCCGCTTGATAGAGCTCCTCCCGGTAGAGACCGAGCACGACGTCGGCGAGCTGCTTCACGCTCCCGAGAGCGCCAAAATCATCGAGTGTCGGGCGCGGATCGGGCCGATCGCGGACGACGCCGGGGAGCTGTGTCGTGAGGATCACCGGCACATCCCCCTCGATCGCCGCTCCCTTGAGAGTGGCGACGGCGGCGGCCAGCTCCTCGTCCTTCTGCGACGCGCCGGTAGCCAGGGCCTCCAGCGAGTCCACGACCACCATCGCCGTTCGGCCGCCATTGCGCGTCTGCCGAATCTCCGCCGCCACCTCCTTGGCCGTAGGCGCCAACGGACCGAAATACGGGAGCATCTCACGGAGCCGGAGCGTCGCCGCTCCCAGCGCCGCCCGCGCCGTCTCGTCGACCGTCCCTTGGCGCAGGGCGTCGATGCTCACACGCCCCTCGATCGCCAGCGCCCGCTCGAGTAACCGCTCCGTGGTCATCTCGCCGCTCAAGAAGCGAACGCCGAGTCCGCGGGCAGCGGTGCGGAGCGCGATCGCGAGGGCGAGCGCCGACTTCCCCACGCCGACGTCTCCGCCGAGCGCGATGAGGTCTCCGCCGCGGACCCCTCCGCCGAGCATCGAATCGAGGCTCGGAAAGCCGGTGGGGACTCCGACACGCTCGACGGTGCCGTCCGCCGCCGCGTCGACTCGCTCGAGGAGCGCAAGGAGCTTGGCCGGATCGGTGCGCGCGGGGGTGTCGGGGCTCACGACACCTCCTGGGCGCTCAAGCGAGTGATCAGCTCCTCGAGCTCTCCGGCGCTGGCCGGATCCAGCTGACGCCGCGCCGCTCCCAGCACGGAGCCGAGAGCCGCGGCCACGCCCCGCGGCCCCTCACGCGCGGCGGCATCGGCGAGGCGTGCCAACGGCGCGCGGAGCGCCGCAGGGACGGCGAGCGTCGCAAACCAGGTACGCGCCGATTGCCGCCGTGCCGCGCGTGCGGGAAGTGGCAGCGGCACCGGAGGGAGAACGCCGCTCGATAGGCGCGCCGCCATCAGACAGGCGAGCGCCACTTCGCGCGCGCCGCCGATCGGGGCGCGGCCGGCCTGCGCGGCGAGTGCGCGAAAGGGGAACTGAACGGGCGCCGTCGCGTAGGGCGGGAGAGGAATGGGCGGCACGTGCCGCAATCTAGAGACACCGAAGCAGTCGGCAACGCCGTCGAACGCATACGTGTTTCCGTCGCCGTCCGAGTACCGCGGCGGCCGAGGCGTCGGGGCGTATCGCGTTACGCAATGGCGTTTTGAGGGCGCGCGCACGCACTTCCGCCGTTGCCCGCCTTTTTTCGGCCCGATACATTCCGCAAACCATGGCAGGTCCCCCGAAAGCAGTACTCTGGGTCGATGACGAGGTGGACCTCCTCGAGTCGCATCGCATCTTCCTGCGCGAGAAGGGGTTCGACGTCGACTCCGCGAGCAACGCGGACGATGCCGTCGAGATGTTGCGCCGCCGAGCGTACGGCGTAGTGCTCCTCGACGAGCAGATGCCCGGCAAGCGCGGGCTCGAAGCCTACCGTGAGATTCGGGAGCTCGATCCCCTGCTCCCCATCATCATGGTGACGAAGAGCGAGGAGGACGCGACGCTTCGCGAGGCGATCGGTGTCGATGTGCGTGACTACCTGGTCAAGCCGATCAACCCGCGCCAGGTGCTCAGCGTCATCACCCGCGTCCTCGAGGGGCCGCGCATCCGGCAACAGGCGATCGCGCGTTCCTTCGTCGAGCGCTTCCGCGCCATCGAGCTGGAGCGCGGTCGCACGATGGAGTGGCGCGAGTGGATCGCGCGCTACTCGGAGCTCATGGAGTGGGACGTCGAGCTGGCCGAAGCCCACGAGCATAGCCTCTACGAATCGCTGCAGGCGCTCTATCCCGACATGCGACGGGAGTTCGCGACATTCATGCGAACCGCCTATCCGTCGTGGCTCGCCAATCTCGACGGAGACCGGCCTCCGCTGTCGATCGACGTGGTGGCGGAGTTTCTCCTTCCGGTGCTGGAGCGGTCCCCTCGCGTGCTCTTCGTCGTCATCGACTGCCTGCGGCTCGACCAGTGGCTGGTGCTCAAGCCGCTCCTCGCCCCCTACTTCGATGTCGAGGTCACGCACCACTTCTCGGTGCTGCCGACGGCCACGCCCTTTTCGCGCAACGCGCTCTTCAGCGGGCTCTTTCCGGGAGAGATCGCGGCGCGCTTCCCGGACTGGTGGGGGGAGCGTGAGGATGAGTCGCTGAACGCCCACGAGCGGGACCTGCTGTCGGCGCACCTCGCGGAGCTTCGCGCACCGATTTCGGTGCGCTACGAAAAGATCTCCACCGCCGCCGACTCGGCGGATCTCGAGCGACGCGTCGCCAGCGTCATTTCGCCCGACGGAGTTTGCGCGCTCGTCTTCAACTTCGTCGACCTCCTGACGCACGGCCGAAGCGAGTCGGCGATTCTGTATGAGGTGGCGCGCGACGAGATGGCCTTGCGACAGATAACGAAACAGTGGTTCGAGCGTTCGGTTCTCTTTACGCTGCTCCGCGAGGCCTCACGCCGCGGCATCCCGGCGCTCGTCACCAGCGACCACGGCTCCATCCACTGCCAGACGCCCGCCACTGTGTTTGCCAAGCGCGACGCGACTGCCAACCTGCGCTACAAGTTCGGGGAGGATCTTCGGGCGGAGCGGCCGGAGCATGCGCTCCTCTTCTCGAACTCCGATGATCTGCGGCTTCCTCGGCGGGGCCTCGGCGGCAATACGTTGCTCGCCGTGGGCGACACCTTCTTCGTCTACCCGACCAAACTGCGCGAGTATCAGACGCGCTATCGCGGCTCCTTCCTGCACGGGGGCGTGACGCCGGAGGAGTGCATCCTTCCGGTGGCGCTTCTGTCGCCGCGTCGCTAGTGACACTCAAGCTCCTCCCGCGGCTGCTCAAGTTCCTCCGCCCGCACGCCTGGCGGATGGCGGGGAACATCTTCTTCAACCTGGTGGCCGCGGCACTCGACGGGTATTCGTTCGCGCTCCTCATCCCCTTCCTGAACGCCCTCTTCCAGCAACCGCCGCTTCCCATCAATCGCGGCTGGGTGGGCGACTTTCTTCGCGCCACGATCGGTAGGCTGCTCGATCCGGCGAACCCGATGGGGTCGTTGCGCAACGTCATCGTGATCATTCTCGGGACCGTCGCCCTCAAGAACTTCTTCGGCTGGATGGCGGCGACCCTCGGTGCGCAGCTGCAGGAGTACGTGACGCGCGACCTGCGCGATGCCGTTTACCGCCACGTGATCGAGCTGCCGATCGGATGGTTCACGCGCACGAAGACGGGCCAGGTGCTCTCGCGCGTCCTCTCCGACAGCGAGCAGACGAAGGCGGTCATTACCCAGCTGGTGACGCAGACGATCTCCTCCGGTGCGCTGGTGATCATCTACGTCGCTTACTTGTTCGGCATCTCCTGGAGATTGACTCTCATCGCGCTTGTGGCGGCACCGATGCTCACGCTGTCGCTCCAGCCGCTGCTCCGACGGCTGCGCCGGGGCCACCGTCGACTCCGCAACGACCATGGCGAGATGATGAGCGTGGTGCAGGAAACGGTGAGTGGCATCCGCCTCGTGAAGTCTTTCGGCGCCGAGCAGTACGAGCAGTCGCGCTTCATCAGCGCGAGTCACGTCTACTCCCGTGGATTGGTGCGCATGGCCCGCGTTGCCAGCATCGGCCAGCCGATCACCGAGACCCTCGGGGCAGTGGTGGTCGTGATCATCCTCTGGTTCGGCTCGAAGGCGGTGCTCGAGACCCACACCCTCCAGGCGTCGCAGTTCCTCGTCTTCCTCGCCTTCGTGATGCGCCTCCTGCAGCCGATGAAGCAGCTCTCGCAGATCCCCGCGGTGGCGCAGACATCCTTCGCCAGCGCCGATCGCCTCTTCGAGGTCCTCGATCTCCCGACCGAGCGATCCGTGGACACCGGAAAGCGGGTCATCGATGAATTCCGCGACCGCATCATCTTCGATGACGTGTCCTTCCGCTACGAGCGGGAGCCGGTGCTGCAGCACATCGACTTCACCGCGCTGAAGGGAGACGTCATCGCTTTGGTTGGACCGAGCGGGGCGGGGAAGAGCACACTCGTGGACCTCATCCCGCGCTTCTATCAGCCTACCTCCGGCCGCATCCTCCTCGACGGCATCGACACGCGCGACATCACCCTGCCATCGCTCCGCTCTCTCACCGGGATCGTGAGCCAGGAGACCGTGATCTTCAACGACACGGTGAGGAGCAACATCGGCTACGGGAGGGGCGACCTCTATTCCGACACGCAGGTGGAGGAGGCGGCGCGTGCCGCCAACGCGCACGGGTTCATCAGCGAGCTCCCCCAGGGGTACGATACGGTGCTCGGAGAGCGTGGCACCCGGCTGTCGGGGGGGCAGCGGCAACGGATCGCCATCGCCCGCGCCCTCCTCGTCGACCCGCCGATCCTCATTCTCGACGAGGCGACCTCCGCACTCGACACCGAGTCGGAGCGTCTGGTGCAGGAAGCCATCGACCGTCTTCTCGAGGGGCGAACGGTGTTCGTGATCGCGCACCGCCTCTCGACTATCCAGCACGCGACCGAGATCCTGGTGCTCGACCGAGGGCAGATCGTCGAGCGGGGCCGGCACGCCGAACTCTTGGCGCTGCGCGGCGCCTACCATCGCCTGCACACCCTTCAGTTCGGCGAGCCGGCGACGACAGTGCCCGTCTAGCGTGCGGCTGTTGTTCTACATCGAGGCTCCGGAGTGGACGGGGAGTGCCCGCGCCTTCGTCGCCGCGGCGCGAGGCCTGGCGGAGCGTGGCCATGGCGTGACCGTCGCCTGTCGTCCGGAGAGCGCGCTCGAGCGGCGGCTGGAGTTCGGCGCCTACGAAGTGCTCTCGATCCCGTCCGGCCCCGGCGGATCGCGCGTGCTGCGCGGCGCGGTGCAGGAGCGCTTCATCCAAGCGATGTATGTCACCACCGAGCGCGAGCAGCTGACGGCGGCGATGGCCGCACGGCTCGCCGAGCGTGCGGCGGTGCTTCGCCGCGTTCCGACAGGCGCTACCCTCTCGCTCGGCGTGCGCGCTCGCCTCGCGCTTCGGCTCTGCGCGACCGGCTTCGTCTTCGCCTCGAAGGACGATCTGGCGCGCGCGCCGGGGATTTCTCGCGCCCGCATCTCCCCGAGCGTCGCTCCACTCGGCGTCGACGCGCACGCGTACGACGCCGTGCGGCCGGCGTCGCGCGCTGCCATCGGTGCCGCCGGCGGTACACGGCTGCTCGTCTGCGTCTTCGACCGAGCCCACCGAGCGCGAGCCGCCAACGTCCTCCGGGTCGTGGCGCTGCTCGCGCCGCGGCACCCCGAGCTCCGGCTCGTCTTCATCGGACCGGGATCCGATGATCACGAGCTCCGCATGCACGCCGCGGCCCTCCGCGTCACCAGTCAGGTGAGCTTCTTGGGGGAGCGCGACGACTATCTCTCCGTTCTCTCCGTGGCCGACCTCGGCTGGGTGGTGGCCGAGGGGGACAACGGCGTGTACGGAGTCCTCGATCTCCTCGCCTCGCGCGTTCCGGTGCTCGCCGAGCGCGGCACGACGGCGCAGCATTACGTGGCCGATGGGATCGTCGGTCTCGTGCTCCCTCCCGGTGATCCCCCCGGGACGGCGGCCGCGGTCACACGCCTGCTCGCCCATGATGAGCAGCGGGCGATGATGGGCGCCGCCGGTCGGTCGCGCGTCGCTCGCGCCCACCCCGAGGAGGCGATGGTCGATGGGTTCGAGGCCGCGGCGACCGCGGCCAGCGAGCGCTCGGCGTGGTAGCTCCGGACGCTCAACCGGTCCCACCGGTGGCCGCGGTGACCGCCGCGTCTCCGGCGCCCGAAGCGCCTCAAGCGCCTCCGACTCCCTCCAAGAGGAAACCGCGGCTCTCCCACCGGCTGGAGTACGGCGCACTCCGCGTCGCGATCGGGTTCTTCGGTCTCCTCGGCTGGGATCGGGCGAGCGCGGCGGGAGGGATCATCGGCAGCCTCGGATACTGGCTCGGGATACGGCGGCGCGTGGCGATGAAACAGATCGCCGCCGCCTTCCCGGAACTGACGCCGCGACAGGTTCGACAGATCGCGCTGGGCTCGTACATGCATCTCGGACGGCTGGCGGTCGAGACAGCGCTCCTCTCCCGCCTAACGCCGGACGACCTTCTGGCGCGCTTCGAGCCGCTGGACTGGGAGCGCTGGCGCTCCGTGCTCGATCGGGGGAAGGGAGCGATCGTGCTCACCGGGCATCTCGGCAATTGGGAGCTGAGCGGCGGCTACATCGCGGCGCGCGGCGTACCCGTGGATGCGGTGGTGCGCAGCATGGGGAATCCGCTCTTCGATGCCTACATCACACGCACCCGCTCGCGCCTCGGGCTCCGTGTCGTACGCGATCGCGAGGCGGTTCGCCGTACGCCCAAGACCCTCGCGGCGAACGAGGTCGTGGGGTTCCTTGCCGACCAATCGGGAATCGGACTCGCCTCGGCGCTCGTCCCCTTCTTCGGCCGTCCGGCGTGGACGCCGCGCGGCCCGGCGGTTTTCGCGCTCCGGACCGGCGCGCCCGTGTTCATCGGCGCGGCCATCCGCCAAAGCGACGGCCGCTTCCGCATCGAGGCAGAGGAGCTCCCGGTGGTCCGTACCGGCAGCACCGACGAGGACGTCGCGGCTCTCCTCGAGCGCTATTCCCATGCCCTCGAGCGCTACATTCGGCTCGCACCGGAGCAGTACTTCTGGCAGCACAAGCGATGGAAGCGTCAGCCCGCCGACACGCCGGCGCACCTGCGCGATCCCGTCGAAGAGTGACTTTCTCCTCGCCCGCCCCGGCGCGATGCATCGGTACTCTTGCGGGCTTCGCCACTCCCGCGGCTCGCGGCGCGGAATAGCTTCAGCTACGTGCCTCGAGGCGTCTGGTCCCGGCTGGTCACCGAGTCGCGAGCTCGCATCGGCCTCGCGATCATCCTCATCCTGGTCATCGGCGCCGTCGCCGCCCCCATCATCGCCGGGCACGACCCCACCCAGATCGCGCTGCGCGATCAGCTTCGGCCGCCGTCATTCGCCCACTGGATGGGGACCGATGTCCAGGGGCGCGACGTCTGGGCGCGGCTCGTCTACGGCGCTCGCATCTCCCTTGCCGTCGGGATCCTGAGCCAGTCGATCGCGCTCGTCTCCGGTGTCACGCTGGGCCTGGTGGCCGGGTACTTCGGACGGCGCGTGGACGACATCGTGATGCGGCTGGCCGACATCACACTCGCCTTTCCCACGCTTCTCCTCCTCATCGCGATGGCGGCCGCCCTTCGTCCGTCCCTCGGCACGGTGGTGCTCACCATCGGCGTCGTCGGATGGGCAGCGATGGCTCGGCTGGTGCGGGCCCAGGTGCTCGTGGTGCGCCGTCTGGAGTTCGTGGAGGCGGCGCGCGCGCTCGGCGCACTCGACAGGCGGATCATCGTCCGGCATGTGATGCCGAACGTCGTGGCGCCGGTCGTGATTGCCGCCACGCTCGGTGTGGCGGCCGCGATCATGGCCGAGGCGGCGCTCTCCTTCCTCGGTCTCGGCGTGCAGCCGCCGGCGCCGAGCTGGGGATCGATGATCGCCGACGGGCGAGACCTCACCCAGCTCCGCACCGCGCCGTGGACGTCGGTCTTCCCCGGCCTGGCGATCGGTGCCGCCGTTCTCGGTTTCAATCTCCTCGGCGATGCCCTGCGCGACGCGATGGATGTCCGCTGGCGGGGAGCGACCGCCGAGTGAGCTACGATGTCCAGGCGCTGCGGGCGCGCGAGTACCCGTGGACGGAGCGCGGCGAGACGATCTACCTCAACAACGCCTCGACCGGCGCGCTCCCCCTGCGTGCCGTGAGAGCCGCGGCCGAGTTCACGGCGCTCCGCCACGAGCCCTCGAAGCTCACCGACGACATCCAGTTCGCTGTCCTGCGAAAGAGCCGCGGCCTGATTGCGCGCCTGATTGGGGCGAGCCCGCACGAGATCGGGTGCATGGTGAACACGACCTACGGACTCAACCTGGCCGCGCGATCGCTCCCTCTGCACCCCGGGGACATCGTGCTCTCGCACGACCGGGAATTCCCGGCGAACGTCTATCCGTGGATGGCGCTCGAGCACGAGGGAGTGCATCACGTGCGCATCCCCTATCGCGACGGCCTTCCCGACGAAGAGGCCCTACTCGCCGCGCTCGACCGGCCGGGCGTGCGCGTGCTCACGACAGGCTGGGTCTCCTTCGCCACGGGCTTCCGCGCCGATCTCGCCGCCATCGGCCGGGCCTGTCGCGCACGCGGGATTTTCTTCGTCGTCGATGCCATGCAAGGATTGGGAGCCGCCACCATCGACGTGAAGGAGTGTCAGATCGACATTCTCGCCTGCGGCGGTCAGAAGTGGCTCCTGTCACCCTGGGGAACCGGGTTCGTATACGTGCGCGAAGAGCTGGTGCGCGAGCTCGAGCCGCACGCCGTGGGGTGGATGGCGATGAAGGCGGCCGAGGACTTCACTCGGCTCGTCGACTACGAGTTCGAGTATCTCGACGACGCTCGTCGTTTCGAGGTGATCACCGTGCCCTTCCAGGACTTCGCCGCGTTCAATGCGAGCCTCGAGATGCTCCACGAGCTCGGACCGGCCGCGGTCGAGGAGCACATCGCCTCGCTCATCGACGAGGCGGTGGCCTGGGCGCTCGATCGTGGAGACGTACGGCTGGTGACGCCGGCGGCGCGCAACCGGCGAGCGGGGATCGTATCGATTGCGCCGCGTGACCCGGCGGCGGCGTCGGCGCGACTCACGCGCGCGCACGTGTCACATTCGCTGCGGGAGGGGGCCATCCGTCTGTCACCCCACTGCTACAACACGTTGGATGAGATGCGCCTCGGCCTCGAGGTGTTAGGCGGGAAGCCGGGGAAAGTCAGCGCGTCATGACGAGCGGGGCACTGAAGCGCGGGCTGGGCGCGACGGCGCTCCTGGTGGCACTGCCGGTGGCCAAGGTACTCGCCCGGGAACGCGCGCCGGCGCCGCCGACCGCGCTGGCGAACGACAATACGGTCCCGGCCGGGGCACGCCACGGAGACACCGTCGAGATTCGACTGGTCGCACAGCCGGCGCTCTGGCGTCCGGAGGAGGATCAGACGCCGCCGATGGCGGTCGAGGCCTTCGGCGAAGAGGGAAAGCTGCCGACGATTCCGGCTCCGCTCATTCGCGTCCGCGGCGGCACGCACCTCCGCGTGATCGTGCGGAACGCTCTCGACACCGCGACGCTCATCATCCACGGCCTCGCGTCACGCCCGCAGCCGCGACCCGATTCTCTCGCTGTACCGGCCGGCGCGTCCGACACGGTGAGCTTCGACGCCGGTGCGCCCGGCACCTACATGTACTGGGCGACGACGACGAAACCACCGACGCTCGAGGATCGAGCGGGGCCGGACGCTCAGCTCTCCGGCGCCTTCGTGGTGGACGACAGCGCGGGGTCACCGCCGGATCGCGTCTTCGTCATCACGGCGGGATATCAGCCCCCCGACCCCTCCGACCTGAAGGCCACGCCGGAGCGGATCGTCTTCGTCTTGAACGGCCGCTCATGGCCGCATACCGAGCGCCTGTCCTTCACCGTCGGGGACTCGGTGCGCTGGCGAATCGTCAACGCGAGCGCCGAGCCGCATCCACTCCATCTGCACGGCTTCTTCTTCCGCGTCGATCACCGCGGGAGCGATCGAGTGGATTCGACCATCGCGCCTGACGCGCGGATGATGGTCGTGACGCAGGTGGTGCCGATCATGGGCACCGCCCAATTCGCGTGGTCGCCGACGCGCCCCGGACAGTGGCTCTTCCACTGCCACCTCCAGGCCCACATCTCGCCGGACATCATGCTCCCGACGGCGACGGGCTTCCTCCGAGATGTGGGGCCGGTGACGCACGCCCTCCCTGGCCACTCGGTGCACGAGATGGCGGGGCTGGTTCTCGGTTTGACCGTTCGCCCACGGCCCGGCGCGCCCGAGACGCCATTCGTCGCCGCTCGACACATCCGGCTGGTGCTCGAGCCGGGACTCGGACGGCCTCACAGCGGCGCACCGGGGGTGGCCGTCCGGATCTCCGGCGCAGTCGCGCCCCCACCGCGCACCACCGGCGTCGCCGGGCCCCCTCTCGTCCTGGTGCGCAATGAGCCGGTCGAGATCACGGTCGTCAACCACCTCACGAGCGCGACTACGATCCACTGGCACGGTATCGAGCTCGGCAGCTACTTCGATGGCGTCCCCTTCTGGAGCGGGTCCGGCCAGCACCTCGCGCCGCAGATCGCGGCGGGTGACTCCTTCGTCGTCCACTTCGCGCCCCCTCGGTCGGGGACATTCATCTATCACGCGCACACGAGCGATGGTGAGCAGGTGACCCGAGGTCTCTACGGCGCGCTCATCGTCCTCGACCCCGGCGCACGCTTCGATCCGTCGCACGACATCCCGCTGGTGTTTGCCGGCCGGGACGTGAATCCAAGGTGGCCACCGATGCTGAATGGGAGCTCGACGCCGCCACCGCTCGAGCTCCACGCCGGCGAGCGCTACCGGCTCCGACTCGTGAACATCCTCGAGGACGATTCCGTCGCCCTGCGGCTCTCGGCCGGGTCGTCACTCGCTCAGTGGCGGCTCCTGGCCAAGGATGGCGCGACGCTCCCGCCCGCGCTCACCGGCTCTCGAGCGGCAGCGCTCATGATCCAGGTCGGAGAGACCTACGACGCCGAGCTGGTTCCCGTGCGAGGGCAGGCGCTGCGATTGACCGAAGGTCCCCAGGGCGAGGAGACGCTCACACTGGAGATGCCGGTCCGGTAGCGCCGGTCCCCGCGCCCGCAGGCGCCTGGCCGGCTGGCGGTCGACTCAGGCGTCCTTGAACCGGATCACCCGCTGCTCGCGCGCGCCTTTCCTGACGAACAGGTATCGGCCGAGCACGAGATCGCCCTGGGCGATGGCGCGGTCCTCCGTGCACCGCTCGCCATTCAGGTACAGTCCTCCCTGCTGGATGAGGCGGCGCGCTTCGCCGCGAGACTTGACGATCCCCTGCTCGGTGAGGAGATCGATCACCGTGACGCCGCGCTCCGCGAGCATGCCTGCGGCCGATGCCGGCTGGCTGGCGCCTGACGCCGGCTGGCCGGCGGCTGACGCGCCGTCACCGTCCTCGTCGACCGTGCTCAGCTCGCCCACGAGCGCATCGACCTCCGGCTCACTCAGCTCCCGCACCGACCGCGCGCCGAACAGGACCTCGGACACCCCCCGCGCGAGCCGGGCCATCTCCGCGCCGTGCACGCGCACCGTGACATCCTCGGCCAAGCGACGCTGCGCCGACCGGCGCTCCGGATGCGCGGCGAGCTCCGACTCCACCGCGTCGATCTCCGCGCGATCGAGGAACGTGAAGAACTTGAGGTGTGCGACGACGTCGCGGTCGTCGGTGTTGATCCAGAACTGATAGAAGCGGTACGGCGTCGTGCGCGCGGGGTCGAGCCACACCGCACCCGCCTCCGTCTTGCCGAACTTCGTTCCGCTCGCCGTCGTGACGAGCGGAAGGGTCAGCGCGTGCGCGGTCCGCCCGTGTGTGCGTCGAATCAGCTCGATCCCCGCCGTGATGTTCCCCCACTGATCGCTTCCGCCGATCTGGAGCGTCGTGCCGTACCGCTCGTGCAGCTGCAGGTAGTCGTAGGCCTGCAGGAGCATGTAGCTGAATTCGGTGTACGAAATACCGGCCTCGAGTCGGGCCTTCACCGACTCCTTCTGCATCATGTAGTTCACCGTGAAGTGCTTCCCCACATCGCGCATGAAGTCCACCGCCTTGAGCGGCAGGAGCCACTCGGCGTTGTCGCGCATGAGGGCGCCGGAGGTCGGGTGAGCGCGCACGCTCGTCTCGGAACGCTCATCGAACTCGAGGAATCGCTCGAGCTGGGAGCGGATGGCGCGAGCATTCGCCTCCACCGTGTCGGCCGCCGCCAGCTGCCGCTCGCCGCTCTTCCCGCTCGGATCGCCGATCATCCCGGTGCCGCCGCCCACGAGGGCGATCGGCCGATGCCCCGCGTGCTGGAGGTGCACGAGCCCCATCACCGGGACGAGATTTCCGACGTGCAGGCTCGGGGCGGTGGGGTCGAAGCCACAGTACGCCGTCACCTGACCGCTGACGAAGCCCTGCTCCAGCCCCTCCGTGTGCTGATGCGCGAGGCCTCGCCAGGCCAACTCGGTGAGCGGATTCTTGGCGCGAGTCATGGCTCAAACATAGACGGCACGCGGAGTTGTGTCAGCATCGCGCGTTGCCGCTCCCGGCCTCGGTCGTTAGCTTCCCGCTACCGCGCCGCAGGTGCGCGCCCGTCTCCCCGGGGACCCGAATCGCGGCCAGGGGAACCCTCCGCCGTCGTGCATGGCTGATCACCGAAACCGACGACAACCCCGGCGAACGCGAAGCCGCCTGACGCGGGCCCTCCTGCTTCTCTCGACGTTCGCCATCTCGTTCGGCGCCGTCTTCGCCATCTCCGCCTGGTCGCTCGTCTGCCGCGGCACCGCCTGCCCCGATCCGCACCAGCTGGACGCCTTTCAGCCACGCCAGACCTCGAAGCTGTACGCGGCCGACGGGCGATTCATCTCCGAGCTCGGACTCGAGCGCCGCACGCTGGTCAAGCTCGACGAGATTCCGAAGAACGTCCAGAACGCCTTCATCATCACCGAGGACAAGCGGTTCTACGAGCACTCGGGAATCGACTTCGTGCGCGTCGTCGGCGCTGCGATCCGAAACATCGTCTCGCGCGGGTACGCCCAGGGCTTCTCGACGCTCACGATGCAGCTGGCCCGGAACATCTTCCCGGAGAAGATCACGCGCGAGAAGACGATCACGCGGAAGATCAAAGAGGCGAAGGTGGCGCGCGAGATCGAGTCGCTCTACCCGAAGGACAAGATCCTCGAGCTCTACCTCAATCAGATCTATCTCGGGAACGGGGCCTACGGCGTCGAGACGGCGAGCCAGCGCTACTTCGGCAAGTCGGTGCGGGAGCTCGGGCTGGCCGAGGCGGCGATGCTGGCCGCGCTGCCCAAGGCGCCGGAGCGCTACAATCCGAGGCGCTATCCCGATCGTGCCGTCCAGCGGCGCAACACGATCATCGAGCTGATGCGCCGCGAAAACGCGGTGAACGACGCCGACGCGCGCCTGGCACAAGCGTACCCCCTCAAGCTCGCTCGGCGAGAGGAGTCCGGCGACCTCGCTCCCTACTACGTCGAGTGGGTGCGCCAGCAGCTCGAGGAGCAGTTCGGGGACAAGATCTACACGGACGGGCTCCGCATCTTCACCACGCTCGACATCGAGATGCAGCAGGCGGCCGAGCGCAATCTCGAGAAGCAGCTCCGAGCGATCGAGTCGGGGAAGTACGGCAAGTTCGATCACCCGACGCTGGAGCAGTACGAGGCGAAGTCGGGGAGCGCCGACGTCAACGCCGAGAACTCCCCCTATCTCCAGGGCGCGCTCATCGCCATGGATCCCCGCAACGGAGCCGTGCGGGCGCTCATCGGCGGCCGCGACTTCGACGACTCCAAGTTCAACCGGGCCACCCAGGCGCTCCGGCAACCGGGGTCCACCTTCAAGCCGATCGTCTACGCCGACGCGATCCACAACGGCCGTCCGGCGTCGTATCTGCTCGATGATTCACCGCTCCTGGTGCCGCAGCCTGGCGGCGAAGTATGGACGCCGCAGAACTACGACCTGCGCTTCGAGGGGATCATGCCCTTGCGCCGCGCCTTCTACGAGTCGCGCAACCTCGCGACCATCCGGCTGGGCATGGAGCTCGGCGAGGCGAGCGTGATCGACATGGCGCGCAAGCTCGGCCTGACGACGCCGATCCCGCCGTATCCGTCGATCCACATCGGGTCGGCCGACGTCTACCCGTTGGAGATGGTGGCGGCCTATAGCGCCTTCGCCACGTTAGGCACGCGGGCCGTGCCGATGGCGATCCTGCGGGTGGAGGACACGCAGGGACATGTGCTCTGGGAAGCCACGCCCAAGCGCTATGAGGTGCTGTCGCACGAGGAGGCGTGGCTGATGGTCGACATGATGAAGGACGTCGTGCGCCGCGGAACCGCGGCGAGCGTCGCCGCGTCGGGCTTCCACGTGCCGGCGGGGGGCAAGACCGGCACGACGAACGACTACACCGACGTCTGGTTCATCGGCTACACCCCCGACCTCGTGGCGGGCGTCTGGATGGGCTTCGACCGGCCGCAAAAGATCATGGGGAACGCGCAGGGGGGCCGCCTCGCCGCGCCGGCGTGGACCTCCTTCATGTCGGAGCTCTATCAGCGCCGCCCGCAGCCTCCCGATTGGCCGCGCCCCGAATCGATACTCATCCGGACCATCGACCAAACCACCGCCGAGCTGCGGAACCCGTTCTGTCCTGTCGACGTCGTCGCCGTCGAGTACTACATCCCGGGCACCGAGCCGACGAAAGAGTGCAGCGTTCACTCCCCCTTCAATACCGGAGTCTCCGGCCTGCCGGGGGACACGAGCCGCGCCGCGCCGTCCGCGGCGGCGGCGGGCGCCTCGGCGATGGGCGGGGGAAGTGCGGTCGGTGCCGGCGCAAACGCGAGCCGGCCGCCGGCGGCCGCGCCTCCCCCGAAACCGGCGCCAGCCGGCGCCGCGACGCAACCGCCGGCGCGCCGCGACACGGCTCGCCCCCCCAATCCGTCCAAGCCGCCGCGCTGATGTGGCAGCCGCTCGACTGTCACGCCCACACGACCTTCTCCGACGGCGCGCTCACTCCGGCCGAGCTGGTGGCCCGGGTGCGCGCGCGTGGCGTCAGGCCCGGGATCGCCGATCACATTTCGCGCGATGTGAAGTACGCGATCAAGAGTCTCGATGCGATGCGCGCCTACCTCGATGAGCTGGAGCAGTACGACGTGCTCCGCGGGGGCGAGTTCTGTTGGCACGACGCCCTCTGGCGCGAGCTGCCTGACGAGCTCGCCGCCCGGTTCACGCACCGCATCGGCTCCCTGCACGCCGTGCCCCTCCCGGGGTGCCCCAAGCCCCTGAGCATGTTCGCGCGCTCGATTCCCGCGGGCCTCACACCCGATGACTACATGGAGCATCACCTGGCCCAACTGGAGAGGCTCGCCCAGGCGATGCCGGTCGATATTCTCGCGCACCCGACGCTCCTCCCCCTGCCGCTCCGATCGCAGGCCGAGGAGCTGTGGACGGAGGAGCGCGAGGAACGCGCGGTGCGGGCGCTCGCGGAGGCTGGCATTGCGTTCGAGATCTCCGCACGCTATCGGCCGCACGAACGAATCGTCAGGCGCGCGGCCGCTCACGGCGCTCGCCTCTCGCTCGGATCGGACGGGCATTCCGCAGATCACGTCGGGGACCTGACCTTTCCGCTGGCGATGGCACACGCCGCCGGCCTCGCGTCGGAGGAGCTCTACGACCCCGCGGTGCACGGATCCCGCGTGCCGAGGCTCGCCGGCGGAACGTGATCCGGTACCACGCCCGATGGGTGGTGCCCGTGACGAGCCCGCCCATTCGGGACGGAATCGTCGCCGTCTCAGGCGGCCGCATCGCCTACGTCGGACCGCGTGACCGCGCGCCTGAGGGCGAAGATCGGGACCTCGGCGACGCGGCGCTCCTCCCCGGCCTCGTCAACGCCCACACCCACCTCGAGCTCACCGCCTTCCGCGGACTGCTGGAGGGGCTCCCCTTTCCCGAATGGATTCGCACGCTCCAGGCGGCCAAGACCGAGGTCCTCACCCGCGATCGCTTTCTCGATGCGGCCTGCGAGGGAATCGCCGCCGGTCTCCGGGCGGGAATCACCACCTACGCCGATACCTGCGATTCGGGAGTGGCGCTCGAGGCGATGCGGACGATGGGCGTGCGCGGCATCATGTATCAGGAAGTCTTTGGACCGCATCCAGGGGTCGCGCCGGCGCGCGAAGCGGTCGCCGGCCTCCGAGCGAAGCTCGCCGCGCTCGAAGGCCAGACCACCGAACGGCAACGCCTCGGTGTCTCGCCGCACGCGCCATACACCGTCTCCGACGAGCTCTACTCGATGGTGGCGGAGATCGAGCTGCCCATGGCCGTTCACATCGCGGAGAGCGAGGCGGAGACGCGACTGGTCCGCGACGCCGAGGGCCCCTTCGCCGCCGCGCTGCGGAAGCGCGATATCCCGGTCGTGCCGCGGGCGGCGTCGCCGATCGCGCTGCTCGAGCGGGTAGGCGTACTCGCCAGGCGCCCGCTGCTCATCCACGCCGTGCGGCTCGAGGAGGGCGACGCCGATCGCATCGTGCGCACGGAGTGCTCCGTCGCCCATTGTCCGATCTCGAACGTCACGCTCGGCCACGGTGTGGCCCCCGTGCTCGATCTGCTGTCGCGCGGCGTCGCGGTGGGCCTGGGCTCCGACTCGATGGCGAGCAACAACCGCATGGATCTCCTGGAGGAGGCACGGACCGCGACGACGATGCAAAGGGCTCGCGGCGGAGCACACGAGGCGCTCTCCGCCCATCGAGCGTTGGCACTCGCCACGATCGATGGCGCGCGCGCATTGGGACTCGCCGAGCGAATCGGGTCCCTCGAGGTTGGGAAGGATGCCGACCTGGCCGCCTTCGACGTGCGTAAGGCGGCGCGTGCGGCGGACCTCGACCCGGCTGCGGCGCTCGTCTATGGAACGGCCGGTGAGCCGGCGCGCACCGTGCTCGTGGCGGGCGAAGAGCGAGTCCGCGACTGGGCGTTGCTCGAGGATGACGCGGGCCGCCGCGTGCGCGTCGGCGAGACGGAGGTCGCGCTCGGACAGTGGAAAGAGCAGCGCGCCGGGCCGCCGAGCTGACGAGCGCGAGGGCGACGGGGCGCTACTCAGCCGCGAGCCGCCGCCCGCAGGAAGAAGAGTCCCAGCACCGCCATTGCCAGCATGATGCCGATTGCCAGCCAGCAGGTCATGCACCCGCCCATGGCCAGCGAGAACTGGGCGAAGCCGGCCACGCAGCCGAAGACGACGAGGAGCGCGCCGTACAGCGCCGAGAGCAACCGCGTGATCGGACCGAGCGGGAGCGGCGCACGGGCACCGGGATCTGTCATTGGGATGCTCCGGTCGCGAAGGACGCGCGTGGAGTCTTGAGGTGTGGCCGGCAGCTGTCAACGCTCGCGCGCGACCATGCGGGAACGGGTGTGAGGCTTTCTACCGCCGCGTGTAACCGGGAGTTAGATTTCTCAGACTCCATGCCGAGTGTCGAATGAACGACCGGACCCCCGGGCGGACCTCCAAGATCTGGCGTGACGGACAGTTCGTCAGCTGGGATGACGCGACGATCCATGTGATGAGTCACGTCGTTCACTACGGCTCGAGCGTGTTCGAGGGGATCCGTTGCTATGAGACGCCGTCCGGCCCCGGCGTCTTCCGGCTCCCGGAGCACATCCGGCGGCTCTTCGACTCCTGCCGTGTCTATCGCGTTCCCCTCTCCCACACCCCCGAGACGCTCGTCCAGGCGTGTCTCGACACGGTGGCGGCGAATGACCTTCGCCACTGCTATCTGCGTCCGATCGTCGTGCGAACGGGTGAGCAGATGGGGATTTCACCGATCGACGTCCCGGTCGAGACGTTCATCATCGCGTGGAAGTGGGGGCGGTACCTGGGCGACGACGCGCTCCAGCATGGCGTGGATGTAAGAGTATCCAGCTGGCGCCGCGCTGCTCCGGATACCTTCCCGGCGCTCGCCAAGGCCGGCGGGAACTACCTCAGCTCTCAGCTGTCCAAGATGGAGGCACGTCTCGACCGGTACGCCGAGGGGATCATGCTCGACTCCTTCGGCTACGTGTCGGAGGGGAGTGGCGAGAACCTCTTCGTGGTGCGTGGCGGGGTGGTGTTCACGGCGCCGATCAGCGCCGGGATTCTGCAGGGCATCACGCGTGATTCCGTGATGCGCATCGCGCGCGATCTCGGATACGATGTGCGGGAAGAGCTGATGCCGAGAGAAATGCTCTACATCGCCGACGAGATCTTTCTCACGGGCACGGCGGCCGAGCTGACGCCGGTGCGGTCGGTGGATCGGATCCCTGTGGGAACCGGGAAGCCCGGTCCGACGACGCTGGCGATCCAGGCGCAGCTCCTCGGCATCGCCAACGGAAGACTCGAGGACCGCTACGGCTGGTTGACGATGGTGCCGGACGCGGTACCGGCGGCGCCGTGAGGCCGGTGATGGCATCCATGCCTCGGTTACGGCGCCGGGTCGGTCGCGTCCCTGTCATAGAGGGCGACCGGGGCGTCGCGCGCATGTGCGGTCGGCAATCCATGCGCGTGATGCCGGTGAGACGTATCCTCCCGCCCGGGCTGTTCGCGGCGGGAGTTTCTGTTTGAGGGATCGGAGGATCTCGTGGTTGTTGGTTGTCTCGCGCTGAACGCGTCCTTCGAGCCGCTGACGATGGTCCCGCTGCGGCGGGCGCTGCGACTCGTACTCGACGGGAAGGCGGAGGTCGTCGAGGCCGACGCCGACCGGTTGGTGCGCTCGGAGAAGCTCACCCTGCCGCGGCCGGCCGTCATCCGGTTGGTGAAGTTCATCCACGTGCCGCGGCGCTTCCGGCGTCAGGTGACCAACACCTTCCTCTTCGCCCGCGACCGCTACCGGTGCCAGTACTGCGGGCGCGGTCTCGCGGACCTGCGGCACCGCGAGTCACTCACGCGCGATCATCTCGTGCCGCTCTCCCGCGGCGGCACCAACGACTGGACGAACGTGGTGACCGCCTGTTCCCCCTGCAACACGCGCAAGGGGAACCACCTCGCCGAGGAGATCGGGATGCACCCGCTCACCCACCCAGTGGAGCCTCACTTCGTCCACCTGAGCTGGGCCGTGCGCCGCCTCACGCCGGAGCAGTCCAAGTACATCAGGCTCTTCTACGGCGAGGAAACGCTGCACCAGCTGGAGAGCATCGAGCAGCGGCACCACCTGCGCCACCACGCCGAAGCGCCCGCCGCCCGCGCCTGACGAATCGCGTCACTGCGGACGGAAGACCGGCGTCCGGGCCTGATGGACGCGCTGCTCACCACCTAACAATCTGACGACCAGCGTCTGGATCCCGCGGCCGAGCGCGGTGCCCGGGTTCCGCTCGCCCTTGACCGCCGGCTGGAGCTCGCCCCTCAGCCACCGCTCCACTTCGCTCAGGTCGCTCACCGACAGGACATCCAGCTGGAGCAGGACCACGTAGTAGTACTTGTCGTGCCCCTTCGGCGGGTTGACCGGCGGCGCGTACGGCCCCCCGATCGCGCTCTCGACCTGGGGGAGCTGGTCGAACGTGCCGAGGCTCATCGCCGTATCCGGTGCCAGCCGCGACACGGTGTAGCGGCGCTCGAGCGGATTGTAGCGCACGATGACATCCCACTCCACCTGCTCCCGCTGCGCGTTGAACAACCCGCTCGCGTTCCAGAGCTGGAGCCGGTAATGCAGCCGTGCCGGGAATCCGCTGCGCAACAGCTCGCGCACGTCACGGTCCGCGAGCAGCCCCGAGCTCGTCACCGACGGCCCGGCGCGGCTCCGATCGGCCTCCGCGGGAAGCGTCACGCCGAGCGCGACATCCTGCGCGAGGGCGACGGCGGCGTGGCCGAGGAAACCGAGAACGGCGATCCAGCGCCACACGGACTAGAAGCGGGCGCCCAGCCGAAGGACGAAGTTCGGCGCCGTCTGCCAGTCGGTCGCCGACTTCGCGATGAAGACGCTGAACCAGTGGACATCGAGGCCCGCTCCGAAGTCGACCCGGAAGGTGCCGATCGGCGGGAGCCCCGGATACCGGACACCGTCGGCGGTCGATCCCGAGATCCAGCCTCGCCCGACGTCGACGATGAACATCCACGAGGCGATGCGGTCGAGCGCGTACTTCTCCTGGCCGTTGTCCTCGTGGCCGAAGAGTCTGAGCCGGAAGTCGCGATGGTACTCCAGCTGGGTGAGGAGCATCTGGTCGCACTGCGCCAGACCTCCGTTGATCGGTGGGCCGCTGCGGCAGGTGAAGACGTCCGGGCCGTGCTCGATCTCCCGAAAGTCGTAGCCAGGGAGCGAGCCCGCTCCGCCCATCGAGAAGCGGCGTTCCAGAGGGAGGGGATTGCCACCGAGCCACCCGCCATAGATGAGCCGGATGTTGAGCTGGTCCTCTGGTGAGAGTCGGTTGTAGCGGCGCGCATCGAGGAAGGCGCGCCAGTAGTGGACGGCGACCGGAGTCGCCACCGAGTCGCGCGTATCCGGCGATGTCTGCCCGAGCGTGACCGAGCCGCTCCAGCCGTACTCGAGATCGAGCGATGCCAGCCACCCGGTCCACGGGTTCTTGTCGTCGTTCCGCGTGTCGAGCACCGCTCGACCGGTTGCTCTCTGAAAGCGCCCTTGGTCGAGCTGCGGATTCGGACGCCACTGGGCCCCGTTGTTGAAGAGGCTGAAAGGATCCTGAGCCGTTCGCGTCCTCCAGATCTCATCCGCCCACATGGCGGTGAGCGACACTGTCGGCACCGGCGACCAGCGCACCCACGCGTCCCCGCCTTCGCTCTGGTAGTAGTCGCGGTGGTCCTTGGCGAAGAGGAAGGAGACGAGGCTCACCTCGGTGTCCTTCAGCTGCCAGGTCTCGACTCCGTCGATGCGGCTGTGATGCCCGCCGCCGAAGGTGATCGCCGGGCCGGCGAACGTCACTTCGCCGCTCACGTCCCAGCCGAGATTGGCCGGGGTCCAGGGGAAGCCGTTCACCGACCGGTAGATGCCGAGGGCGGCGATCTTGTATTCGCCGAACGACGCCGGGCGACGGATCGACGGACCGAGGATGACCGGGAACCCCTCGACCCGGTTGTAAACCCCTCCCCGCAGCGTGAACCAATCTCGCGTGTGCTCCACCGTGCGCTCCCAGCGCCGGAACCAGGACTGGTGCACGCTGTCCTCGGCTTGCTGCTCGGCGATCACGAGATCGCCGCCGGTCGTGTGATAGCGGAGCCGCTCCGGAAAGACGGAGATGCGACCTCCCACCGAGTCACCGCCGGCGCGATCGAGGTGACCGCCCACGACGAACACATCTCCGGTGATGCGCGCCGAGGAGCGGAGGCGCAGGGATCCGTTGATCACCACCACCGTCCCACGCACCGTCCCCGCCAGGTCGGCCAATCCTTCGCGAACGCCTAACGAGCCACCGAGCGCGCTGTCCGCCGGGAGAGAATAGCCTCCTTCCTGATGGTGGGCGGCACCGTTGTAGAGAAAGGCGAGCTCGGCGGCCAGGTCATCATCGAGCCCGCGAATGACGGAGGTGTCGCGCGCCGTGGTGTCGCGTCTGGCGGTATCGCGGACCGTCGTGTCGGGGAGCTGAGCGCGCGCCGTACCCGTCGGGGACGCCGCGCCACCGAGCACGAGGAGTGCGAGCGCAGCCGCCCGGCGCATCGGTCGTCCGCGCATCACCCGCCGCCCCACTCGATCCCCAACCGGCGCATGCGGCGGTACAGGTTCGGGCGGTCGGTAAGGAGCCGTCGCGCCGCGTCCGCCACGTTCCCCCCCGACATCGAGAGCGCTCGCGCGATGAGCATCCGCTCGTAGTCGTCGAGCGCCGCGCTCAACGGACGGTCGAGCAGCGTCGGATCCGGGGGGGCCGCCGGGGATGCGGCGGCGTGGTCATCCACCGGCACGACCGATGCCACATCCTGCGGCGTGATCTCGTGGTTCGGGCGGAGGATCGCCAGGCGCTCGACGATGTTCGCCAGCTCGCGCACGTTTCCCGGCCAGCGGTAGCGGTGCAGGAGCGCCAACGCGTCGGCGCTGAATCGGGGCGCCGGACGTCCGCTGCGCGCTCGCCAGAGCGCGGAGAAATGGATCACCAGCGGCGCGATGTCGCCGGGGCGGTCGCGCAGCGGCGGGAGCGTCAGTGGAATGACGTTGAGGCGGAAGAGCAGGTCCTCGCGAAAGCTCCCTTGTGCGACACTCTTCTGCAGGTCCCTGTTCGTCGCCGCCAGGATGCGCACGTCGATCCGGATCGGCGATCCGCCTCCGACGCGCTCGATCTCTCGCGCCTCGATCGCTCGCAAGAGCTTCGCCTGCGCCTCCGCGCCCAGGTCGCCGACTTCATCGAGAAAGAGAGTGCCGCGGTCGGCGAGCTCGAAGCGCCCGATCCGGCGCTCGGCGGCGCCGGTGAAGGCCCCCTTCTCGTGGCCGAACATCTCGCTCTCGACCAGGTCGCGCGGGATCGCGGCGCAGTTGACGCGCACGAAGGCGCGGTCGCGGCGCGCGCTTCCGCGATGAATCGCCGCCGCCACCAGCTCCTTCCCCGTCCCCGATTCGCCGATGATCAGGACCCGCGCATCGGTCGGTGCCACGCGGTCGATCAGCTCGCGCACCCGCTGCATCTCGGGGCTCGCGCCCACCATCTCGCCGCCGAGACCCAGATCCTCGCGCAGTGCGCGAGCTTCCCGCTTCGCCTGACGCAGCTCGAGCGCCGATCGGAGAGTCAGCAGGACACTCTCCGGCGTGAGCGGCTTCTCGAGGAAGTGAAAGGCGCCGAGCTTGGTGGCGCGGACAGCATCGGCGAGGCCGGCCCGGCCGCTCATCATGACCACGGGGAGGTCCGGGTGGAGCTCGCGGAGCTTGGTGAGGGTGGCGATGCCATCGAGCGGCCCCGGCATCATGAGGTCGAGGAGCACAGCGTCAGGCTCGCGCTCGGCCACCGCGCCGACGGCCGACGCCCCGGCGGTCGCCTCGCGCACCGTGAACCCCTCGGCGGCGAGCAGAGCGCCCACCATCCGGCGGAGATTCGGCTCGTCGTCGACGATCAGAATCTCGGCCATCTCGTCAGGCGTGCAGGCGGTCGCCGATGCGTCGCGGCGCCGGTGCGGGTCGCCGAATGTCCGGGGGCGTGCGTCAGCGTTGCTGGCGCGGCGCGGGAAGCGGCTCGGCGTCGCCCGGCCGCGACGCCAGCAACTTGGCGGTGAATCGCTGGGCTTCCGCGATGCGCTCTACCTCTACGGCGATCGAGTCGACCGTCTGCTCGATCCGCTGCAGCCGCTGGTCGCTCTCCGCGCTCGACCGCGGAAGGGCCTTGTTGCGCTCCTTCGCCCGCAGCGCCATCCATGTCACCGTGAGCACCGTCGCGGCCACGATGGCAAGCGAAAAGATCGCGACAATGGCTTCGTTGTTTTCCACCGGATCTCCGGGTGAAGAGTCAGCCGCCCTGGACCGGATCGGTCGCGCGGGTATCGCGCGCCCTGTCGGCGAGGAGCTTCGTCGTGAACCGCTGGCCTTCGGAGATGCGCTCGACCTCGACGGCGATCGAGTCGATCGCGTGCTCCATCCGCGCGAGGCGCTCGTTCAGCTCGCCCGTCATCGGCGGCGCGATCGGCACACGGTCCATGCGGCGCGCCAGCGCACGTGCGATCGGAAGGCCCACGGCGACGAATCCGATGACGATGAACAGGACGATGGGGATCAGCTCTTCCGGCACTCTCATCATGTCACGCTCGCGGTGGATGCGGGTGTTCCGCGCCACTGGGTGGCAGCCGAGCGCGGGGTCCTGAGGCCATTCTGGACGGGGAGGAGGAATCGCACCTCGGTTCCCTGGCCGACGCTGCTCTGCGCGTCGACCATCCCCCGATGCGCCATCACCGTCTGCCGCGCAATGGCGAGCCCGAGCCCCGTCCCGCCCGGCTTGGTGGTGACGTAGGGATCCCAGATCGTGCTGAGACGCTCCGGAGGAATTCCGGCGCCGGTGTCGCGTACCGCGATCGTCACCGCCTCGCCGTCGGATCGCGACACGCGCCCGACCCGGACGTCGACGTGGTCTCCGGGCTGGCAGGCCTCGACGGCATTGATCAGGACGTTCGAGAGCGCGCGGGCGAGCGCGTCGTTGTGTCCGCGGAGGAGCGGCACGTCGTCGTCCACCTCCACCGACACCGGCACCTCGGCCGTGCTCAACGGGCGGGCGACCGCGCGCGCCAGCTCGCCGACATCCACGTCCGCCGGCGGCCCCTCGGGGAGGCGACCGAACTGCGAGAAGCTCCGCGCCATCGCCTCCAAGCGCTTCGTCTCCGTTTCCAACACTTCGACCACGTCCGAGAGCTCTGGCGCCGCGTCACGCTTGAGGCGCGATACGGCCAGGCCGATCGGCGTGAGCGGATTCTTCAGCTCGTGCGCCACCTGTCGCGCCGTCTCCCTGAACGCCTCCAGACGCTCCGCCTCCCGCTCCCGGGCGCGCGCGCTCTCCAACTCCCCCGCCATCGCCCGCATCCGTTCACGCAGAACGTCGAACTCCGGTGCGCCGCGCCGCGGCGGCCCGGCGGGGAGCGGCTCGCGACGGGCGATGAGCCCCGTCCACTCGACGATCTCCTTGAGCGGCCGACTGAGCTGCCGGCTCAAGTGCCCGGCCACCCGCGATGCCAACAGCGCCAGCACGGCCAGCGCCAGAAGTGCCACTCCGATCGCCAGCGCCACCACCCGCGAGGTCAGGAAGCCGAACCGCCGCGCCTGGAGCATCGAGGCCGACAGCTCTTGCTCGTGTGCATCGATCGCTGCACGCTGGCTCGGCGTCAGGGGTGCCTGACGCGCGGCCGCGATCGCGCGCTGCCCGGTCGTCCCCACGTGCTCCCACGCCGCGCTCCCGCTCAGCGTCGGCAGCGTGCGGCGGACGACAACGGCGCCGCCGAGCAGCAGGGCGCTCGCCGGCACGAGTGCGAAGAGGACGAGGTTGAGCAGAACGCGGGTGCGGAAGCTCAGCCGCTTCACTGCGGCTCCTTACGGAGGGTCGATGGGGTAGTTTCATGGACCGGCAGCCCCCGGGGCAAGGGCGCGAAGCCCCAGCGGCGCGTAACCCGGCCTTGCTCGCCCCCGTTTCGACGCGGAGCACGCATGCGGTCCCACACCACCTATCTCACCTTCGACACCGCCACGCGGCAGGAAATCATCGACATCACCGATGAGGTCGAGGCCTGTCGCGCAGCGGCGGGCATTCGGGAGGGAATGGTGCTCGTCTCGGCGATGTACATCTCGGCATCGGTTTTCGTTAACGATCACGAATCCGGTCTCTGGGCCGATATTCTCGAGTGGCTCGAGACTCGGATCGCGCCGTGGGACCCGGCGCACTATCGGCACAATCGCACCGGTGAGGACAATGCGGCGGCGCACCTCCGATCCCTCACCGTCGGCCACGAGGTAATCGTGCCGGTCACGGATGGCCGACTCGATTTCGGTCCCTGGCAGCGGGTCTTATACGGTGAGTGGGACGGGGAGCGGCCGAAGCGGGTCGTGATCAAGGCGATGGGGGAGTAGCGCACTTCCGTGGGGTCGCCGGCTCCCGGCTGGGGTCGCAGCCCGCCACCGGTGGCCCTGTTGGGATGGGGTGGATAAGTTTCAGGGATTGTGAGTCGCAACAAGGCCGAAGCCTGATGTCGCATTCGTGGAACCTGGCCCGGCTCATCGCGATGCGCGCTTCCGAGCAGCCCGATCGCGCGCTGGCGGTGACTGATGGGCACACGATGACGTACGGCCAGGTGAATGCGAAGGCGGAGGCACTGGCGACGGCGCTCGCCGAGCTGGGGATCGATGCCGACGACCGCGTGGCGATCGTCATGCCGAACCGCCCCGAATGGGTCATCGCCCTTCTCGCTGCCGCCAAGCTCGGCGCCACCGTAGTGCCGCTCAACCCCCGGCTGGGCTACCACGAGCTGAAGTACCAGCTGCGCCACGCCGAGGCGTCGGTCGTCTTCACGATGGAACGGCACGACGGTACCGACTTCCTCCAGCTGTTCGAGGAGATGATCGCCGAGCTGCCGGCGATGCTGTACCTGGTCGCCGCCGGAGATGAGGAGCTCTGGTACGACGATCGCATCTTCCGCTTTGAGGATCTCCTCTCGAGCGGCGAGGGTCGGCGGCGCACGTTCGCCGACATCGAGGACGATGCCGACCTCGCCCTTCTGTACACGTCAGGCACGATGGGGAAGCCGAAGGGCGTGCGCCTGTCGCACCGCGCGGTCGTGGAGTCGGCGGTGCGGACCGGCGAGGCACTGGAGATGGCGGCGGCCGATCGCGTCCTCGTCTCGGTGCCACTCTTCACCATCTTCGGCTTCGGCATCGTGGTGGGGACGATCGCCGCCGGAGCGACACTCGTTCTGCAGGATCGATTCGATCCGGATGGAGCGATCTCGCTCATCCGCCGTCAGGGCGTGACCGTCCTGCACGGGGTCCCCACGATGTATCAGCTCCTCATGCGCTCGCCGAGCTTCGTCGAGTCTGGGTTCAAACAGCTCAGAACGGGAGTGGTGGCCGGCGGCCCGGTGAGCGAGGAGCTGGTGCGGCGCATCCGACGCTGGTGCGACGTACAGGTGGCGTATGGATTGACGGAAACCGGGCCGACGGTGTCCATCACTCGGTTCGGCGACCCGGAGGAGAAGCGCAGCACCACGGTGGGGCGTGCTCTCCCGGGCGTCGAGATCAAAGCGGTGGACTTCGTCACCGGAGCGCTGCATGGGCCGGAGGCGGTCGGCGAGATTGCCGTTCGCGGGCCCAGTGTGATGCAGGGCTACGCCCGGATGCCGGCGGAGACCGCCCGGTCGTTCTCGCCGGAAGGCTTCTTTCTCACCGGAGATCTGGGAATCATCGACGAGGACGGGTATCTCCGTATCGTCGGGCGCACGAAGGAGACGATCGTGCGCGGTGGCTACCAGATCTACCCGCGTGAGATCGAGGACCAGCTGCGCGCCCACCCCGCGGTGGACGACGTCTGCGTGATCGGTGTCCCCCACGACATCATGGGGGAGCTGGTCTGCGCATGCGTGGTGCCCGTGGAGGGTGCGGTCATCACCGGCGGGGAGCTCAAGGAGTTCGCCCGCGACACGATGGCCGATTACAAACTTCCTGATCTCGTTCGCTTCTTCGATACCTTCCCCATGACCGGGAGTGGGAAGGTGAAGCGGCGAGAGCTCGAGCGCGTGGTCGCGCTCGAGCACACCGCATTGAGCTCGCACGCGTGAGCTCCTCACCAACTCAAGGTTCATGACACCACGCAATCAACGTCCGGCCGGCCCGCCACGGGCCGGCGTCGCGCCCATGCATCGCGGTCCGCAGGCGCACTCGTCAGGTGCTGCCGCCCACACCGCCGCCCCGGCGGTCTACGCGAGCACCCAGTTTCACGCCCCGAACGCCGCGCTCTTCATCGACTTCGATAATGTCACCATGGGGATCCGGTCGGACCTCGGCAACGAGCTCCGGCACCTCCTGGGGAGCGACATCATCAAAGGGAAGGTCGCCGTCCAGCGCGCCTACGCCGATTGGCGGCGCTACCCGCAGTACATCGTCCCGCTCGCCGAGTCCTCGATCGACATGATCTGGGCGCCGGCCTACGGCTCCTCGAAGAAGAATGCCACCGACATCCGCCTCGCCGTCGATGCGATCGAGCTGGTCTTCACGCGGCCGGAGATCGGCACCTACATCCTGCTGTCCGGCGACTCCGACTTCGCCAGCCTCGTGCTCAAGCTCAAGGAGTACGGGAAGTACGTGATCGGGGTCGGCATCCGGGAGTCGTCCAGCGACCTGTTGGTGATGAACTGCGATGAGTACTACAGCTACAACGCCCTCGCTGGACTGGTGAAGTCGGGCGAGGAGGAGACCGTCAAGCGCGATCCGTGGGAGCTGGTGGTGGAGGCGATTTCGCGCATGAAGCGCAATGGCGACGTGATGCGCTCCGATCGCCTCAAGCAGGTGATGCAGGAGATCGACGCCACGTTCGACGAGAAGAATCTGGGCATGGCCAAGTTCTCCCGCTTCGCTCAGGAGGCGGCGCAGCGCGGGCTCATTCGCATCACCAAGCTCGAAAATGGACAGATGGAGGTGGACGTCCCGTCCGATCGCGCTGCTGCCGCATCGGCAGCGGTCGCTCCGGCGGCGCCCGCGGGGGAGCGTGAACGCGCGAATGGCGATGAGGGGGGTGGACGGCGCGGCCGTGGTCGCGGACGCGGTCGAGGCCGCGGTCGCGGGGCGCGCGAGGTCGGCGCTCCGTCTGCGCCGCCGCCGGTTCATGCGGTGGCGCACCCGGTGGTCGAGCCGTTGCTCGATCACGTCGCCGCACCGGCGCTCGAGGTGGGGGGCGAGCGCCTGACGCGCGACGAGGCGCTCGATCTCGTGCGGCGGGCGGTCGCCGCGCTGGCCGCGGACGCTGATAGCGCCGTCCCGGCGGACCTCGTCAGGGAGAAGGCGCGCGAGCTGCTCGGCCGCGACAGCGAGTCGCTCAATGAGCGCTTCTTCCACCGGATTCTGCGCGACGCGCACGATGCCGATGTCGTCGATCTGCGGAAGCGCGGCGACGACTACGAGGTCGCGCCGTCGGGGACGGCCGCGCCCGTCGCCGAGCAGTTGACCCGGCTCGCTCCCGCGCCGGCCGAGCCGAGTCAGGCGGCACGGAGCGCCGCGAACGCTGCGTCCCTCCGCCGCGGCATCCGCGCCCGGGGGCGGGGGCCGATGGGCGAGCTCCCCCCCGAGCTGCTCTCCGTCGGCGCGGTCGGCGTGACCTCGGTCAGCACTGGGACCCCGGTTCCCGACGAGCCGGCGGAGGGTGGAACGGAGGACGAGGCGAAGGCGCCGCGAGCTCGGCGGGCGCGCGGCAAACGCGCCACCGCCGGATCGGGAGAGGCGGCCAAACGGCGGGGTCGCTCTCGCAAGAAGCAGACGGGCGCAGGGAGCGAGGAATGAGCGCGAGCGCCGCGCGGCTCGGCCCACGCTCGAGCGCCGGCGCTTCCCGTACTCGCCCCGCCGTCGGCGCGCCGCTTCCGCGCTCGTTCTACGCTCGTGATACCGAGCGGGTCGCGCGCGACCTTCTCGGTGCCATCCTCATCGCGGAGACGCCCGACGGAGTGGCCAGCGGCCGCATCGTCGAGACCGAGGCCTACCTCGGCGAGCACGACGGCGCCTGCCACGCCGCCGTCGGCCGGACAGCGCGCACCGAGTGGCTCTACGGCGAGCCCGGAACGGCGTACGTCTACTTCATCTATGGCGCACACTGGTGCGTGAACGCGGTCACCCGGCGCACCGGGTTGCCGAGCGCTGTTCTCCTCCGCGCGCTCGAGCCGATCGATGGGATCGCACTGATGCGGTGGCGCCGTGGAGACGATGTGGCCCTCCGCGATCTCGCCAACGGTCCGGGCAAGCTGTGCGCCGCCCTCGGCATCACCGGCGCCCTCAACGGAGCACGCCTCGATCGGCCGCCGCTCCGCATCATCCCCGGCGAGAGCGTCCGCGATGACGATGTCGCCGTCACGGCGCGCGTGGGGATCGCTCGCGCGGTCGATTGGCCGCTTCGCTTCCTGGTGCGTGGCAGCCCCTTCGTGTCGCGCGGGGTCCCCGGCCCGCCGCGGCGCCGCCGCCGCACGGCAAAGGCCGCGAAGCGGTGACGCGCCTCATCGTCCTCTTCGCCATGCTGGCGACCGCTGCCCCCGCGCAGACGGGCACCTCCACCTCCGCCTCCATGTCCCCCCCCTCCGCCGCGCTCTCCGCGCTCCCGCCGCGCGCCCAGCGCATCTGGCGTGAGGCGATCGTCATCGACACGCACAACGACCTCCCGACCAAGATCCTCGACGAGCGCTACGATCCCGATGTCCGGCACGCGGCGACCGAGGGACACACCGACCTTCCGCGTCTCACCGAGTCGGGGCTCACCGCCGTCTTCCTCTCGGCGTGGGTCGACGCCCCCTACGCCGAGCGCACTCCCGATGGCTCCTATCAACGGGCCCTCGCCTACTGCGACGCCATCCACGCCTTCGTCGCGCGCCACCCCGACCGCCTGCTCTTCGCCACGACATCCGCCGACGTCGAGCGCGCGAAACGGGAAGGGAAGGTAGCGATCTTCATCGGTGTCGAGGGCGGGCACGCGATCCAGAGCTCGCTCGATTCGCTGCGCACGCTCTACGCACGCGGCGCGCGCTACATGACCCTCACCTGGAACAACGGGAATGCCTGGGCGGGGTCCTCGATCGGCTCCAATGGAACGCGGACCGGCGGTCTGACGGACTTCGGGAAGGATGTCGTGCGAGAGATGAACCGCATCGGAATGCTCGTCGACCTCTCGCACGTGTCGGAGCAAACCTTCTACGATGCGATCGCCGTCTCGCGCTCGCCGGTGATCGCCTCACACTCGAGCGCGCGTGCTCTCGCCGACCACCCGCGCAATCTCACCGACGACCAGCTCCGCGCCATCGCGCGAAACGGGGGCGTGGTCAACGTGAACTTCTACCCACGGTTCATCGACTCCACGTACCGGAAGGCGGTCGATGCCGCCGAGGCGAAGGCGCAAGCCTACGGCGATTCACTGCGGGCGGCCCCCGGCTTCGATGCGGCCAAGGCGAAGGCGCTTGAGGACGCGCGGCGCTCCGAGCTCGTGGCCCAGATTCCCGTGACGCCGCTCTCGGTGCTCGTCGACCACATCGACCACATCGCCAAAGTGGCCGGCGTGGACCACGTGGGAATCGGCAGCGACTTCGACGGGATCCCCGTCGCCCCCGTCGGCATGGAGGACGTCACCGCGTTGCCGCGGTTGACTCAGGCGCTGCTCGACCGCGGCTACTCCGATGCCGACGTCACCAAGATGCTCGGCGGAAACATGATGCGCGTCATGCGCCTGGTGCTCGATCGTCGTCAGGCGTCGAACTGACGCAGGTGATAGTCGAGATGCTTGTACTGGAGCGCGCCCCAGCTCCGCCCTGAAATCGCGCCGAACACCGGACTCTGTGGCCACTCCGCCTCCGGCCCGCGGGCGCTGAAGCGGCCGATCAGGTCGCGCAGCCGCTCGACGTCCGCCTCCCACGTGGTCGGCTTCGTGCTCAGGTATGCCGGCGGCGCCTGTGCCACGCCGTGCGGCCAGGGGAGCACGTGAATGGCGAGCCAGTTGATGGGGGCGCGGGCGAAAGGTCCCCGCGGCGGCCCCGCATCGAGCTCGCCGAGTCCGTTGCGCAGGCCGCAGCCGACGTGACAGATCATCTCGGGCGCCGTGAACCTTCCCCAGCGCGGGCGACGCGTCGGGGTGAGCCTGTCGAGCCGCCGCAGAATGCTCTGTCTGTCCGTGTCACTGAAGAGCGAGCCCATGGCCTCCTGCGCGATCGGCGATCTCCCGGCCAGCTACCACCGCTCCGATCCCGGGACTCCCTTGAACGGTCCCACAAGATCCTTCGTCACCCAGCCGCCATAATACAGCCCCGGTTGGGGTGAGACGAGCTCGTCGCCCACCCAACAGCCGCTCATGCGCTGAGGATAGAAGGCGACATAGTCCCGAATCGACTCGAACCCCTCGTCGGGATTCGCGTAGCTCCAGGCGGCGTCTTTGGCGATGCGCGTGGACCCGCGCACGCTCCAGTAGCTCGCCACCCCCTTCCACTCGCAGAAGCTGGTGCGATCGCTCGCGATCAGGACGCCAGGGGCGATGTCGGCGGACGGCAGATAGTACGCAGGCGGGCTTCCCGTCTCGCACACGCGAAGGGCACGGTCGGAGCGCGCGATCGCGGCACCGTCGAGCTCCACGCGCACCATCAGAGGCACGGGCTCGACGCGCGGCGGACGAGGGAAATCCCACACCGAGCGCTGTCCGGCTCCCGGCGTCTCGATCTGCGCCGGTCGCTCGCGGGGCATATTGCGGTAGTACTCGCGCTGCTCGGCGAGTGAGGTGAAGGTCTTGGTCACACAGGCCTCGTTAGGTTCTCAGCGCTCCCTCGTGGCGTCGCGTTCCCTTAGATCCAACGACGAACGCGCGCTTTGTACCCGGTGTACTCGGCGCCGAATTTGCGCTCGAGGTACGCCTCCTCGCGAGCGATCACGGCGCGTTGCACGACCACCACCTCCGGGAAGAGCATGAGCAGCACCCAGAGGTTGTTGGTGACGAGGGCGATCCCCGCCTGGAGGAGGACCAGGCTCAAGTACATCGGGTTGCGCGTGTACATGTAGGGGCCGCGAAGGGCAAGCGAGGACGTCGCCCGCCAGGGATTGGGGGAGGTCTTCTGCCAGCGGAAGGTCAGGACGGCCCAGACGTTGAGGAAGAGCCAGAGACCGACCAGGAGCCACCCCATGAGCCGAACCGCCGGAACCGCGCTGCTCGGCGCGAGATGCGCCGGCCAGAGCCGGGCGACCAGCACGCCGGCCGCGACTCCCAGCAGGAAGATCGCCGGAGGGAAGATCCTCACTCCGGATCTGTCGGTTGGGTCAGTCGTATTGCTCATGAACCGTTGCGCTCCTTCGGGCGCTCCTTCATCGCCCGGTCGTCCTTGGCACACCGTTGGCACATCCCCCCGGCCATGTCACCGCACCGGTAGCAGAACTCCCGGCCGCACACTGTGCACGTCGCCAAGTTCTCTTCGTGGTACGTCTCCCCGCAGATCCCACAGTACTCCCGCATCGATCGACTCTCCGTCAGAGGCGCCGGCGCTCAGCTTTCGCGGCTGCAATCACATCTCCGTCGATGCGCCAGCTCGTGGTCGCCGCGGCAGCCACCGCGGTACGGAGCGACAGTACGCCTTGTACTCATCCCCGAATCGCCGCTGCAGCTGCGGCTCCTCGAAGAGCGTCACGAAGAGATAAATGATGATGGCGACCACCGCCATGTACGCGAGAACCACCGTCGAATGGAAGACGACCAACCACCCAGCGATCGCCGTGACAACGCCGACGTACATCGGATTGCGCACCCAGCGATAGGCACCGCGCGCGACCAGGTGTCTCGGTGGGTCGATCGGCGCCGGCGTTCCACGACCGAAGGTTGCGAAATCCCACACACACCAGAGGTAGAGCGCTGTGCCGGCGAGAAGAAGCGGGGCCGCCACCAGCGCGTCGCGAAGCGTCGTCGCCCCCCATCCGCCGTGGCGTGTACCGATGGCCACCGGGAGGTAGAAGGCGACGGTGCCCGGCGCGAGCACGGTGAACGCCAGATTCTTGAGGAAGAGGAGCATCGCCTCGAGCGTGACCCCTAGTCGCCGACGTCGAGAAACTCCAGTCGCGCGAGCTTGAGATGCCCTCTCTCACGATGAAAGGTGAGCCGGTACCACTTCCCGACATTGACGACGACGAGCCCCGGCGACCGGGTGAACGCGAGCTTCGAATCCTCGGCGTTGGGCTGCGAGTACATGTATCCGAGGTGCGCGAAGCTCTCGTAGGCGCGCCCGCTCTTCGATCTGATCTGGGAGCGCAGGTGCGCGACAGTCACGTGCTCGGTGGTGTCGCCATTGATGTCGTAGCGCACGAACCCGGAGTCCGAGATATAAGGAGTGAGGCTGTCGATGTTCGTGAAGTGAGCGGCCATCAGATCGAAGGGGCTCGATGCCGGCGGTGCCCCACGCGCCAGCGCGTCGAGGAAAGCCGTGACCGTCGCCTCATCGGCTTCCAGCGAGTCGGCCGCGGCGCCCGAATCGGTGGGCGCCGGCGGCGCATCGGCGCCGGCCGCTGCCGTGTCCGCACCCGCCCTGGACCGGCTCGATCTCGATCGTGCATCGCGACAGGCGACGAGCACCACCACCGTCGTCAGGCAGAACGCGAACGCCCTCATCCGTCTGTGCGGAGCGGCTCGTCGGCGCGGATCAGGAACCAGATGAGGCCTCCGATGGTGGCCATCGCCGCCGCCGACGCCAACGCGGCGGGCCAACCGAGCTTGGAGGAAATGATCGGCACGGCGAGCGCGACCACGCCGCCGGAGAGGTTCCCCCCGGTATTCAACACTCCGCACGCCGCGGGGGCGAGGCGCCCGGACACCGACATGGTGGCGGCCCAGGCCGAGCTATCGGTGAACTGTTGGCAGGCGAGACAGAGCGAGAGGAAAACGACGGCGACATAGGGGCTGGGCGCGGTGGCGGCGGCAAGGATGAATACGGCCGCCAGCACGAGGCCGGCGAGCGACGCCGCCCGGCATCCGAACGTGATGCCACGATGCCTCGTCAGGCCATCGCAGACGAGCCCCCCGAGCGTGGCGCCGACCGCCCCCACGATCCATGGAGCAGACGAGTAGAACCCGCCCTCGAGAAGCTCGAACTTTCTGACCTCGACGAGGTAGGTGTAGAGCCAGTTGAAGAAGAAGTAGAAGAGGTAGTTCGCGCAGAAGTAGCTGAGGGTGATGAGCTGGACCTGGCGATTGGCGAGCGCGATCCGCCACGAGCCTGGCGCAGGCGGCTCGACCGTGGTCGCGTCCCGGTGGGCATCGATGAGCCGCACTTCCTCGGCGTTGATCGCCTGATGCTCCGATGGGACGTCTCGCGCGTACCACCACCACCAGAGCGCCACCACCAACGCCAACGGTGCCGTGGCGACGAAGGAGGCGCGCCATCCGACGCTCTGGGTCAGCCAGGCGATGATCGGCCCGGTGGCGGCGGCGCCGAGAGTCAGTCCGGCGTTGCTCAACCCGTTAGGCAGCGCCCAGCCGCCGATCGGGAACCAGCGCCGGATCGTATCGCCGCCCATCACCGGGAAGAGCGGCGCCTGCGCCACTCCCATGAGGAAGCGCAGGGCGATGAGCGAAAGGAGGGTCACCGTGACCGGCGCGGCGCGACTCGGCACCGCGGCCACCAGGATGTTGAGCACCCCCCAGAGTGCGGTGATGACCGCCAACGTCAGCCGGCCGCCGAACCTCCCGCCGATCACACCGCCTGGGAATTGGAAGAGGCTGTAGCCCCACGCGAACGCGGCGAGCACCGCGCCGAGCTGGAGGTCGCTCAGCTGGAGATCCTGCCGCATGCTCACGCCGGCGACCGACATGTTCGTGCGCAACAGGTACGCGACGAAACCGATGGCGAAGAGCACCACCATCATCTTCCAGCGGACGCGGGTCGGGCGCGCGACCGCCGCCCGATCCCCCCCGAGCGCGACAGCGTCGGTCGCGCTCATGACATCCTTCGTCTGGCGTCGATGGGCGGCCGCCTCACGAGGAGGCGGGAGCGATGTTCTTGTTCGCCCGGAAGAGATTGTTCTTGTCCCAGCCGCTCTTCACCTTGACGAGGCGCTCGTAATTCTTCCCGTAGGCATCGTGGATGCGCTGGTCCCCCTCGTCCTCGGTCAGGAAGTTGATGTAGGTGCCACCGGTCGAGAAGCGGCGGAGGGTGCTCCAAGCCGAGCGCGCCCATTCGACGTTCGCCGTGTCGTCTTGGGGCGACTCCCACGCCGCGGCGATGTTCAAGACCGCCGATGCGTTCCGGTTGCCCACGGCGCTGTGCCCCTCGGGGAGCCGGTTGAGCGCTCCATCGAGCGGGAAGATGAGAATCGCCGAGTGGGGGGATGTGATGCGGCTGGCGATGTCGATGGCATCGGCGAGGAAGTCGGGCTCCACCTTGGAGAGATACTCGGATTTCCAGTAGTAGCGTCTCCCCTTCGGCTGAGTCCCGTCGAGCAAGGACTGCTGTGAGACGTACGTGCGGCGTTGGATGATGTCGCCGACGGGCGAGCGGAAGGACTTGATCGGCGCGAGCAGCTTCTCTCCCTCCGCGAGCGGTCCGGCGTGACAGGCGAAGAGCGCGATGATCGGCCGCCCGTGAATCTCCTTCGGGAGCCATGGTGCGGGGGGGGCGAGGCGCAGCCCGGCCACGCACGAGAGCTGCGGCGGCGCGTCGGCCATGAGCTTGCGATAGAGCTCGAGCACTGCCGAGGCCTCATCGGCGCGCCAGGCTATCGCGCCGGCCGTCACCTCCGGGCCCACCGGGTGGAGCTCGTACGCGAAGTTGATGACGACGCCGAAGTTCCCGCCGCCGCCGCGCAATCCCCAGAAGAGATCGCTGTTCTCCTTCTCGCTCGCCCTCACCAGTCGCCCGTCGGCGGTGACGACATCCATCCATCGTACCGTGTCACTCGTCCACCCGAATTGCCGCGACAAGTATCCGAATCCCCCGCCCAGGGTGAGGCCGGCGATACCGGTGTTCGAAATGAATCCGAGCACGGCGGCAAGGCCGTACACCTGGGTCTCACGGTCTACGTCGCCGAGCAGGCAGCCGGCCTGTGCGACGGCGGTGCGCGCCGATGGATCCACGAACACGCCGCGCATAAGCGACATGTCCACCATCAGTCCACCATCGCACACGGCGAGGCCGGCGATGTTGTGGCCACCGCCTTTGATGGAGATCGGAATCTTCTGCTCACGCGCGAAGTTGACACAGGCCATCACATCCGGTGTGCCGCGGCACTGCGCGATGAGAGCGGGGCGACGGTCAATCATGGCGTTCCAGACCGATCGCGCATCGTCGTAGCCACCATCGCCGGGTCGGAGAAGTGCGCCGCGCAGGCGCGTCTTCAGGTCATCCGTCGCCTTACGGTCGAGTGCCACTTCCGCCGTTGCTGTCATCGGTGTGTCTCCGCCCTGCTACGAGATGTCGTTTGCCGCTCGGCCTCGACGGTCGTTACTGGCCGAGCTGGGTGAGCGCGAATCGAATCGGTTCGGCGGAGAGCCTCAGCAAACCGGCGAAGGGCTGGTTGAGCTCCAGGATCAGAAAGATTGCTGACGAAACGGAGAGAGCGCACAAGAAGAGCGCCGACACCACGGTCGCGTTGCGCGGCGCGAAGAGGCCGAAGCTCATGAAGAGAATCGTCAACCATCCGACGAGGATGATGAGGAATGGCTTTGGAACAGAACTCGTGGCGCCGGCGCTAACGACCCACCTCGCCTGCAACAGCTCATCGGAGATGTCGATCGCTTTGCTCTGGAGCCGCCGCTGCGCGTCGGTCTGTGGCGTGAGCGCCTCGATGCGGCCCTCGATCGCCTCGCCCCCGGTGGTGCTTCTGGTCGTCGTGAAGGCACCGTGCGGGGCCGAGGACCAGACGCGCTCGTATCTCTGCCGCACCATGCTCCGCAGCGAATCGCGGATCTCATGCGTCTCCGGACCGTAGCGCGCCAGAGCGCGGTCGAGGGTGAGGAGGAGGACGGCGGACTGCTTGACCGCCGACTCCTCGGCGTCGTACGAACTCTTCGACGAAGCTGTGACGAGTCCGAGAACGAGAGCGGTCATCGTTGCGGTGAGGCCCATCGAAACCTTCACCGAATCCGTTGACTGCTTGGTCAGATGGTGCTCGGGTGCGCGCTTGGCGTACCACATTCCGACAGCGACGCCGCCCAGCACGCAGGCGAGGGTGATCAAGCCCGAAAACAGTGGGGACATGCGTCGGATCTGTGTCCTGTCATGAGAGACCGCCTCGTCCTTCAGCGACTGCGCCAGTTGCGGAAGCGGAAACAATGCACCGCGAGGTCTCGCGGGGGCAACCACTCCACAGGGGCTTTCTCCGAGGCCTCCCGGGCGGCGCTCTGCGGCGATCTCTCGGGCCAGACGGGAGGATGCAAAAGAAAACGGCAGCGCGTTTGGAGCGCTGCCGTTTTCCGAACCGACTTCAGAATCGCGAGCTATTTCTCGCTATCGCGCGATTCGCCGAAGTTGTATCGAATGCCTGTCTCGAGGAACCAGGTCGCTCGCCCGGAGAAGAGGAAGTTTCCTCGCGCGGGCATCCACTGCACCTGACCGAAGACGGAGGCGCGTTTGAGGGCCCACTGTCCACCGCCCATGAGGAGGAACGAGGCGGTGCTGCGAAGTTCGGCAAGCCGGTCCGCTACCACCTGAGCCTGGTCAGGATCAGTGATGGTGCCGTTCACGTTTACGTGCTGGATGTTGTTGATGGCGAGCCCCAAGCCGACATAGGGGCGGAGTGTGCCAAAAGTGTAGGGGAAGGCGAGCGCGGCGAAGCTGAACTTCGTCATGTCTTTCAACGTGAGGTTGTAGAAGTTCCCCGCGTTGTCGAAGACGCCACCCGGCTCCGAGAAGAACGCCTCTTCCGCTGTCACATACAGGCCAGCGTGCGTGCGGGTGATCAGCCACTCCAAGCCAACGAGCGGCGCGTTGAATGTGGTGACGCCCGTGTTGGTGTTCATGTCCGCGACTTTGAATCCCCAGAACCAGGAGTTCTGGAAGTAGCGGCTGGATTGCGCCTGGCCGACCGCGGGCAGGAGCGCCAGGAGGGCGAGCCCGGACATCCACCGGACCGTGCGCATGATGGAATTCCTCATTCTGATTTGACCAGGAAGGGCCAGGGTGCGGTGTGGCGGAGCGGCCGCCTCCAAGATGTGCCTGGAGGCTCATGTCAACGACGATGGTCATATCAAGGGGGTCACAGAATGTGCCGCCCCCCCTCCGAATTGGCACCCCCCTGGGCCCCTCCGACGACCTGAGGTTTGCCTCTGGGGGGCCCGCCCGCCGACAGCCAGGAGGCCCTGCTCGCGGCAGGGACCCCTCCGGGCATGTTGCCCGTTCCGAGCGAGCGACTCTCCGCGATCGACGCCTGGACCAGGGGTTCACCGCGGCACCTGCGATTCCGCGCTTGACCATTGGGAGCGCTGTTACCAGCTTGCCGTTTCGTAGGCCGCCGCGCCCTGTGTTCACGCGACGCGGCTGCGGCATAGCGGTAACGCCCTCGCCCCGCTCCCCGTCCCCCGTCCCGCACCCCGGACCAGGACCGCTCATGAAAGCTGCCCCGGCGCCGCCCTATGTGGAGCAGTTCCGCAGCGAGGTTTATGGCACCGTGTTTGGCCGCCGAATGGACGCGGTGCACCGCCTCCACGCCGGCGACCGTCTGATCCTCGTTCCCGATCCCGAAGGCACCGACAATCCGGCCGTCTGGGTGCACGCTCCCGGCGGCGATGTCGTGGGGCACCTCCCCTTCACCGTTTCGCGATGGCTGGCCTCCTGGATGCTCGACGGGGGACGGTGCAGCGCGATGGTGGATCGTGTCGGGGCCGATGATATCGAGAGCTGGCGGCGCGTGATCATCGTCGTACGGCTTTCCTGATCATCGTCACGCCGGACGAGCGTCTCGAATCCGGGGAACGTCGACGATCCGAATCCCGGTGGACGGCCGGGATTCGACAGCCGACACGAGCGCCCGCACCATCTGGTCGAGCGTCACCAGCCCGAGGCGTCGCGCGCCATCGCGGGTCGACGGAAGGAGCGAGGCCGCGGCGTAGAGGGGGATGAGAAGCACCGGCCAGCGGTGGCCGGGACCGAGCACGTACCAGGGGCGGAGCACGGTGGCGGTGATGCCGGCCTCGGCGATCGCGGCCTCTCCCGCGGCGCGCGCGGCGACGTACGCCTCCATCACCGGCGCCGGCTGGGCGACGCTCACGTACACGACGTGGACATTCCGGGCCTCCTTCGCCGCCGACACCGTGGCGCGAATCGACGCCAGGTCGACGCGCGTGAACTCGGCGGCTTTGGAGGGGCTCGGTTGCGGCGTCCCGACGAGATGCACGATCGTGTCCGCTCCGCTCAGTGCCGCTGCCACGCTCGACGCCGAGAGGGCGTCGCCGGCGACGGCATCGGCGCCCGCGGGAACCCGTCCGGCGGACGCCGGCCGCACCAGCGCGCGCACGCGATGCTCGCGCGAGAGCAAGGCGGGGATGAGACGCTGTCCCATGTACCCCGTCCCGCCCGTGACCAGGACATCGCGCGCGACGTGCTGTGTCGGCGCCGCGTCTGCCGGCGCCTGACGAACGACGGCGCTCACCGCGCCCTCCGGCTGTGCGCGCGCGGTCGTCCCGCGACGCGACGCGCCGGAGGAGACGCGCCCCTGTCACGCGCGGCGATCGCCCTCTTCGATGCCATGTGCCGCCAGCTGTCCTCCATCAACTCTCGGAGATGGGCGCCGCGCACGCGCGACAGCCTGACGAGGATGGCCGGCCAGCCCCGGTAGTGGTCGGTG